>Ga0164297_10000208_pt1 | contig 75886 bp, 78 predicted proteins | sample GEODES058metaG_FD_113539 | JGI IMG/M metagenome (GOLD analysis project Ga0164297, IMG submission 113539) | Dystrophic lake water microbial communities from Trout Bog Lake, Wisconsin, USA - GEODES058 metaG | ecosystem: Environmental > Aquatic > Freshwater > Lake | place: USA: Trout Bog Lake... | reverse complement strand
GAGCAAGCATCTTAGCGGTTGTTCTACCAATTCCTTGGCTTGCGCCTGTTACTAAAGCTGTTTTTCCTTTTAGTCCCCAATCCATCGTCTTCCTTTAATTAGATCTATTAATGTATTTAACACTTAATGCTAACATCATCAAATAATAATTTAAGTTGGAGATCAAATTGTCTTTTTTAATTCATTGCCTTAAAAAAATTAGATTAGCTGTGTTGATATGTCTCCACACAGGTCTGATTGTCAATGTGGGTTACGCTCAAACAAAATACCCTAATAGAACCGTTACGATTGTGGTATCAATTTAGGTGGTGATGGCACAGATGCTTTTGCTAGGTATATCGCACAGGGCCTAACAAGTAAATTGGGTCAAGCGGTAGTTGTTGAAAATAAAGCGGGTGGGAACGGTAGTATTGCTGCTGAATATGTGGCTAGAGCAGCTCCTGATGGTTATACAATCCTACTGGGTTACACCGCTACGCATGGCATTAGTCCAGCACTTTTAAAGCAAAAATATGATCCAATCAAAGACTTTGAGCCGATTGGTATGATTGCGTTTTCTCCAACATTACTGGTTGCTAACAGTGCCCTACCAATTAAAAACACCAAGGAGTTAATTGCATATATTCAATCTAAGCCAAATACAATTAGCTATGCCTCTGCTGGGAATGGCTCTGCCCCCCACTTTGCTGGTGAGTTATTTAAATTAGCATCTGGAACAGATATTCTGCATATCCCATACAAAGGTGCTTCACCAGGTGTGATGGATACAATATCTGGCACAACCCAATTAATGTTCCCAAGTTTATATACGGCCTATCCTCAGGTGGTCGCTGGTAAGTTAAAGGCATTAGGTATTGCTGGCCAGAAACGCTCAAAAGTAATGCCTCAGTTGCCGACCTTAACCGAGCAGGGTATCCCAGATGTGAACGTTGATCAATGGTACGCTTTGTTTGCTCCAGCAAAAACTCCACAAGCGGTCATAAAACTCTTAAATGAAGAAATGAATCTCATCCTAAAAGATCCCATCGTTGAAAAGAAAATTGAGGATCAAGGGGCTGAAGTTGAAACTGGGACGCCAGAACAATTAAAGCAATTTGTCGCTAAAGAAGCGGAGTACTGGAAAGGCGTCATTGCCAAAACGAAGATTACTGCCAACTAATCATTAAGAAAAGTCTGAGTGTTTAAGCGATAAATTACAGGATTTGTTCAATCCTGTAATGTAAGAACAACATTAATCTTTTAGGCAAACAAACGAATCAAGGTCTGAATATTCGCCATCTTGTCTAAACTCCAAATCGATTTAATCGCATTATTGGCTTTTTCTTTGCCCATTAATGAGACAGTGTTACCGAGGAATTTGGCTTCTAAATTTTGATCTGATATTGGATTAGCCACAGTTCCTGTTGCATGCTCAATACCTGCTTCAAAGACTTTGCCATTTTTTGTTCGAACAATCGCGGACGCTTGATCTAGAAGGTAACTGGATGAGGCAGTCACTTTAACGAGTTTACGAAGGGCCTGTACTTTAGGTTGTTGCGCTTTTTCATTAGTGAATTGTGAAATTCCACCAGCCTGATCAATGTAAGAAACCGCCGCTGCATGATTCGCACTAAATTTTGACATGAGCCCAGATCCAGGTGCGTCCACACCAGTAATACGAATCACATCGGGATGAACTATTATTTCTAAAGATTCAATTTCTTCCGGCGAAATCTTAGAGTCTTTCGACGCTTTAATCGCAGCATCAATTAAAGGGTGTAAAACTACCCCACAGGCATAAGGTTTATAACCGTTACCATTAATCATGAGGGGATTGCCGAAATTAGAGGTAATCATTGGGAGGTCCTGCGTTTTACTATAGATTTTTGTAAAACCAAGATTACCTTCTAAGATTTCAGGGGAACTCGTAAAGCCATTTTTCGCTAGTAGAGAGGCTAAAACTCCGTGGTAAGCTGATTTACCAGCATGAAAAGATTTGCAATCACTACCTCGGTTTTGTTGCATCCCAGCTGCTTGAGTACAGCCAATTCCTAATGCATTGACAGTTTGGGCGGCATTTAAATTTCGCAGTCGTGCACTTGCTGCTGTTGCTGCTATCGTGCCTAAAGTCCCAGTTAAATGCCAGCCTCCTCGGTGGTGACCTGGCATACCCTGCCCTACTCTTATACCAGCCTCAAATGCTGCAACGACGGCAGTGATGATATCCTTGCCAGGAGACTTTTCAGCCTCACCAATGGCTAAGAGAGCTGGCATGGTTGCGGTACTTGTATGCAGAATCACTCCACCTAAATGAGTGTCATCAAAATCTAATACGTGCCCCATTTGCCCATTGGCAAGAGGAGCATCTAACATACTTAATTTAAGACCTTTTTGTCCTAAAACAGTAGCGGTAGGTAAAGAGCCAATTTCTTTTAAAGATTTAATTAAAATTTGTGGGGTTGGATGTTGGCTGCCTGCAATCGCACACCCCATCCAATCCAAAATTGCTCTTTTTGCTTCATGCGAAGATTGTGCGGGTAAATCATCATAATTTAAATTTGCAATATGCTTTGAGAGAGCTTGAGTAATACCAAGACCGGTATTGCCTGCACCATATGATTCAGTAGACTCTGTGGTCGACGGTGTGGACTGAGCAAGTGCGGGTTGACTTGCAAAATAACCAGCACCTAACAATAGCCCAGCACCCAAAACATCCCGTCGATTCATTTCCATTGCTTGTCTCCATATTGGTTTATTAATTTGTATTTATTCTAACGCACAGAATCATGCCTAAACGAAGTTACATTTAATTTTGCCAACATTAGAAATGTAGTGAGACCTAACAAGTTTTCCTAAGAAATGCTATAAATACAGTTCCTTCATTTCCTTTGAGATTTGAAATACTTAATTCTCTTAAAATTTAGAAAAGTTATGAGTTATCAGCTTGTTTGGTTTAAAAGAGATTTAAGAAGCCAAGACCATATGGCTTTATCAGAGGCTGCGAGGCAAGGCTCGGTAAGATGTATTTATATTGTCGAACCAGAATTATGGCTACAACCCGATGTTGCTCTCCAACATTTTGAATTTATCAAAGAGTCTTTAGAAGATTTAAATACTGACCTTGGTCGATATGGCGGTTGTATCGAAATTCATTACGGTGAAGTCATTGAAGTATTATCAAAAATCATGCAGGAAGCTGCGTTTGCCAAGCTTCATTCGCATCAAGAAACCGGGAACGGATTTACCTATACAAGGGATCAAAAAGTAGCTATTTGGTGCAAACAGCATCAAGTTGTCTGGCAGGAATATCAGCAGTTTGGGGTAATTCGAGGTTTAAAAAATAGAAACCAATGGGACCTCGCCTGGGAAAAGTTCATGAGTGCACCCATTCAGACAATCTCGAAGATTGACTTCTGGCAAAAAGGTTTGAGAGCTCAATTAGTGATGCCAGCACCAGAACATCTTCAGCATAATCCACCACTGCGACAGCGGGGCGGCAGAGTCTTAGCCATTGCCACCTTAAATAGTTTTTTAAATGCCCGCAGCATGGGTTACCGTGGAGGTATTTCCTCACCATTGTTAGCGCCCGATGCTTGTTCCCGAATTTCCCCGTATCTTGCTTGGGGTTGCATTAGCATGCGAGAGGTTGTACAACAAACTCGCCTAGCCCTAACCAAAATCCCTCCCCAAGCCGTTCGACACCGAGCAGGATTAACGGCCTATATTAGTCGCTTACATTGGCATTGTCATTTCATACAAAAATTAGAAAGTGAACCAGAAATTGAGTGGCAAAATATGCACCGAGGTTACGATGGTCTTCGAGAAAACGACTTTAATGATCAGTTATTCGAAGATTTAAAAAATGCCAATACAGGTTGGCCAATGGTTGATGCCTGTGTAACGATGCTTAAAGAAACTGGCTGGATAAATTTTCGGATGCGAGCCATGCTCGTTTCGGTGGCGGCTTATCCACTTTGGTTACATTGGCGCCCTTTAGGTGAGTGGTTGGCGACCCAGTTCCTAGACTATGAACCAGGTATTCACTGGAGCCAATTACAAATGCAATCAGGTACCACCGGCATTAATACGACGAGAGTTTATAACCCCATTAAACAAGCTCAAGATCACGACCCTAAGGGCTACTTTGTGAGAAAGTGGCTACCACCAATGCGTAAAGTACCAGATTCCTGGTTACTAGAACCATGGCTGATGACTGAACAAGTGCAAATAAACTCAGGGGTGAAACTGGGAGTAGATATACCCGCTCCAAAGGTGGACTTGAAGTTGGCACTCATCGAGTCCAAGCAACGCTTGCATGCAAGACGACAAAAGCCATTAGTAAAAGCAGGAAAATCAGCAATAGTAATCAAACATGCATCACGTAAAAATCCAGAAAAAAACTCTAAAAAGAGTGCGAAGACAGTTAATAAGAATCAATTAGGCTTTGATTTTTAGAAGATTGCAGGTGAGTTCAATAAAGGATACAGTTGAACTCAATAATGAATATAACCACCCATAAAATCGAAATGAATTATTTCAAAAATAAAGTAATCTTCAAAGTTTTTCTAATCGCACTCCTCTCTACAGTTTTACCTGTGAAAGCAGCATTATTAGATCTTTTACAAGATGGTCAGCACGTCTTATTAATGAGACATGCTGATGCCCCTGGCTTTGGTGATCCAGCTGGTTATACTCTTAGCCAATGCTCTACTCAGCGGAACTTAGGCGCTGATGGGAAAAGACAAGCTCGTATTATTGGTGAGTGGTTAGACTCGCAAGGAATTAAGGCTCCTAAATTATTTAGTAGTCCTTGGTGCAGATGTTTAGATACCGCAACGCTCATGAACAAAGGGCCTCTAATGATTGAACCCTCTTTAGGTTCTTTTTTCGATGAGATGAGTTTAGAAAAGAAACAGACACGAGAATTAGAGATATTCATTCAGAATACCTTAGTAAAGAATCCGAAGACACCTCTGATTCTTGTAACGCACCATGTGAATATCCAAGCATTTACAGGAAAAGTAGTTAATGTGGGTGATATGGTTTTAGTAAAAGTGAATAAAAATGGGCAGCATATCTCCCATAGTGTGATCAAAAGTCCACCGTATTAATGACTCTTTTGAAGTTAATCCTTGAAGAGAACTTATTCTTTTACAAAATGGTTAAAATTAAATTTCACTTCAAGATAACTGATTGCGATTCTTGATTTCAACACAACTTTATGGATCAAAAATGAAGGCCAATCTTTTAAAAATAATTGCTCTTAGTGTTCTGAGCACTTTGATTATATCCAGTGCTTCGGCACAGAGTAATGACACCATCATCGATACAAAGCAAATGCAAAAAGCGATGGAGCGTGGTGCCATCATTTGGGATGTACGTGATGAAAAAAGTTATTTAGAGGGACATTTACCAGGAGCCATCAACTTTGGTGATGTCGGTGCTGTTTTAAAAGACCCGAATAAAGAAGACTTTATTGCGACCGAACAAATTAAAAAAATATTTGATGCTGCTGGGCTAGATGTTCGTCTGGAAATAATGGTTTATGGATTACGTGGAAGCCCAAATGCTTATTTTGGTTTGTATGCAGTAAATTATTTTGGTGGTCAGCAAGCAAAAGCTTATCACGACGGTATTGATGGTTGGAAAGCTGCTGGATTACCGCTAATAAAAGAGCGGACAAGCTTACCTCCAGTTTCCGTTGCGTTGAATGAGCAACCACAGTTGATGGTGACTAATGAAGAAATGCTCAAACTGTATAACGATAGCAATTTACAAATTGTGGATGCACGTACACCAGATGAGTATTCAGGTAAAGATGTTCGTGCTATCCGTGGAGGTCACATCCCTAATGCGATTAACATACCTTTTGAGGAAAATTGGCAAGACCCAGCTGCTGCTATTAAGCTGAGTAAAAAGCTCGTTTCAGATAACAGTGGGATGGCTCTTAAAAGTAAGCTTGATTTGAAAAAGCTTTACTCGAAGTTAGACCCAAATAAAGAAACCGTCGTTTATTGTCAAAGTGGTGTTCGTGCCTCAGAAACAACCACTGTTCTCAAAGATTTAGGGTTTAAGAATGTCAGAGTTTATGACTCATCTTGGCTGGGATGGGGCAATAATTTGAATGCTCCTGCGGCAGAAGAAACTTTTCTGAATGTTGGTGCACTCAATGCCAAAATCGCAGGCATGCTAGCAAAAATTAACCAATTAGAAGAAGCCTTGAAAGCGAAGAGTAATTAATTAGTTCCGAGTCACAAAACGCAATTGAATTGCTAATTAACTACAGTTCAATTGCGAAGATGGTAGCCAGTTTTAAATATTCTTAAAATGATTGCCAATGAACACAGCAAAAAGAAGATTGCCATACCCACACTTAGTTTCATGCTGACGTCACCCACATCATAAAAACTCCAGCGAAAACCACTGATTAAATAAACAATAGGATTGAATAGGGCAACCTTTTGCCAAAAATCGGGTAGTACTGATATAGAGTAAAAGCTTCCCCCCAAGAAAGTGAGCGGAGTAATGATCAATAGAGGCACCACTTGCAGCTTTTCAAAGCCATCAGCCCAGATACCAATAATAAAACCTACGAGGCTAAAAGTAATCGCGGTTAATACCAGAAAGAATAGCATCCATATAGGGTGATGAATTTGTAGTGGTACAAAAAAACCGGCTGTGAGCAAAATAATTAAACCCAAAATAATGGATTTCGTTGCAGCAGAACCAACGTACCCCAAAATGATTTCGAAGGGAGAAATCGGGGCTGAAAGTAACTCATAAATGGTACCCGTAAATTTAGGGAAAAAGATTCCAAATGAGGCATTTGAAATACTTTGCGTTAACAAAGCCAACATGATTAAGCCAGGGACTATAAATGCACCATAGGTAACACCGTCAATTTGTGGCATTTTTGAGCCAATTGCAGAGCCAAAAACAATAAAGTAGAGTGAAGTAGAAATGACAGGTGAAAGAACACTTTGCATTAAAGTACGCTTGGTTCGTGCCATTTCAAAGCGGTAAATTGCCAGAATTGCATGTAAGTTAATCATCAGACGCTTAACTCCTTTTCATTGACAAGACTTACGAAAATGTCTTCTAAGGAACTCTGACTGGTATGAAGGTCTTTGAAGTTAATATTTTCTGCAGCGACAATTTCTAAAATCTTAGCAATGCCAATATGTTTTCCGTGACTATCGTAGCTATATCTAATTGTCAACCCGTCTAGGGACAGACTGACTCCATCCATCGAAAGTGCTTGGGGTAATTTAGAAAGTGGTTCGTGGAGCTGAAGAGTTAATTCCTTTTTTCCTAATTGGTGCATTAGATCAACTTTGGGTTCAACAAGGATTAATTTGCCACTACGAATAACCCCAATCCGGTCGGCCATCTCCTCAGCTTCCTCAATATAGTGGGTCGTTAAAATGATGGTAACCCCAGTTTTTTGTAAACCACGGACTAATTCCCACATATCGCGGCGAAGACTCACATCAACGCCAGCTGTAGGTTCATCTAAAAAAAGAATCTTAGGTTCATGGGAGAGTGCTTTGGCAATCATGACACGCCGTTTCATACCACCAGATAGGGTCATGATTTTATTATTACGTTTATCCCAGAGTGACAATTGTTTGAGAATATTTTCAATATAAAGAGGATTTCTTGGTTTGCCAAATAATCCTCTACTGAAAGAAACGGTATTCCAGACGGTTTCAAAACTATCAGTAAAAAGCTCTTGAGGGACAAGACCAATCTCAGATCTAGCTAAACGATAATCGCTTACATTGTCACTTCCCAAAACAGTAACAACACCTTTACTTGCCTTAACAATCCCACAAATAATATTGATAAGCGTAGTTTTACCAGCACCATTTGGGCCTAAAAGTGCAAAAATCTCACCCGAATGAATATCCAAAGTAATGTCATGTAAGGCTACAAATCCAGACTGATAAGTTTTATTGATACCCGAAACTGATAGAACATTCTTCATGTCTTGAATGTACCACAGGAACTTGTATTTCACTGTGACAAATACGAACTACGGCTGAGTAAATGAAATTACTCTGAGAATTTAATCAGATGATTGATGAAAAAAAACCACAGAAAATTTTTGGATTTGAAAAATGGTTTTGGCTAAGCCTCAGTACAAACTGATTGAAGATATTTATAAATTTTATTGTCTTTTCAAAATCACTCCTAGTTGGCAAGCTTCTTTCATTTTTTAATTCAGAACGATACTAATTATTAGAAGTTCTTTTGAAAAATGATGAATCAAACCTTAAGGAAAAATACTTTGCATTAATTGTGATTGGTTTTTGATATGTTGAAACATACTGCATAAAAATCAAAAAAATAGTAAAATTTGGGGAATATGTCTTTATCAAAAAGTTTTAAACGCCTTGTTATTCCTTGGTTCGCTATTCTTTCAATAGCGCTAGGCTCTTTCGCACCTTTGATTTCGCAGGCGATTGCTCTAGATAAAACAAGCAACCTTCAGACGATGGAAATTTGTACCTCTTCTGGGATGCAAGCGGTTCATCTAAACCAAGATGATTCTTCGCCAACAAACAATATGCAATCGTCTTGTCCTTACTGTTTAGCACACACTTACTTTGTGCCATCGACGAATAGTTTATTAACCTTTGCTTTACCCCTTACAAATACTTTTTATCCTCCACTTTTTTATCAGTCAGCATCCCGACAGTTCGCTTGGGTAAAGCTACCCGCGCAGGCGCCACCGCTTCATTAAATAACTCAATTCTGGCAGTCAACACTTGTTTGACGCTTCACGTTATTTAATTAAGAAGGTTATTATGAAATCCCTACTCTCTATCTTGGGTATGCCCAAGTATGTATTAGTAACAATTGGTCTGTTTATTTCTGTAGCCCAGGCCCATGTTGTCCTTGAAACCCCCACAGTTTACGCAGGCGCTTATTACAAAGCTGTATTTAAGATCAGTCACGGCTGTGATGGGTCGCCAACGCAACAAGTCATTATTAATGTTCCTGAGGGTTTTAAAGGCGCAAAACCAATGGTGAAAGCCGCGTGGGATATCTCTGTTTTAAAAGAGAAGCTGCAAAAACCTTACACCAGTCATGGCAAAAAAATGATTGAGGATGTCACCAAAATAGAATGGAAAAATGGCAACCTACCATCCGAGTTCTATGATGAGTTTGTGATTGTTGGACAAGCACCGATGGAGGCAGGACCCCTCTATTGGCAGGTAACTCAAATTTGTGCATCTGGCAAATTAGAGTGGAATGAAGTTCCTGCCGAAGGTAAAACATTGAAAGATTATAAGAATCCAGCCGCCTTATTAAAAGTCATTGCTGACCCTGAAGATCATTCTCAACATCAGCATTAATCCGGCCATGAAAACAAAATATATAAATATGACGATACTTTCCGTCATCATGGCTACGACCACTCATGTCAAAGCGGATCATCTTACTGAATTGGATGCAATTTCAATTTCTGGTGCCATTGATAAAAAAATTCTTCCCGCGTTTAGTGCATCGAGTATTACGCTTGAGGACGAGACCATTAACGATACGGTCAATGTTGTTGACACGCCCGATGCACTCAAGTACGCCCCGAGTCTGATGGTTCGTAAACGAGACTCTGCAGACTATGGTGGTGCGACCCTAGCTACCCGAATTTGGGGAGTCAGTTATAGCGCAAAAAGTATTGTGAATGTGGATGGCATGCCAATTAGTAATCAACTCTATAACGATAATAACTATGGTACGCCAAGATGGTTTATGGTTTCTCCAGAAGAAATTCGGCAGATTGAAGTGATGTACGGCCCTTACTCGGCAGCGTATTCAGGTAATTCGATGGGCGCTGTGGTCGACATCACTACGAAAACGCCAGATCAATTTATGGCTATCGTAAACACCACTGGAAGTCTGCAAACTTTTAGTAAATTCGGTACTAATGATAATTATTTATCTGGACAAATATCTACCTTAATTGGTGATCACCTTGGAAGCACCTCATGGCGCTTATCCGTGAACCATGCAGATGCAAATACCCAACCTAGAGCATTTGTAACGGGGACCTCTCCAGAAACACCCTATCCATACGTCAAAAAAGATGGCACAAACGGTGGCTATTATTTAGGAGCCTCCAACTTGCTACACGGTGTTTCAGATGATGCTAATTTCAAATTGAAATATGACATTAACCCAGGTTTATCCGTTAGTGTTCATACAGGAATCTGGTCAGGCAATACAGATAGTAAAGTTCAAAGTTATTTACCAGGAAGTCCGAACGGAAGTTATTGCACTACGAATGCACCGTGTACTACCTTTGCGTCTGGAGTTTACAACCTAAGTCAACAACACTATATGAATAGTATTGCACTCAGTGGAAAAAACTTTACCAACTTTGAATGGGAAGCTATCGTTTCAAATGTTTACTATGATAAAAATCTGCAAAGAACGGCTGGGTATTTAAATCAAGATGGCAGCATTGTAAATAATGTGAATGGTAAAAATGGCACATTATCAGACTATAACGGCACAGGATGGACTAATGCCGATTGGCGCGGAAATTACAAGATTGATAGTGATTTTGGTAAACACACCATTAGTTTTGGGGCGCATTATGATTACAACCGCTTAAACAATTCTCAATATTCTGTGGCGGATTGGATGAATGCCCAAACTGGGAATATATCAGCGGTGGGGAAAGGCGTTACCCAAACGTCAGCATTATGGGCTCAAGATACTTTTTATATTAATGAGGCTTTAAGGCTTACTACGGGTCTTCGTTATGAAGCTTGGCAAACCTTTGACGGTTATCTTTTGAATTCGTCTGCACCTGGTTCAATTGCGCAAGGCGTCAATCAAGCTAGCGTTCAATATCAACATTTTTCACCAAAGTTATCTTTAAGTTATGACGCACCAAATGATTGGATCAGTACCGTATCGATTGCCAATGCAATGCGCTTTCCAACTGCTGGTGAACTATATAACGTGGTTAGTTCAACGACTACAGCGACCGCTTCTGGCCAAGCAACAAAGTACTATGCTCCAGACCCCGCTAACATCCGTCCAGAAAACGTTTGGTCTGCTGAGTGGAGTGTTGAGAAGAAATTATTAAATGGCTATGTGAAGACAGCGTTATTTACGGAACAGGTTGATGATGCCTTGATTTCACAATACGGCTATCCAGACATTAACAATCCAACATACTTCTATTCCTATTGGCAAAATGTAAACAGGGTAAGAAGTTACGGTATTGAACTATCCGGCCAATTTAGAGACCTTTATTTCAAGGGGGTCGATTTTGGCGGAAGTGTTACTGCAGTTGATTCCACAATTGTGGATAGTAACGGTTTAGGATCATCTAAACAAAGTATCGTCGGCAACCCAACGCCTGGAGTATCGCCATTAAGAATTACAGGAGTTGCAACTTACCGTCCAGATGAGAAATGGGCATTTACTTTAGGCGGTCGATATCAACGACAATTTGCCTCATCCATTGATAACAACGATGTCAATGCAAACACCTACTTAGGCTTCTCTGGTTATTTTGTGATGGATGTTAAAGCAAGATATCAAATCGATAAAAATTGGCGAGCAAGTTTTGGTATTGATAACTTAACCAATCGGGACTATTTTATGTACCACCCCTTCCCACAAAGAACCTTTGTGGCGAATCTACGATACTCGTATAACTAATAAAAAATGAGTACTGCTCAAAAGTTGGCATTGATTTCCTACTTTTGAGTTTGCTTTAGCATTCCAGAAAAAAGCTCATTTCCAACCCTGTAGCCACTTTGCAGGGTCCTGAAGTTCTCGCCAAGAAAGCTGTAGCGTTTTCTTAGAGAAAACCGCTTCAATTTCAATTAAATCAATGGGAGCATTTTCTTCCTCAGGTTGAATCACCTTTGTCACAATAAAGTGTTTATTTTTTGCCACGGGTAGAGCTGCTGTCCATTTAGTTAATAACAGTTTTTTGGGGCTCAGTGGATTCTTCATCTTTTCAGGTATTTAAATGATTCTTCAGCTAAGATAACATGAAGGATAAGAAAATTTTTAGCTCAGTTATCCCTATTAACTATCGAACATACTTTTTATGCTGATTATTACTTCTATTTTTGCATCAATTTTAGCGATTCTATTTTTAAGACTATCTTTAGCCGTAATTGCTTTGCGGCGTAAGAATAAAATTGCATTAGGTTCTGGAGCTAATGCTGATTTGGAAAGAGCGATTCGGGCACAAGGAAACTTCGCTGAATATGTGCCAATTAACCTGTTATTAATGGCCTGTTTAGAAGTCAATCTTGCGCCTTGGTGGTTATTTGTGCCGCTCGGAGTTTTATTAATCATAGGGAGAGTCATCCATGCCATAGGAATTAATCAGCCACCGCCTAAGTTTTCAAAAAGAGTGCTAGGAATGAAGTGCACGTTTTTTGCAATGATCGGATTGATTGCGGCTAATTTAGGATGGGCAATTTATGTTGTTTTAGCTTTAAATGGGCTGATTATCTAGATAGAGTATTCGACCAATCAGAATGGGTGGTTTAACTTAATTGCTGGTGTAATAATTTTGCCTTCAGCCATCATTTTTGGATGGCTCTATGAAAGCTATGGAACGCAATATGCATTCCTATATTCAGCGGGATGCGCCACTGTTGCCTTAGGTATATTTTTAGTTACAGTTTTCCCTTTTAAACCTGATGTCGTCACTGAAGTTGAATCCCCTAAGGGATTCAATTCAATTATTTAACGACCAGTACGGGCTGTTTTGCTTTGTGAGTAATTCGGTGGGCAACTGAACCTAGAAGGATGTCCGAAACTTCAGATCTTCCTTTTGAGCCAATCACAATCATGCCAACCTTTTCTTTATCAGCAACCGATAAAATCGTATCAGATACATTGCCGATTTCAATAATAAAGCTATGAGGAACATCGGACTTCGCTAATAATTTTTGGGCGGGCTTCAATTCCTTTTGACTAGTTTCAATTAAGAAATTCTTAATATCTTCATAGGTAACAAATTGATTGATGTAGTTAAAACTTGAATCGTCGTGAACAGTGATAACAACAATCGAAGATTTAGCGGTTAATCCTTTTGCTAAATTAACAGCGTACTTAAGGGCTTTGAAAGAATTTTGAGAACCATCAACGGGTACTAATATTTTCATAAACACCTCCAGGTTAAACCCATTTAAGCACTATAAAAATATTGTGTCAAATATGAAAAAAATAATGGATTAAATCACTCAACTATAGCCATCGAATTATCTTGACTTAGAAGTCTTAAAATCAAATTGCTGAACTAACTCTACTAGCACTACTTGAGTTAGTTCAACAGGGAAAATGAAAAACGATTATTCGTTTGTTATGTGACGTTCTTGAATAATCTTCGCCCAGATTTGTGAATCCTTAGCAATATATTTTCTTAAATCATCTCGAGTACCTGGCGATGCATAGAGGCCGTGCTCCTTCAGGGCAGCAATAATCTCTTTATCACTTAGCACTTTAACTAATTCTTTATTCCATTGATCTAGCATTGCATCAGAATTTTTAGAAGAGGCCACAAATGCATACCAATTACTAGAGTCAAAACTTGGGAAACCTGACTCAGCAATGGTTGGAACGTTAGGTAAGGCTTCAATTCTTTTAGCGCCTGTAATGGCGATAGGACGTAGTTTGCCACTCTTAATATGGGGCATCGCTGATGAGATCGTTGAGTAATAACAATTCACCCTTCCACCTAAAACATCAATCATGGCTGGATTGCCACCTTTATAGGGGACATGGGTTGTTTCAATTTTTGCTAAAGAGTTTAAAAGTTCACCCTGTAAATGCGAAGCTGAACCATTCCCTGTGGATGCAAAAGTCAGTTTGCCAGGATCTTTTTTAGCAAGATCAATGAAGTCTTTTAACGATTTGATGTTTGATTCTGAGGGGACAACGAGTACATTCGGAAAAGCGACACCCATCGTGAGTGGTGCTAAGTCTTTAACGGGGTCATAGGATAACTTCATTAATAGTGGCGCAATGGATAAAGGTCCAATAGATCCTAAAAGAATCACAGAGCCATCCGTTGGGCCGGTTGCAACCGTACCATGAACAATATTACCGCCCGCCCCGGCTCTATTTTCAACAATGACGGATTGGCCAATATTTTCACCTAGCTTTTTAGCAATGATTCTAGCTGCAGTATCCGTGCCACCACCTGCCGCAAAACCTACGTACATTGTGATTGTTTTTTTAGGCGGAAACTCTTGAGCTTGGGATGTGCTAATGATACCAAGTAACATTGCTAGGATAGAGGTAACCCAAACTAAATGATGATAGCGATGTAAAAGTCCCATGAAATAACCCCAAGAAATCGTTAATTAAAAATGTAGTTCATTGTAACTTTTTTAGATGGTGGTTTTCTTGGTTCTTGAGCGGATGTTGAGAATTTCTACACCAAATGAGAAAGCCATACCGAAGTAAATGTACCCCTTAGGTATGTGGAAGTTCAGTCCTTCGGCAATTAAAACAATACCGACGATTGATAAAAAAGAAAGTGCTAGGACCTTAATTGAAGGATGATTATTCACAAAATCACCAATTGGTTTTGCAGCAAACAGCATAATAAACATCGATGCGATAACAGCAGCAACCATAATTAAAATTTCATCCACCAGACCAACTGCTGTAATGACGCTATCGAGAGAAAAGACAATGTCTAAAATACCAATTTGAATGACTGATCCCCAAAAAAGTTTTTTGGTTGATTTTTTAAGCTCGCCAGAATTACTGCTAGAAGCTTCCTCACTCACTTTCTCATGCTCTACGGCCTCTACTTCAAGATAGATTTCTTTGGAAGATTTCCACAATAAAAATAGACCTCCCAATAGTAATATTAAGTCACGCCCACTAATATCCTGGTTGAAAACATTAAAAAGTGGGGAGGTTAAGCCCATTACCCAAGATAAACTGAGTAAAAGTAAAACTCGTGTAATCAGTGCAAAAAGCAAGCCAAAGCGGCGGACTTGATTGCGGATTTCTAGGGGTAAACGGTTAGCGATGATACTGATAAAAATAATATTATCGATACCAAGAACAATTTCAAGAATTGCTAAGGTGAAAAACGCGATGATGGTTTGTGTGTCAAAAAGAAATTCCATCTAAAAATCCAGTCAGTGTTTATAAAGCATCAATATGGCATAAAAACGAGTTTATTTGATGAAAATTAACCTTAGTTTTTTTAAGTTTATTGTCATCAATCGCTAAAATTGAAGTCTTCTTCGTGTCTAGTGAAGAAGATGAGATGAAGATTTGAGGGAGTTTTCCTATATCATTCAACGATTGTCTTTTAATAATGTCACGAATCGGAAATTGAAGATCCATCATATGTGTGCAACCCATTTTTTGAAAGCTTCAATTGAAATCTGAAACCAAAGGGATGTTCATTGGCTTTATTGGTATTTTTATTTTTAGCCTCACATTGCCGGCTACGAAGGTTGCGATGCTGGATTTAAATCCCTACTTTGTGGCATATGGTCGTGCTCTTATTGCTGGGTTAGCAGCAGTTGCTTATCTGATTGTGTCAAAAGCTGGGTGGGTAGAAACGAAGTATATTCCCCAACTGCTTGTGGTGGCTACAGGAGTGGTTTTTGGCTTTCCGTTATTGGTAAACCTAGCGATGCAGAACGGGTCCTCAGCGCATGGGTCCATTATTCTTGGATTATTACCCTTGGCTACTGCCATTTTAGGAGCAATCCGCCATCATGAGAAGCCGTCAATTGGATTTTGGATTAGCGCTGTGATTGGATCAACATTAGTAGTTATTTTCTCATTTATTACCGGAGGGGGAAAAGTAGCCCACGATGATTGGTTGTTATTTGGAGCCTGTCTTTTTGCCAGTATCGGCTATTCTGAAGGTGCTGATTTATCTAGAGTGATGAACCCTAAAGTGGTGATATCTTGGGTGCTTGTTCTCTCACTTCCGATTAATTGCATCCTGTCCTATTTAACCTTGGATGTCGATTTTCTACAACTATCTTTAAAGTCTTCAATCGCTTTTCTTTATTTAGCATTCTTCTCCATGTATATTGGTTTTTTCTTCTGGTATGAGGGGTTGAAGGTCGGAGGTATAGCGAGAGTCAGTCAAGTACAGTTAATACAACCCTTTATTACTATGATTGCCGCCAGTTTCTTACTAGGCGATGAACTTACAGTTCTCAATCTAGTTTTTGCTACACTCGTGGTGTTAACCGTAATGATTGGTAAAAAAATGCTGATTGTTAAATCTAACTGAGAGTTTTATATTCTACTGTCACGAATTGATCATTGACCCATATGCCTAAAGTATCTGTTTATATCATCGCTTTTAATGAAGAAAGAAAAATTGCAGATGCAATTCATAGTGTTGCTTGGGCTGATGAAATTATTGTCATTGATTCGCATAGTAAGGACCGAACCGCTACCATTGCAGAAGAACTTGGCGCCAAAGTTGTCCAAGTTGAATTCAAGGGGTTTGGTCAATTAAGACGCGATGCAGTCAGTGCTTGTTCACATGAGTGGGTCTTTAGTTTAGATAGCGATGAGCGATGCACGCCAATGGCGGCTCAAGAAATTCAACAAATTATTAACCAAAATCTTAGTGATGTTTGTTATGTTCCTCGGCGAAACTTTTTCTTAGGTAAAAAAATAGAACATTCGGGATGGTATCCTAACTATCGACAACCCCAGCTATTTAAAAAATCATGCCTAACTTATGACAATAGTCCTGTCCACGAGGGATATGAAATTTCTAAAGGCGCAAAGGTGATTTATTTAAATCATGCGATTTGGCAATTGCCGTTCAATGACTTAAGTGAGTCTATTGCAAAAATGAATCGATACTCTACCTTAGGTGCGTCGAAAAGTCGTCAGAAAGGTTCAACCTATGCAAAAGCGCTTGGACATGCTAGCTGGGCGTTTATTCGACATTATTTCTTTAAAAAAGGCTTCTTGGATGGCTGGGCAGGATTTTTTATTGCTTTCTCCTATTTTGAGGTCACCCTGTACCGTTATGCCAAAGCAGTTGAGCTCGCTCATCACGAGGAGTGGGATGCACAATGGAAACAAATTCAAAAGACAGACGTGTAAAAATAATGAGCTCCCGTAAATATAATCTCGTTTTGTATCTCGTCGCCACAACTTTCTTTATGGAAACCCTGGATAGTACGGTGATTGCAACTGCTCTACCTAAAATGGCAGAGGACTTTGGGGTTGCTCCCGTGGATGTTGGTATCGGTATTACCGCGTATCTCCTAACTTTAGCTACTCTGATTCCGATTAGTGCTTGGTTAGCCGATCGGTTTGGTACCCGAAATATCTTTACCATTGCCATTATTATTTTTACTGGCTCCTCTATTTTGTGTGGCTTGAGCGAAAGTCTTTGGTTCTTTACCCTATCTAGAGTTTTACAGGGAGTTGGCGGGGCGCTCATGGTGCCAGTAGGTAGAATCATCGTTCTGAGAAACACCAAAACCGAGGACATTATTAGAGCCGTTGGTTTAATTACTTGGCCTGGTCTGATTGGGCCGGTGGTTGGGCCTGCAATTGGCGGCTTTTTAACGAGTTATGCCACTTGGCATTGGATATTTTTCATTAATGTACCGATTGGTATTGTTGGAATTTATTTGAGCTGGGTACTAATTGAGCCATTTAAAGAACAAAATCAGAAGCCGCTTGATTATTTGGGTTTTCTTTACACAGGAACCTCATTATCCAGCCTGATTTATGCAATTGAATTGAGTAGAAAGATTCAAGAAACTCAAATTGCTTGTGTTAGTTTTGTTATTTTGGGGGTCATTGCGGGCGTGCTTTCCATTCGTCATCTCAAGCGTGCTCTAAACCCAATGATTGATTTAAGTTTGTTCAGTATTCCTACCTTTAGTATTACGATGTGGGTGGGTTTATGGATTCGAACAGCACTCTCGGCGATTCCATTTTTAATCCCTTTGTATTTACAAGTGGGTTTAGGGATCGACCCCTTTATTGCCGGACTTTTAGTATTGAGTGTTTTCATTGGTAATTTAGTCATGAAGGCATTTACAACGCCCATGCTCAATCGTTTTGGCTTTAAAAAGTTAATGACTATTAATGGCTATTTAGTCATCCTCTCCTTTTTAGCCTGTGCGTTAATCACCAAAGAAATGCCATTTTGGATGATGGCATTGATTTTATTCATGAATGGCTTATTTAGGTCATTGCAATTTACCTCGATTAATACCCTATCCCTAGCAGATGTTCCAAAGCCACAAATGAGCTCAGCCTCTGCCCTTGCTAGTACCGCGATGCAAATTAGCATGGCTTTAGGTATTGCTGTTGGTTCATTAATTCTGACCCTAGCAAGCCTTATCAACCAAGGTAATGCGCAAACGCCCCTTATTCAAGACTTCCGACTAGCTTTTGTTCTCATCACTCTGTTACCTATATGTAGCTTATGGAATTTGAGTATGTTGAGTAAAGATGCCGGCAATTCCTTAAGGAAACTAAAAAATTAGTTTTTTCCATGCAGTTATCTTAGAATGTTACCTAATACAGAATTAATTAAATAACTAGAAAAGCATTTATTGCTTGAGACATATTAATAATGAAAATTCTCTTTATTGGCGTAGGAAAGATGGGTTTACCCATGTCAGGTCACCTTTTAAAACAAGGTCATGAAGTTCGTGTGCAAGATCCCGATTCAAGCCGATTGGTAGAAGCGAAAGCTTCAGGACTAGAGATTGGGGACCAATCTCTGGATTCCATAGAAGATTTTCAGTGGGCAGACTATGTTTTTTCCTCTTTACCAAATGACAAAGCATTTTTAGAGGTTGCGAATCTCGTTGCAAAAAAAGCCTCAAAGAACACCAGATATGTTGATACCAGTACGATTTCGATTGGTGCTTCAGCAAGTGCCGCTGAATTATTGAAACAGGCTGGGATTGAGTATTTACGAGTTGCTGTATCCGGTAATAACCACATGGCAGCTGCAGCAAATTTGACGATACTCGCTTCAGGGCCCAAAGAAATTTACGATGAAGCACAGCCACTTCTTTCTAGCTGGGGAGCAAGTCAGTTTTATTTAGGCGATCAAGAGCAAGCGCGCCTCATGAAGTTGGTGGTGAATTTGTTAATTGCCCAAACCAGTGCGATGTTGGCAGAGGGTTTAACTTTAGGCCGCTTAGGGAATTTGGATTGGCAAGATATGTGGCAAGTCTTAAGTGCCTCAGCAGTAGGCTCACCAATTCTGAAAGCTAAATCTGCGCAGTTAGGAATGCCGCTAGGTAGTCGGGATTTTAGTCCAACCTTCACCGTGCATCAAATGATTAAAGATTTGGAACTGATTACGAGTGCGGGTGACGATCTAGGCGCCTCACTTACTCAAACGAAGACAACCTTAGGCTGGATGAACCAAGCTATTGCACAGGGTGATGGCTTATTGGATTATGCAGCAATTATTAGAGTGTTAGAAAGACAGGTCGGAATTAAAGACCTCTCTTAAGTAAAAATTTATTTATTAGCAAACAAACGGAGAAATAGTATGGCGCAAAAGATTGGTTGGATTGGCTTAGGACGTATGGGTGAGTCGATGGTAAAACGTTTAACTCAAGCAGGATTTGGGGTAGATGTTTGGAATCGCACTAGAAGTAAAGCTGATCCACTTGCAGCATATGGCTGTACTGTGGTGGATAACATTATCGATTTATCTGGCTGCGAAACAGTGATCACCATGGTTTCTACCACCAAGGATTTGAAGCAGGTTTTATTTGGTGAAGGTGGTTTAGTAACTGGTGCGCAAAAACCTAAGGTCGTGGTGGATAGTTCTTCTATTTCACAAGAAGGCTCTGCAGAAGTGCGTCGTGAACTAGAGGCTCTAGGAATTGCTTATTTGTGTGCGCCAGTCTCGGGTAACGCAAAAGTTGCTAAGGCTGGTAAATTATTAATGGTTTCATCTGGTCCTAAAGAGCTCTATGACCAAGTTGAGCCTTACTTCCAAGCAATTGCCAGAAAATGTATGTGGATTGGTGAAGGTGAACTCGCTCGTGTTTGGAAGATTGCCCACAATACGATGTTCGGAGTAGTGATTCAAAACTTATGTGAGATCACTGTTTTAGCTGAAAAAGCGGGTATTCCAAGACATTTATTCTTAGAGAGCATTAATGACTCTGTTCTAGGTTCAATGTATACCCGCTATAAAACGCCGGTCATGACAAATTTGACTTTTGATCAAGTAACATTTACACCAGAGTTACTCTTAAAGGATATGGATTTAGGTATGTCCGCAGCCAAGGCGCATGGCGTTGCGATGCCAGCTGCTGCAGCAACCCGTGAGTCCATTGCGAGAACAGTTGGTAGAGGTTATGGCGATATCGATTTCTCAGTTTTACTAGTTGAAACAGCGAGAGATGCTGGCTTAGAGTTAACTTCTGAGAATAAAGTAATTAGCGATGGTTTAGAGGCAAAATAAGTGGCTAAAACAATCTTAATTCGCGGAGCGGCAATCGTCACGATGGATGCCCTTGGAGAAATCTCCAAGGGAGATATCCTGATTGAAGATGACAAGATCAAAGATATTTCCTTGCACATTGATGCTCAGGCGGATGAAGAGATTGATGCTCAGGGTTATATCTTAGTACCTGGGTTTATCAATGCCCATATGCATACATGGCAAACAGCATTGCGTGCCTTAGCTTCTAACTGGACACTTTTAGAATACTTCCAGAAGATGCATTCTGGCTTAGCTAAGGTGTTTGAACCTGAGGATTTGTATATTGCAACCTATATGGGTGCTTTAAATCAAATCAATTGCGGCACGACAACGCTTGTTGATTGGTGCCACAATAATAAAACACCTGAGCATAATGACGCGGCAATTTCCGGATTATTAGAATCCGGTATCCGTAGCGCATTCTTTCATGGCACACCAAAACCCGAACCGAAGCCTGGTGAAACGCCTTTCTGGGAAATACCACATCCTAAACATGAGCTATTAAGATTAATGAAGAATTACGAAAGTAATTCTTTACTAACGATTGGTTGTGCTGTTTTAGGACCTCATTACTCCACCTTAGATGTTGCTCTACATGATTTTGCAATGGCAAAAGAGTTAGGGATTGTGGCATCGATGCATCAAGGTGGTGGGCCAGCAAGAACCCCAGAAGGTTGGCAAGTGCTGGAGTCAAAGGGACTACTAGGACCCCATATTAATATTGTGCATGGTCACGCACTGTCGGATGAGCAACTCAAAAGATTTTGTGACTTAGGTATGTCTTTCTCCGCAACAGCTGAAAATGAAATGACCCAAGGCCATGGTCATCCATTAACTGGAAGATTAAGGGCGCTTGGAAAAGCGCCATCTCTCGGCGTTGATTTAGAGAGTGTTTGTAGTGGTGAAATGTTTATCCAAGCACGTGTTGCTTTAGGAATACAACGCAGCTTAGATAACTTTGAATACCGTGAATTACACGGCAGTATTCCGCCAACTTCAACGATTACAACGCGTGAGGCGCTATCTTGGGTCACTATTGAGGGTGCCAAGATGCTAGGTCAAGAAAATAGAATCGGTAGTTTAGCTGTTGGAAAGCAAGCTGACTTGGTGATGATTCGAGCAACTGATATTAATATGCAACCTGTTAACGATTTGGTTAGTTCGGTTGTGATGCAAACGAGTTTGGCTAATATTGAGAATGTCATGATTGCTGGAACTTGGCAAAAACGTCATGGTGCTTTACTTGCAAAAAATGTACCTAGTAAAGTTCAAGATTTAAATGCGTCAGCGAACAAAATAAAACAGGCCTTAGGCTTATAAAAACGTTAGGGAGAACAGTATGAAAATTAGTAAACTTTCTTTTTTGAAAGGCTGCATGGCCTTATCATTTATTGCTCTAAGCGCAATGAGTCAGGCTCAAAATTATCCAACTAAGCCAGTTCACTTTGTTGTAGCCTTTACAGCTGGAAGTGGTACTGACATTATCGCTAGGGCGGTTGGGGATGTGATGGGCACAAGTCTTGGTCAACCCCTCATTATTGATAATAAACCTGGCGCTGGTGGAACCATTGCTGCCTCACAGGTAGCTAAATCTGAACCAGATGGATATAACTTATTAGTCCATTCTTCTGGACATGCTTTAAATCCCTTTATTTACCCAAGCCTGAGTTACGACACATTAAAAGACTTAACAGGTGTGATTCCGCTTGCAGCTCTGCCTAATGTTCTCGTTGTCTCACCGAATAAGCCTTGGAAGAATGTTGCTGATTTAATTGCAGCGACCAAGGAAAAACCTGGAGATCTCAATTTTGCTTCTGCAGGTGTTGGTAGTGCCACCCATATGAATGCTGAAAAATTTAATTTATACGCTGGTATTAAAGCGACTCATGTACCTTATAAAGGAACACCAGAAGCTATTTCAGACGTAATTGGGGGACGTGCTGATTGGTTTTTTGCGCCTTTATCTTCAGCTTTACCATTAATTCAAAGTGGTAAATTAAAGGCGTTAGCGGTGAGTACTCCAAAGAGAACTAGTGCCTTACCAAATGTGCCAACTACAGTTGAGGCAGGCGTGCCAAACTCTGAATATGTTTTTTGGGTTGGACTGATTGCTCCGTCAGCTACTTCCCCTGTGATTATTAAAAAACTCAATGATGAGGTCATTAAAGCTTTGAATAGCCAGGAAGTAAAAGACCGTTTTACAAAATTAGGTGCAGAACCTTTACCAATGTCCCCAGAAGCCTTTAATACATTTATTAAAGCTGAGATGGACGTGGCTAGCAAAATTAGTAAAGCGGCAAATTTAAAGAATTAAGCAGCAAATAAGATGAATGATTCGAATCATTAAACAAGGAGACACGCGTGAATAATAGACGAGCATTTTTGAGTACTTCAGCAAAAGCATTAGGTGGTTTAACTTTTTGTGGCTGTGGACTTTTACATGCCGTAAACGCCCAAACCAATAAGCCATTAAGAAGACCTCCAGTCATCATTAATGGCAAGAAAATAAAGGCGATTGATGTACACGCCCACTGTTTATTTCAAGACTCTATCGATCTGATGGGAGAAGATGCAAAGTCAGTACCGCCTCCAACAAAGGGTCAAAAAGAACACTTTATTCAAGTTGACGAACGGATTGCAAACATGCAGTCAGAGGGTATCGATTTGCAAGTGTTGAGCGTGAACCCCTTTTGGTATCGTCAAAACAAAGAAACCGCAGCAGAAATTTGTCGGATCAATAATAAAAATTTAGCAGAGTTATCTGCACAAAAACCTGACCATTTCCGGGCCTTTGCTTCACTTGCAATGCAGTTCCCTGAATTGGCTGTAGAGCAACTCGAAGAGGCAGTAAAAAAATATGGACTCGTCGGAGCTGCCATCGGTGGTAGTGTTCTTGGTGATGACTTTTCGAATCCTAAATATCATCCAGTACTCGCTAAGGCGCAAGAGCTCAATGTTGCCTTATTTATTCATCCCCAAAGCACTCCCCAATTAGCCTCTCGTTTTAAAGGCAATGGTTGGTTATCGAACGTGATTGGTAATCCTCTCGACACAACGATTGCGTTACAGCGCTTAATTTTTGATGGCGTATTTGATAAGTACCCACAACTTAAAGTAATCGGTGCGCACGGTGGTGGTTATTTAGGTTCTTATGCACCTAGGTCAGATCATGGTTGTTTTATTTCACCACAAAATTGCGATCCAAGTATTAACTTAAAGAAAAAACCAACCGAGTATTTACGTCAAATTTATTTTGACTCTCTCGTCTTCACACCAGAGGCTTTAAGGCACTTAGTAGCACAGGTAGGGGCAAGTCAGATTATGATTGGTACTGATCACCCGATTCCATGGGAAGAAAAACCAGTTGATCATGTGATGGCAACACCTAATTTGTCGAACCAAGATCGAATTAATATTCTCTCTTCAAACGCAGCAAAAGTGCTCGGTATTAAGATTTAAGAATTTTTAAAGCAAGTGATCCCAAGATAGACTCTTGGGATCTTTTCTAAACTTATTTAGATAACGCTAACAACTTGTTTAAGTTGGCTTGATTTTTTAAGTCCCAACAAACTGCAAGTAAATCCAGTGTTTGTTGCTCACCGATGATTGGGTGTGTTAAACCTTTGAATTTATTTTCGAGGTCAGAATTGGTCATTGGATTTTCTAAAGAACCAATTGCATTCTTAACAAAAATATGGATTTTTTGACCATCTTTTAAGACAGCAGTCACATCAGCAGAGGCCTCACTGATTGAATCGTCAACTGTAGCTATTACCTTGGCGCGTAATTCAACCATATCTGGACGGGTAACAATCTCATCATGATATTCATCTTCAGAAGCACGACCAAACACTAGGCCAGCAGCGCAACCGTGGTAGACGCTAAACTTTCCTTCTAAACCATCTTTAGGAGTTTTCTTACCTGTGAGTTCTAGTACTAAGGAGTGAACTTTTAATTCAATGCGCTCTAGGTTCTCAGGGGTAACACCTTTTGCTTTTAACTGTACACAAGCATCAATACTTGGGTGAATCACGATACCGCAAGCAAATGGCTTGTAAGAGTTAAAGGAAATTTCAAAGCGTTTACCTAAATCCGTCGTAATTTCTGACCAATCATATTTTGTGGAGAAAGACTGAATCATGCCACGCGGTGCTTCGAGTGCTTTCGTGCTAGCAGTAAAGCCATGTTTCGCGAGTAAGGCTGAAGTAAGACCAGCTCTGGCTGCGCCACCAGGATGGAACGGTTTAGTCATGGTACCAAACTGTTCTCTGAAGCCAACGGGTTGTGAAGCCGCAATACCCAAAGCCATTTGGGTTTTAGCAACATCTAATCCTAGTAAACGAGCACAAGCTGCCGCAGCACCAACAGTTCCCGTTGAACCAGTGATATGCCAGCCACGATCATAGTGATTCGGATAAATACAATTACCAATACGACAAGCAACGTCAATACCAATTACTAACGCATCTAAAATTTGTCGACCAGAAGCACCAATATGCTCAGCTAATGCTAGGACAGCAGAGGCAACTGGACCCGCTGGATGAATAATCGTTTTTAGATGAGTATCATCAAAATCAAAGGTATGTGAACTAATGCCATTGATGAGGGCAGCACCAGCCATATCAACGCGCTCAGCGCGACCTAGGATAGTCGCTTGCTCAGCTGGAGCAAATTCTTGGATAGCAGCTAAAGCTGCTTGAACGCTTTCGTGGTTTGCCGCGCCTACTGCACAACCTAACCAGTTAAGGAAGGTACGGTGCGCTTCATGATCGACCTCATCACTCCAACCAGCTGAAGGATGATTAGTAACAAATTCTGCAAGAATTTGAGTAATGGGAGGGGCGTTACGATCTGCTTCTACTTGGGTATTAATGGCCATATTAACTTTCTTTTAATCGAGTGAAATTTTTCTTTCTTTTGCTACTTTTGTCCAGCGGTCTATATCGTCTTTGATATAAATTGAAAATTGCTCAGGGGACATAGGCATTGGCGTAATTGCTTCCGCAGATAAACGCTCTTTGAGTTCTGGATTTTGAATCGCCTTGTTGATTTCTTGATTGAGCTTATCCCGAATCGCCAAAGGCAACTTGGCTGGGGCTGAGATACCATACCACTGAACTCCATCAAAGCCGTCGAACCCAGACTCTTTAAAAGTGGGTACATCTGGAATTAAAGGATGTCTTTTTGTTCCACTAACAGCGATCGCCCGAAGTTTGCCAGATTTAAGATGCGGCAGAGCCGCTGCAAGTCCTGGGAACATAGATAAAGTTTGACCACCTAAGGTATCAATAAAAGCTGGACCAATACCACGATAGGGAACGTGAGTACTAGGAAAATTAGCTTGTATTTTTAACTGCTCCATCGCGAGATGAGTTAAAGTTCCAGGTCCAGCCGAGCCATAGCTCATCGTATCAGGGTGTGCCAAAGCATAAGCGACAAACTCTTTAAGATTTTTAATGGGTAAACCAGCATAAACTGCTAGTACGTTGGGTGTGCCACCGACCATCGCAACAGGGGTGAAATCTTTGATTGCATCGTAAGGCAACTTTCTTACTGCTGGATTCGTGCCGTGGGTGCCAACATAAGACAGGAGCAATGTATACCCATCTGGAGTAGCACGCGCCACGGCCTGGCTGGCAATAACTCCACCACCACCACTTTGGTTGTCTACAATAAAACTCTGCCCTAAAGCTTTTGTGAGACTGTCAGCAACTGTTCGGGCAACTAAATCTACCCCACCCCCTGGTGCCACAGGCGCAATAATCTTTACAAGTTTTGTAGGGTACTCGGCCGCGTTGAGGGTGCCGAAAAATAATAATCCCGTAACTAAAGTGATGATAAATTGAAAGAATCTCACAGAAAATTGATTGAAAATTGAATTCATATTGCTTATCCCTAACCTATCTGTAGAATAGTTGATATCTAATTAAAACCACTAAAGGGTAAATTATGCCTAAAATTTTTGATAGATTACAAATTCATAGTTATCGATCTTTGTTAGGCTTAGTTTTTATGAGCATGTTATGCTCACAAGTCCATGCCCAGCAGGCATATCCGGTTAAAGCCATTAACTTTATTGTGCCATACGGTGCTGGCGGAGGCGCTGATTCAAGAAGTAGACAAATTGGTCTTGAATTGAGCAAAATTTTAAATGTACCGGTCATTGTGGAAAATAAACCAGGCGCTGGTGGCAATATTGGTACAGAATATATTGCTAAGGCAAATCCTGATGGTTACACCATTGGTATGGGAAATTTTGCTCCACTAGCAGTCAATAAAACCTTATTTGGCAACTTGAAATATGATCCTGAAACAGACTTAACGCCGATTATACTAATCGAAAAGGGGCCACTTGTTTTAGTAGTGCATCCAAACTCCCCATACAAATCAGTTGCGGACATTGTGGCTGATGCTAAAGCCAAACCAGGCGTTTTAACATTTGCTTCAGGTGGTATTGGTGGAAGCCACCAATTATCAGCCGAGTTATTTAAGCAAAGCGCTGGGATTGACATGATTCATGTGCCCTATAAAAGTGGTGCTGCCGCTTTAACTGACTTAATGGGTAGTAATGTAAATTTGATGTTTGATCAAATGTACTCAGCGATGCCGAGTATTACTGCTGGAAAATTAAGACCACTCGCAATTACGAGTAAAAAAAGATCACCGATGCTTAAAGATGTACCAACTTTTGCCGAAGTTGGCTACCCCTCAGTAGCTGTAGATAATTGGCAAGGTCTCGTAGCCCCCAAGGGCACGCCTAAAGCCATTGTTGATAAGTTGAATGCTGCGGTCAATCAAATCTTAAAAGATCCCAAAGTGATGGAATTTATATTAAGTCAAAGTAATGAAGTGGGCGGAGGTTCTCCGGAAGATTTCGCAAAATTAATTAAATCCGAGTCCACGAAGTGGAGCGCAGTGGTCAAAATCGCAAACATCAAACCCTAAATAATTCCAACTAAGACAGCAGGTCTTTTTGGAATACAAGACCTGCATGTTCACGCAGCGCATGAAACTCAATATCTTTCCAAAGTTGTTGAGCTACCTCTAATTCAGAGCGGTGCGCCGCTAAAAATACCGGTGCCCCCACTACATCCTCACTCATACGGTGGGAGTTATCGTTAATAAATTTCTTAAGAATAGCGGGGTCTTTGCTACTTACCCAACGTGAGAGTGAGTATCTAGAGGGTAACAGCCTAACTTCAGCGTTATATTCACTCTTTAATCGATGCGCTACGACTTCAAACTGTAATTGACCAAAGGCACCTAATAACATTTGTCCACCAAGCATCGGCTTGAAGACCTGAATCGCACCCTCTTCACCTAACTGCATCAATCCATCACGGAGTTGTTTAGTCCGTAAAGGGTCTGCGGTTTCAACCATTTTAAAAATTTCAGGTGCAAAAAAAGGCAATCCTGTAAATTGCAGTTTTTCACCTTCGGTAAGCGTATCACCCAGTTGCAGCAATCCATGATTAGGGATACCAATAATATCGCCAGGGAATGCCTCGTCAAGAATATCTCGTCTCTGAGACAAAAAGGAAAGCGCATTATTGGTCCTTACTTCTTTGCCATTTCTGGAAATTTTTAAACGCATTCCTCGCTCAAAATAGCCCGAACAAATTCGTAAAAAGGCCACGCGGTCACGATGCGCAGGATCCATATTCGCTTGAATTTTAAAAACAACGGCAGAAAAGTTTTTTTCAGATGGAAACACTTCACGTTGAATGGTAGCGCGAGATTTTGGGGCCGGAGCTAGCTCAACTAGAGTATTAAGAATTTCTTGTACGCCAAAATTATTAATGGCTGAACCAAAAAAGACGGGAGATTGCTGGCCATTTAAAAAGGCCTCTTGATCGAAGCTAGGCATTGCCCCTTGCACGAGATCCACTTCATTTAAGGCGGTTTCTAAGGATTCACCTAATTTTTTTTGAAGTGCAGGATCGGAGATACTTACGAGTTGGTCTGCTTGATGCCCAATCCTATCTTCACCCGCTTTAAACATTCGCATTTGTGAACTGGCAATGTCAATCACACCACTGAATGATTTACCCATACCGACCGGCCAAGTAATTGGGACTACCGACATGCCAAGCGCTTGCTCAATTTCGTCCATTAAATCTAGCGGCCTTTTTACTTCGCGGTCCATCTTATTAATAAAGGTAATGAGTGGCGTATTTCTTGCCCGGCACACTTCAATCAATCTTCTTGTTTGAGCTTCTACACCATTTGCCGCATCAATAACCATTAGAGCAGAGTCAACCGCAGTTAAAACGCGGTAGGTGTCTTCAGAAAAGTCTTGGTGACCGGGAGTATCCAAAAGATTAATAATGCAATCTCGGTACTCCATTTGCATTACAGAACTGGCAACAGAAATACCCCGTTGTTTTTCAATTTCCATCCAATCAGAAGTGGCATGGCGGCTCGCTTTACGTGCTTTCACGCTGCCAGCAATTTGAATAGCTCCTGCGTACAAAAGTAACTTTTCAGTTAATGTGGTCTTGCCGGCATCTGGGTGAGAAATAATCGCAAAGCTTCTTCTTCGCCCAACTTCTTTTTCAATAGTGCTGATTAGTGGGTGATTTGACATGGTAAGTACTGCAAGAAAAGTATAAATCTTGCTTAAATGAGTAAAGCTAGATTATAGGGCTTCCTCGAAGTAAAGCCCTTTTTGAATCCCTAAAACCTAATTGAAACACCCATTTTTCCGATAGATGAATGGGGACCTTCAACAAAATTGTTGGTTAATAAGTGACTAGTTCTTAGGTAAGAGGCAACTAAGTCTATATCTGGCCGGATGGAATAGAGAAAGCCAAATTGTAAAGAGGTATTAAACGGAGAGTCTGAGTTAGCAATTGCAGAAACCAAGGCAATATCAAAACCAATTTTAAATTTAGGATTTACCTTCCAAACCGGGGCAATACCAAATGTATAGAGTGTCGTTCTATTATCTGGATTTAAATCTGTGCCCATTGGAATATTCTCGTTATAGGGGGCATAGGTAACGTCGGCATTCAGGTAGAAATCGAATTGTTCGCCGTAGTAGGAAGCAATCAAGTTGGAACCACCACCTATTTTTGCCATACCAAGACCAGCAATTTGTTGATTTTGGGTTTCAGGAAGGTTCAGGTAAGGCCTTACCGCAAAACTAAAACCATTTTCCCCGTTCCCATAAAAACGATACTTTGCACCCAGTTGCCAGTTCGCTATGGGAAAATAAGAGCCATTGGGCTGTTGGTAATAAACCAAGCCAAAAGACGCTTCAACATTATTTGTAATCCCTCTTGAGATAGTAATTGGAAATGCAATGGACCGATCCGCGCCAAAAAAGATTTGATCTTCTGCATCAGTGCTTAGTGACTTGAATTGAGGATTGGGGTCAGATTTTTCAAAAATATTATAAAAATAAAGATCTAACTGATATTTCCCGGGTTCAAGCGTGCTTGCGTCCTCAGTAAAAAAGGGCTCATAGGCTTGTACTGATGAAGAAAAAACCAAAATACAGGTAATATAAAAAAGAGAGAAAAATTTCATCTTTAAGTAAAGAAGGTGTTTAATAGGTAAATAGTAAGGGATATAAATTTCATTTATTTGAAAAGCTTAATTTATGAAGACCTAACAATAAAGCTAGGCAATAATTAGTAAAATTCATCATATTAAGATACTAGCAATTTTTTACAAAAGGATAACTCGTGGCTGACCCACTCTTAGACATCGTCGGTGAAAGTATTAAATTATCTGTCGCACCAGTTTTTTTATTAACCGCCGTCGCGGGAATGATTAGCGTTTTGACTCAGCGTGTAGCAAGAGTAATCGACCGCTCAAGATTCTTACAAATGGAATTACACAACGAAGGGAACATGCCTTTAACGCCTCTCTTAGTAAGGATTTATAACCAAGAACTTCATAATCTTGCCAAAAGAGCAACGGTCGTGAATACCTCAATGGTTTTACTTGTGGTCTGCGCGATTTTCATTGCATTAACTATTTTGGAATTGTTTTTGTCCGAAACCGCCTCCGGCAGGATTGTTACATCTAAAACATTGATGTACACATTTATTGGGGGTGTCGTTTGTTTTGTATTTGCGCTGATAGGCTTACTCATTGAAGTGCTACTGGCATCCTATACTGTTAGAATGAAGCCCATCTCTAAACAAACTCTACCAATGTAAATATAATGAAATTTAGAATCCTATTAGTCCTTAGTTTCATTTGTTTTAACGTCAACGCTGCTTTTTTAGATGAAATTCAAGTGTACGATGGAGAAATAAATGAGCCGGGAGAATTTGGCCTTGAGTTACATATCAATACAACGGTGAGAGGTAATACAACACCAGAGTTTGATGGACAACGAACATCCCAATCGGGCACTAGATTAACCCCGGAGTTTTCCTACGGCTTATCCAAGACAGTTGAGCTAGGGTTTTATTTGCCAACGATTTATACTCCAGGCTATGGCTATGAGTTAGCGGGATATAAACCGCGTTTAAAGTGGTTGCCAATTCAAGCTAATGAGCAATCTCCTTGGTCCCTTGGTGTAAATCTTGAATACAGTGATTTGAAATGGGGCATGGAGTTACCTCGTAAAAATATCGAGTCACGATTTATTATTGGTTGGGAAAATAGCCAATGGTCATTAGCATTTAATCCGATTTTATCCGTAGCACTTTCTGATGGCCAGGACCGAACGCCTAACTTTTATTATGGTGCCAGAAGCATTTATAAATTGGAAGGAGCACTTTCGGGAGTGGGTCTAGAGTACTATCAAGGAGTTGGACCAATAAATAGTTTCCCCGCAAACAACTCTCAAGCTAAGCAAGTTTTTGCTATCTTTGAAACCAAAGCAGAGCGTGGTTTGATGAATAATTTTGACCTTCACTTTGGTGCCGGTTTTGGTTGGGACTCGGCCGATACCTTTACCTTAAAACTAATTCTTACCCCGAAGCTTCATTAATTAACTTCAAATTTCGAAGCGCGTAATTAAGCAGAGTGCTCTAAAAAATCTGATCGATTTTTAAGAGCACTAAAACTCCCATGATGAGAAAAATAAACGCTGCAATAGTATGAATTAATTTGAGAGGTAATTGTTTTGCAAAAGAATTACCTAAAAAAACTGCAGGGACATCTGCAATCATCATACCAAGTGTAGTGCCAATTACCACTAGGATAGGCGAGGGATAATGCGCTGCCATTGCAATTGTTGCCACTTGAGTTTTATCACCCATTTCCGCCAGAAAAAAAGTGACTAAGGTCGTAATAAATACACCAGACTTCACGCCAAAAGAAGCTTCTTCATCTTCAATTTTATCTGGCACTAATGTCCACAATGCCATTGCAATAAAGGAGAGTCCGAGCACCCAACGTAAAATCTCTGGGCTTAATATTTGGGTAATCCACACACCAAGTATGCCAGCAAGACCATGATTCAAAATAGTTGCAAACAAAATACCTAAAATAATTGGTACGGACTTTTTATATTTGGCGGCAAGTAAAAAAGCTAATAATTGAGTCTTATCACCCATTTCAGCAAGCGTCACAATGCCAGTACTGACTAGAATGCTGTGAAGGTCCATTAGTACGCCTTTTTTCTGTTAAATAATGAGTAACCAAATAACACTATTAATAAAAAAAACCAAATGAGTGACCAGTTAGGAACAGATAAACCGAAGATGGGAGGTAAGGGCATACTACAAAAACCATCCGCTTTAAAGAAAAAAGGTAAAGCTTGTACTATCTCAAATTGATTGATAAAAACCTCTAGTGGATCTAAACCACAAGAAATTTCCGGGTACGCGATAACGTAGGCATGACGAAGAGCTATGATCAAACCAAATAAGCTTGCAAGTAAAGCGAACAGGTGAAAAGATATTCGTGCTTTAGGAATGTTGAATGCAAATAGACAACTCAGGCCAACGAATAAAAACCCAATCCTTTGTAAAATACATAACGGACAAGGCGGGTAATGAACCCCATTTAATCCAACGTGTTGTAAAAATAATGCCACCCCTAGTAAGCAAAAACAAACTAGCGAAATAAGCAGATAAGAGGTTTTAGGCATGGATTATTTTTAAAGTTAATTTAGAATAACTGCTTTAAGAAGTTACTAGGTCAAACAAACTTGATATAGTTAGAGTATTGTAAAGGGAGTAAAAAATGACAGCAAAAAGTATTAAATTGAAATTATTCTTATTCTTAGTGATTGTATTAGGGTTATGTGCACTCTATACGTGGATAACCTTAACATACACCTATTCTGAGGGTAGTAGAGCAGGTTTTTTACAAAAGTTTTCTAAAAGAGGATGGGTTTGTAAGACTTGGGAAGGCGAGATCGTAACGGGTAGTATGCTTGGTAATCAAGAAAAGTTTATGTTTTCCGTACGTGATCCAGCGTTAGCTAAAGAGGTCAATGCTGCTATCGGTAAAAGAATCGAAGTGGATTATGCTCAACATATAGGGGTCCCTTCCAACTGCTTTGGTGAAACAGAATATTTTTTAAAGAACATCAAAACAGTTCCTGAAAGTATCACTTTTCAAAGAGACGTGCAAAATGGGGCAGTTGAGCCTGCTAAAGAAATAACGAATGATTCGATGAAATAGTAGCACTTAAATCATTCATGAATATGGTTTACAAAAATATATAAGCCCTACAGCTAATCAAAATAAGGGTTATCCTTAGTAAAAAGTTCTTACAGGCTTATAAATTCGAGGTAAAATGAATCCGTACATTAATTAATTTAGGTACATCTCTAGAGTAAGTACATTTTTAGTTATTCATATTAAGGAGCATAATTTGAACAAAGCAGAACTCGTTGCAGCTATTGCTGGCGAATCAGAATTATCTAAGACTAAGGCAGAACATGCTTTAAACGCAGCGCTCGAAGCAATTAAAAAAGCAGTTACAAAAGGCGATAACGTTCAGTTAATCGGCTTTGGCACATTCAGTTCAGGTAAGCGTGCTGCACGTATGGGCCGCAATCCAAAAACTGGCGAAGCAATTAAAATTGCCGCTTCAAAAACTGTTAAATTTACTGCTGGTAAAGCATTTAAAGATAGCGTTAATAAGCGTAAGAAGTAATTAAATTGAAACCTCATTCAATGAGGATCAATTAAGACCCCCAATGTAATTGGGGGTTTTTTTTGGTTTGAACTTTTAGGTTTGAACTAAGCGGCGATGCCGATGGATACTCATCAAAATCCCAACACCTAAGCCCAATGTTGTTAATGCTGTACCCCCATAACTAATGAAGGGCAATGGTACTCCTACAACTGGCAATAGTCCGCTTACCATAGCCATATTCACAAAAGCATAGGTAAAGAAAATAAGTGTTACTGAACCACCAAGTAGCCTCGTGTACAAATTGGGCGCACTTGCGGCAATTTTTAAACCGCGCTGAATTAACAATAAAAATAAAATTAATAAAACAAAATTACCAACTAAGCCAAACTCCTCCGAATACACAGCAAAAATAAAATCAGTATGTTTTTCTGGAATAAAGTCTAAATGAGTTTGTGTACCTTTCAGCCAACCCTTACCTAATAATCCACCAGAACCAATAGCTATCATTGATTGAATGGTGTGAAAGCCTTTACCTAGAGGATCTGTTGTAGGGTCTAATAAAGTACAAACACGGTGTTGTTGGTAACTTTTTAATATTGGCCAAGTAACACCTTTGGCACAGATGGTGTCACCAAAAATGACGATTAAAAGAATGCCAATTACGCCAAGCCCAATAAAAGGTAAGATAAATTTCCAGGGTAAGCCCGCTAAAATAATGACATAAAAACCAGCTGCAAAAACTAAGATTGCAGTTCCTAAGTCCGGCTGTCTAGCAATTAAAATAGTGGGTAATAATAAAAATAAAAATGCAACACCAAAATCCCATAGCTTAGTGTTTTCTTCGCGCTTATAAAAATACCAAGAAAGCATCATTGGCATTGCAATTTTCATAATTTCTGAGGGCTGAATGACCATACCAATATTTAGCCATCTCCGAGCCCCTTTTTTGATTAAACCAAAAAGAGCAACCGCGATTAAAAGTCCGAGACCAATTGAATAAATCCAAACGGAAGCTTTTTCTAACCATTTAACTGGAACCCTCGAGGTAAACCACATAATGATGAATGCTATCATTAGGTTTCTCAATTGTTCTACCCAGGTAATTACAGTACCTGAACTAGCAGATAAAAAGGTCACGTTACCGACAACGATTAAGGCTAGTAAGATAAAACTCAGATTAGGATCTAATCCCGCCCAAAGAAACCGGATACGTTTAATTAATGAGCGTTTTTCCACTCTGGGATACCTCCGGGCCACTTATTGAGTATTAAATAATCAAAAGCTTGGCGAACAATTGGCGCAGCAGCAGTTGCACCGAAGCCAGCATTTTCAACCACAATAGCCATTGCGTATTTGGGATTATCCGCTGGCGCAAAACCAATATACAAAGCATGATCTCGTTTGAATTCTGAAACCTGACTTGCGTTGTAATTTTTACCAGCTAAACTAAAAACTTGAGCAGTACCTGTTTTACCAGCAACGAGGTAACTAACACCAGCAAAAGGAACTTGGCCAGTACCGATTTGATTAACACCAATCATTCCATCAGTAATTGTTTTAATGTTTTCAGGCTTAAGATCTACAACCCTCGACTCTGATGGAACGGTTAAGATTTTTTCATGCGTAATGGGATCTTCAATTACCTTGACGAGATGAGGCTTCATCACTTTGCCGTTATTTGCCACAATTGCTGTTGCTTGAGCAAGCTGTAGAATTGTATAACTGTTATACCCCTGACCAATCCCAATCGAAATTGTCTCTCCATCAATCCATTTTCCCTTAATGGGATCTTTAAAGTAATTACGCTTCCATTCCTTTGAAGGCAATATTCCTTTAACCTCCCCGTTAATATCTATTCCGGTCAACTGCCCTAAGCTAACTTTCTCCATAAACTTCGCAATCGCATCGATTCCCATATCTCTGGCAAGCATGTAGTAATAAGTATCACAGGATAATGCAATAGAGCTTTGCATATTGACTAAACCATGACCATTTTTAGCATCGTCTCGAAAGATATTATTTCCAAACTGAAAATAACCAGGGTCGGAAATTGCCTGACTAGCAGTACGAAATTCCCCCTCAAGAGCTGCTAGTGCCATAAAGGGTTTAAAAGTGGAGCCAGGGGGATAGGTGCCACGTAATGGACGATTAAATAAAGGTTTTTCAGGGGATTCGTTTAACTGTTTCCAAAGGTCAGAGTCAATCCCATCAACAAAGGCATTAGGGTTAAAAGTTGGCATGGAAACAAAAGAAAGAACATCCCCAGTAGCAACCTCGATAACTACTGCAGCTCCACGACGTTTTTCATAGAGTTGCTCTATTAGATACTGTAATTTAATATCAACCGCTAAAGTTAAATTCGAGCCTGGGATAGAGGGAGTAACTGATAAATTACGAACCACTCGTCCCCCAGCAGTAATTTCTACCTGATTTGAACCGACAATGCCCCTTAAGTATTTTTCATAACTTTGCTCAATACCAATTTTTCCGACAGACTGAATACCTTTAATACGAATTGCCTTCAGATCATCAGGGGTGTTTTCATCAGCGTCTTCTTCTAACTCCGCCAATAATTTTTCTTTATCCTTAATCGACACTTTACCTGTGTAGCCTAGTAAATGAGAGCCAAGTTGTTGATAAGGATATTCTCTAAAATATCGAACTTGAACATCAACGCCTGGGAATTCAAAACGGCGCGCATAAAACCTTGAAACTTCCTCGTCACTAAGGAAGTTTCTAATCGATAAATTTTCTGTTTTCTTACTATTCTGAATAGTCCTTAGAAATTGTTGTTTGTCTCGAGACGGTATCCGAATAACTTTATCTAAGGCATCTATTAATTCTGCAGGAGGTAAATTGATTTCTGCCGGAGTAATTTCTAGCGAGTAGGATGGCATATTATTAGCAATGACAACCCCATTCCGGTCGATGATAAGCCCGCGTTGGGCTGGAGTCGTAATAATTGCAATACGGTTACTCTCAGAAGCCGTAGAGTACTTCTTATGCATAATCACTTGCAGCCAAAAAAACCGTAAAAATAACAGGGACAAGCAAATGATGACAAACCAAACAGCTATTTGGATTCTCTTTTGAAAATTATCTAAACGAATCGCCGGATCTATTTTGTTAGACATTGTTAATAACCCCGAAATCACTACAATTTTCTTCGAGCTAAAAAGGTACCAAGATGCGTTAATACTTTTCTAACGAGGGGCCAAAGACATAATTCAATCACTGCAGGAAATAAAATATAAGAAACTGAGAAAAAAAAGGATGGAACCAGCAACCAAAAAATAATATTAATGATGGAATGGATTAATAAAAATATTTGGAACACAACTAGCAATTGACCGAGCGGAGAATTCGTTAATAATTTTCTACTCCAAAAAAACATGACAACACTTCCTACGACGTAACCCATGGCATGTAACCCTAGTGGACAAGAGGTCTGAATATCCATCATTAAGCCGAGTAGGAAAAATAAAATCAAGCTGATTTTTTCAGGGAAAAACAATACCCAATAAAGCAAGACAGGCAAGATGAAATCAGGAATCCAAGGATGATTACCCCAAGGAAGCATATTGATCATAAAGGCGAACAATAAGGTCATTGTCATACTCATCAAGAAATTTGACCTCATCAGTTAACCCTTTTGAAGTTTTTCTTGTTCTTGATGGATTCAGGAACTATTGGGTTAGGGGCATCGTTGCTAGGACGATAAAGCAATACGATCAAATGTTTGGACGTATTTAAATCAGCTAATGGACGACAAGAGATTTGAGCTCCAGAATTATCTAAAGCACGTTCTATTTTAGTAATAATTGCGACAGGAATACCCGGAGGAAAAACCCCATCAATTCCTGAGGTTGATAAATAATCCCCGACATCTAAATCACCAAAATTACTTATAAAACGAAGTTCTAAAGGAGCAGCTCTACCCGCCCCAAATACAACCCCTCGTTGACCACTCCTAGACACCATTACAGGAATCGTAGCATCTTTTTCTTCGAGCACAGCGACTTCCGCGACATCATCGTATAAACGCACCACTTGGCCAATAATACCGGCTTCATTTGCTACAGGCATTCCTAATAAAATGCCATCTTTTTTCCCACGAGAAATGACTATTTTTTGAGAACTCGGATTAATTGGGTTGTAAATGATCTCTGCTGCAATGGAGGTGTAGGGACTTTGCTCTTTTAATTGAAGTAATTTACGAAGATTCTTGTTTTCAGATTCTAAATTTTCACTAGTACTAGATAGTAAAGTAAGATCTCTAATCGAATTTTTTTGTTCGGCGATGGTTTCTTTCATCGTTCGCATTGTCATCAAGTCATCACCCCAACTAGACATAATTTTGCCTGGTTGACTAACTAGGATTTGAACCGGATGCAGAAGGTGCTGAATTACAGAACGAATTTGATCTGCAGATTGATACTTCAGATCAAGAACCATTAGCAAAATTGCAATCGCAACTAGCCACAGCGTTTTATAAACTGGAGCACCTGTATTGAAAAGCGCTGGTGGACTCCTGAACAAGCTATACCTCTAGCGTAGAGTGAAATTTATTCTTGAGAGAAGATACTGCTGAGTTTATCCATACGTTCAAGCGCCATACCAGATCCGCGGGCAACACAAGTTAGCGGATCTTCTGCTACGTGAACAGGTAAACCAGTTTCTTCGAGAAGTAAGCGATCTAAATCTCTTAACAACGCGCCACCACCAGTTAGCATCATGCCTCTTTCTGCGATATCAGAAGCCAACTCTGGGGGAGTTTGCTCCAAGGCAGATTTAACGGCAATTACAATTTGATTCAGTGGGTCAGAAAGAGCTTCTAGAATTTCATTACTAGTGACTGTAAAACTACGTGGAATCCCTTCAGAGAGGTTTCTACCTTTTACTTCCATTTCAAGCACCTCAGTGCCCGGGAAAGCTGAACCAATAGTTTTCTTGATTGCTTCGGCTGTTTGTTCGCCAATTAGCATGCCGTAGTTACGACGGATGTAATTCGTAATAGCATCGTCGAATTTATCCCCACCTACACGCACTGACCATTTGTAGACCATGCCACCAAGTGACATGACACCAACTTCGGTAGTGCCACCACCAATATCAATTACCATTGAACCTGAGGCCTCAGTCACTGGCAAACCAGCACCAATTGCGGCAGCCATTGGTTCTTCGATCAAAAATACTTGGGACGCGCCTGCACCTAAAGCAGACTCACGAATTGCTCTGCGCTCGACTTGAGTAGATCCACAAGGAACACAAATAATAATTCTAGGGCTTGGTTTGAGAAATTTACTTTCATGAACCATTTTGATAAAGTGCTTGAGCATCTGCTCGGTAATAGTGAAATCAGCAATTACGCCGTCTTTCATCGGGCGAATGGCTTGAATATTACCCGGCACTCTACCTAACATTGCTTTTGCTTCATGTCCAACAGCTAAAATAGTCTTTTTACCACCCATGCCATCTTGACGAATAGCGACAACGGAAGGCTCATCAAGGACAATACCTTTGTTGCGGACATAGATTAGAGTGTTAGCTGTACCTAAATCGATAGCTAAATCATTTGAAAAGTAATTGCGAAAGAGACCGAACATAAGCTTAGTGGGAAAATAATGAAATAATTTAAATTATTAATTAATAGAATGTATAAACCATATGATACTGCAAGCACATTATGAAAACTGAAGAAATTACACATTTAGCCAAGCTATCTAGTTTAGAGGTGCCAGAAAATGAAATTGAGGCTCTATCTGAAGCGCTAGAGTCAATTTTGCAATTGGCCAATCAATTGCAATCTATCGATACGGTTGGGATTGAACCATTATTCCACCCAATTGAAATGATTACCCCTTTAATGCAGCCCCTACGTCCCGATCAGGTGACAGAGTTAAATCAACGAGAAGCGAATATGGCAAATGCCCCAGCGCAATTTGAAGGATTATTTTTAGTTCCAAAGGTGATCGATTGAACCTACATCAAATGACCATTGAAAAGTTACACGAAGCCTTAATTAACAAACAGTTAAGTAGCGTCGAAGTAACTAACTATTTTTTAAATCGTATCGATACTGCAAAAGACTTAAACGCCTATATTGATGTGCAACCAGAGCTTTCTTTAGCGCAAGCTCGACAAGCTGATCAACTGATTGCACAAGGTAATCAAGGATATTTAACAGGGATTCCCATTGCACATAAGGATGTATTTGTGACAAAGGGTTGGAAATCTACTGCCGCTTCGAAGATGCTGGGAAATTATCAAAGTCCTTTTGATGCTACTGTTGTGGAAAAACTGGGAATGCTAGGCTCAGGCATGGTTTGCCTTGGTAAAACCAATATGGATGAGTTTGCAATGGGGTCCTCCAATGAAAACTCAGCTTTTGGCCCGGCTTTAAACCCTTGGAATTTAGATTATGTTCCAGGTGGCTCATCAGGTGGATCGGCAGTGGCGGTTGCGGCAGGCTTAACAATAGCCGCCACAGGAACAGATACTGGGGGCTCTATCCGTCAACCTGCGGCTTTTTGCGGAATTACAGGGATAAAACCCACTTATGGGCGTGTTTCCCGGTATGGGATGATTGCCTATGCATCCTCATTGGATCAGGCTGGGCCAATGGCTAAAACGGCGAGTGAGTGCGCCTGGTTAATGAACGCTATCGCGGGCAAAGACTTACGGGACTCTACAAGTATTGAACGAGAAAACGAGGACTTTACTCGCTTGTTGGGCGCCAATTGGGATTCTAGTAACTCAAACGCCAGTCAACCTCTTCAAGGACTCAAAATTGGGGTGCCTAAGGAGTTCTTTGCAAAAGGCTTGAATCATGAAGTCAAACTGGCTATTGAGGAAGCATTAAAGCAATTCGAAGCACTTGGTGCCGTTTGTGTGGAAGTCTCTTTGCCAAAAACAGAATTATCAATCCCGGTCTACTATGTCTTAGCTCCCGCTGAAGCTTCGAGTAATTTGAGTAGATATGATGGTGTTCGCTATGGTTATCGCTCAGAGAAATATAAAGATTTAGCTCAAATGTATACCCATTCAAGAACTGAGGGCTTTGGTGCCGAAGTAAAGCGTCGTATTTTGGTGGGCGCTTATGTTTTGTCACAAGGGTACTACGAGGCATATTATTTGCAGGCACAAAAAATAAGAAGAATCATTGCCCAAGATTTTCAGACTGCCTTTACGCAGTGTGATGTTTTGATGGGGCCTGTTGCGCCAGATGTGGCCTGGAAAATTGGTGAAAAATCAAAGGATCCAATTGCTATGTATCTAGAAGATATTTTTACTTTGAGTGCTAACCTAGCAGGACTACCTGCTATGAGTCTGCCATGCGGATTTAATCAATCAGGCTTACCGATTGGTTTACAGATGATTGGCAATTATTTTAATGAGGCTGAAATGCTTCAAGTTGCAAATCATTTTCAAACTGCGACAGAGTGGCATTCAATGCAACCATTACAAAATGTAGCAGGTGAAAAATCATGAGTCAAATTGAATGGGAAGTTGTAATCGGTCTTGAGACACACGCACAATTGATGACGCAGTCAAAAATATTTAGTGGTGCCAGTATTGCTTTTGGGGCAAGTCCCAATGAACAAGCCTGTGCCGTTGATTTAGCGTTGCCAGGTACTCTACCAGTGTTAAACGAAGGGGCTGTCAATCACGCGATTCGCTTTGGTTTAGCGATTGGCTCTGTAGTCGCGCCAATGAGTGTTTTTGCTCGAAAAAACTATTTTTATCCTGATTTACCAAAGGGATACCAAATTAGTCAATTTTCTTTACCAGTAGTCGTTGGTGGAAAAATAATGATTGAAGTAGATGGACAAGTCAAAGAAATTCAATTGACTAGAGCTCATCTCGAAGAAGATGCGGGTAAATCATTACATGACGATTTTGCTGGCCCTCATGGAGAGTCATCCAGCGGCATAGATCTCAATAGAGCCGGCACACCATTATTAGAAATTGTTACAGAACCAGTAATGCGCAGTGCAACTGAGGCGGTAGCCTATGCAAAAGAGCTACATGCTTTAGTGATGTGGTTAGGTATTTGTGATGGCAATATGCAAGAGGGTTCGTTCCGTTGCGATGCCAACGTTTCTGTAAGACCAAAGGGACAAAAAGAATTTGGTACACGTTGTGAGATTAAAAATTTAAACTCGTTTAAATTTTTAGAGGAAGCAATTCTCCATGAAGTGCAAAGGCAAATTGAATTAATTGAAGATGGTGGTCGAGTGGTACAAGAAACACGTTTGTATGACCCAGACAAAATGGAAACACGGAGTATGCGTAGTAAAGAAGATGCGCAAGACTATCGTTATTTCCCCGATCCTGATTTGTTGCCCCTCCAAATAGCTCAAGAGCGAATTAATGGTATTCGTGCTTTGATGCCTGCTTTACCTAAAGAGTTACGCGAAGAGTGGCAAAACACATATGGTCTGAGTAGCTACGATACTGGTTTACTAACGCAAGATAAGGCTTTAGCACACTTTTTTATAGAAGTATTAAAGTTAATTGAGATTGACCTAGCGAAGCCAGCAGCGAATTTGATGGCAGGTGAATTTGCTTCTGCCATGAATAAAGAAAGTTTGAGCGCAGACTTGGCACCAGTGCGGCCAATACATATTGCTGAGTTACTCAAAAGAACTAAAGATGGGACGATCTCCAACAAAATCGCAAAAGAGATCTTTTCACAAATATGGGAACTTGGCCTCAATGCATCTGATCGCCAAGAGTCTATTTTGTTAGAAGGATTAGTCGACCAAATTATTGACCAAAAAGGCCTGCGTCAAATTAGCGATGTAGGAGCTATTGAAAAAATTATTGATCAGGTATTAATCGAGAATCCAAAGTCAGTTGAAGAGTATCGGAGTGGTAAAGAAAAAGCCTTTAACGCACTCGTTGGGCAAATTATGAAAGCCTCAAAAGGAAAAGCAAATCCGGGACAAGTCAACACTTTATTAAAACAGAAACTAATATAATTTATTGAGGAATCACGGAATGCTTGAACCTATATTAGAAAATGACTCACTGAACCAGTCACAAAAAGAACAAGAAGAGTTGGTTGCGCATTGGCTATTATCGACCCCAGGTTTTTTTGATAGACACCCACAACTATTGTTGAGTATTGACTTAGGATCCTCTTTAGACGGACGTGTCCTATCTTTACAAGAAAAACAAATGAATGTTTTAAGAAATAAAAATCGTGATCTAAATCAACGTACAACAGAAATGCTTCGGTTTGGGATGGAAAATGATTTGACCCAAAATTTGATGGTGCAATGGTTAGAAGATCTTTGTGGCAAAAAAACGAAAGAAGACGTGATTGAAAACATTACTAATGGACTCAATAGTATGTTTAAAGTGGGTAGTGTGGCATACATTCCTCCCGCAGAAATTGAGGCGGCTATTTTAGAGAATTTAAACAAAGAAATCATTGTGGGAAGTCTACCTGCCGAAATCAATTTTCCATCCCTGCAAATTACAGATGAAGTTGGTAGTTTTGCTTTAGTGCCACTTCACATCCATGAAAAAAAATTCGGCGCCATCTTGTTTATCAGTAAAGATATTTCTAAGTACACCTTAGATACAGGCTTGGTATATTTAGAACAACTAGGAAGGCTAGCTGCTGCTGCCCTGAGCCGATTTGAGGATGATTAATCAATGATTCAAAGTGGTAGTCCTTCGAAACAATCTTTGGAAGTCGGGCTATTTCTTGAAGAGTTAAACGTAGTTCGGCAATTATCAAAGCACACCATTAAAGCGTATGATCAAGACTTGCTAAAGTTATATGCATTCTTAGATGAATTCAATCTGCAAGTTCATCACGTTCAGGCGCATCACATCAGAAATTGGGTTGGTAAATTGCATGGACAGGGACTTTCAGCTAGATCCATAGCGCGCTTATTATCCGCTTGGCGAACTTTTTTTGATTGGCTCAAAAAACCCCACCCTAAGTTGCCAATGCTAGGAATGACAAATAATCCAGTCGTAGATATTAAAGCGCCAAAAAAAGCAAAGTCCTTGCCGAAAGCTCTCAGTGTGGAGCATACGCAAGTACTAATGGAATATGCAAAAAAACAAAAAGATTCGACAGATTTATCAAGTGATCAATACTGGGCGGTCGTTAGAGATTATGCAATTGTTGAGTTGTTTTACTCGTCAGGATTACGTCTGTCCGAATTACTAAGTATTGAGATGCGCTTATCTGGCGCACGTCAAAATGATCGACAAAGTTGGATAGATTGGGAAGCAGCAGAAGTGAATGTATTTGGTAAGGGTAGTAAACGGCGGATTGTTCCGGTGGGACAAATGGCGATGCAAGCGCTCATTAGTTGGCGTGCTGAATGGGAAAAAAAGATACCAGAACTGAATGGACCGCTCTTTATCAATGAGAAAGGTGCTAGACTATCACCCCGAACGGTTCAGGTCAGGTTACAAAAATTGGCAATGAATGCAGGTCTGCCAACGCATGTTCACCCACACATGCTTAGACACTCCTTTGCAAGTCACGTTTTACAATCTTCACATGATTTGAGAGCTGTTCAGGAAATGTTAGGACATGTCAGTATTGGTAGTACCCAAATTTACACTTCATTAGATTTTCAACATTTAGCGCAGGCTTATGATCAAGCCCACCCTAGAGCAAAACCAGAAAAAAGTTAACTATGCAAGCCAATCTTATTTTAGCTACCGGTAAAGAAAGAGCGCCGATGCAAGGGCATCCTTGGATTTTTTCAGGAGCGATTAAAAGCTTTTCAGGAAAAATGAGCTCGGGTTCAACCGTCACAGTTCACAGTGATGATGGCAAGTTTATTGGCCGAGCAGCCTATAGCCCATCGTCACAAATTAGAGCAAGAATTTGGTCATGGGATGAAAACGAACCTATTGACCATGCTTTCTTCAAACGAAAGATTGCAACTGCCATTGCCCATCGAAATAAATGGGTTAAGGGGACTAATGCGATTCGATTGATTTTCGGTGAAGCTGATGGTCTGCCCGGGCTAGTAGTTGATCAATACAACAATATTTTGGTCTGTCAGTTTTTGAGTGCAGGGGTCGAACATTGGAAAGAGGTAATCGTCGGCATCTTACAAAGCCAAACACAATGTGAGACGATTATTGAGCGTTCTGATGCAGCTGTTAGAGAGCGTGAAGGATTACCGCTCATTAGTGGAGTACTCTACGGCGAGTTAAAAACCCCTGAAGTGATTGCCCTAGAAAATGACATCCAATACTTAATTAACCCTTTTGAGGGTCATAAAACAGGTTTTTATATTGATCAGCGTGATAATCGTGGTCTCGTGGCGCAGTGGGCAAAAAACTGTCGAGTTTTAAACACCTTTTGTTATACAGGTGGATTTTCTTTAGCCGCTTTATATGGCGGTGCGAGTGAAGTGATCTCTGTCGATTCTTCAGGAGATGCATTAGCTATTGCACAACGACAAGTGGAGTTAAATGGTTTTGATCAAAGTAAAGCAAAGTGGTTAGATCGAGACGCCTTTGAGGTGTTAAAAGAATTGAGAGTCGCCCAAGAGTTATTTGACATCATTATTCTTGATCCGCCAAAATTTGCACCATCTGCTCAGCATTTAATCCGAGCAAAAAAAGCATATAAAGACATTAATCGTTCCGCTATGCAAATGTTAAGACCAGGCGGACTGCTTTTCACCTTTTCATGTTCTGGAGCGATGGATTTAGAAACTTTTGATCAAACTGTAATAGCTGCAAGCATTGAGGCGGCAAGTCACAAAAAAGATGAAAATTTAAAATTTAGGGTCTTAAAACGCTTGACATCAGGCCAAGACCACCCTAAATTAATTTCCTTTCCCGAAGGTGACTATCTAAAAGGTCTCCTTTTGGAAAGAATTTGATGTACATTAGAGCGTTATATTAGTAATTTAATTTTTTTTGTAGGTTTTTATGGCACTTATACCAGTAACAATTTTGACAGGTTTTCTTGGCAGCGGGAAAACAACCCTTTTAAAACATATCCTTACTGAAAAGCATGGCAAAAAAATTGCCGTGATTGAAAACGAGTTTGGCGAAGAAAATATTGATAATGAAATCTTAATTCAAGATAGTAATGAACAAATTGTTCAAATGAGTAATGGTTGTGTCTGTTGTACGATTCGTGGCGATCTTGTAACCGCCTTGAATCAACTTTGGGAACAACGCAAAAATAAGCAAATTGATTTTGATCGCGTCGTGATTGAAACGACAGGAATCGCTAATCCTGGGCCTGTTGCCCAGACATTTTTTATGGATGATGATGTCGCTGAACATTACGCTTTAGATGCTGTAGTCACCCTAGTAGATGCTAAGCATGGCGATATGCAACTGAATGAACATGAAGAAGCTCAGCAACAAGTTGGCTTTGCAGATCAAATCTTTATTACAAAAACCGATGTAGCGGATCAAAAAGGGGTTCAGGCGCTCCGTAACCGCTTAGTTCATATGAATCCAAAGGCACCGATTAAAGAAATTCAACAAGGTGTGGTGAATTTAGATGAAGTATTTGACCTACACGGCTTTAATTTAAATGCAAAGCTTGATATTGACCCGCATTTTTTAGAGCAAGAAAATCATGATGACTGTGGACACGATCATGACCACGATCATGACCACGACCATGATCACCACCATGGCCATGACCACCATCATCATAACCATACTGATCGCATACAGTCTTTTGTGTTTAGAAGTGAAAAACCTTTTGACCATAAAAAATTAGAGGACTTTTTAGGTGGGATTTTGTCCGTTTTTGGTGAAAAACTTCTCCGTTATAAGGGTGTTCTCTTTATAAAGGGATCCAATCGTAAAGTAGTATTACAAGGCGTTCATGAAATGATGGGTAGCGATATGGCTGGCCCTTGGGGTAAAGAGTTAAAACAAACGAAGTTAGTATTTATAGGGATTGATTTACCAAAAGATACCCTTATGATGGGCCTTGAAGGTTGTTTAGTGAATTAAATAACCAATTTATATTGATTTCACATAAAGTGTGTAAAGTAAAAAGGGAGACAATATGGCAACCGATAAAAAACTAAAAGAGCCAAAAGAGATAAAATCAGCACCCGGTTCAACAAAAGCAAAAACATCTGCAAAAAAAAGTGAAACAACAAAAGAAATGATTACAAAAGTAAAGAAAACTGAAGAAATCCAAGTTCATGAGATTATTTCTGAAGAGGCTTTGTTAAAAATGTCTGAAAAAGACTATATGGCAAAAGTGCAATTGGAGTTTTTTAAAGATCGTTTGCAACATTTAAAAGAAGATCTCCTGAAGAATGCCAGTACCACCTCAGAAAATCTGCGCGAAAACAATCTAGTGCCTGACCCTGCTGATCGTGCGACGATTGAAGAAGAACATGCCTTAGAACTTCGCACACGTGACCGCGAAAGAAAGCTGTTAAAAAAAGTAGAACAGGCTTTAGGTCGTATTGAATCAGGGGAGTATGGTTGGTGTGAAGAAACGGGTGAGGCAATTGGCATTTCTCGCCTGCTAGCTAGGCCAACCGCTAACTTATCTTTAGAGGCTCAAGAGCGTAGAGAACTTCGCCAAAAACTATTTGGTGATTAATCCTTCCGTGTAGTAAAAAAACGCAATCAATCTTAATGCTAGAAAAATGAATCATACATTCTTCTAGCGTTTTTTCTTCTCTAATAAAATACGCTTAGACCTAAGATAAAACTTCTGCCAGCTAGAGGGGCATTGATGCGAATTGACTCGACGGTGGTGGAGTATCGAATCGTATCATTCAAAAGATTATTCGCCATGAGATAAAGATTACCATCGGTCGAGCCAAAGTTCATTTTGCGCGCAACCCGAAAATCTAATTTGTTATAACTAGGCGTCGAGTAGGTTTCAAAAGTAGCTAACCGAGTTTGCCCTAAACCATGAATCAAACTTAGCTTTGAGGACCATAAGCCCTGTTCATAGCCAACGTGCCCACCTACTCGAACAGTGGGTTGTAAGGGGAGGTTCGAGTTATCATCAAAAGTCCCTCTCGAGCCATCACTAAATAACCTGGCAGAAAAGCCGGGCCCTTGAGAATTTAATAGTAATTCTGATTCAAAGCCAGTGAGTGTTGCGTTCGCTTGCGTAAACTGTCTAACGGGGTAGTTAGAGACGAGATCACTTTCACTCGTATAAAGCCCATAAATATAATTCTTCGTTTTATTTTGATAAAGGTTGATTTGGCCCTGCCAAAGGCCTTGTGTTTTCCGCCAAGCCCATTCAATTTGATAGGTAGATTCTTTGCTTAAGGAGGAGTTACCAATGTCAAAAGTCGCAGTGGAATCATGGTTACCATACGCATATAATTCATCAACGGATGGCGCTCGTTGAATCATTTGCAAGGTCAAACCCGTCTTATAACCCTCAGCATAATTCCAAAAGGCACTACCCGAGGCAGATAATAAGTTTTCTTGAACATCTACCCTCTTAGGAGGGCTATATCCGCCAGGATTAGAAAATTGTGGATGATCCGTATAGGCCATGCTGCTATCAGGACTTTGGTTTGTTTTTTCGAATCGAAGGCCGGTTTTAAAGTCAATTGCCGCAAGGGAAGTATTTTCAACCAAAAAGATTGCCAGACTATTTGATTGAGTTGATGGAATAACTGCCGCGGTATTTCCAACGCTAGTAAGGTCAATAGCGCCTAATTTCCCACTGCGCAGTTGAAGCCCTAGAGAACCGAACCAGTTCGCGTAAACATCATGAAAAGCCTCTAAACGGACTTGATTCACAACATTTGTGAAGTTGGTTTGAGGAATGTGGTCGACTGAATTCTCAGTATGCTGATAATTGGTATAAGCATATTTAAGGTCTAATTTTGAGAAACCTTCAATAGGATTTTTGATTACATGGACCAGATCCAGCCTTTTTTGGAGTAAATCAATAAAAGAGCCTTCGACAGAAGGAATACCATAATTATTCCGATATTCACCATAGGAAATTCCTGTGTAGGATTGATCACCATGAAAAGTAGCACCAAAGCCAAGATCTGATAATTGCTGGGATGAATAATTTTGAGTCATGCCATCTGGGCGAACATAATCATTACTTGATTTTTTAACACCATCAAAATGAAGCGACCAAGGTCCGACAGATCCTTCGGTTAAGACCCCAGCTAAAAAGCCCTGATTTTGAAAGTTATATTGAGATTGGAATTCTGTATAAGGGCTAGTAGGTTGCTCTTCGGCAATGCGGCTATTTTCGAGCGTGATTAATCCAGCACTAGAGCCTGCTCCAAATCTGAGAGCTTCACTACCTCTGAGGACTTGTATTTTTTGTAAAAAGACCGGGTCGGAACTAACAGCATGGTCATCTGAAAGACTTGATAGATCACCAGAGCCCATCCCATTTTGTAAAATGGGCACTCGACTGCCTGACATGCCTCTTAGAACTGGGCGACTGGCATTGTTGCCAAAAGAAGTGCTACTGACTCCTAATTCTCCACTCAATAAATTACCTAAGTTGCTGGTATCTTGTTGTGAAACATTAACTATTGGTAAGGATAGTGCTGCATCACCCTGCTTAGAAGCAGATCCCGTAATCGTGATTTCCTCTAATTCTGTATAAGTTTGATTTTGCTTTGGCAAAACATCTTGGGCTAGACAGAGGGTGAGATCCATTGATGTAACGCAATAGACCAAGAAAAAAACAAAACTCTTTTGAAAACAATACATAACAACTCCCCATACAAAGATGGATTAAAAACTAAACCAATGAAAGATTAATTAGCGGGAGGAGATTGAAGGGGGAGCTCTACTTAAAAAATTCCAGTAAAGTTTTTTGTAGAACTCGCGGGGGGTAATAAGAGTATTGAAGAAAAAGACGAGTGCAGTGATTAAAGGGACTTGGAAAGCGATAAAGACCGCTGTAGCTAAAGAGCACGCGTCTAAGGCTAAACAGTTATGATTCAGAGAAGAATTGGGCGGAATATTACTTGTAAGTCCGCCCAGTCGATTTTGCTCAACTTGTAAATCTGTGGAGTTCTGATAACTCGTGCTCGATGATGCAGTCTTAGCAGAAGCGAACCCATGATGAACAGAGTGACTCAATCCAAAAAATTGCGTCCAAAGTAGAGCTAAAGTTATGATAAAAATAACTAGACGATTGGTAGCGAAGGGTAAGGGTTGTTGAACAAACATGACATTAATTTACCATTCTATTTGGCTAGAAGATGAAATAATAGTGTTTTGATCTTCAAATAATCCTTTGTTACTAAAAAGAATCTGCAATATGTATTAAATTCTTATTAAAATAAGAAAATAAATTTGGTATCACTAAATAACCGCTAATTAAAAAACATGGACAAAACCCAACTCACTTTAAGTGACATCGCACCTATACTCAAGGCTGAAATACTAGCGGAGGCTCTGCCATATATTAAAAAATACCATGGTAAAACAATCGTCATTAAATACGGCGGCAACGCTATGACGGAAGAACGCCTCAAAGAAGGCTTTGCTAGAGATGTGATTTTGTTGAAACTAGTTGGTATGAACCCTGTCGTTGTGCATGGTGGTGGACCTCAAATTGACGATGCATTAAGAAAAATTGGTAAAGCGGGAACCTTTATCCAAGGTATGCGTGTAACAGATGATGAGACGATGGAAGTTGTCGAGTGGGTATTGGGCGGGGAAGTTCAGCAAGATATCGTCATGATGATTAATCAGTTTGGCGGTCAAGCTGTTGGCTTAACCGGTAAAGATGGTGGCCTGATTAAGGCAAAAAAACTCTGGATGGCTGATAAGGATGATCCATTAAAGAAAATTGATATTGGTTTTGTAGGAGAAATTAGTTCGATCAATCCTGCGGTAGTCAAAGCCTTACAGGATGATGCCTTTATTCCAGTGATCTCACCGATTGGCTTTGGTGAAGATGGTCGTGCTTACAACATTAATGCAGATGTCGTTGCAGGAAAAATGGCTGAGATTTTGAATGCAGAAAAATTGGTAATGATGACAAATATTCCTGGCGTAATGAATAGTAAAGGGGAGTTATTAACGGATTTATCTGCAAAAGAGATTGACGAGTTGTTTGCCGATGGTACTATTTCAGGTGGCATGCTACCTAAAATCTCTTCAGCCTTAGATGCAGCAAGATGTGGGGTCAACTCGGTACATATTATTGACGGTAGAATTGAACATTCGCTTCTATTGGAAATTTTGACAGAACAAGCTTTTGGAACAATGATCAGGTCGAACTAAAATGAGTACCTCACCTACCGAAAACTCGACTGTTGATAATTTGGATACTAGCGCACGCAAACGACCAAAACCAGGTGAGCGGCGTATTCAAATCTTACAAGCTTTAGCTCAGATGTTAGAAAACCCTCAGGGCGATCGAGTTACAACCTCAGCTCTCGCTGCTAAGATTCAAGTTTCTGAGGCTGCACTGTATCGTCATTTTGCTAGTAAAGCACAAATGTTTGATGGCTTAATTGCCTTTATCGAACAAAGTATTTTCGGACTCATCAATCAAATTATCACGAGAGATGAAAACGGCATGCAACAGATTAAAGAAATCGCTTCTATTTTGTTGGCATTTGCAGAAAAAAATCCCGGAATGACAAGAGTGTTACTCGGGGATTCATTATTTCAAGAGGACGCTAGATTGCAAGAACGGATCAACCAACTCTTAGAGCGTGTTGAAGCTTCATTGAAGCAGTCTTTTAGAATTATGCAGACTCAACAAAATCTGAATTGGGAGCCTGAAGAAATTAGTCGTCGTTCGAGTTTGATCATGGCTTTTGTCGTTGGAAACTGGCATCGGTTTGCAAGAAGTGGCTTTAAGAAATCACCGATGGAGCATGCCTTGCCGTCGCTTAACATCATCTTGATGGTATGAGTAGTTTAAATACCCAATTACATCACCTACAATTTTTTGAGCCGATACAACTTCAGTCTGGCGCATCGTTTGGGCCGTATACGCTGGTTGTAGAAACCTATGGCACACTCAATGCAGATTGTTCTAATGCAATCTTAGTCTGTCATGCCCTGAATGCCTCTCATCATGTTGCTGGGGTAAATGAAAAAGGGCAGGTTGGTTGGTGGGATAACTTAATTGGTCCCGATAAGTGTGTTGATACAAATGATTATTTTGTGATTGGGATTAATAATTTAGGATCTTGTTTTGGTTCAACCGGACCGATGAGCAAGAATCCTAGTACTGGTGAACCCTATGGCTCTCAATTTCCTGTCTTAACTGTCGAAGATTGGGTGAAGACGCAAGAGCGTGTCGCAAACCACTTCCAAATCAAAAAATTCGCTGCCGTAATGGGAGGTAGCTTAGGAGGCATGCAAGCGCTAACTTGGGCAATTTTGTATCCAGAACGATTAGAGCATTGTGTGGTGATTGCTTCTGCTGCAAATTTATCTGCGCAAAATATCGCGTTTAATCAAATTGCAAGAAGCGCCATTATGAGTGACCCCGATTTTCATGACGGTAATTTTTATGCTCATGGAGTGGTGCCCAATCGTGGCTTGCGCGTAGCGAGGATGGTTGGTCATGTCACTTATTTATCTGATGATGATATGGATCAGAAATTCGGTCGAACACTCAGAAGAGCAACGAACGAAGCTCAAGATTATCGGTTTAGTTTCGATACTGAATTTGAAGTAGAAAGTTATTTACGGTATCAAGGAGATAAATTCTCGGAGTATTTTGATGCGAATACCTATCTTCTCATTACGCGTGTGCTCGATTATTTCGACCCTGCAAAATCCTTTAACGGTAATCTGAATGAGGCGTTAAGTCAGGTTCTGGCGAAATTTTTAGTGATTAGTTTTACAACCGATTGGCGTTTTGCACCGTCCCGTAGTCGTGAGATTGTGAAAGCCTTATTAGACAATCAAAAAGAAGTATCTTATGCTGAAATTGATGCACCGCATGGACATGACGCTTTCTTATTGGATGATCCAAGATACCACCAATTAATCAAAGCCTATTTTGATCAAATGAAGCGGGAGAAATAATGAACTCGAATATCAGAGCTGATTTTTCCGCCATCGCTGATTGGATCAAACCGCATTCAAGCCTACTCGATGTTGGCTGTGGTGACGGTGAGTTTTTAGAGTTTATCCAAGCAGTGAAGCAGGTAAAAACTTACGGTGTAGAGATTTCGGATCAAAGTGTACTTGCTTGCGTCTCCCGTGGGTTAAATGTGATTCAGCAAGATTTAGAGGGTGGACTCGCTTTATTTGAGGATAAAAGCTTTGATACGGTGGTGCTTTCTCAAACCTTACAAACGATCCATCAAACTGAGAAAATTTTGCATGAGGTGGCACGGGTTGGTAAAGAATGTGTTGTCTCATTTCCTAATTTTGCCCATTGGTCTCATCGTCTTGACGTTTTAATGGGGCGGATGCCCGTCTCAAAATCGCTGCCCTATCATTGGTATGACACACCTAATGTGCGGGTATTAACGATTGCAGACTTCGAATTGCTTGCCAACCAAATTGGACTTACAATACTCGACCGGGTTGTTTTAGATGGCGGCCAGAGAGTAAATTGGTTCAGTAATTTTTTTGGTAGTTTAGCAATTTATAGAGTGTGTTCGACGAAATGACAAGATTAGATATTCATCCCGCCAAAGAGCAAATATCAAAAACTTCATCATCAATAAATCATCAAAACAAAAGCTGGGTAAATATCCTTAAAACATATACCCAGTGGCGCACACTCCGAATGTTGGGCTTAGGTTTTTCTGCTGGTTTACCACTCTTACTCGTTTTAGGCACTTTGAGTTTTTGGTTACGGGAAGCCGGTATTGATCGAACGACCATTGGATTCTTATCTTGGATTGGCTTGATGTATGGCTTTAAATGGGTTTGGGCACCTCTAGTTGACCGTTTACCCATTCCCTTTTTCAGTCAAAGAATTGGGCGACGTAAATCTTGGTTGCTTTTAGCACAGATCTTCGTGATTTTAGGCTTGCTCGGGATGACGCAAGCTAACCCTGTACTGAATTTATCAATCTTAGTGTGGAGTGCCCTTCTTGTCGCCTTTGGTTCAGCAACTCAAGACATTGCACTAGATGCCTTCCGAATTGAATCAGCCTCTGCCGAGGAACAGGGCGCCTTAGCGGCTGCCTATCAAACCGGTTATCGCTTAGCGATGATTTGGGCGGGAGCAGGAGCTTTATGGTTGGCTGCAAGAGCACAGGGTGAAAGTACCGGATATGATTTAGATGCGTGGCATGTGGCCTATGGATGGATGGCTGCTTCCATGTTGCCGGGCATCATTATTGTCTTGATCTCAAAAGAGAATGCGCCAACGATGACGAAGACGTCACCAAAAAATCCGTTAGCTTGGTTAAAAGAAGCATTTTTCCAACCCTTTGCTGAGTTTATTGGTCGGTACGGATGGTACGCAATTTTGATCTTATCCTTAATCGCTGTCTACCGAATTAGTGATGTTGTAATGGGCATTATGGCTAACCCCTTTTATGTGGATATGGGCTATACCAAAGATGAGGTGGCAGCTACTTCGAAAGTTTTTGGTGTCATTATGACTCTCGTAGGTGCTTTTATCGGTGGAGGATTAACCATTCGTTTTGGGATTTTAAGAATCCTAATGGTGGGTGCTTTTTTATCAGCGGTGAGTAATTTATTATTCGCTTGGCTAGCGACTGTCGGGCATGACCTTTATGGCTTAATCTTTGTGATTTCTGCCGATAACTTAAGTTCTGGCATTGCATCAGCTGCTTTTATTGCTTACATCTCATCACTTACCAATATCCAATATAGTGCAACGCAGTATGCTTTATTTAGCTCGATGATGTTGATCGTACCAAAATGGTTAGCAGGTTTTTCAGGGATGTTTGTAGATCATTTTGGATACCAACAATTTTTTGTTTTTACAGCAATTATTGGTATGCCAGTTTTCATTCTCATTTATTTTGTCGAAAAATTTGCTTCTAAAGAATTTGAAAAGCCTTATTCGGATAATACAAAATCATAATCAATGATGAGCGGGGCGTGATCAGAAAACCGCTCTTCTTTATAAATCTTTTGAGTCCTTGCAGTTTTGGCTAATGCATCACTGACGATGTGATAGTCAATGCGCCAACCAACATTATTCGCATAAGCTTGTCCGCGCTGACTCCACCATGTGTAGCAACTGTCCGTTGTATTTGGCTCTAATAAGCGATAAACATCGGTAAACCCTTCTTGCGAAAAGAGGTGAGTTAACCAAGCGCGTTCAGCTGGTAAAAAACCAGAGTTTTTGACATTACCCTTCCAGTTCTTTAAATCGATTTCATGATGAGCGATATTGATATCGCCACATAAAATAATTTCACAACCAGATTTTTTGAGTTGCACAAGAAACGGCAAGAAGACGTCTAAAAATCTAAATTTTGCGGCTTGTCGATCCTCAGAGGCAGAGCCCGATGGGAAATAGGCAGAGATGATCCAACGCTTGCCAAACCGAAGAGCCGTGTATCGCCCTTCGTTATCAAACTCTTCAACACCAAAGCCAGTAACGATTTCATCGGGTTGATGGCGAGTATAAATACCAGTGCCACTGTAGCCTTTTTTCTGCGCAAAATGAAAATAGCCTTGGTAGTTTCCAGGCTTTATAAACTCTTCCCCAAGATCATTAGCTTGGGCTTTAATTTCTTGTAAACAAACAAAATCAGCGTCACTTGTTGCTAGCCATTGTAAAAAGCCCTTTTTTGTAGCAGCGCGGATGCCGTTTAAGTTGGCGGAAACGATTTTTATCATAAGAGTCAGAAGAAGTTTAAAAAAGATGATTTACCATCTGAGATTATTTTGGTCTATCAGTGTAAATTAGGAGAGTATATGACCCCAAATTTTTCAGATAATGTTAAAAGCCTTTTGTCGAGAGTCCATAACCTAGAGCCGGATGTGATGATGGTGGATGCTAATAGAATCATATCAACTATGCCACACCCCATTCCGTAAAGGCACTCTCGTTCTATGAAGTCCATTACCTCTTCTAAGCTTGGCAAATGGGGCTTTTCCAGAGAGCTTAAGTCAGACAATGTATTAGATCTTGAAGGCGGAGTTCCACATGCAAGCTCAGCGATTACCAAGGGATGAAGAAGTACTGAATCTGATTCAAGTAAGTCAATTAATCTCGGGTTAAGAATACGGAAATGATTGATCCATACAGAAGTATCTACTAAAACAGTAATCATCAAACGGAACCATCTCTGCGAGGAATATCATTCATCTCTGGCATTGTGGCACCTAAAGCTATTAAACGCTTTGCTGCTCTTACACGAACGAAAGTCTTAATCGCCTCTCGGAACAAATCAGACTTATCCATTGAAGGGTCAGCAAGTTCTAAAGCCTTCTCATATAAAGAATCATCAATCGTTACTGTAGTTCTCATTTTAGCTTCTCTACGCATCATTTAAAGCATCATTATACATCTTAAATAACATCATAATGAGTGTGTGTAAACAAAAGAGAAAGCAAAATCTATAGCGACTTAAAATATACTAAATCAATCTTATCTTATTCACTATGAACTCAAACTCTTTCGAATTTATCCAGTTTTCTCTAGATGCTAAAGTCTTAGCCTTTGGATCTTTCAAAACTAAAGCGGGTCGTATGTCCCCTTATTTTTTTAATGCTGGCGATTTTAATGATGGAGCAAGATTGGGCGCCTTAGGGGAGTTTTATGCCAATGCCTTGCTAGCGAGCCAAATCGAATTTGATATGTTATTCGGCCCAGCCTATAAAGGAATTACCTTGGCAGCCACTACGGCAGTCGCATTAGCCAAGAAAAATAAAAATATCCCCTTCGCCTACAACCGTAAAGAAGTAAAAGACCACGGTGAGGGCGGCACACTCGTAGGCGCAAAACTACAAGGTAAGGTAGTGATTATCGATGATGTGATCTCTGCAGGCACCTCAGTTCGTGAGTCCGTAGAAATCATTAAAAAAGCTGGGGCACAGCCCTGTGCGGTTCTCATTGCCTTAGACCGGATGGAACGTTCTGGTGACGCAGTCAATGTTGGCGAATTCTCAGCCGTGCAAGCAGTTCGGGAAGAGTTTGGTATTCCTGTTATCGCAATTGCGAATTTACAAGATTTACTGGATTTTTTACAAAATACATCTGATGAAAATCTACAGCAAAATTTATCAGCAGTACAAGCTTATCGTAATAGCTATGGTATCAAATAGCCTTAACTTATAAGGATGGGACATCAATTTTGCCTTCAAATACCGTGGCGGCCGGTCCAGTCATCATGACATTTGCTCCAACACCCTCAGTTAGGTATTGCCACTCAATCAAGAGTTCTCCACCTTTGGTGTGAACCGCCACAGGAGAATCCAGCAGGCCTTGTAAGATGCCTGCAACAACTGCAGCGCAGGCGCCTGTGCCACAAGATAGAGTTTCTCCTGAACCACGTTCAAACACTCTCAAGCGAATCGTTTGGCGATCAATGATTTGCATAAATCCTGCGTTAACACGCGCCGGAAAACTTGGGTGATGTTCAATCAAAGGACCGGTTAAGAGAACCGGCGCTTCATCAACCGAATCAACGACTTGAACAGCATGTGGATTACCCATCGAAACAGGGGTAATCCAAAAAGATCCTTGTGGTGTCGGTAATAAATAATTGGTCGTGTTGGCGACTATATTTGATTCAAGATCTTTTGGATTGAAGGGAATGATCGGCAAGTCTAGGATGGGTGCTCCCATATTTACTTCCACTAAACCGTGATCTTTTTCACTGAGGGTTAGTAAAGTATGGGCTACCTCCACCTTAATTTGTTTTTTGTCCGTTAGATTTTTTTCTCGAACAAAACGTACAAAGCACCTCGATCCATTACCGCACTGTTCTACTTCTGAGCCATCATGGTTAATGATGCGATATTTAAATTCGGCGTCAGGACGAGTTGGTTTTTCAATTAATAAAATTTGATCAGCACCAATCCCAAATTGTCGATCTGCTAAAAAACGCCATTGTGCACGACTCATATCAGAGAGATCTTGGTGGATACCATCAATCACAATAAAGTCATTGCCAGCACCATGCATTTTAGTAAAGTGAAGTTGCATATTTAATAAAATTTAGCTTGTTGGTCGGGGCGATTTTTAAATCGCTTATGCACCCAATAATACTCTTCTATACGAGGCCTGATGAGTGCTTCAAAATGCTGGTTTAACCTTGTAGTATCTTTTACGACATCACCACTTGGAAAGTTGTCCCAAGGTTTGCTAATGTGGCAGGTATAAGATTTTCCATCTGGATTTAGTGAGGTTGAGAAGCTACACACCTCCACTTTGGCTAACTGCGCCATTCTAGAAACGGAAGTTACGGTACAGGTCTGAATACCAAAGAAAGGGACAAAGATGGAATCCTGCAGGCCAAGATCCATGTCGGGAGAAATCACAACGGGATGGCCAGATTTAACACTACGTAATAATTCGCGAGTGGAGTGTAAACGGTTTAACAACTTTGCGCCAAACCGCTGTCGCCATTGATGAATACGAATATCAAAAAAACTATTTTTCATCTTTACATAAAGCGTGGTTGGATCTTTAATACCTAATTCCGACATATACAGCGATAAGGCGATGGACCCAGCTTCTATGCCCATTAAATGGATGCCAACCAATAGTCTTGGGGTGCCATCGTTTAAGGGCACATCACTCTGCACGGTTACGAGTTCTTTAATTTTTCTTTTTGAACCCACCCAAAAATAGGCTCTCTCCGTCATACTCCTACCAAATAAACGCCAATTTTTTTTAGCAAGCGTTGCACGCTCCTGATCTGATAATTCTGGAAAACATTTCTGTAAATTAATCTCAACTACTTTTGTCCGCTCAATAGGTAATTTACTAGCAATCGTTCCTAGAAGATCACCAATAAGATGGTTTACTTTAATCGGCAAGCAGGACAAAAAATATAAAAAACCTAAGGCTAGGTAATTGAGAAAAAGGTATATGAACTTCATTCAGTGATATCAGGGGATAGACGATTCAGCTACTGGAGCGGATACTCCCATTGGAGCTTTGTAACGATTGTAGGACCAAAGATATTGCTCGGGGTGATCCATTATCACTTCCTCTAAGGCTTCGTTAATTTGCTGCGCAGACTCGGAAGAAATGGCACTCAAAGGGGTAGCAAGTCTTTTGGCATACATCACCCAACCTTGACCTTTGGGTTTACGAATCGCAGAAAAAATGATGGTCGGCACGGCATTCTTATTGGCAATCTTGGCAGGAAGTACAGCTGTGTAAGCCAATTTACCGAAGAAAGGCGCCCAAACCCCCTCCCCATCTCCCGGTACTTGATCTGGCAAAATACCAACCGCCTCACCCTTTTGAAGAGCTCTAGCCACCTGTCGTACCCCCTGCAAATTTGCAGGTACAAAATTCATTTGCGGATGGGCGCGCCCTTTTTCAATCAACTCATTTAACCAAGCCTGTTTGGCAGGCTTATAAATAATTGTCGCTGTAAAGTGTTCAGCTAATACCCTTGGAATCATTTCAAAGGCACCTAAATGAGGGGTTAGCATCAATAAGCCTCGACCTTCAGCAAAAGCAGTTTCTACCAAATCCCAATCCCTAATTTCAGTCATAGAAAGTGCTTTTTGGGGATTGCGCCAAATCCAAAGACTATCAGTTAACAACATCCCTGCAGCCTTTGCACAAGCAATCGAATCTAGGTTTACCTGATATTTTTTTGTCGCAAGGGATGTGTTTTCAAGAATATAACGGCGATCACTTTTTGAAACTTGGAAAGTTAAAAAGCCTAATAAAGCCCCAATCCATTGAAGCCATCTCAGGGGCAAATAGCCTAAAAAGTAAATAATCCATCTCATGCCACTATGATATGCAATTTTTGTGGATTTGAAAAAATATTCTTTTAAAGATATAATGGAAATAATGTTTCAAAGTCGCCGAGTTAAAGACAACTTGCAGGGCGAATCAAAAATTCTGCTAAAGCGTCGCCGCATGGATAAAGTTTTCGGCACGTGTTGTCATAACTTATTTTAGGAATCCATAGCATGGCGAATGATTATCTTTTTACTTCTGAGTCCGTATCCGAAGGACATCCAGACAAAGTCTCCGATCAAATTTCAGATTCAATCCTTGACGCAATTATTGCGCAAGACCCAACAGCAAGGGTCGCAGCAGAAACCCTTTGCAACACAGGCCTCGTTGTTTTGGCAGGTGAAATTACGACAACAGCCAATGTTGACTATATCAAAGTAGCTAGAGATACGCTGAAGTCGATTGGCTACGACAACACAGAATACGGTATTGATTACAAAGGTTGCGCCGTATTAGTTGCGTACGACAAACAAAGTCCTGACATCAAGCAAGGTGTTGACAGTGCTGAGGATGATCCATTAAACATGGGCGCTGGCGATCAAGGCTTAATGTTCGGTTATGCCGTTAATGAAACTCCAGAATTAATGCCCCTACCAATTCACTTATCGCATCGTTTGGTGGAGCGTCAGTCCCAGTTAAGAAGAGATGGTCGCTTGTCTTGGCTCCGTCCAGACGCAAAGTCACAAGTGACCTTGCGTTATGTTGATGGCATGCCGCATTCGATTGATACAGTAGTGTTGTCAACACAGCATGCTCCAGAAATCGAGTTAGCAGCTCTCAGAGAAGCGGTAATTGAGGAAATCATTAAACCAGTATTGCCAAAAGAATTAATCAAAGGCGAAATTAAATATTTGGTAAATCCTACTGGTCGATTTGTAATTGGCGGCCCACAAGGTGATTGCGGTCTAACTGGCCGTAAAATTATTGTGGATACTTACGGTGGTTCTTGCCCCCACGGTGGCGGTGCATTCTCGGGTAAAGATCCTTCAAAAGTTGATCGTTCAGCAGCTTATGCAACCCGTTACGTGGCGAAAAATATAGTGGCAGCCGGTCTTGCTACGAAGTGTTTAGTGCAAGTTTCCTACGCTATCGGTGTAGCTAAACCTACATCTGTATGGGTGAGTACTTATGGAACTGGCGTGATCTCAGATGAGAAAATCGCTCAGTTAGTGAGTGAACACTTTGATTTGAGACCAAAAGGAATTGTGCAAATGTTGAATTTATTACGCCCAATTTATCGTAATACAGCTGCTTATGGGCATTTCGGTCGGGAAGAGCCAGATTTCACATGGGAGAAAACCGATAAGGCAGCAGCATTAAAAGCAGCAGCAGGTTTATAATAGTAAAAATTCTTCAAGGAGCGTTGCGAGGATGTTTTCTTAATACGAGAAAACACCCCAGGCTTGAAGGGGCTCTTTTGGGCCTTAGCAACGGCGCTCACTAACCTAGTAATGCATGGTTGGTGGGCTTTTTTTTGCTCTCAATTATGCCAATAATTTATCGGAGAATATATGAACTTACCAATGAATGGCACTTCTAACGATTTTGAAATCGCAGATATTACCTTAGCTGATTTTGGTCGCAAAGAAATAGCAATTGCTGAAACAGAAATGCCAGGACTCATGGCAATTCGTGATGAGTACAAAGTAACCCAACCACTCAAGGGTGCCAGAATTACTGGATCACTCCACATGACGATTCAAACAGCTGTTTTGATTCAAACATTACAAGCTTTAGGAGCGCAAGTCCGTTGGGCTTCTTGCAATATTTACTCTACCCAAGATCACGCAGCTTCAGCCATTGTGGCAGACGGAACACCAGTTTTTGCGATTAAGGGTGAAACTTTAGAGCAATACTGGGACTTTACACACCGTATTTTTGAGTGGACAGATGGCGGTTATTCGAACATGATTTTGGATGACGGCGGTGATGCCACTTTACTCTTGCACTTGGGTGCCCGCGCAGAAAAAGATTTAAGCATTTTAAGTAATCCAACGAGTGAAGAAGAAACAATTCTTTATGCATCAATTAAAGCAAAACTCTTAAAAGATCCAACTTGGTACTCAATCAGACTTGCACAAGTTAAAGGTGTAACAGAAGAAACGACTACTGGTGTGCATCGTTTGTATCAGATGTTTAAAAAGGGCGATCTCAAGTTCCCTGCAATTAACGTGAATGATTCCGTAACAAAGAGTAAGTTTGACAATCTTTATGGTTGCCGTGAATCATTGGTTGATGCGATTAAGCGTGCAACGGACGTTATGATTGCCGGTAAAGTTGCTGTTGTAGCTGGTTATGGTGACGTAGGTAAAGGTTCTGCTCAAGCCCTGCGCGCTCTATCAGCTCAGGTTTGGGTGACTGAAGTTGATCCGATTTGTGCTTTGCAAGCTGCGATGGAAGGTTATCGTGTTGTAACGATGGATTATGCTGCTGATAAAGCAGATATTTTCGTATCAGCTACTGGTAATTATCACGTGATTACTGAAGAGCACATGTTGAAAATGAAGAACCAAGCGATTGTCTGTAATATCGGTCACTTTGATAATGAGATCGATGTTGCTAGTATGGAAAAATATCGTTGGGAAGAAATTAAGCCACAAGTTGACCATATCATTTTCCCAGCAGCTAATGGCCAGCCAGAAAAGCGTATCATTATTTTAGCTAAAGGTCGTTTGGTCAATTTAGGTTGTGGTACTGGCCATCCTTCATATGTAATGAGCTCCTCTTTTGCCAATCAAACGATTGCACAAATTGAACTTTGGACGAAGTCAAATACGAATGAGTATCCGATTGGTGTTTATACTTTACCGAAGCACTTGGATGAAAAAGTTGCAGTTTTGCAATTAAGATCATTAAATGCTATGTTGACCACTTTGCGACCAGACCAAGCAGATTACATTGGCGTATCACAAAACGGTCCATTTAAACCCGATCACTATCGTTATTAATTTGTCAATGAAGATCTCTGAGATTGAAGTTAGCGTTGAGTTTTTTCCTCCGAAAACACCAGAAGGCGCGAGTAAATTAAATTTGGTTTCGCAACGTCTTACGGAGGCGATTAAACCAAGTTTTTGCTCGGTAACTTTTGGTGCCGGAGGATCTACTCAAGAAGGTACCATTTCTACGGTTCAACAACTCCTGGCGAATGGGAACGATGCAGCACCTCATTTGTCTTGTGTGGGCAGTTCCAAAGAAAATGTCCTCTCACTCGTTCAGCGTTATCAAGAAATGGGTGTAAAGCGGATTGTTGCTCTGCGTGGAGATTTACCTTCTGGCATGGGGCAATATGGCGAATTTCATCATGCTAATGAATTGGTATCGTTTATTCGTGAAAAAACCGGTGATTGGTTTCATATTGAAGTAGCGGCGTATCCTGAATTTCATCCGCAAAGTATTTCTGCAGAAGCAGATTTGCAACACTTTGTAAATAAAGTGAAAGCAGGAGCAAACTCAGCGATTACCCAATATTTCTTTAACTCAGATGCCTATTTTCAGTTTTTAGATGATGTGGAATCACGCGGTGTAAGCATCGATATCGTACCTGGCATTATGCCAATTACAAGTTCTACACAACTGATGCGCTTTTCTGATACCTGCGGTGCAGAAATTCCTCGTTGGTTAAGACGTCGCTTAGAAGGATTTGGTGATGATACGGAATCTATTAAAGCGTTTGGCGAGGAAGTTGTGAGCGATTTGTGCTTACAACTCATGAGTGGTGGAGCGCCAGGTTTACATTTTTATTCTTTAAATATGGCAGAACCTACGATTCAGATTGTCAAAAATCTAGCTTAATCGAAGTAAAACCGGATGCCTTGTGCTTCCAATTGAATATGCGATGGTACCGATGGTGTCATCGCATTTTTATTGGTAAATTCGTACACCGTGATGCCATTTAAAAGTTGGGCGATTACAGGGTTAACCTGTGCTAACTGTTGCTCTGTAGAGGCATACTTATTTTCAACTTCGATAGACTCTATTTGAGGTTGAACCAAGATAATTTTTTTTGTCAAATTATCATAGTGGAAGGATGAGCTAAAGTTAATTCTGCCTTTGATTGGTCTTTGATTAGGGAGAAGAATGGAGATCGAGCTCAACGCTTGGATTCGTTGGGAACTTTCACTAGTAGAAACGTCGGTATTGTTTAATTGGATGATTAAAAATGGCGAAAAGTCTTTGGTAATCGGTGAATGCAATTGCAAATAGAGATTAACTACCGAGGTTGGCAGCAAGTAATCGGATTTGGCTTGGACGAACAAACTAAAAAAACAGCCAAAGAGAAGAATGAAATAATTTCGACGCATCGTCTTGAGTACTTTTCTCATCATTGGGGCATCAAATAAAGAGAGGATTCTGTGAGTAAGGCTTGTAATGGGTGGTCATGAGGTTGCGGTTGCCAAATGGTGTGATCTAGTTGGAAAAGTTCTAGAGCAGTTCCTAATAAAAAAGGCTTAATCTTTTGCTCTTGATAGGCTTCCATAGTTCTGTCGTAGTAACCCCCGCCATAGCCAATTCGCCAAATTTTATGATTCGCAAAAAACCATCCGACACAAGGCGCAATAATTAAATCAGGCAGGATGAATTCTTCACTGCATGGCTCAGGAATATTAGCAAACCCCTTTTTCATTGTCGTTTTATCATCCCAAGCGCAAAATCGTAAAGCTTGTTGGTATTGAGTGACTGGTAATGCAAGTTTTCTATTAGAATCATGGCTTTGCCACTCTAATAAAGCCCCCTTTAGATCAAGCTCACCATGAATTGGCCAATAAAAAGCGATATTTTTTATATTTAATGAATATAACGTGTCGATTTTCTGTATAGCCATTAAAATCCTACTATGCAGTAGATTTTCAAAATGAGGTGATGTAGCAAGTTGAGCTTGTCGTTCCTTGCGCAATTCGATCAATTGTTTTCTTGCCGATTTATTTTGTTCTTCATGCATAGGAGTTCATATCCGTTGAAAGGGTCTTTAGTAAGAATATATGCGCCATTTAAAACCATCCTTAACTAAGTATTTTCAAGTTACTTTAATATTTTCTATTATTGCTTGTTTTGTATCCTTTAGTCATTTAGGGGCAAAAGAAGTAAAAAATACAAAAAATGGATCGACCACGAAAAATGCTAGCGAAAATATGCAAGCACAAAGTCAAAATAATAAGGGTACCAACTCTCAAGAATTGACCGATAAGGATCTCTTATTCATTGATTTAAGAGAAGCTGCCCGTCAAAATGATTTATTAAAAGCGATACAAATTGCTGGAAATCTGAAAGATTATCCTATGCAAGATTACGTCGAATACTTTAAATTAAAACCGCGTCTGTACGAGTCTTCAGGACGCGCTAATCCTGCTACGGATGCTGATCGTGAAGTGGAAAGATTCTTACAACGATATAAAGATTCTGGCCTTGCAGATCGACTACGGAATGACTGGATTTTGGTTTTAGGAAAACGCAGAGATTGGAATGAAGTGGATCGTCAGTATGCACAATTTGCTTTAGATGATGATACGCAGGTGAAGTGCTATTCCTTTCTTGCTAGATTGTATAAAGGCGAAAATCCTAAACAGGTGGGTTTGGCTGCACGTGCCGCCATTTTGGATTCAAGATATTTTGGTGATGCCTGTCCAGATGCTGTCCAAGCTTTACAGGCGCGAGGCGGGCTATCTCAATCTGAGGCAGAAGCAATTAGCCGAATTGCATCTGAAAATGGCCTGGATACTCTTTCCAAAAAAATAAGTAATGATCCAATTTTTGAAATGGTTAAATTGGCAAGAACGAATCCGACCACTGCTTTAATCAAACTCGAAGAATTTGATTTTTCTGGATCCGCGGAGAATCGAGGCTTAATGTATGGTGTAGTTGGTCAGTTTCTGGCAAAAAAACAAGATCCAAAGGCACTGGAGGCATTTAAGCGTCAACATCAATTAAGTGACAGTACGTTGTTATCGCCAGAATCTTCTGAATGGAAAGTCCGAGCAGCGCTAAAAGAAAAAGATTGGAAATTTGTGAAAGAGTCCATTGATGGAATGCCAGATTGGATTCGGCAACGAGATCCCGCCTGGACCTATTGGTATGGTCGTGCATTGAAGGAACTCAAAGACCCAAGAGCAAATGAGTATTTTCTGTCCATATCATCGCAATTTAACTTCTATGGACAACTGGCGCTCGAAGAATTAAATAAGCCTATTACGATTCCGACAAAAGTGACGGTAAGTGATCCCGAAATCACAGCGATTGCTCTTAATCATCCCGCCTTCGATAAGGCGGCGAAGTTATACGCGATGAATCTGAGAACAGAGGGTAATCGGGAGTGGAATTGGGAACTAAGAAATTTATCCGATCGTGAGTTGATTGCAGCAGCTGAATACGGAAAAAAAATTGGCTTATTAGATAGAACAGTAAACACAGCAGACCGAACAAAATCAGAACATAATTTTTCGTTACGATACCCTACACCTTATATCGAAAAACTAAATCCGATTACTCAAAAAATTAATTTAGATATCCATTGGGTCTATGGCTTAATTCGTCAAGAGTCACGATTTATTATTTCTGCTAAATCAGGCGTGGGTGCTTCAGGTCTAATGCAAGTGATGCCTACGACTGGTAAGTATGTGGCTAAAAAAATAGGCTTAGCAGATTTTCGTCCTGAGAATCTTTCTGAAATCAATACTAATTTGATAATTGGGTGTAACTATTTAAATATGGTACTGGGTGATTTAGATGGTTCTTGGGGTTTAGCATCCGCTGCCTATAATGCGGGACCTAATCGACCAAAACAATGGCGACAATCGTTAAAAAAGCCGGTAGACGGAGCTATTTTTGCAGAGACGATTCCTTTTAATGAAACCAGAACCTATGTAAAAAATGTGTTGTCGAACGCAGTTTATTACGCACATTTAAATGGTAAAACAAATTCACTAAAAGAAAAATTAGGAAATGTTTATCCAGCCGTAGCAGTATCTTCGAATTTACCTTAACTACTTTGAAATTGGATTTGATATGACGCAACAAGTTTTATTGATTGGTGGTACTGGATTTGTAGGATCCCATCTCATCCGAGAATTGCTTGCGCAAAACTATTCTGTTGTGGTTGCTAAAAGATCAAATAGCCCCTCAAAATACACAATCCAATCAGGTGCTAAAGTGATTACTCATCATGATTTTTCAGAGATGGGTGTTCGTGAGCTATTGGCTAATGTTGCTTCAGACGCAGTGGTTATCAATTTAGTGGGCGTACTCCATGCAAAACAAGAAGATCCTTACGGCCCAGAGTTTTTAGAAGCACATGTCAATCTTCCCGCATACATTATTTCGGGTATGAAATTTTTAGGAATGAAACGATATCTTCACATGAGTGCACTAGGTGCCGATGCAGATGGGCCGTCTATGTACCTAAGGTCCAAGGGAGATGCCGAAGATATGGTGAGAAATTCGGGTCTAGACTTTACCATTTTTAGACCATCAGTAATTTTTGGTAAAGATGATCAGTTCATTAATATGTTTGGCAATTTACAGAAGTACTTTCCTCTGATGCCTTTAGGAGGAGCGAAAGCTGTCTTTCAGCCGGTGAGTGTTGACGATGTGAGTAAAGCTTTTGTCCAATCGATTGCAATGCCCCAAACGATTCATCAGACCCTCGATTTATGTGGTCCGCGCGTATATACCTTAGCGCAAATTGTGCAATTTGCTGCAAAACGCCAAGGTGTATCACGCCCGATTATTCCACTACCCTATTGGGCGGCTTATCTTCAAGCGAGCTTACTCGAGTTCATGCCCGGTCCAAAAATCATGTCACGAGATAACCTAGCTTCGATGAAAGCAGCCAACGTATTACCTCCTAGTGCAATGAATCCATTAGAGGCTGTATTTGGTATTACTCCTACGCCATTAGAAAGTTTATTAACTTGAAAATTTACGTCGTTGGTGGAGCGATTCGGGATCAATTGCTCGGTTTGCCTGCAAAGGACCGAGATTATGTTGTGGTTGGTAGCTCGCCGGAAGAAATGATTGCCAAGGGGTTTATTCCCGTGGGTCAAGATTTTCCTGTTTTTTTACATCCCCAAACAAAAGAAGAATACGCTTTAGCTAGGACAGAGAGAAAGTCTGGTCAAGGATACAAGGGTTTTACTTTTTATACCTCACCTGAAGTCACTCTCGAGCAAGATTTAATTCGGCGTGATTTTACAGTTAACGCCATGGCGCGAGAGATAAACTCAACGGGAGATTATCTTGGTCCAGTCATTGATCCTTATGGGGGCCAAAAGGATTTAACTAACCACCTGTTTCGTCACATCAGTGATGCCTTTAAGGAAGATCCACTACGCATATTACGTTTGGGTAGATTTTTGGCGCGTTTTGAGAGTTTTACAGTAGATGCGACTACTCGAGCATTAGTGAAAGAAATGGTGCAAAACGAGGAGTTAAAGTACCTAGTTCAAGAGCGAGTGTGGCAGGAAATGAGCAGAGGACTATTAGAAGTAAAACCCTCTCGGATGCTGGAGTTTTTGTTTGAGATTGGCGTGAATGAAACTTTTTTACCAAAGCATTTATTTACCTCTGAAGCTTTAAAAAAAATCGGTGACCAATTAAATCAACTTGCCCAAGAAGGTGCCCCACTAGACTTTAGACTCGCTGTACTCTTGTGTGAGCTAGAGCCACATTTAGCAGAAGATTGGCAAGAGCATCATAAAGTTCCAACAGACCTAAAAAACTTTACCCGTGGATATCGTCTGGTTAGTCAACTTTTAAAAACTTCAACTAACAGTGCAGAGGATTATTTAGCACTATTTGATGCAACAGATCTTTGGAGAAAGCCAGCTCGTTTTCAGGATTTCATGAAGTTGGCAGAGTCTTTAGGCCTCAGTACTTTGGTACTTAAAACTGTTACTTTGACGGCCCAAGAGGTTAACGCTGGAGAGATTGCTAAAGGTATTGCGAGCCACAATGGCAAAGACATTGCACTCGCGGTAACTAAGGCCAGGCTTACAGCAATCGCATCCGCCCTCTGAATCCTGGTAAGGTGTTCATTAACTCATCCAAGGATTTGTCTTGGAGCCGATTCATGGACCAAGCTGCTACTTTAAAAAGTTCGCCCATTTCGGCTTCAGAAATTAGTTTTTGCAATGCATTACTCTGCGGTAAAAATTGCTTGGGATCATGCATATCCACATTTGCGAGAAGTAATTCACCAATGCCGGCGTCCAGTAAATAAGCCCCCTGACTAAGATAAGCAATCAACTCCAACCCCTGTGCTTGAGCTACTTGATTTAAGCTAGACCACTGGACATGAGCGGTTAAATCGCATAAGCCTGGTAAGTAAAATAAGTCGTCGATCGAATGATGTTGATGGTGGGCAATCAGCGTTCCTTGAGATCTTTGGGGATGATAATATTCTTTAGCCGGAAAGCCATAATCAATGGTGATCAACAAACCCTGACGCATAGATTTGGCAATCGTAGAAAGCCAAGACTGGGCACGTAAATGGGTTTCGGTTTGATAGCCCTCTGTAAATTCATCAGCATGCTCAAGCAAGTACCTAGGCAATTCCTGAGCAGGAACTACTTTGAGGTCGGTCCATAACCAGTGGTCTGAAAAAGAAGGTGAGCAAGCGTCAGGATTGATAGTAATCCCTCTGTAATACCATGCATCTGATCGTTTAACGATGACATCAACCGGGATGGCATCAATTACCTCATTAGCTAGAATGATGCCGTCAAACTCCACTGGCATTGCAGTGAGCCATTCTATTGCAACAGGTATTTGATGCTCTTTAATAAATTGATGAATGTGTTCTTGTTGGCGTTGTTGCAAATCAGGTGAAACCTCTAAAATTTGGTAAACATGTGGCAAGGTATTTAACTGCTGCAATTCCAGCAGAATACTTGAGGCCAAAGCGCCAGAACCAGCCCCAAACTCTAAAATTTTGGCAATATGCCTTCCATTGCGGAAATGTTGAATGACCGGAGAGATGGTTTGAGCAATACTTGCACCAAAATATGGACTGATTTCTGGAGCAGTTATAAAATCTCCCTTTGAGCCAAATTTAATGGACCCGCCGGTGTAATAGCCAAGTTTGGGCTCATACAAGACCAAATTCATATAATCTGAAAACAAAAGACCGTTTTCAGAATTTTTTACAAGATCATCAATAAGGTTAGATAATTGACGACAATGGGATAATGCTTCGGTATTGCTTAGTATTTCCATGAAAGATCTAAATTAAATGAACCAACAAAATAAAATTGCACTTATCACCGGTGCCGCAAAACGAGTAGGGCAAGTGATTGCGCTACAAATGGCTGCGGCTGGCTGGGATATTGCAATTCATTATGGTAAATCAAAGCAAGAGGCTCTAGGGGTAATTTCGCAAATTGAAGCTTTAGGCCGTCGTGCGATTGCGATAGAAGCCGATTTAGAAAATGCAGAAGAAGTAAAAAGAATTGTCCCTGAATGTGTGGATCGTTTGGGTATGCCTGATTGCTTGGTTAACAATGCTGCTATGTTTGAATATGATGAGCCGAGTGCCTTTCAGAGCGATTTACTTGCTAAACATATGCAGGTGAATCTAGCTGCCCCTTTGCTACTGTCAGAGAAGCTCTATCATTTATATGCTGCAATGACACCGCCTTTAGAACCAGGCGTGATTATTCATTTATTAGATCAAAAGTTAGATAATTTAAATCCTGACTTTTTCTCATACACCTTGTCGAAAGCTGCCTTAGAGGCTGCGATGAAAATGCAAGCTTTGCATTTTGCACCTTTACTCAGAGTCGTTGGCTTAGCTCCTGGTATTACGATGGTTTCTGGGGATCAATCCGCCGTGGGTTTTCAGCAAGCCCATCAAATGACACCATTACAAAGATCCTCTTCACCAGAAGATATTGCCCAAGCTGTGCTCTATATATGTAGTGCTAGAGCAATGACCGGAACCACCCTACAAATTGACGGGGGACAACATTTGTTTGGCTCACGCAGAGATGTAATGTTTTTAACGAACGAATAAGGATTTATGACTTTATCAACCAATACGAATTTGCTGGCTAATTGCCGCAGATTGTTTCTGAAAGATTACGATGTGCCGATGAATATCGGTGTGCATGAGTTTGAAAAAAAAGCGGAACAACGGGTGATCATTAATATTGATTTGTATGTGCCTTTAAGGGATAACTCGCCGAAAAAAGATGACTTAGCTGAAGTGGTGGATTATGACTTTATGCGAGAGACAATTAAGTCGATTGTGAGTCGAGGGCACATTCAATTACAAGAAACTCTCTGTGACGAAATTATGCAAAAAATGTTGGCCCATCCTTTGGTGGTCGCGGCAAGAGTTAGCTCAGAGAAGCCTGATGTGTATCCTGATTGTGCCAGTGTTGGCGTTGAATCTTTCCAAATAAAAAAACAGCAACTTTTTAAGTAAATATGTCAGCAGATCCCCGCAAAACCGCCTACGAAGAAAATAAATTAGCCAAAAAACTTTGTCGCTTAGTTGGTCAAGCGATTGGCGACTTCAATATGATTGAAGATGGCGATAAGGTCATGGTCTGTGTCTCGGGCGGCAAGGATAGCTATGCCATGCTTGATATTTTGCTTAAACTGCGCACGCGAGCCCCGATTCATTTTGATATCGTTGCTGTGAATTTGGATCAAAAACAACCTGGATTTCCTGAAGAGATTTTGCCAAACTACCTTCGTAATTTAGAGGTCCCTTTTCATATCGAGGAACAAGACACGTATAGTATTGTGAAACGGGTCGTTCCAGAAGGAAAAACTACTTGTGGTTTATGCTCAAGATTAAGAAGAGGTATCCTATACCGCGTAGCCGATGAGCTCGGAGCAACGAAGGTTGCTCTAGGTCATCACCGCGAAGATATTTTAGAAACCTTATTACTTAATATGTTTTATGGCGGCAAACTAAAGGCAATGCCACCTAAATTAAAGTCTGATGATGGTAAACATATTGTGATTCGACCCTTAGCGTATGTGCCAGAAAAACACCTAGAGGCTTACGCAGCTCAAGAAAACTTCCCAATTATTCCTTGTAACCTCTGTGGTAGCCAAACAAATTTACAACGCGTGGCGATGAAAGAACTGTTGAAGTCATGGGAAAAAAGTCATCCAGGTAGAGTTGAGAGTATTTTCAAGTCTTTAACTCAGGTTACGCCGTCTCATTTATTAGATTCATCGCTTTTTGATTTTCAACATTTATCTGCAGAAGGTGATGCTATTGAGGGAGATAAAGCCCTAGAGGAAGGATTGGATTCATCTTGCATAAGTGTGGGAAATGTACAATTGATTCAATTTGATTAATTAATCTTTTACTTCAATTAGATAAACTTCGCCTATGAACATCGTCATACTCGCTGCTGGACAAGGTAAACGGATGAAAACTACTTTACCAAAGGTACTTCATCCAGTTGCGGGCACTTCAATGCTTGGACATGTTTTGACGGCAGTTGGACACATTGCAGAGTCTGCTCTGCCTTGTGTGGTGGTTGGTCACGGATCGGAACAAGTTCAAGACTATCTAAGTAAAAATTATCCAAATGTTCGAACTGCTGTTCAATCAGAACAAAAGGGTACTGGTCATGCGGTATTACAAGCATCCCCGTTTTTATCAAGCGATGCTACGACCATGATTCTCTATGGTGATGTGCCCCTAACTCAAGCTACGACACTGCACAAAATGAAGCAGTTAGCGAGTGATGGTGGGCTAGTTGTGCTTACTCAACTCATGGAAAATCCAACAGGTTATGGCAGGATTGAGCGTAATCTGAATGGTGAAGTCATTGGGATTGTTGAAGAGAAAGATGCCTCACCTTCCCAAAGAGAAATTAAAGAAATTAACACTGGCATGATGGCTTGTGATACGGCTGACTTAAAAAGATGGCTTGGTTTATTACAACCTAATAACGCGCAAGGTGAATACTATTTAACCGATATTATTGCTTTTGCTGCCAAAGAGGGAGTTCCAATTAGAACTACTCAGGCTCAATACGACTGGGAGGTTCAAGGCGTCAACAGTCGTGCACAGTTAGCGGCCCTTGAGCGAGAGTATCAAGTCTTTTTGGCAGGGAATTTGTTAGATAACGGTGTGACTTTAGCCGATCCAGCCAGAATTGATATTCGGGGCAATTTTAATTGTGCAAGTGACGTAACGATTGATGTGGGTTGTGTTTTTGAAGGTAATGTTGAAATTGCCGCAGGTGTAAAGATTGGCCCTTATTGTGTGATTAAGAATGCCACGATTGGTAAGGGTACTCAAATCCATGCTTACACACATATTGAAGATGCCACAGTAGCGAATGATGCCGTGATTGGACCCTATGCAAGATTAAGACCTGGAGCCCAAATTGCGGAGCAAGCACACATTGGAAACTTTGTAGAAGTAAAAAATAGTCAAATTGGTGTGGGTAGTAAAGCTAACCATTTGTCATACATTGGTGATGCGGTGGTAGGATCCGGCGTAAATATTGGTGCTGGAACGATTACTTGTAATTACGATGGTGTTAATAAATATCAAACCATTATTGAAGATGGCGCATTTATTGGTTCAGATACACAACTCGTAGCCCCGGTGAGAGTTGGTAAAGGTGCAACCCTCGGAGCGGGGACAACTTTAACCCAAGACGCACCTCCGGATCAATTGACAATTAGCCGAACGAAGCAAATTAGCTTGGTTTGGAAGCGACCAGAAAAAATCAAAAAATAATTTTATTAAGGCAAAATTATGTGTGGAATCGTTGGAGCAGTTTCTAAAAGAAACATTGTCAGCATCTTAGCAGAAGGACTATCTCGCTTAGAGTATCGGGGATACGATTCCTGTGGTTTAGCCGTGATCAATGAAAAAAACCAACTTGAGCGCAGCAGAACTAAAGAGCGCGTTGCTGAGCTGAAAGAAAATACGATCTCTTTGTATGGCGCAACTGGGATTGCACACACACGTTGGGCAACCCATGGCAAGCCGAATACAGATAATGCCCACCCGCATTTTTCAGGTGATTTGATTGGCGTAGTACATAACGGCATTATTGAAAATTATGAGTCTTTAAGAGCAGAGTTAATTGGCAAAGGTTATTTATTCACCTCCCAAACAGATACCGAAGTAATTGCTCACTTGGTGCATGAGCATTATTCATCAATGGATCATCGTAATTTGGTGGAGGCTGTTAGACTTATTCTTCCTAGGTTACATGGCGCTTATGCTATCGGTGTGATTGCTCAAGATATGCCTGGTGTTTTAGTTGGTGCTAGAGCAGGCTCGCCCTTAGTTGTCGCCTACGGTGAGCAGGAAAACTTCCTAGCTTCCGATGCATTAGCTGTTGCTGAGCATGCTAAAAGTATGACTTTTCTAGAGGAGGGAGATTTGGTTGCCCTGACCCCTGATTCAGTCAAGATCATGAATTTTGCAGGTGAGCTCCTTGAAAGAGAGATCCGTCCGGTACCAGCTCAAGCTGCTTCAGTCGAGCTCGGGCCTTATCAACATTTCATGCAAAAAGAAATCTTTGAACAACCGACCGCCATTGCCAATACGATTGGTAATGTAGAAAAAATTGATTTTTATTTATTCGGCGCTACCGAGCAAGAATGGTCGGATATTAATCAAGTATTGATTTTGGCTTGTGGCACGAGTTATTACTCAGCCTGCGTTGCCAAATATTGGATTGAGGCTATGGCAGGGGTTTCAACGCAAGTGGAAATAGCCAGTGAATATCGCTACAGAGTAAGCGTACCAAATCCAAAAGCATTGGTTGTGGTGGTTTCACAATCTGGCGAAACAGCAGACACTTTAGCCGCCCTTCGGCACGCAAAATCTTTAGGCCATCATAAAACTTTAGCGATTTGTAATGTAGCCTCAAGTGCCATGATGCGGGAAACGCTCTGGAAGTTCCAGACCAATGCCGGTACTGAAATTGGTGTGGCTTCCACCAAGGCATTTACAACCCAATTAGTTGGTTTATATTTCTTGGCATTAACCTTAGCTAAATTAGGTAAGGGTAATGTGCCTATTAACGAAAAAGAACACATTGATCGCCTGCGCCATTTGCCGGCTGCTTTAAATGCAGTATTAGCCTTAGAGCCTCAGGTGATTGCTTGGGCACAACAATTTGCAAAACATCAGAACGCATTATTTTTAGGCAGAGGAATGCATTATCCAATCGCACTAGAAGGTGCTTTGAAGTTGAAGGAAATTTCATATATCCATGCAGAAGCTTATCCTGCTGGCGAATTAAAACATGGGCCGCTCGCTTTAGTGGATGAGAGTATGCCAGTGGTAACCGTTGCGCCGAATGATGATTTGTTGGAAAAACTCAAATCAAATATGCAAGAAGTAGCTGCTAGGGGTGGCCAGTTATACGTGTTTGCCGATGTGGACGCCCATATTCAAGCAAGTCCAGGTATCCACGTAATTCGTATGCCAGAAAATTACGGGAGCCTTTCTCCTATTCTTCATGTGGTGCCATTGCAATTATTGGCCTATCATACTGCTCTAGCTCTCGGAACTGATGTTGATAAACCGAGAAACTTAGCAAAAAGTGTAACGGTGGAGTAATTCCGTTAGGGGGTAGTCTAACTACAAGGCTTATAGTCCGATTTAAGGTCGTTTTAAGAACCAAATCGTTGATGATTGGGGCTTATTCAGATTATCAAATTGAGCTATCGAATAAAGTCCTTTATTTGAGGGACTCTCTTAAGCTGACTTACAAGTCGATAGCAGAGTTTTTAATTGATGAGGGGTATAGGTCGCCCCGAGGTTGTGATCTCAGCTCTGAGAGCGTATTTTCAATCTACAAGAAGCGAAAAATACGAGACGCTAGATTACTTGCTCCGCCACAAATAAGGCTGGAGAACATTAGGATTATTGACTAGGCTTCACCAACCCTTGATAATAGGAGCTTGTGGGACTTGTCTTGGAGCGTTTAAGGTTGTATTTGGTGTGGTTTGAATAGGAGCCGTAGTCGTTCCTTGATATTGACCTTGAGGACTGTAAAAGTTGGTTTGTCCGTTATCGGTTTGGAATGACTGAGTGTTTTGTCCAGTAGCGTTGTAAATATTCGTCACCCCTGATGGACTTGTTTGTGAGTACCCCTTGTACTCGCCATTAGGTCCATAAATGGCTTGAGAAAAAACGCTGGTCGAAATGAGGCTTAAAAATAGAAAGGTTTTCATAGCCTCAGTCTAGGCTCAATAAGTATTCCAGTAAAGACCTTTGCTCAGCAAATAGTCTTCTTAGATAGACGAATAGCCTTACTTTTCGCCGAGAGCGATCACTACCCTAGATGTTAATAACTACAACAGCTTGTTTACTGTTAGGGCTCTGGGAAATAGTAAATTCCTTGGTACTCGATTGCTTCAGGGTTTCTATCAACTTTTCCTTGCTGATAAACATACCTGACTTCTGGGCTTCCTTGATCAGTTGATTTGACATACTTTGATTCCTTTTTCTTTTTAGGGTTCTTGGCTTCTTCTTTAAGCCATTCTTTAAAACTAAGCATCAAAACATCTCCTTTCGAGCCTTTTGAAAATTCTCGGAATTATTAAAGTG
>Ga0164297_10000205_pt1 | contig 76724 bp, 82 predicted proteins | sample GEODES058metaG_FD_113539 | JGI IMG/M metagenome (GOLD analysis project Ga0164297, IMG submission 113539) | Dystrophic lake water microbial communities from Trout Bog Lake, Wisconsin, USA - GEODES058 metaG | ecosystem: Environmental > Aquatic > Freshwater > Lake | place: USA: Trout Bog Lake... | reverse complement strand
CTTCACCATGTGAGGAAGAAACCGCGTCCACATTGCTTCCATCAAAAAGAGACCCTTGGCCCGTGCAAGCGCCACAATGGCTCGAGCGTCATCGGCGTTCATGGTGAACGCTTTCTCGCACAACACGTGCTTGCCGGCGTTGAGTGCCAACTCCACATTGGCCCGGTGCATGGGGTGAGGTGTCGCTACGTAGACAATGTCCACCTCAGGATTGGCAACTAGATCTTCGTAAGATCCGTGACGATGTTCGATACCAAATTTGTCAGCGAAGACGTTGGCTGATTCGAGCGACCGTGAACCGACTGCTACGACAACACCCTCGGAGGTCAAACGGATGTCTTCGGCGAAGGTCGTCGCGATACCTCCGGTGCTGATAATTCCCCAGCGAAGTGGTGCAGTCATGAGCGCTCCTTGTCGTGCTCCAGTCATCGTAGTGAATTGTCAGACGCTGCTTTCGAGGGACCACCTCGAGCGCTTGCTCAGTACGCTGGTCACGTGACCAATCGACTCCACGGCTCCTCCAGCGCCTATCTCCAGCAACACGCCGACAACCCCGTGGACTGGTGGCCGTGGTGCACTGAAGCGCTGGACGAAGCGCGTCGACGCAACGTCCCCATATTTCTGTCCGTGGGCTACTCCGCGTGCCACTGGTGTCACGTAATGGCGAGCGAGTCTTTTGAAAATGAGTCGACCGGAGCGTTGCTGAACGAACACTTCGTTTCGATCAAGGTCGACCGCGAAGAGCGGCCTGACGTCGATGCGCTCTACATGGCCGCGACACAACTCATGACCGGGCATGGCGGTTGGCCCATGTCGGTCTTTCTCTTGCCCGACGGGCGTCCCTTTGTGGCCGGCACGTACTACCCACCCGAAGACCGAGGGGGTCAGGTCGGGTTCCCTCGTTTGCTGAATGCCGTGGCCGAAGCCTGGCGCACCCAACCAGACGTCGTGCTCGACCAAGCCGAGCGTCTCGCGGGGGCACTCAGTCGCGAGGTCCGGTTCATCGACCACCTGGCACCGTTTAGCGAACAATTGAACCTGCCAGCGAGCCGGCAAAAGCTCTGTGACGAACTCAGCGCACAGTGTGACGAGGATGGTGGCTTTTCAACCGCACCGAAATTTCCGCGCCCCTCGTACATCGATGCGCTGAGTCAGTCGCGCGACGAGGCGCACCGCAGCGCCGCCCAGCGGACGCTCGACGCCATGTCCCGTCGAGGACTCTACGACCACATTGGCGGTGGCTTCGCGCGGTATTCCGTCGACGCCGAATGGCACGTACCGCACTTCGAAAAAATGCTGAGTGATCAAGCGCTCCTCGCTCTTTGCTACCTCCGTGCTTCGGCGCGCCTGGGCACACCTGAATGGCGCGACGTCGCCCTCGAGACACTCGGCTTTACCGTGCGCGACCTACGCGTGCCCCAGGGCTTTGCTTCCTCGCTCGACGCTGACGCCAATCACGAAGAAGGTTCACACATCGTCTGGACCAAGGCTCAGGTCACAGCAGCGCTCGAAGAGGCCGGGTGCGGGAATCTCCTCGACGAGGTACTCGAGCGATGGCGCATCACCGAACCCGGCGAGTTTGAGGGGGCCTCAATCCCCCGCCTCGCCGACGACGTACCATTCACCACCCCCGACCACTTGCGCGCAGGTCTCGAGGCGCTGCGAGTGGCCCGGGCCAAGCGCGTGCAGCCTGGTCGAGACCAGAAGGTCATCCTCGAGTGGAACGCCATGCTGGCGTGCGCCCTCTTGGAGTCGCGTGACGAAGCGTTCGAAAACGAAGGACTGCGGCTTCTCGAGTCACTTCACCAGACGCATCACGACCACGGCACCTGGTGGCGTACTGAAGCGCTGCAGGCGCACGCCACGGCGGCAGACCTAGCGTGGCTCATGGATGCTTGCTGCACGGCGTTCGAGCACACCGGAGAAGACCAGTGGCTCGACCGCGCGATAGCACTGGGTGGCGAACTCACCACCCATTTTTGGGATGGACCGCTCCCTACGTCGACTACACCCGACGTGGGGGCTGGCTTCTTTGCGCAGAGCGACCGAGTGGATGACCTCAGACTCCGGGGCAAAGAAATCTTTGATGGTGCCACACCCTCAAGTCACGCAGTGGCCTGCCGGGCTTTCGCTCGCGTAGGTCTCCTCACCGCCAGTGTTGATCACCTGGTTGTGGCCCAGCGACTCGTCACCCTTGGGGCGTCGCTGGTGGCCACCCACCCCGGTGCGGTTCCGGACCTCCTCGACGCAGCCGGGTTTGCCCTCGAGGGAACGGAAGTAGTCGTGCCGGGCCCACTGAGTGAGCTCACCCACTTCGTTCGCGCCCAGGCCCTTCCCCGGGCTGTGGTCGTGACCGGAACAGGCAGGTCGCCACTACTTCAGGGGCGTTCTGAGGGCCTGGCCTACGTCTGTAAAGCAGGGGTGTGTCAGTTGCCGGTGAGTAACGTAGAAGCACTGCAGCAAGAACTACTAAAGGCGTACGAGTGGCATTACTAAACCGAGACCCGGCCAGCAAGGCAATCAAGCGCCTCGTTGAACGTACGCCTCAGCGCCCGAACCTTGCCTTGACCCCCGGCGCGACCGTGCACGGCCTGGTCCTTGGTTCAACTGACGAAACCACTATCGTGCTCGACCTGGCCTCCCAGACCATTGTGCGCTGGCGCGTTCCGTGGCCCTCCGGGTATGAGACCGACCTCGCCAGATTTGACGTCGTGGAAGCAGTCCTAGCTGAGGACCTGGAGCGTAATGACCTCGCCCAACCCGAAGCAGTAACCCTCGCCGACCTCCCTCGGCGCCTTGGTTCGTACCGAGGACGACGCGTTCGTGACTGGCTCGAGACGCTTTCGACGCCCAACGACGGACCGCTGTTTGGCTTTCGTGGCCCGAGTGCTCCCTACTGGGAGTTTCGTGGTGAGCGGCCGAGTGTGGCCCTCGTTGCGGCCGAACGTGGTCCCCAACTGCTTCGACGTAGTGACGACGGATCCACCTGGGTGCGCTTTGGTTGGTACGGTGACGACATCTGGCTCTTGTGTGAAGACGCTCACGCGATTCGCACCATGGAGTCAACGCGTCAAACAGCACTGGCGGGGAAAGATCTCGCTACTGCTCTCGGCTTTCGACCTACGTACGTCCTGACGTCGTTGTCGATGCCCGCTGATGGCCACTGCTACAAGAGCTGCACTGGCCTGTTGCCGCGAGGCTAATTACTTAGGCAGTTTGCCCGAGGCGAGCGCCTCGGCCATCGCCCAGCCAAACACCACGAGTCGCTGGCCCTTTTCTGGCTTCACACCCTTGAAGTGCTCAACGGCACCTTCGGGAATAACGCCCTTGGCGGCGACGTAATCAAGGCCACCCACCGGTCCTGGCGTCTGGGTCATGATGAACGTCTTGTCGTCAATGGCCTTTTCTGAGCCAAACCGCTTCGCGAGTCGGCGTCCCCACGCGCGGTCTTCACCAGTGGGCTTGTAGCCCAACCGAGGGACAACATCCTCGAGGCCGAGAAATGCACGGAAGCCGTCGGGCGAGGTCAGTCGTGAACCGAGGAGCACGTCTTCGTCAGGGAACGCCAGCAGAGCGCGACGGTACTGGTCGTGCAGGATCGCCTTCAGCGTCGTGTCGGACTTCGAGTTGCGGTCAATGAGCAAGAGTCCTACGAGCAGCGACGGTGTTCCGCCAATGCGCTCCAGGGTGCAGAAGGAATAACCGCGAAGTTTGTTCCCCTCACGAGCGTGCGTAACGAGTACCCAGTTCTCGCGTTCCTTCGAGAGAAAACCAATATCGAAATTTGGTTCGCGGTCAACACAGAGATCGGCCATCTCGGCGAGCTCGGCATCGCTGAGCGCCGTGGTGTCCTTCGTGGTTACAGTCATTGACATAGATACCATTCTACGGGGCTTTGCGACCCCCTAAAATTTGGCCTAGGCCTTTATGACATTTCGTCCAAATTCTGTGCGCAGATCAGCGACAACGGCCGGAATATTCACGTTAAATTCAGGGCCCAGTTTGAAGGCCTTGCCCGACTCCCCCGTCTCGACAATCACGGGTGATTTGCCCGGGTAGCGCGACAGAATCTCACGCAGCGTCGCCACCGCAGTCTGCGTCAGGTCCTGAGGGCGAAGACTGAGACGGAGCTCTTCATCGCCACGTTCGGCCTTGATGAGTTCAACCTCAAATCCCGAGAAGCTGAACTCTTCGTCTCGAGCGCTGACGCGAACTCGGATGAGCGCGATGTTGTCCTTCGCCAAGAATCCACTGCAGGCTTCAAAGTACCGAGACGAGAAGTTAATTTCGAGGGCACCGTCGAGGTCTTCGAGCACCACCTTCGCGTACTGACGACCGTCCTTGGTCGTTCGCAGTTGCACCTCGGAGAGAATGCCGCCCACGAGCGCGGTCCGGCCGCTCGCGGCGTAGTCGTCGGCGCGGTCGCGAATCGCCGAAATGGTCCCGTCGGTGCGCGTCGACAGAATCGTCTCCACGGCGTAGAGCGGGTGATCGGAGATGTACGTACCGAGCATTTCACGCTCGAAGTCGAGTTTGACTGTTTTCTCAAACTCGGCGTCGGTGATCGGGATTTCGGTGCCTTCCCAGTCATTGCTCTCTTCGGGGTCACCCAGAGCGGCGAAGAGCGTCGTAATGCCGAGTGAGAGGTCCTTGCGGCGACTCAATGTGACGTCAACAATTTCGTCAATCTTGAGGAGCAGTCCCAGTCGAGCAACGCCGAGGGAGTCGAACGATCCGGCCTTGATGAGCGACTCCATCGAACGACGATTGAGCACGGCGGGGTCCACGCGACGTACGAAGTCGTAGACATCAGTGAAGGGGCCGTTCGCCTCGCGCTCGAGCACAATCTTTTCGACGAGGGCCTCGCCCACGTTACGGATCGCGGCCATGCCGAACACGATCGTGTTTTCTCGCAAGAGCGACGGTGTGAAGTCTCCGACTGATTCATTGACGTCGGGTACGCCAACCGTGATGCCCATCTGACGAGCTTCGTTGAGGTAGAGCGAAGCCTTGTCCTTGTCGTCACGGAACGACGTCAACAGAGCCGCCATGTACTCAACTGGGTAGTTCGCCTTGAGCCAAGCGTTCTGGTACGCAATGAAGGCGTACCCGTAGGCGTGGGACTTGTTGAAGGCGTAGTCCGCGAAGGGTTCAATCTTGTTGAAGATTTTGGTGCCCAGTTCAGCGCCGTAGCCTTCACGTTCGGCGCCCTCAACGAACTTCTCGCGTTGCGCCTCAATCATCTTGCGAATCTTCTTGGAGCAGGCCTTGCGCAGGTCGTCGGCCTCGGTCATCGAGAATCCGGCAATCTTCGTAGCGACACGCATGATGTCTTCTTGGAAGATCATCAGTCCGTAGGTTTCACCAAGGATCGCTTCGAGGTCCTCGTGGTCGTAGGACACTTCTTGTTTGGCGTTCTTGCGGTCGGCGTAGTCGTTGTGCACGTTCTCCGACAGAGGACCTGGACGGTAGAGCGCCACGAGCGCACCAATGTCTTCAAATCCGGTCGGGGCTAAACGACGCATCAGCTGACGCATCTGGGTACCTTCAAGCTGGAAAATACCAATGGAGTTACCGAGCGACAGCATCTTGAAGACTTTTTCGTCGTCGAGGGCTACGTGGTCAATGTCAACGTCAATGCCCTTGGTGCGACGAATGTTGTCGAGTGTGCGTTCAATAATGGCCAGGTTGCGAAGACCGAGGAAGTCCATCTTCAAGAGACCAAGCTTCTCAATGGCCTTGGCTTCGTACTGGGTAACGATTGGTGCGTCTTCCGCATTGGCGCCCGGTGAGGACTTGCGCTGAATTGGCACGTACTCGAGGACGGGGTCCTTCGTGATTACGACCGCAGCGGCGTGAATACCGTCCTGGCGACGCTTGTCGACGAATCCCTTCGCGACGTCGATGACGTGCTTGACCTCAGGGTCAGTGTCGTACATGGTGCGAAGCTCAGCGGCCTCGGAGTAGCGACTCTCGTAGCCCGGCATCGATTCGAAGCAGGCCTGCAGTGGGAGGTCCTGGCCCATCACCAGCGGTGGCATGGCCTTAGCAATCTTGTCGCCAAGCCCTGGTGGATACCCCAACACGCGAGACGCGTCGCGTACCGCAGCGCGCGCCTTAATGGTTGAGAAGGTCACGATCTGGGCAACGTGGTCAGAGCCGTAACGCTCGGACGCGTAGCGAATCATGTCGCCGCGGTAGCGTTCGTCGAAGTCCATGTCGATGTCGGGCATTTGCTTGCGACCAGGGTTGAGGAAGCGCTCAAAAATGAGCCCGTAGCGGATCGGGTCGAGGTCCACGATCTGCAGGCAGTACGCAATACAGCAACCGGCGGCCGAACCACGTCCCGGGCCGACACGAATGCCCTTGTCACGAGCGTGACGAATCAGGTCCCACACCACGAGGAAGTAGTCGGAGAAACCCATGTCGGCAACCACGCCGAGTTCGTAGTCCAGACGCGAGCGCACTTCATCCGAGAGCACCGAGCCGTACCGCATCTCGGCCCCGAGGTACGTCAAGTGGCGCAAGAGCGCATTGGCGCCGTCCTTGTGCGTGGGGCCCTTGAACTCGTCCGGAATGGGAAACTGCGGCAACGCGTCGTTGTCGAACTCAATAGTGACATTGGCTCGCTCTGCAATGAGCAGTGTGTTGTCACAGGCATCGGGAATGTCGCGGAACAGATAGCGCATTTCCTGAGCCGACTTGAGGTAGTGCTGGTCACTCTGGAAGCGGAAGCGATTGGGGTCAGCGACGAGGGACCCCGTGCCAATGCAGAGCAGGGCGTCGTGCATTTCGTGGTCGGCATGATTGACGTAGTGAAGGTCGTTCGTGGCGAGCAGTGGTGCGTTGAGGTCCTTCGCAAGCTGCAGGAGCATTGGGTTGGTGCGCACCTGCTCGGGAATGCCGTGATCCTGCATTTCAATAAAGAAGCTCTCGCGACCAAAAATGGTCTGCAGGCGACCCGCAAGTTCCAAGCCCTTTTTGTAGTCATCTTGCATAAGGGCCTGCAGAACAACGCCGCCCAGGCAGCCCGACGTGGCGATGAGTCCAGTGGAGAAGCGCTCCAGCAGTTCCCAGTCCAGACGCGGCTTGTAGTAGTACCCCTCGAGGTACGCCAACGAGGAGAGCTCACGAAGGTTGCGGTAGCCCTGGTTCGTTTCCGCGAGCAGGGTGAGGTGGTGGTAGAGCTTTTGACCACCTTCGGTTTCACCACCGGTGTCGTCGATCTTTCCGCGACGTGGCGGGCGTTCAAAACGAGAGTTCGCGGCCATGTACGCCTCGAGACCAATGATGGGCGTGATCTCGTGCTTCTTGCAGGCCTCGTAGAAGTCAATGACGCCGTACATGTTGCCGTGATCAGTGATGCCAATTGCTGTCTGTCCATCGGCCTTCGCCGCGAGAACCATTTCCTCTACACGCGCAGCGCCGTCGAGCATTGAGTACTCGGTGTGGTTGTGCAAATGAACAAAACTGTCAGCCATGTGCTGAAGTAATCCTTCCGGTGGTCCTAATCCATACTGGCCCAGGAACTAGGCAGGTTAGTGCCTAGATGTGACGTCGCCTTACAAGTACGTGCCCGCCCGGGAATCTCCCTGGCCGGGACTGAGCGGACGCTCTCGCATTTTTTCCAGCTGGGCCGCTGCGGCCGCCTGCTGGGCAAAAATCGAGGCCTGAATGCCGTGAAAGAGGCCTTCGAGCCACCCCACCAATTGGGCCTGAGCAATGCGGAGTTCTGACTCGCTGGGCACCGTCGCCGCGAAGGGCATTGCCAACTTCTTCAGCTCGTCGCTGAGATCGCTCGAGAGGGCTCCGGACAGTTCCCCCACCGACGTCTCATAAATCTCCGCTAACCGGATTCGTCCGGCCTCATCCAGGGGCGCGCTTCGAGCCTCCTCTAAGAGGGACTTGACCATGGCACCAATGCGCATGACTTTGGCCGGCTGCGAGATGAAATCGGTCGATTCATCACTTTCGGTCGATTCGCCCGGTCCCAGGACTTCTTCGGGGGTTACCGGGGCTGTGGGGTTCTCAGAATCAGTCATGGAACTACTGTGCCAGAAATCGACCTCCTCCCCGTACTTCCTCCAAAACCCCGCCCCCAAGGCGCCGGTAGACTGGCGCTGTGAGAGTTTCTACCCGTGGTGACTACGCCAGCCGAGCCTTGCTCAGCCTGGCCCTGGGCGCTGATCACAACGCCCCCACCTCGGTACGCGACCTTGCCGAACGAACTGGTCTCCCCCAGCCCTACCTCGAGCAAATCTTGCTGACGCTGAAGGGCGTAGGACTCGTACGCTCGAAGCGTGGAGTCGGTGGTGGCTACGTTCTGGCCCGTTCACCCGAGGCCATTACCCTGGCGGAAATCGTTGCGGCAGTGGACGGCCCCATTGTGGCGGGCGACTTTGGCGAGCCTCACAAGGACGGAGCCTGTGACCACGAAGGACAGTGCGTGCTCCTCTCGGTCTGGGCGGACGTGGGAAACCACATGCGTGAGCACCTCTCGAGCTTCACCCTTGAGGACATGGTTGTTCAGGCCCGCGGCGGAAAGCCCTTGGCCCGCACTCATCACTAATAGTGATTTAGCAAATCTTTAACAAAAACCATGTACCACTTGCTTACCTCGTGGTAAATTAGACATGCGTCCATAGGAGAAATACCCAGCCGCCGGCGCATCGACTTTTAACCCCCCCCCTGTTGTAAGGAGATGCCGAAATGACTACACCAGCTGACCGCAAGACCGCAGTGAACACCACTGACATGCTTGGTCTCTTGATGCGAGACCTCGATCGCTACCCCATGCCGAACTACGACGAGCAGGTCGAACTGGCTAAGCGCGTTACCAAGGGTGACGAAGAAGCCAAGAAGCAGATGGTTGCTGCAAACCTCCGACTCGTACTGCACTGGGCCCGCCGCTACCAGGACCGCGGTGTCGAAATGGTCGACCTCGTCCAAGAAGGTACGTTTGGACTGCTGCGCGCCGTTGAAAAGTTCGACTGGGAGCGCGGCTTCAAGTTCTCCACCTACGCCACCTGGTGGATTCGCCAGGCCCTGCAACGCGCTGTCCAACAGCACGGTCGCACTATCCGCATCCCGCTAGAAGTCGGCGAACAGCTGCAGCGCCTCGAGGCAACCCAGGCCGAGCTGACTTCAATCTTTGGCCGTCAGCCCACCGATGATGAACTCACCGAAGCCACCGGCATGTCCAAGGCTGAGCGTGATGGTCTTCGTGGACTCGCCGGCGTTACCGCGAGCCTCGACCAGCCCGCCGCTTCAGATTCGTCAACCACCTTGGGTGACCTCGTAGCACCGAGTCAGCACGACTGGGTTGGTGCCATTGAGCAGACGATGATGGACGACCAGCTGCACGGAGCGCTCTCGAAGCTCACTGACCTCCAGCGCGAGGTACTGACCCACCGCTTTGGGCTCAACGGCTCAACGCCACTGTCACTGCAGGCCACCGCCACCAAGATGGACATTGGAGTTCGTCGCGTGCGTCGCGCTGAAGAAGAAGCACTCGCCATGCTTCGTGGTGACACGGCGATCATCGCCGCCCACCAGAACGTCTAAAGCTCGAACTCGCTCGGCACCAGCGGTAGTAAGTCCGCGGGAATCGGCACACTCGTCGTCAACCACTCATCGGTAATCGGGTGAGCGAACGACAACGTCGTGGAGTGCAGAAAGAACCGATCTTCACTCAGACGCTTCTCGCGACGGTGGCCGTAGCGTGGGTCGTTCACTACCGGGTGACCAATTGTGGCTAAGTGGACACGAATCTGGTGGGTGCGACCAGTGTCTAACTGCAAGCGAAGCAACGTCATTGGCTGTGGCTTCTCAATGCGGCCAATAACTTCGTAGCCCGTGCGTGCGGGTCGTCCGTCTGAACGAACCGCCATCAACGTGGGCGTGCGGGTAGAGCGACCAATTGGCGCGTCCACCACGCCGCGTTCCTCAGCCACGTGACCTTCAACCATGCCGAAGTAGGTGCGCTGCATGAGACGCTCGGCGAGTTGCGTCGTGAGGTTAGAAAATCCCTCAGGGGTCTTTGCGATCACCAAGACACCGGACGTTCCCTTGTCGAGTCGATGAACGATGCCTGGTCGAAGTGGATCACACAGACCTTCATCGCTGAGGCGCTGAATTTCTGGGTAGAGCGCCAACAGACCAGCCACCAACGTGCCGGTTCGCTGCCCCGCTCCGGGGTGCACTACTTGCCCGGGAGCCTTGTTAATCACTGCGAAGTGGGGGTCATCAAAGACAACGTCTACCTGCACGGAGGCATCGGCCTCCACGACACCCAAATCAGGGGTGGGCAGCGTGGCGAGCAGGTGCTGGCCCTCTTGGACTGAGAGCGAGGATTTGGCAACGACCACGTCATTGAGTCGCACTGACCCACTGGCCACCATTTCGTTGGCTTCAGAACGTGACAGTCCCGTAAGGATTGCCAGTACTCGGTCAATGCGGATGCCGTCGAGCGACGCTGGCAGCACCAGGTCGAGCACTTCACCGTCAAAAGCGTCCTGTGGTTCGTCACTCATCGGTTTAGTAGCTTCTCTCCGCGTAGCGCCGCGATCAGTAATACAACGAATCCAACGGTAATCGATGCATCAGCAACATTAAAAACAGGGAATGAACCGACCGCAATGAAGTCGGTCACTTGATGCGGCGTGGCCATCAGACGGTCGACCACGTTGGCAACTCCCCCACCGACCAAAAGTCCGAAGCCCGCTGTGGGCAGTCCTCGCTGAGCCAGCAGTGCGCAGGCCAGTACGGCTAACGAAATGAGCAAGGTGACCACGGTCGTGATGAGCGAACTGGTGTGGTTAATAGAGAATGAAATCCCGGTATTGAACTGAAGTTTGAACCACAACGGTCCAATGACGTGCATGCCCGTAAGGGCGAGCGCGTGACGGGCCCAGGCTTTGGTGACGGCATCAACCGCAGTTACGAGAACGCCAATTACGAGGACAGTCGAATTTAGACGGCGACTCAGACGCTTGCGCGGCACGAGACACACGTAAAGACGGGCAACTGAGCGAGCAGACGTGGCTTCGAAATTGCTTCGTAGCACTCGTCGCAGCGGCCGTAGCTCTGGTCTTCAACACGACGGAGGGCTACTTCAATTTCTTCAACCTTGAGCTTCAGCGCACCAACGAAGTCCTTGAGCTGGTCACGCTGGAGGTCTCCTGCGGCGCCTGAGCCTTCGTCATCGCTGAATTCGAGGTGCTCACGGTCGACCAACATTTCATCGGCTTCATCTTCGCCAACGGCGATTTGAGCCAGCGTTGTTTCACGAGCCTCGAGCAACAGGGTACGTACTTCGTCGAAGAACGCGGTGTCGCCTTCGTAGGGCTTCGAGTGCATCTTGCGCTCGAGTGCCTCTTGGCGCTTACGCTCTTCGGCCTCGCGACGCTCTTGGCGCTTACGCTCTTCTTCGTTGCGGCGCTCAATCTCGCGCTGCTTGCGCATCTTTTCAGCTTCAATTGCCTTGCGCTTGGCTTCGATTTCTCGCTGCTTCTTCGCTTCGGCCGCAGCCTTTTCGCGCGCCTTACGCTGGATTTCCTTTTCGCGTGCTTGCGCCTTGGCCTTGGCGGCCTTTTCCTTCAGCGCTTTGGCGGCGGCAGTGGCCTTGGCCTTATCGGCAGCAGCCTTGGCCTTGGCAGCCGCCTTGGTCTTTGCTTCCTTTTCCTTCAGTGCCTTTGCGGCAGCAACGGCCTTAGCCTTGTCGGCAGCAGCCTTTTTGGCGGCAGCGGCCTTCTGCGCGGGACTGATCACAGCACCCTTAGGGGCAGGAGACTTCTTGGCCACCACTTTCTTGGCGGGTGCCTTCTTGGCGGGCATCGACTTCTTGACGGCTACCTTTTTGGCGGGTGCCTTCTTCGCTGGAGCCTTCGCCGGGGCGGCCTTGGTCGCAGCCTTCTTCGCGACTGTCTTCTTAGCAACCGCCTTAGGAGCAGTCGCCTTCTTGGCGGGGGCCTTCTTTGCGGGCTTGGCTGATGTCGGCATTGGAAACTCCTGAATTATTACGAGATTGAGTGCGGGCCGACACTACCAGCCTGTCGGTTACTTAGTTGCGATTGTCGTCGAGAGATTGGTCGAAGTTGAGCGTCTGACCAATTGTGGGCGCTGGTGCCGGAGCCGGTGGAGGCGAAACCGGACGTTCGCTCGCTGGTGCCGGAGCTGGAGCAGCCTGAGCTACCGGAGCTGGCGCAGCGGCTGGCGCGGACGTAGGGCGCGATCCCCCGGACTGGAGTGACGTCTCAACCCAACGGCTGAACTCAGCCAACACGCCGCTCAAGCGAGTGCGTTCGGCATCAAGCTGGCGGTTAAGGAGTTCCACGTCTTCGCTGAGGCGCTGCTTCAGACCGTTCAAACGGTTCACTTCATCTTCGGCGCGACTACGTGCTTCAGTAATGATCTCTCGAGCACGCTCTTGCGCGGCCGTTGTCATTTCACGAGCCTTCTCTTCAGCCTCTTGCTGGGCCTGCTCAATGAACTGCTGGGCCATGGCGATCATCGACGTCACCTGTTCGGCGCCAGCGCCAGCAACAACGCGTGGTGCAGCGACTGGTGCGGGAGCGGCCTGCGTGATGGGGGTTGGTCCCGTAGCGGGAGCTGCAGCGGGGCGAGCGTCGAGCTGGTTGATTCGCTCGGCAGCCTGGCGCAACTGCTGGCGCTGCTGGGCGACGAGGTCCTTCAATTGGTGGACTTCAACAGTCAGACGGTCAAAAAACTCGTCAACTTCGTCAACGTTGTACCCCTTAAGGCCAACTTTGAAGGAAATACTGTCAAGAGCCTCGATGGCGGAGAGTGAATTTTCGTTGCTATCCATGAGAATACCCTACAACTCCACAGTTACTTTCCGTGGAATATGGGCCTTTAGATGTAGCGATTAATGATCTCGAGGCCAATCATCGCCACGAGCACCGAGAGGTCGAGACCGACGCCACCAAAGTTGGGCCGCGGGAGCACGGAGCGAAGTGGCTTCAGCACCGGTTCGGTCAACCGGTGAAGGAAGCGCTTGGTGGCGGCTAAGCCACCAGAGTTCGAGTGAGTTGGAAACCAACTCAGAATTGCCGCCACAAAGAAGACGTAAATGTAGAGCTGCAACAGGAGGTGGAGCAGACTCATGCGTTCGGGTCTTGGAAGTTGTTGGCCTTGAGACGCTCCTTGGCGTCAGGGTTCAGGTGTACACCACTGGGGCTCACCAGGTACACCGCGGTGTCCAACAACTCAATGCGTGCGTTCAACGCCCAGACCGTTCCGGCGGTGAAGTCAACCAGGCGACGACGCAGATCGGCGTCGACGTAGAGCAGGTTCATGACCACCGCACGGTTTGAGCGAAGGAGATCAGTGACGCGGCGAGACTCGTTAAATGAACGGGGCGTGAAGAAGGCCACGTCACGTTCCTGCGAAAACGACGAGACGCCACGGGTTGCCGAGAGCACTGCGTTGGGTGGCGCCACGGCGCGAACGCGTGGACCCTGGCCGGACGAGTCAAGCACCGAGACAGAAGACGTCTGAGAAACAGGTGGGCGTGGGCGAAACTGTGTCGCTCCCGAAGGTGCACCAACACCCGATGGGGTCGTGGCGAAGGGGCGTCCGGAGGGCGCGCTCGAGAATCCTGGCTCGTCGCTCTGCTCCGAGAAGGGGCGGGCCGAACTCTGGGGGCTGTAGTCGCCGTACTCGTCTTCGACGAGGCCGAGGAAGCCCAAAATCTTTCGAGTTTTTTCTTTCATGAGAATCTCCTTGCGGCAATACCGCTTGTCTCTATGTTAGGCCACCTTGCTAGGCGTAGGTCCGCTCCCCAAAGAGCGCTCTCCCCAGTCGGATCTCAGTGGTGCCGAGGGAACAGGCCAGTTCTACGTCATTCGTCATGCCCATAGACCGCTCCGGGATCTCCAGCTCGTCCGCCAAGTCCACCAGGGCCCTAAAGGCATTCTCCGTGGCCACCGGGGCTGGATCGGGCACCGTCATGAGACCCAGTACCAGAAGCCCCAGGGACCGGGCGTGGTCGACGAGGGCCGGCGCTTCTGATGCCAGTACGCCGTTGCGTTGCTCTCTTTCGGTGTAGTCAACCTGGACATAAATCCGGTGACCAGGTGACTCGTGAGCAATCTTCTCCACCTCTTTGGTGCGCGACACACCACAGAGCACGTCGGCCACCTTCACTACTTTGGCAATCTTGTTGGTCTGCAGCGCTCCTAGGTAGTGCCACGTAAGGCCACTGTCGCCCACCGTGCCACGTTTTTCGACCAGTTCATCAACGTAGTTTTCGCCCACCGTCGTGAGGCCCAGGTCACGTGCGGCAGCCACACAGTCAAGACCGAAGGTCTTCGTAACGGCCACTATGCGTACCGAGTCGAGTGCTCGACCGGTTGCCATGATTCTCTCGCGCACTCGTGCGAGATTGCTCTCGACGTGAGCGCGAAGTTCCTCGTTAGCGAAGGAAGCTAGGGAGGTCATCGCCATCGTCGCCCAAGAAGTCGTCGTCGATGGTGGCAGCAAAAATGTCGCTCTTTGGTCCTTCAGTGAACACGGGCTCAGCAAACGTCTGCGGAGCGGCGGGCTTACCCGGTGCCGCGTGGTCAAAACCGGCGGCAATAACTGTTACGCGAACAGCGTCACCAATCGAATCGTCAATGACTGAACCGAAGATGATGTTGGCGTCAGGGTGAGCAACCGAGTGAATGATTTCGGCGGCGTCGGTGACCTCTTGCAAGGTGACGGCGCTTGAACCAACGATGTTCATCAAGATGCCACGTGCCCCGTTGATCGATGCTTCGAGCAGTGGTGACGTAATCGCGGCACGAGCAGCGTTCACGGCACGGCCTTCACCCGTTGAGGTACCAACACCCATGATGGCGGTGCCGGCGTTGCGCATGACCATCTGTACGTCAGCAAAGTCAGTGTTGATGAGACCAGGGATGGTGATGAGGTCAGTCACACCACGCACGGCGGAGAGCAGTACGTCGTCAGCGATGCGGAAAGCCTCAACCATGGAGGTGTCGGACTTCGTCACGGAGAGCAAACGGTCGTTCGGGATAACAATCAGCGTGTCAACCTTCTCGCGAAGGGCCTGAATACCCTTCTCGGCCTGGTTGGCGCGACGCTTCCCTTCAAAGGCAAACGGACGGGTAACGATACCAATTGTCAAAATTCCCAAGGAGCGAGCGATGTCGGCCACGACGGGAGCAGCGCCAGTTCCGGTGCCACCACCCTCACCAGCGGTGATGAAGACCATGTCGGTGCCCTTAAGTGCTTCTTCAAGTTCACGACGGTGGTCTTCGGCGGCCTGACGACCGACCTCGGGGTCAGAACCTGCACCAAGACCCTTGGTGAGTTCGCGACCAATGTCGAGCTTGAGATCGGCTGGCGACAAGAGCAGAGCTTGCGCGTCGGTGTTCGCCGCGATGAATTCGATGTTACGGAGGCCGGCTTCGATCATTCGGTTAACAGCGTTGACGCCACCGCCACCCACACCAATGACCTTGATTACGGCGCTGCTGCTCTGGTTGAGACTCATGAACTCCCCTTGGGTTGCTACTTCTATTCTGGCGCACGACTCATCCTGAGCATGCACTTTGTCGAACAAGTGTCACTGAAGGCTAGCCAGCCCTCCAATGTGGGTCAAATGCCCTTAGGACGCCGGGCTGGGTCCCGTTACCGCCAGTTCATCAGGAACGGTGACGTCGACGACGTCGCCCGGGCTGAGCGTGCTGTGGGCAATAACTGAGGCAATGGCCACAAACTTGGCGTGCAGGTTCGTGTCACGCCCGAGGACAAAGCTCACTGGCGTGGTCATCTGAAGCGTTACGACACCCTGATGATTTTCAGTAATTACTGAGACCTGGGAAGAAAAGGCAATCGGCAGTTGACTCGCCACGTGAGCCGCCCCCTCGCCCGCTCGTTCGTAGGGCCAGGTGCCAGGTCGGGGGTTGACGTACTTCAAGGTCGGAAGCGGCGCATTCATCGGCGCTTTGCCGAGGTCTCGCCCATATTCGTCCACGTACTGCAGGACGTTGTGGTCATTAAAGGCCACCGCCACCGGACTCGTCTCAGTAACGAAGACCGTCAGGTGGTTGGGCCACTGCTTCTGCAGCGTGATACTGCGAATCCACGGGAAGCGGGTCAGGTTCTTCTCAATCGACGAGGCGCTGATGCCCGCCATGGTGGGGTGAGCAAACAGCCCCGAGGCCAGTTCCACTTGAAAGGCCGACTCGTGGTGAAGTCCAATAAACGTGACGTGCTGCACGCGGAAAATTGATCGGTGGAGCACCCACTGGCCACCCAGCAGAAGAACGGTCCCGGTGAGCGCAATGGACACCATGATTTTGGTGAATGCCGACACCGGCTTACGAGGCGACCGGGGCCCAGACGCTCGAGGCGTGCGGCTCTTCGGGCGTGGAGCCGGACCCCGCTGAGCAGGGCGGGGCTTCCTCGCGGTTGGGCTCGAGGGTGAACTGGGTTTTCTGGTGCGACGACTCATAGTGGGCTTGTAAATCCTAGGAACTTATTTTCGGGAATGAGGTCAATGGCAAAGTGTTCGCGGACCGATGCTCGAACGAGACCAATGAGGTCGTAGACGTCTTGGGCACTCCCCCCAGCGTCGGCAATGATGAAGTTCGCGTGCTTGTCGCTCACCTGGGCTGACCCCAAGCGGTAGCCCTTCAGGCCGCTCGCTTCAATCAGGCGCCCCGCGTGGTCGCCCTCGGGGTTACGAAAGACGCTGCCGGCGTTCTGACCTCCGGGCTGGTGGTCGCGACGCCATTTCACGATTGAAGAAAGTTGCTCCTTCGACTGCGTGGCGTCGCCGTGCTCGAGGTGCAGGGACACTGAGAGGACAATGTCGCTCTGCGTAAGGGCACTACTGCGGTACGAAAAATTAAGTTCATCAAGTGACCACGAACGAAGTGCCCCGTTGGACCAGGTCTGCACGGTCAGCACGCTGGCGGCCATGTCCGAACCGTGTCCACCGGCATTCATAACGGCGGCACCACCGAACGTCCCCGGCACACCAACGGCCCATTCGAAGTCACTAATTCCCTCACCGGCGAGACGGCGCGCCGCCACCGGCAGATCGAGCGCGGCGCCGGCCTCCACGACAACCACACCATCCTGGTCGTGCCAGGCCAAGCGTTCGAAGTCACCTTCGAGTGCAACCGCAATGACGTCGAGTTCACCATCGGCCACGAGCAGGTTGGAGCCGTTGCCAACCACCACCACCGGGAGACCTGAGGCAAAGAGCGTCGGAGCAATGTCGCGGACATCATCAAGGGTCTGCAGCGTTACCAAGTAACGGGCCGTTCCCCCCACGCGGTACGTGGTGCGCGCTCCGAGTGGCGCATGCTCAACGCAGCGCGAGCCGGCCACCTTCAGTAATTCACTACTCACTACTGCCTCCATCAAGAAGGGCCGCAGCTTCGCGAGCAACATCGCCGGCCCCGAGGAAGAAGACCACGTCCGTGCGCTCCACCTCACTCCTGAGCGTCGACACGATGTCAGCGAGATCACTGACGTAGCGAACTGGTCGTGACACGGCGTTGGCCACAAGCTCTCCGGTAACACCGAGGGGATTTTCTTCCCCGGCGGTGTAGATATCGGTCACGACTGCGAAGTCCGCGAGGTCCAGCGCTGGTCCAAAGTCGGCGCCAACATTAAGGGTTCTGGTCACGCGATGGGGCTGAAAGACCACCGTGATGTGCTCGTACCCACCAGCTCGAGCAGCAGTCAGCGTGGCAGAAATTTCACCAGGTAAGTGGGCGTAGTCCTCGTAGACGTCCGCCCCATTCCACGTACCAAGAAAGTGAAAACGACGAGGGGCTCCTTCAAAGGCTTCGAGGCCCCTACGAATACTCGCTCCATCAATCCCCACTTCACTGGCCAGTGCGGCCACCACGGCGGCGTTGGCAATGTTGTGAGCACCCGTTACGCGCAGAGTGATGTCTTCGCTGAGCTCTGGCCCCGTGATGCGAAAGCGTGCCTGACGTTTCTCGACTACCTGCTGTGCAACGTCGTAGGTGGAGCCGGGCCCCACGGTAATGACGTCAGTACGAGCGAGTGCAGCCGCAGCGCGAGCACCTTCGTCGGGCTGCCACATGACGACTGGCCCAGTGGTCCGCGTCATGATGTCAGCAAATTCCTGCAAGAGGTTCTCAATGGAGCCGTAGTAGTCAAGGTGGTCTGGCTCAACATTGAGTACGCCTAAGGCGTAGGGGTGCAAGAGCGAGAACGTGCCGTAACTCTCATCAACCTCGAGGACAAGACCGTCGTGACCGTAGTGACCATTGGCGCCAAGTCCGAGGACTGGTGCACCGAGAAGCCGGCCGTAGTCACGCCCCGAAGCGTTCAGTACGTGGGCCATCATTGAGGTGGCGGTCGTCTTACCGTGCGTTCCGGTGAGGCCCACTACTCGCTGCGAGGTACCGAGTTCGCCGAAGACTTCTGCTCGCGTCATCATCGTGACACCGCGCGACTGAGCTGAGGTGAATTCTTCGTTGTCGTGCGACAGTGCTGGCGACCAGAGAAAGATGTCCACACCGTTCAAGTGCTCACCGCTATGACCAGTGGCAACGGCAATACCGCGGTCGACCAGCGAGTCCACCACGGAAGATGGCGCACTGTCACAGCCCGACACGGTGAGCCCCATCTCGTGAAGAACAAGCGCGAGCCCACTCATCCCGGCACCGCCAATGCCCGCGATGTGAACATGAGTTCCCGGCGTGAAGATCGTCATTACCGGGCAACCTCAGCAACAACGGCCGCAATTGCCGCGGCGGCGTGAAGGTGACCAAGCGAGGCTGCGGCGTTACTCATGGCTTGGTAGTTCTCACCACAGACGGAGGAAATCGCCGCTTCGAGCGACGCAGCGGTGCACTCAGCGTCGGGGACGATGACGGTGGCGCCAGCACGCTGGAGGACCAGCGCGTTCTTCATCTGGTGGTCGTTCATTCGAGGCAGCGGCACAAGGACCGAAGGAATGGCGAGGGCCGTGAGTTCGCCGAGAGTCGCGGCGCCGGCTCGACACACCGCCACGTCAGCCACCGACCAGAGTGACGTCATGTCACCGAAGGCAATGACGCGATAGTCGAGTCCATTGGTCTCAGGCTTCTTGCTCTCCACGGCAGCGAAGTCGCGCTGACCAGTGACGTGCAGCAACGCAATGTCAGTGCGCTCGCTCCACATCGCCGCTAACGCCACGACTGCGTTGTTGACGGAAGTTGCACCGAGTGAGCCCGTCATCACCACGACGACCGTCCGCTCCGGAGCAAGTGGTGGCGTGAAGTGTGACTTCGCGGTTGCCCGTGCTTGTGGCGAACGGTCAATAGTCACTATCTCGTCGCGCAATGGTGCACCGGTAACGACGGTCGACGGACTCTCCGAAGGGAATGCGGCGCACCGCTTCGTCGCAAATTTTTCAACAGCACGGTGCGCAGCCCCACTGGCCGCGTCGAGTTCAAGTAGCACCAGTGGTCGGCGCCAGAAGACGGCGGCTGCGGAAGCCGGAAACGAGGCGTAGCCACCAACCGAGACCACACAGCGAGGACGCCAGAGCCCAACGCTCACCACAGCGCGTAGTAGCCCCGCGGTGAGTCCGGCCACTGCGCCGAGGTTCTTTAGAAATGCTTCGGGAGAGAACGAACGCCGTAGCCCCCGTCCGGGTAGAAGCGTCACCGGGTACCTACTAGAAGCCAGTAAACGTCGTTCCTGGCCTCGACGTGATCCCACCAAGCGAATCTCTGTCGCCGAGATGCCAGAGGCTTCTAATGCTTGCGCCACGGCCACCATTGGAAAGATGTGGCCGCCCGTTCCCCCGCCGGTGATGACGATGGGGCGCGCCACTAGTAGTTCCGTTCAGACGAATGTCCCCGTTGGTGCCCCTGGGGGCGAGCTACTGCGGAGCGACGTTCAACCATGTCACGAATCGTAGACAATTCGTAGTTCTGAATTGTGATTTCCTTGGTGCGTGAGGTGTCGGTGGCAATGTTGTAGAGCAGACCCACCGCGGCGAGTTCGGCAATCAGTGCCGTTCCGCCATACGAGAAGAATGGCAGCGGGATTCCCGTCACCGCCCAGTAGCCAACCACTGAGGCGATGTTGACCGTTGCTTCGAACATGATCCAGGTCGTAATACCAACGGCGATGTAACGGTAGGTGCTGTTGGTGCACTTCTGAGCAATGCGCACGGCGGTAAAGAGGAAGACGAGGAAGAGCACCAAGACGGCAACGGTGCCAATGAACCCCAACTCTTCTCCAATGATGGTGAAGATGAAGTCCGTGTGTGGGTTCGGGAGCAGTCCCCACTTCTCGCGACTGTGACCGAGGCCTAGTCCGCTCACGCCGCCGGCACCCAGACCAATGCGCGACTGCAGCAGCTGGTAGCCGGTGCCGCTGAGGTTGTGTTCAGGGCGGAGGAATGACATGAGGCGCTTGAAGGAGTAGGTACGAACAAGTGCGTACCCAGCAATCGCCACGACGCCTAGTCCGGCCATGCGCTTCAGCACCTGGCTCGACAGTCCCGCTACCGCCACCATAATGAACACCACCACCAGAATCACCGAGGTGGTTCCGATGTCCGGCTCGATAACAATCAGACCGACGCCCACCGCAATCACGCCGAGACGAATGGTCAGTTGCACCCAGTCACCAATCTGGCTGTGGTAGCGCTCAATCGTCCACGCAACAAAGAGGACTGCACAGAACTTGAAGAGTTCCGAGGGCTGGATGACGAGACTTCCGCGGCCGAGCCAGCGCTTACCACCGTTGGCCGTGACGCCCGCCACTGGCACCGCCAACAAGAGCAGCAGTGCGATACCCGTGAGCATTGGGGCCATAGCCACCAGTCGGTCCAGACGGATGCGGGCCATAAAGTACGAGGCCACCAGACCTAGGAAGACGTAAATAAGGTCGTGAATCATGATTGACCACGAAGCACCACCGTTCGCTGAAGCCTGGCCTTCACTCGCCGAGGCAATCATCACCGAACCAAAGGCCACCAGCACTGACGTGATGGCAACCAGAGCTTTCGCGTTGGCATTGGGACGAGGCAGTACGCGAAACAGTCCTCGAGTACGTTCGGTCGCCACGACTAGCCAACCTTCGCAATCTTGAGGAAGTCGCCGTAGAAGATGCCGAGGCCCAGAGCGGCGAGAAGGCCCGCGAGAATCCAGAACCTAATGATGACGGTCGTTTCCGGCCACCCCAATTGCTCGAAGTGGTGGTGAAACGGCGCAATGCGAAAAATTCTCTTGCCAAAAACTCGGAAGCTAAAGACCTGCAGGATCACCGACAGTGTTTCGGCAACGAAGAGGCCACCGATGATCGGAAGCAGGAGGTCCAAATTCATCAAGAGGCAGATGGCGCCAAGTCCGGTGCCAATGGCGAGCGAGCCGGTATCGCCCATGATGATGCGAGCCGGAGCAGCGTTCCACCACAAGAAACCGAGACAGGCTCCCACGAGCGCCACCGCGACGAGCCCCAAGTCGAGGGCGGAATAGAGGTGGTAGATCGAATAGTGGCGGAACTCCCAGTACCCAATGATTGAGATCACACCGAAACAGAACGTACCCGAGCCCGCGGCCAAACCATCAAGTCCGTCAGTGAGATTCACCGCATTTGAGGTTCCAATGATTACGAAGACCGCCAGGAAGAACCACCCAAGAGCCGTCAGGTTCCATCCGGGTAGTGAGAATCGTGTGAATGACAGCGTTGTCGACGTGTGAGCCCAGTGGAGAGCAAAGAACGCGAAAGCACCAGCAATCACCAACTGGCCAAGAAGCTTGCCCCTCTTGTTGAGCCCGAGATTGCGGGCATTGCGAATGGCCACGTAGTCGTCAAGAAATCCGAGTATGCCCGAGGCGGTGGTCACCCCAATAGCCAAGTAGCCACTGCGCGTGAACACAATTGACGTTCCGACGTGGCCCATGAAGTAGCCCACCACCGCAGCAAACACAATCACGACGCCACCCATGGTGGGCGTGCCAGCCTTTGCGAGGTGCGTCGAAGGTGCGTCTTCATGAATATGTTGTCCAAGTTGACGACTCTTCACAAAACGAATCCAAAAGGGCGTGATAAAGAGCGCCAGTAAGAAGGCGACGCCGCCCGACTCCATCAAACTAAGCATGTGGTTCCAATCCCAACAGTTCTCGAACTACTTCACGATCATCAAATGCAGTGACGATGTCACCAATAGTTTGAGTTGCTTCGTGACCCTTCCCCGCCACAACAACAACGTCACCATCGTGCGCTCTTTCGAGGGCACGAGCAATTGCCCTTCGACGGTCAACTTCGCGCTCAACGGCACGCCCGGCGACAACACCTTCAAGCACTGCATCAATGATGGCACTCGGGTCTTCAGAACGGGGGTTATCCGACGTAACAATCGCAAGGTCTGAGAGTTCGCTGGCGATTGCACCCATCTCTGGTCGCTTTGCCGCATCGCGGTCCCCGCCACAGCCAAAGACTGTGATGAGACGACCTGATGACATGAGTCCTCGAACGTCGCGCAGCAACTTCTGCAATCCATCGGGCGTGTGGGCGTAGTCAACCAGGACCGTGAACGACCCCGCGTGCACCACTTCAAAGCGACCAGTCACCGGTGACACCGCACTCATCGCCTGAGACACTGCCTCATCCGACGCCCCTAGGGAGCTCACGATGGAAAGGGCCACCAGAGTGTTTTCGATGTTGTAACCGCCAATGAGTGACGAATTCACCAAGTGCCCACGCCAAAAGAACGTGGTACCGGTCACGGACATGACCACATCGCTGGCCTCTTCGCGTCTCACCGCAGTGCAGGGTACGGTTGCCATCGCGAGCAGGCGTTCACCGTACGGATCATCAGCCCAGATCACTGCGTGGCGCGCAACGGAAGCGTCAAACAGTTTCGCCTTGGCGAGGAAGTACTCCTCCATCGTGCCGTGATAGTCCAAGTGGTCGTGACTCAGATTGGTGAACCCCACCACGTCAAACGTCAGACCCGTGGTGCGACCTTGATCGAGTGCGTGACTCGACACTTCCATTGCTACGACTGACTTCTCGGCGTCGTTACTGAAGTCGTCACGAAGTGACGCCAACGAGCGAAACAGTTCAGGTGAGTCAGGCGTCGTGCGAGCATTCGTTAACGTGCCAATGACGCCGGCGTTCCAGCCGAGTTCACGACACAGCTGCGCCACGAGCGACGTAACACTGGTCTTGCCGTTCGTCCCGGTCACACCGACGAGCGAAAGTTCGCGATCAGGAAATCCCGTGACGCACGCGCAGGCGTGTGCCAAGAGTTCACGAATCTGGTCTGGCGCGGCCAGCAACAATGGAACATCACCATCAACATCAACCAGTTCCGTTGTGACGACCGCGAGTGCCCCATTGGCCACAGCCTGAGCAATGAACTGTGAGCCATTGGTCACCGTCCCCGGCATGGCGAAGAAGAGTGTCCCTTCCCCACAGTTACGTGAGTCGATTTCAACGCGGGTGATCTCCAGCGCTCCGGCCGCCACGTCAAGACTGAACTTGTCAAAGATGTCCCCAAGTTGCATCAGGTCACGTCCGAGGAAATGCTCGCGGCAGAACCCTTAAGTGGCTTCACCATCGTGCCATTCGAAGGAATTCCGTAGTGGTGCAGCGCGTACGACATCACTTGCTGGAAGATGGGCGCTGCCACGGCGCCACCAAAAATTGTTGTCTGCGGGCGCTCGACGACGACGATCATGGACAGCACTGGGTCGTTGGCGGGGGCGAAACCTACGAAGCTGGCGTTGTAGTCACCGACAAGAAGTTGGTCACGGCCCGGGTACGGCATCGTTGCGGTACCGGTCTTTCCAGCCACGCTGTAGCCAGGAATAATGGCGTTCGTTCCCGTACCGGCGAGCACTACACGCTCCAGCATCTTGATCATTGTCTGAGCCACTGTTGGGCTCAACGCTTCTCGCTTGAAACTAGGCGCGGTCGCCTTCACGACGCCGTTGGGGTACACGTAGCCGCGAACCAATTTGGGCTGAACAAAGACACCGTCGTTAGCGATTGCGTTGTAGGCGTCCAGTACTTGGATGGCCGGTACTGCGTCCACCTGACCAATGGGAAGCGCCACTTCGTCGGCATCGTGCCAACCCGCCGCGTTCACGAGAATGCCGGGTGTCTCTCCGGGATAGCCCACGTTGGTGGCCTGGCCAAAGCCCAATCGTTCCACCTGGGCCAAAATACCGCTCTCACCGACCAGTTTGCCGATCTCGTACGTGCCGATGTTTGACGACTGCGCCAGAATGTTCGTAGTGGTCAGGTGTTCCACACCGTGCGCTTCAGCGTCGTGGAAGAGTCGCCCACCAACAACAACGTCATTGGGGACTTGAAAGACGCTCGTTGGGGTGATGAGTCCAGCTTGCAGTGCGGCCGAGAACGTAACGACTTTAAAGACCGAACCAGGTTCGTAGGTCTGGGTAAAGGGAAGGTTGTTGAGTGTTTGTTCAATACCCGGAACGCCGATGGACTTTCCCCACGTCGAGATTGGTCCGAGAATGCCGGCTGGGGTTTTGACGTTCACGAGTGAAGCGTCCGCCAAAATCTGACCAGTCTTCACGTCCATGACGATGGCCTGACCAGTGAGTCCACCGGTGGCCTTCAGCTGCTCACCCAGGTCTCTTTCGGTCACGTACTGCAACGCAGTGTCAATGGTGAGCTCCAGACCAACGCCTGGCTTGGACGGGCGAATCACCGTTTCGTGAGAGCTCGGAAGGTCAACGCCCGACGCCGACACGAATGCCCGGGTGATGCCCGTTTGTCCCGCGAGCATCTTCTCGTAGCTGTACTCGAGACCGGCCGAACCTGAACCTGAACCATTCACTCCCCCGAGGACGGACTGCGCAAGCGTGCCGTTGGGATAGGTGCGAACTGAAGAGTTCTGTACGACAATGCCAGCGAGATACATGGAACTCAGCTTGCGACCATCATTGAGGTCGAGACCCGGGTTCACGATCACGTACCCGCTCTTCTCACTGAGGAGCGACGTCAGCTGGCCCACCGGAACGTGGACCACGGGCGACATGACGGCCGCTTCCTTGGCGGGATCAGAAATCTGAAAGTCGTCCGCGATGACCAGTGACGTCGGGCGCGACACTGCCAAGATTTGGCCGTTGCGGTCGTAGATGCCACCGCGAAGTGCGGTTGTTTTGAGAGTCAGTCGAACTTGAGCAACGGAGAGGTTGGCGTAGGCGGTGTGGTTGACAATCTGCAAGAAGAACAAGCGAATGCCGAGAACGAAGAAGACAACGACGAAGAATCCTCGGACCATCAGGAGTCGTCGGTTGCCCGACGTACGAGGTGCCCTCGTCGCGTTACGGTTCGTACGTGAGTGGGTGGGGCTGTGGTGCGAACTCACCGAACAGTCCTTGATGTAGCCGGTGCGTAACCAATGAACTTCGGCGTCGGCAAAGGTGCATCAAGTGACGTGGTCGGAACCTGGACAACCGTCATTGGATTGACTAGGTGCATAGCGCCAGCCTGTGAAGCGATCTGACTAGGTGCCGAAGGGTTCGATGACGATCCAACTTGTTCGGCGTAGTTTGACTGCATCTGCAAGAGATTGGTTTGCAGTTGGTGAAGCTGTACTTGACGATTTGCCTCCGCCATGCTGCCGGCGAGTGACACGAGAAGTGCTATCACCACGATGAATCCGGCACGTCGAGCAACGGGCTGCGACGCCCACAGCCCTTGTTTGGTGGCACGTCGAGCAGGAGTACTCGAGCGATGAACAGTTCGTGGCGTTGACCGGCGCGTGTCCGTTGGGGTGGCGCGACGAGGCTGCGGCTCAATACGGCGAGGGAAACTAATGATGCTCACTGCGTGACCTTTCGGGCAATCCTGAAACGAGCGGAACGAGCTCGTGGGTTACGTTCAATTTCTTCTGCGGTTGCCAGTTGCGCACTGGCCTTAAAGACTTCAACCGTGGGCACTGCACCACACACGCAGCCGAGGGCCACGGGGCACGTACATCCCCCGCTCGCCGCCTCAGCAAAGACCGACTTGACGACCTTGTCTTCACCCGAGTGGTACGAAATGACGGCAACAATTCCACCGGGGGCAACGACGCCGAGTGCGCCATCAAGACCGGCGGCGAGTTGAGCTTCCTCACCATTGACAACAATGCGTAGTGCTTGAAAGACGCGAGTGGCCACGTGGCCCTTGCGACGAGCAGCCATGGGGACAGCGCGCTCGACGGCCTCGGTGAGTTCATCGGTCGTCGTGGGCTTGCGCTCCAGAACTGACTTGGCAATCGAGCCAGCGAATCGGTTTTCACCATTTTCCCTAAGGAGTCTTGCGAATTCGTGCAGGTCAGCCTGTTCGATGTACTGCGCGGCAGTGAGGCCCTTGGTGGGGTCCATGCGCATATCGAGTGGTGCATTTGCCCTAAAAGAAAATCCACGACTGGACTCGTCCAATTGGTGCGACGAGACACCAAGGTCCATCAGTACGCCGACGATAGGTTCACCCTTGATGAACTCGCCAGCACTGCGCACGACATGTTCGATATCGCTGAAGGTGGCGTCAACAATTAGATAACGACCAGCAAACGCTTCCAGGTGCTTCGCCGCTTCGGCACGGGCCTCAGGGTCGCGGTCAATACCAATCACGCGCAGGTGCGACGCAGCGCGAAGCAGTGCGCTCGTGTGTCCGGCGCCACCCAACGTGGCGTCAACAACCACCCCAGCCGGGAGGCTGGTGAAGAGTTCAACGATTTCCTTCTCGAGAACTGGTACGTGGTAGGAATCCTGGGCCATCTGCAGCCTTTCAATCGGCAACGAACGAGAGAGTGCGGAGGAGTGATCCCTCTCGGAAGTCGCGATTGCCAGGCTGCACATGGTCCGCGGTCGGTACTGCTGTAAGACGCCCTTCATTAGTCACTGCCCTGTTTGAACATTTCTTCCATCGCTTCAACTTGTTCAGCGAAGACGGCTGGATTCCAAAGTTCGATGTGATCGAGTGCACCAACGATGAGGACGTCGCCGTCCAGCTGGGCGTAGTCGCGAATCTTGGCGTTCAGCGCGAAGCGTCCCTGCTTGTCGAATTCAACCTCTGACGAGTTCGACGCCCAGAGACGAACGAGCGCACGGTCTTCGCGCGAGATGCGACTTTGTTCATTGCGTTCTTGGTACTGGCGAGCAAACTCACCAGGCGTCCAGAGCGCAACGCACTGCTCGGAGTTAGGGCTTAAGTAGCCACCACGTTCGAATTCAGAACGGTACTTGGCGGGCAGGATGAGTCGACCTTTTGCGTCCAGCGAGTGCTGGTATTGGCCGACAAATCCGAGCATTTCGAGTCCTCTCAGGGGTCACCACTTTGCCCCATTGGCCACCACAATACACCATTTCTCACCACCATCCTCCCCTAGACCCCACTTGTCACCCCTTTTGCTGAGTATTTTCTCGTCGAGACGTGACGGGTCGAGATTCAAGGAGGTGGTCGTTGTGCCGAGTCGCGCCGTTAGGCGTTCAGGTAGAGCTGGCGAAAGCGCCAATCGCCGGTGGTGTGACGAAGACTGTCCACCACGGCTTCACTGTCGGTAATTCCCAGGCTCTCGAGCGTGTGGTGCTCCAGGGCCTCGGCAAGGCCGTCGGGCACCGAGGCCAAGACGCCAAGAATGGGTTGCGATGGTGCTGCGTGGAGCACCGTTGAAAGGAAAATACCTTCTCGGACTCGCCATTGGGTCACTCCGACGACCTTCTTGTCGTCAGAGAAGACCTCACCCGGTCCTTTTCCGGCAAAACACGCCACGCGAAGCGAAGGATCACCCTCCATTACGCCACCGTGTACCAGAAGTTCACTTTTTACCTGGTCAGCGAGGGCTTTCCTCCACCACTCGCCCACCATTACCGAGCTTTCGTGGACGTCTTTGTGCCAGCGCTCGTCCGACGCGGGAATCCACCAGTCGACCCACACATCATCCGGCTGCAGCAGCACCACGCCACCACCGCCACGACGGCGACGATAGAGGGCATTCGAGACTTTCTCCTGGTCAAAGACGGTTAAAGGCTGGCTTCCGCCCAAAATGAACGTAGGTTCGGAGATTCGAACGACGAACATCGTCGGTTCAGTGAGGCTTCGAAGAACGTCGTAGTCGTAGAGTTCTTCGACGTCGTATCTCACGACGCCTTGGGCAAATACGGTGCCCAAAGTGGATCGGGGTTAAGGACGTGACGCCAACGCCACCATGGTCCGTCGGGGACCCGGGCTTCAAAGTGGAGTCGCCAACCGATTTCTTCGAGCAGGCGGTCTCCCTTTTGCATGTTGTGTCGACGGCAGGCAGCCACCACGTTGGTCCAGGTGTGCTTGCCACCACGGCTCCGCGGAATCACGTGATCGATGGTGTCGGCATACCCCAAACAGTAAGCGCACTGGTAGTTGTCTCGCAACAAAAGTGACTTTCGCGTCAAAGGGGGCGTGCGTACCTTGGTCGGCAGCTTCACCATTTCGTGCAGTCGGACTATCGCTGGAACAGCAACGTCCATAGACGCAGAGTGAAAGACTACGGGCTCGTCGGGTGTGGCAATGGTCTCCGCTCTTCCGGCGAGCATCAAAACAATGGCGCGACGTTCCGACACCAACTGAAGCGGTTCAAACGTTGCATTCAGCAGTAAGACGCGCCCCATGGAGTCCCCTCAGCGCCCCACCGGTTGTCGTAGCGACCAGTGCGCAGCCTCCACCAGCAGCCGCGGCTCTATTGAGCCTCCCGACGTACCTTGGAAGGTGTTCATGCGAAAGTCCCAGTAGTGCTTCGCTGGTAACGGTAAGAACGGAGCACGGCGCCACCAGTGTGACCTACGCAGACGCCATCCAGCTCGTGCCACCGTGGGAATCGACGAGGGGTGCGCCAGCAAGTATCTCGCCAAACCTTTGGTCCAGTACCTACTCATTATCCCGCCAACTTAGCAACGAAGCGCCCAGAAGTGGGCCATCATTGCCGAGCCCCGTGGGAAGAATCTGGAGATCGGTGGAGTAGGCCATGGTGGCCATTTCTCTCGCACGATGAGTCGCGACCGTAAAGAACTCGTCGCCGAACCCCAGCGCCATGGAACCGCCAACAAAGCATCGGTCGATATCGAGCACCGAGGCCAGCGTGCCAACTCCCTGGCCAAACAATTCCGCGACCCGGTGCCGAGTCGCTTCGTCGGCCTCGCTGGCGGGCTTCTTCGTCTGGCGCGCAATGGCCCACCCCGACACCTCAGCCTCAAGGCAACCTTTGGCCCCACACGAGCAGTCCTGTCCATTGGGCACGACGTTCACGTGTCCGAGGTGACCGGCGTTCCCCGTAGCGCCATCAATGAGTCGTCCGTCAATCACGACCGCCCCACCAATACCGGTTGAAAGCACCATGGAGAAGAACGAGTTCACCTGACGGGCTGCACCAAACTCTTTCTCAGCTAGAGCTAGTGCACGGACATCGCCATCAATGGCCACTTTCGGTCCCAGGGCTTGCTGCAATGTCTCACGGAGTGGAAAGTTGCGCCACTGGGGAATATTGAGTGGCGACACGCTCTCGCCCTTGCGCATCATTGGTCCCGCACACGCCACGCCGGTGCGCTCAGTACCGTTGCGCACAGCAACGTCACGGGCAAGCTCACACAACGCTTGGGCCAAATCATTCGGGTGGTCCGCCACCACTATGCGTTGGCGATCTCGAAGCTCTCCCGCGGGTGTGACAACAGCGACATCTACTTTGGTCCCGCCAATGTCGATGGCCAAACTTTCGGCATCACGCATAGCAATGCCACCAGAGGTCATGGTTTTTGTGGACGGTGACGCGACAACCAGTCGCGAAGGGCACTAGAGCGAGAGTCCAGTCCCGAAACTACGTCATCGCCAGTTCCTCGGCGAGTGAGGTCTTGCCACGAGGCCCGTCCCAGTCGGCGAGCATTGCGCTCGACCACAACTGCCGAAGCGAACATGATCGCCACGCCGGCCAGCCCCAAAAGAACTGAGGTAGAAAAGCAAAGGATGAGAATCAGTAGTCCGGCTACGAAGCCGGCAATACCCCAGCGCACTCGGCGACCGCTGTGGGCGTAGACGTTCGTGTTCTGCACACTCTTGGCGAACTGAGGATCCTGCTTCGAAAGGGACTCTTCGAGTTCAGCGAGAATCTTCTGTTCGTGCTCTGACAGTGGCATCTCGCTCCCTTCGTGATTGCAACCTACCCACATTGTACCGAGCCGAGTTACGAGTCACACATCGAGCGTCAGAGTCAAAGTGCCGTAAAGTTGCCGGAAACGAAGGTGAAGAAATGACTGACATTCTGCGCGTAGCCATGGTCTGCACCGGCAACATCTGCCGCTCCCCACTCGGTGAGGTCATCTTCCAAGAACTCATCGAGGCCGACGAGGTTCTGCGAGGGCGCATTGTCGTGTCGAGTGCCGGGACGGCAAACTGGCACGTGGGTAAGAAGATGGACCCTCGAGCGCGAAAGGCGCTGGACCGCGCTGGCGTCGTGCGCAGCGGCACCCCTGCGCAGTTCGCCAGTGGCACCTACCTCGACGGCCACGACATTGTCTTTGTGATGACCAGAGAGCACCGTACCGACGTTGAGCGTCGACTCAGCAACCCACACACCAAGGTTGTCCTGGTCAGAAATATTCTTGACCCCGGCTGCGAACTTGACGTTCATGACCCCTACTACGGGGATGACGCCGACTTTGACGAGTGCCTCCAGCTGCTTACAGCAGCGGGTCAGCGTTGGACATCGGAATTTCGTCAGCAACTGGGTGCAGGCTCTTACGAAGCTTGACCTCGGGCAGCGTGAGCGACAACATGAGGGCCAACAGCCCCACGGGAATTGCCCAGAGGTAGATGTACGCAATTGACTTCGAGAGCGCCTCAAGAATGATGCTTCGAATCGGCGTGGGCAGTGACTTAATCAATTTGGGCGACCAGTAACTCACCGAAGGAAGCTTCACGCCGGCGCCAATTTTTCCGGCTAAGCCAACCTTGAGTTCATGGGGCAAGCGGTTTGCGAAGATCGCACCAAAGATCGCGGTACCAAACGAACCACCAATCGAGCGAAAGAAGTTCGCTCCGGCAGTCCCAGCACCAACGTCTTCGTGGGCGACGGCGTTTTGCACTGCGGTCGTCAAGATCTGCATCACCAGTCCAATGCCCACACCCAAGATCAGCATGAAAATGGCTGTGTCGGCACTCGACGTCGTTGTGTTAATCGTGGCCAAGAGGCCAATACCGAGCGTCATGATTGCGGTGCCCAGGATTGGGAACTTGCGGTACTTCCAGCCCTTGGAGACCATGATGCCCGCAAAGATCGAGGCGCAGAAGAGCCCCGCCATCATTGGGATTAGACGAAGGCCGGAGTTAGTGGGTGACGCACCGCGCACATCTTGGAAGTACATCGGCAGGAACGTGAGTGCCCCATACATTGCAAAGCCCACCACGAAGCCAATCGCCGAAGCCGAAGAGAAGACGCGGTTCGCAAAGAGTCGAGGCGCCAGGATGGGCTCGGGTGAACGACGCTCGATCTGAATGAAGATTGCCGTCACTACGAGTCCGCCAACGACGAGGGCAATGGACTGAGGACTAAACCACGCCAACGAGGTACCACCAAGCGACGTGAACAAGATGAGCGCACTGGCGGCGATGGTGAGAGTAATGATGCCGGCGTAGTCAATGACGTGCTGCACGCGCTTGCCAGCGTTGGGAAGTGCGATAGCCGTAACGAGCAGTGCCAATGCCCCAAAAGGAAGGTTCACGAAGAAAATCCAACGCCACGACCAGTACTCCACGATGAAGCCACCCAGCAGTGGCCCAAGGACGGTGGCGGCACCGAAGACAGCACCGAAGAGTCCGGAGTAGCGACCGCGGTCCTTCGGAGCAACGATGTCGGCAACGATGGCCTGGGCGCCCACCATGAGTCCTCCGCCGCCGAGGCCCTGAAGTGCCCGGAACAAGATCAACTGGAGCATGGTCTGAGAGAGGCCGCTCAGCACCGAACCGAGAAGAAAAATCACGATCGCGGCCTGGAAATACACCTTGCGCCCGTGAAGGTCACCGAGTTTGCCCCAGAGTGGCGTGGTCACTGTGGAGGCGAGGAGGTAGGAAACAACCACCCAACTGAGGTGGTTCGCGCCGTGCAGGCTACTCACAATTGTTGGCAGTGCAGTGGAGACGATCGTGTTGTCGAGAGCCGCGAGCAAGAGGCCGAGCATCAGGGCGCCAAAAACCCAGGCCAGTTCCTTCTTGGGAAGTACAGATACGTTCTCATCGGCCATGCGGGCACTCCTTTGGGGAAAGCAACGAACAAAGCTCAAGTTGCGCTACCTAGCCTAGTGCGCCATTTCACATGAATGAACATGTCCCTCGAATGTAAGTAACTTTCATCACGGGGGGCAACATGAAAACAAGACTGACTGAACTACTAAAGATTGAACACCCGGTGATGCTGGCTGGCATGGGTGGTGTTAGTTACGCCACGCTCGTAGCTGCCGTATCGAACGCAGGGGGCTACGGCTGTCTGGGGGCGTCAACGATGTCGAGCGAGGTGCTCGCGAGCGAAATCGCCACCACGAGACAACTAACACAAAAGCCTTTTGGCGTTGACCTTCTCACCGCTTTTCCAGAGACGCTCCAACAAAATGTCGAACTCCTCATCGAAGGTGGTGCGAGTACGTTCGTCGCTGGACTTGGCGTCCCACGACACGTTATTGACCTCTGCCACCAACACAACGTCCTCGTAATCTCAATGTGCGGCAAAGTCGAACATGCCAAGCGGGCGCTCGATGCGGGTTGTGACGTTGTCGTAGCCCAAGGTACCGAAGCGGGTGGCCACACCGGAACGGTGGCTACTTTTCCGCTGGTACCGCTCATTGTTGATGCCGTTGGCGAACATATTCCCGTTGTTGCGGCCGGTGGCATTTTCGACGGGCGTGGCCTCGCAGCGGCTCTGGCCTTAGGGGCTGACGGCGTCTGGGTAGGCACCAGGTTCATTGCCACCCCCGAGGCTCGTGCCCTTCCCGGCTTCAAACAAGGCATTCTCGAGACGGCCGAGGATGGCACGATTATTTCCAAGGCCTTCAGCGGCAAAACCATGCGGGTACTTCGCAACGACACCACCGCCAAGTACGAAGCAGATCCCAGCCTGTTGAAGAAGTTCCCGGAACAGTTGATGCAGTCCTTCAGCGACGGAACGTTTCACCTCGGTGGCGACGAGTCGACGCCCGGGGTTGACCCACGTCGTGAGGGCTACCCCGCCGGTCAAGTCGTCGGGGCAATTGCTTCGCTTCGCCCAGCCGCTGACATCGTGCAGTCAATGGTGGCCGAGGCACAGGCCGTTATTGACCGGATGAGTCGTTACTAGTTGGTGGCGAGCCCAATCGGACAGCTCACGCCAGTTCCACCAAGACCGCAGTAGCCGTTGGGGTGTGACACGAGGTACTGCTGGTGGTACTCCTCGGCCATGTAGAACGGACCGGCCGGAGCAATCTCGGTCGTAATGGTCTGGTAGCCAGCAGTGGTAAGCGTGACCTGATAGGCGTCGGTCACTTCACGCGCAATCTGCTCTTGCTCGGGCGACGTGAAGTAAATAGCGCTGCGGTACTGCGTGCCAATGTCTGCTCCCTGGCGAAAACCTTGCGTGGGATTGTGGTTCTCATAGAAGCACTTCAGGATTTCACGGTAGGACACCTTCGTTGGATCGAAGATCACTTTCACTACTTCCGCGTGACCAGTCTTGCCGGTGCACACTTCTTCGTAACTCGGGTTGGGGGTGTACCCGCCCTGGTACCCAACAACAGTGTTGAGCACACCATCCAATTGGAAGAACTTTCGCTCAGCTCCCCAGAAACAACCCATGGCGACGTACGCGGTCTCCGAGCCCTGTGGGCCATCGTTCATCAGTGACACGCCCAACGTCAGGTGGGGGCGAGCAACTTCAATAGCGTTAAAACGGCCCTTCAATGCCTTTTCGGGTGAAATCATTTCGGTTGGAGAGTGCATAGGCCCACACTATTAGGACGTTCTGAACATTCAAACGGGCCTAGAGTCGTCCTATGGCCAATCGACAGCGAACTCCCGACGAGCTCCTCGCATCGGTTCGACGTGCCGGAAAACGCATCACCACGCCGAAGCGAACGGTGGCTACCGTCTTGACCTCAAGTACGGGTCATCTCACGGCAGAGGAAATAACGGCCAAAGTCCAGCAACTCTCCCCCGACGTGAGCACCTCAACCGTGTACCGAATCTTGGAGGAGTTTGAGGAACTCGACCTCGTGGTGCACGCGCACATTGGCCAGCAAGCAGCTGTGTACCACTTGGCCGAACTCGTCCACGGACACTTGACGTGCGACAACTGTGGAGCAACCATAGAGGTTCCCTCGGAAGAGTTCACCGCTCTAGGCGCCATGCTCCTCAAGAAACATCACTTCCGCCTCAACATTCATCACGTCGGTCTCGCCGGTCTCTGCGCAGCCTGCCAGTAATTCTTATCAATGACCCTGCATGTCGCCGGGCAGTGGTGGTTAGAGTTCACTACAGGTAACCCATGATAAAAATCGACCATCTCACGAAGCGGTATGACGATACGACCGCTATTGACGACTTGTCCTTCGAAGTAAAGCCCGGCGTCGTCACTGGGTTCCTCGGACCAAATGGTTCGGGCAAGTCCACCACCATGCGCATCATTCTGGGACTTGACCGCGCCACCAAGGGCTCAGCCACCATTAATGGCAAGACCTACCACGACCTTCAGGTTCCACTGTGCGAAGTGGGAGCCCTCCTCGACGCCAAGGCGGTACACCCCGGCCGGAGTGCTCGGAATCACTTGCTGGCCCTGGCCACGTCCAATGGAATTTCGAAGAAGCGCGTTGATGAGGTCCTCGAATTTGCGGGCATTGCCTCAGTGGCCCATAAGAAAGTCGGTGGCTTCTCGCTCGGTATGAGCCAGCGCCTCGGTATTGCCGCAGCGCTCCTTGGCGATCCAGAAGTGCTCCTCTTTGATGAACCAGTGAACGGCCTTGACCCCGAAGGTATTAAGTGGATTCGAGAGTTCTTCCGTTCACTCGCCAAGGAAGGTCGGACGGTCTTCGTCAGTTCGCACTTGATGAGTGAAATGGCCGTCTCAGCGGATCAAATCATTGTGATTGGACGAGGAAAGTTCATCACGCAAGGTTCCGTTGATGAACTCACGAAGACGGTCAGGGGTTCGGTGCTCGTACGTGGTTCCGATATGACGCAACTCGAAGCGGCCATCGTCGCCGGTAACGGAACGGTGACCGAAATCAACGACGCCGGGCTGACTGTCGACCACTTGAGTGCCGAGCAGGTTGGTGAACTGGCGTTTCGTGCTGGCATTACCCTCTACGAACTAACCCCCCAGCGAGCATCGCTCGAAGAAGTCTTTATGGACCTGACGGCCGACTCAGTCGAATACGGAGCACGCGAACACCATGGCTAAGGCAACTCTCATCTCATCCACCCGGGCCGAATGGATCAAGTTCCGCTCACTACGGTCGTCGGTTACTGGCGCACTAGTCACGCTTCTTCTTACAATTGGTATCAGCACGCTGGTGGCGTTGGCCGTTCGCTCTCACTGGTCCCACGTTCAGCACCGAGAAACGTTCGACCCGGCGTCAATCTCACTCGTCGGCGTCTTTTTCGCCCAGTTTGCCTTCGGCGTCATTGGAACGCTCTTCATCACTGGGGAATACTCTTCTGGTTCTATCCGCACCTCACTCGCCGCAGTCCCCAACCGCGTTCGCCTGATTGTGAGCAAGGTCATCGTGTTGACCGTGTCGGGGTTCATCATTGGTGAGCTCGCCGCATTCGCGGCGTTCTTCGTCACCATGTCCATCTTTAAGGGCAAGGTTCCAACGGTGTCACTGAGTAGCGGTCCGGTCTTTAAGGCAGTAGTCCTGGCCGGTCTCTATCTGACCTTGCTCGCCATTATTGGTTTCGCCCTCGGTGTGCTCCTTCGACAAAGCGCAATTTGTATCAGCGTGTTTGTCTCGTTGCTCCTGATTGTCCCCATCATCACCAACTTCTTGCCTTCGAGCTGGCAGGCCGACATCACCCGGTTTGAACCTTCGGAGCTTGGAAGCGCAATGATGAACACGCAACCGCAAGTCAATCACTTCAGTGCGTACGGCTCAGCCTTTGTACTTCTCCTGTACGTCGTTGCCTTGGTCGGCGCGGGCACTGCCCTCTTTGTCCGTCGCGACGCGTAGGTCAGTCGCCGAGCAATTCGGCTGAGTCTTCGCCGAGTGTGCGTGGGCCCCTGCGAATCGCTGGCCGCACCCCATCAATGAGGAGGGGCGAAGCTGTCGTACGCAGCGGTCCCGCCGGCGTGTCCATGACTTTCACGAAATCGCCGTTGGCAATTTCCGGCTGAGCGAACGCCCCCGCAATGTCCAGAATTGGCGCATGCGGCACACCGGAAGGTCCAAGGACGGAGAGCCACTCACTGGTGGTGCGCTGCGTAAAGATCCGCTCGAGTGCCGAGCGGAGTTCGTTTCGCTCATCGACGCGGGCGGCATTGGTCTGCCACTGTGTTGCCTCAGTCAGCGCCTGGTCTTCTAGAGCCTTCACCAGCAACGCATACTGGCCGTCAGTGCCCACCGCCAGCATGATGTAGCCGTCCTTGGTGCGCACCGGACCATAGGGCGCAATGCTCGGGTGATCGTTGCCCAGTCGACGAGGATTGACGCCAGTGGCAAGGTATCCCTGCGCCTGATTAATCAGACTCGCCATCATCGACTCGAGGAGCGGTGCTTCGAAGTGACGAGTGGGCTTGGACGTTGCCTTTGCGAACAGTCCAGTCAAGAGCCCGATCGTCGCGTAGAGGCCCGTTACTACGTCCGCAATTGGCGAACCAATCTTCGTAGGTTCGCCGTCGGCGTCACCTGTCACGCCCATGATCCCCGATCTCGCTTGGGCGAGTAAATCAAATGATGGGGCCTCCGCCAATGCACTCCCCGATGTTGCTGGCGTCACCGACACCCACACGCAATCGGGATTGGCTGCTCGTAACTCCTCAATGTTGAGGGCGCGAAGTTGCGAAGGCAGAAAATTCTCTACGACTGCATCAGCTTGGCGAACCAGGTTCTTGATCTTCTCGAAGTCGTCCTTGTCTTTGAGATTGGCGACGATGTTCCTGCGGTGCCGATTCACTGCGAGGTAGTAGGTCGCGTCATCACCAAAACGTGGTGGCGCCAGAGCACGGACCGGATCACCCTCAGGGCCCTCGACCTTAATGACGTCGGCACCCAGGTCTCCGGCAATCATTGCGCAGAGTGGTCCCGCCAGGACTCGAGAAAAGTCCAGTACTCGAATGCCTTCTAAGGGCAGTCCCGTGCCCGTGTTGACCGGATCAATAGCCCACATGACTAAAGGACTTTGGAGAGAAAATTCTTCAAACGAGCTGACTGTGGATTCGCAAGAATCACCTTGGGGTCACCCGACTCTTCGATTACCCCACCATCAAGGAAGTACGCCGTGTTGGCAACTTCCTTGGCGAAGTTCATTTCGTGGGTAACAACAACCATGGTCATCCCGCTCTCGGCCAAGTCCCTCATTACGTCCAACACCTCACCAACGAGTTCGGGGTCGAGGGCTGACGTTGGTTCGTCAAACAGCATCAATTTGGGCTCCATGGCCATGGCCCGAGCAATAGCGACTCGCTGCTGTTGACCACCCGACAGTTGCGATGGATAGTTCTTTTCTTTGCTGGCGAGACCTACCCGTTCGAGCAGTTCGCGAGCTTTTTGGGCGGCCTTCTCCTGGGAGATGCCCTTCACCTTGGTCTGACCAATGGTGATGTTCTCAAGCACCGTCAGATGCTGGAACAAGTTGAACCGCTGAAAGACCATGCCAATGGCAGCCCGCTCGGCACAGATCTGCTTGCCCGTTTGTTCGTACAGTTTGCCATTTCGCGCTTGGTAGCCAACGAGTTCGCCATCAACTCGCAGTTCGCCTTCGTCGTGCTTTTCGAGGTGGTTGATGCAACGCAGCAGCGTTGACTTTCCGGACCCCGAAGGACCGATGAGGCAAGTCACTTCCCCACGAGCAACGCTTAAGTCGACACCGCGAAGTACTTCAACAGCTCCGTAGGACTTACGGACATTGCGAGCTTCAACCATTGGGCCGGTCATTTGGTCACCTCAACTGATGCGTGTCGTGCAGGAAACTTCGAAAGGATTCCCTTTACGTCGCCTCGAAGACGCTGAATGGGCGTCGGGGGTGGCGTGCGCAACGCGCCCTTCGCAAAGTGGCGTTCCAGGTAGAACTGGCCAATCGACAGCACCGTCGTCATCAACAAGTACCACAAGCTGATGACGATCAGCAGGGCCATCACTTTGTAGTTAGCGGAATAGATGTTCTCGGCAGTTCCAGTGAGTTCTGTCACTGAAATAGCCGCCACGAGTGACGTGGTTTTGAGCATCGAGATGACTTCGTTACCCGTTGGCGGAATGATGACACGCATGGCCTGTGGAATTACCACCAGTCGAAGCGTCTGACTGCGCGTCATGCCAATCGAACTGGCGGCTTCAATTTGACCCTCGTCAACTGAGATAAGCCCCGAGCGAGCAATTTCGGACATGTACGCCGCTTCGTTCAGACCCAGGGCGAGGAAGCCTGCCTCGAGCGGGGTGATGTCGAGAGCGTTAATCGAGAAGAAAGAGACGTGGAGAAAGGGAAGCCCCACCGAGATGGCTGGGTAGAGCGCAGCGATGTTGAACCAGAAGAGCAGCTGCACGTAGACCGGCGTCCCGCGGAAGAACCAGGTATACGTCCAGGCAGTTGAAGAGACCAATCGACTCTGACTCAGTCGCATAATGGCGATGATGATGCCGAAGGTGATACCAATCGTCATTGAAATGACGGTGAGCAGCAGTGTCAGGTAGAGACCGTGAAAAATCTGCGACGTAAAGAAGTACTGGTGAACGACGTTCCAGCTAAAACGCCACACTGTGCCCTTGCCCGAAGGCGCAGGTACTTTCGAGTACAACGTGTGAACCAGCATGGCCAAGACAAGCGTGGCCAGAACAGCACCAATCCACCGCCCGGGATGACGAACGGGAACGACCTTAACTTGATCGTTCCCGTTCGTACCCATGATGAAACTTAGTAACTCTTAAAACTTACGACGTTGCGCCGTTAAGAACGATCTTGCTTGAAGTAAGAGCACCGGCGCTCACGCCCCACTTGGCGAGGATTGCTGAGTAGGTTCCGTTTGACTCAAGCGTCTGCAGGGCCATCTGGATAGCCATTGCGAGCTGCTTACCGTTAGCGGACTTTGGTGTAGCAATACCGTACGGAGCAACGTTGACTGCTGAACCCACGAGCTTGAAAGCACCGTTTGAGGTCGACACAACGTAGCCAGCGATCTGGCTATCAAGGAAGCCCACATTGGCCTGACCCGATGACACTGCCACGTTGGCCTGGGTCTGGGTCTGGAATGAGAGAACAGTCAACTTCTTTGAAGAAGGGCAGCTCTTAGCGGTGGTCTGAGCGTCGGTCTGCTCTACGGTGCCGGTCTCGACGGCAACCTTGAGGCCACAGAGGCTCTTAAGGCTGCTGAATGCTACTGACGATGTTGCCTTGGTGTACACACCTTCACCGGCCTGGAAGTAGTCAACGAAGTTGACCTGTGCTTCACGAGCCTTGGTGTCAGTGAATGAAGAGTTACCAATCAGGTAGCGACCCGAGGTCATACCCGGAATGATGTTGTCGAACGTCACGTTGTTTTCGTTGACCTTCACACCCAGGGTGGTGGCGATGGCGTTAATCAGGTCAACATCGAAGCCGACCATCTTGGTGCCGCTCATTGACTCGTCAGGGGCGTAGGTTGCGTCAGTTGCAACTTGCCATGTTGTCTTCTGGTACTGCGCTGGCACCATCTTGGCGTCAGCAGCGTTGTAGACGCCAGTAGTTATGGCCGCACCTGCAGTGAGGCTGGTGGCCAGCACTAGTGATACTGCACCAGTTGCAACAAGCGCACGTGAGAAACGCTTCATAGATATCCCCTTATTAAGTTGAGCCACTTCTGGCTACAGACTTCTATTGTTATCAGAAATCAGCCCCAGGTGAACACTAAGTGTCGTCTTTGGCTCAGGAATTTGACGATTTCTTACCGGGAAGGTTGAAAAATGCGACGATTCCAACAGCAAAAGCCACCCCGGCTGCGACGAGGCAGGCCCGGTGAAATCCAGTCATAAATGCTGTGTTGATCGCGGCGTTGAGTTCTGGGCGCAGGGCTACGGGAAAGTGGCTCGCTGCTACGTGTGCGGCCTGTGTTGAACTCTGAGCCAAATTAAGTTGCGCAACGGTCATGCCCTTGTGAACAAAGGGGGCGAACAAGTGCCGGGCCGCAGGGCCAAACAACGACGCGAAGACCGAACCAACGATTGCAACACCCAAGGTGCCACCGAGTTCTCGGGTCGTCTCATTCACCGCCGCACCAGCACCGACCTGCTCTGGCGTCAGCGTCTCCATAACGGCGGCGGTCGAGGGGGCATTAACAAGGGAGAAGCCCAAGGCCAGCACGACCATCGAACCAACGACTGGACCGAAGTACGCATCGTGGACGCCAATGGAGCACATCCATAGAAGTCCGCCACCAAAGCATGCGAGGCCAGCGGGCACGACCTTCTTGGCGCCAAACTTCAGCGCAGCGAAAGCACTGAGCGGTGTGCAAAAGGCCACGACGATCGCGAAGGGCAGGGTCCGGACACCGGCGCTCAACGCTGAATAGCCACGAACGAGTTGGAAGTACTGCGTCACAAGGAAGATAAAGCCGAAGAGACAGAAAAAGTTGGTGGCAATAGCCCCCGCGCCTGCTGAGAATCCCCGATTGCGAAAGACGCGCACGTCGAGCAGAGGTCCTTCGCGACGGAGTTCGTAGCGAATGAAACCGGCCAACAGAGCACTGGCTACGCCGAAGAGGGCGAGGGTCGACGTTGTGCGCCAGCCCCACGAAGGTCCTTCAATAATTGCCAGGGTCAGAGCCGTTATGCCGAACGTACCAAGCAACAGTCCAACGCTGTCGACGCGACGACGCTCGGGGCTCTTCGACTCCGGAACAACGAGAGCAATCGCGGTGATTGCCAAAATGCACAGCGGTACATTCACTAAGAAAATCGATCCGTACCAGAAGTGCGTGATGAGTTCACCACCCGCAATCGGACCCAGCGCCACCGCTAGTCCAGCAGTCGCACCCCAGAAACCAAAGGCCTTAGCTCGTTCGTCATCATCAGTGAACACCACCGTGAGCGTGGCGAGGGTTGACGGGAAAATGAAAGCGGCACTTGACCCCATGAGAGCTCGTGCGACCAGCAATGTCGAGACATTGGTCGCGAACGACGCAAAGAGTGAAAAAGCACCGAAGAGAAACAGGCCGACCAGAATCAGGCGCTTTCTCCCAACACGGTCCCCGAGTCCACCGGCGGCCAAGAGCAGTCCCGCGAAGGGCAAGGAATAGCCGTCAACAATCCACTGCAGCGAGGTATTGGATGCGTGGAGATCCTTCGAGAATGTCGGTAACGCAACGTTAATGATCGTGTTATCGATGACCACCAACAGCACTGCAATGCAGAGGACGCCGAGGATTAGCCAGCGACGGTCGTGGTTAGCGTGAGGCATGTCTCTCCATTAGTTGAGTGTGAAGTTATTGAGCAGCGTGTTCCACGTACTTGTGCACGTGAACTGCCAGGTCGTCGAGGATGTCCATGGTGTCGGGAATAATCGCACCCATCCGAATAAAGCCGTGCACCATTCCTTGTGCTTCAAGAATTTCGACCGGCACCCCGTAGTGCTCAAGGAGCCCGGCGTAGGCCAACCCCTCGTCACGAAGTGGGTCGTACTCCGCCACGACGAGGACCGTTGGAGGGACACCAGAGAGTTCCGTGAAGAACAGTGGTGATACTCGAGGGTCAGTGTGGTCGGTGAACGCCCCTAGGTACTGCTGGTAGTCGTACTGGAGGTGATCCATTTCAAGGAAGTAGCCGTGTCCAAATTCATGGACCGAGTTCGTGACTACATCTGGCCCCATCGTCGGGTAGATCAGCACTTGCGCGGCGATGTTGAGGTCCTCATCCTTCGTGAGCACCGACGCCACCGCCACGAGTGTCGCTCCAGCGGAGTCGCCGATAACCACAAGTTCGTGGTCCGTGGCGCCAAACTCTCCGAGGTGTGATGACACGTAGTGCAAACTGTCCACAGTGTCGTTCAACCCAGCGGGGAACGGGTGGTCGGGTGCGAGTCGGTAGTCGACTGCCAATACCTTCATCTTCAGGTCGTCACAGAGGCGGCGGTGCACGCCTTCATGCGTGTCGAGGTCGCCCACCACAAAACTGCCCCCGTGGAAGTACAGGGCCAGGGCCTTTTCTTCATCGCCGTTCGGTGTGTAGAGACGTGCGGCAATGGTCCGGCCTTCGAGCACAAGGTCGAGGTCACGACGACTTGCGACTGGTGCCATGTCACCAAGAATCGACAGGGCACCTTCGCGGTACTGCGCTCGTCGAACTGCTGGGTCAATAGTCGAGGGGTGGGCTTCGGGGAATTCTCGTGCCGCCACCAACAGCTTTTCAATTTCCTGATGTATCACGATCACCTCCTTCATCACACTAGGCAAGAAGTAGGCACACTCACTACAGGTTTTGTCGTGAGTTTCTAGATTTCAAGTACGGTAACGCCATGAACGAAAACTCGCCAGCGGCGTGGGAAGACCTTTCACGTCGAATCGCTCGTAGTGTGCAAACCACGGTTGGCTGGATTTTTTGGGACCCTGGAGCAGTTCGTCGCTACGAAGCTCGAGGGCTTAGTTCTGGACTCGGCTACATCGCCGCCCGTGCCGCTTGTTTTGCCGGTGCTGGCCCCGCGGCCATGACGAGCGCCCTCGGTTCGATTTCCCCGCTCGGCATTGTTGTGCTGCACCAACTCCTTGCGACCAAGGAGGAGTGGTTACACGTGTGGTCGAACCGCAATGAAGCGGTACTTCAAGGGATTGAGGCGCACGCACCAGCGTTGCGAGGTGCCCTGCTCGATTTTTCAGAGGACCTCTGGAACGTTGCCAATGCACTCCCCTTGACCGGCCGACCGTTCAGTGCGAGCCACCACGACCTACCTCAGTGCGATGACCCAGTGCTTCACGCTTGGCACGCTGTGAACTTCATTCGCGAATGGCGAGGTGACACCCACTGGCTCATTGTGGCCAGTCACGGTCTCAGTGGAGGTGAGGCTTCGATCCTCCACAACGCATGGCTCCGTTACGATGGCGACTGGCTCTCACTATCACGTGGCAACACCCAAGAAGACATTGACCGCGCCTGGGGTGAGCTAGAAAAAAAGGGTCTCGCTGACAATCGGACCGTAGTGCAAGACGGACTTGACCTGCGACAACTCATCGAAGATGAAACAGACCGCGCTACAGAACTTCCCTGGCGACTGTTGGGCTGGGAGCGTTCACTTGAATTAATTGCTGCTTTCGAGCCGCCGTGCGCGCAACTACTTGAGCGAGTGAATATCACTGCCGGACCTCGTTACCAGCCGGCTTCACGGCTACAGGGGCGTGACCTTCTCTAAGGTCGGCCAACGTGACGGTCATCTCTTATAGGCTTCTTACGATTTCTTTTACAACGTGGTGAGGAGTACTAAATGTCCCGTCGTTTTCGTCTTTTCGGTGTAGCCGTTAGTGCAGTTGCCCTGGCGTCATCGCTTCTAGTGAGCGCACTTCCCGCTAGCGCAGGAACTAGCCCGCAGATTACGGTGACCCCATCGACCAACCTCGCCGACGGTCAAACAGTTACGGTGACTGGTTCCGGCTGGACGCCAAACGAGCAGGTCTACCTCGTTGAATGCACCCGTACGACTAACGGCGACGATGGTTGCAACATTCAGGACAACGTTCCAATTGTCGTCACTTCAGCCGGGACATTCCCTTCGGGAATTTCATTCAAAGTATTCGTTGGCACCGCCGGAAAAGGCTCGTGTGGCACCAGCTCAACCCTCGACAACTGTGAACTCAGCGTTGGCAATATTGCACAAACGGAGTCAGCTACCGAGAACATTACGTTTGCTGGAGCAACAACGGCGACCGCTGCTCCCACAACCACCACCACAGTGGCCGCCAAGGGTGTCACCACGACGACTGCCAAGATGGCCATGAAGTCAACGATCACCTGTGTAAAGGGCAAGTCAACCAAGAAGGTGACGGGCACTAATCCGAAGTGTCCTGCTGGCTACAAGCGCAAGTGAGTAACCGGAGGAAATCGTCATGAGCAGTGAAGTCCTACTGGACGATGAAGACACTCTGCTGAGCCCCAGGGGCATTCGCTGGCCTCACTTGGGATTTACGGCCCTACTCGCAGTCCTCTTCCTGACGTTTCTCGACAACACAGTCCTCAGTGCAGCCCTTGAGACAATCTTTCTGGACCTGCACGCCACCATTCCCGACTTGCAGTGGATTGTTGGCGCCTACGCGCTGTCATTTGCCGCACTCATGCTCACCGCCGGATCGCTCGGTGACACCATTGGTCGTCGAAAGATCATGCTCATGGGCATCGCTCTTTTCAGCGCTGGTTCGTTGGTCTGCGCTCTCGCATCAACGGCAACCATGCTCGTCATTGGACGAATCATCATGGGCATCGGTGCCGCGGGATCTGAGCCTTCAACGCTTTCCATGATTCGCCACATTTACCCCGACGCCAAGAAGCGCGCTCGAGCTATGGGCTCGTGGGTTGCCGTTTCAGGACTGGCGCTCGCGATGGGCCCCGTCATTGGTGCCACGTTGGTGGGCCTCTGGGGATGGCGCTCAATCTTCTATTTCAATCTGGCTTTTGGCGTTGCCATCTTTGTCATGGTCTCGGCGTCACTCCCCGAGACTCGCCGCAAGGACCGCGCCCGACTGGACTTTCCAGGCATTGTGCTCGGTGCGAGTGCTCTCGGCATGGCCACCTACGCCACCATCACTGGTGAGTCCCAGGGCTACGGTTCACACACGGTGGTAACGCTCTACGTCGTGAGCATTGTGGTCTTCTTGGCGTTTCTCGCGGCCGAGGCACTTAACAAGCAGCCGATGCTCGATCTCACCTTCTTTCGTAATCGAGACTTTTCAACCACGACCTACATTGCGTTTGCCAGCAACTTTTCGATCTTCTCAATCTTTTTCTTCGTGGCCCTCTACCTCGAAGTCATTGCCCAAGCCCACCCGTTTGACCTCGCCCTCGACTTTGTGCCACTACTCGGTGGCATGATGCTGGCTTCGGTATCGACGGGTAAGTGGATTAGTTCAGTGGGGCCACGCCTACCCATGACACTGGGATCAGCACTCGCTGCCGTAGGCATCGGCATTACCAACCTCTTTATCTCCCCGACCGCCGGGGTGAACACGATTGGCTGGAGTATGTGCCTCACCGGGGTCGGCATTGGTATGTTGCTCGTTCCGGTCACCACCAGTGCACTCAGCAGCGTTCCTAAGTCACACTCCGGCGTTGCCGCTTCGGTAATTAACACCAGCCGCCAACTTGGCGCCCTCTTTGGTGTTTCAATCTTGGGCTCCATTGTCAATGGTCAGATCAACCAGCCTTCCGTTGGCTACGTCAATGCCCTCACCAATGGACTGACCTACGCTCTCAACGTGTCGCTCGCACTGATGATTGCTTCGTTCATAGCTTCGCTAACGAACAAGAACCAGAAGTTCGTCCTGTAACGCAGCGACCACTAGCCACTAAATAAAAAAGAGCCCCGGAAGGGGCTCTTTTTTAGTTCCAGGCTCGAAAGCCATTTGGAGCGGACGACCGGGCTCGAACCGGCGACCTCGACCTTGGCAAGGTCGCGCTCTACCAACTGAGCTACGTCCGCGTGGACTTCCATATTAGCCGACGAAGCGGATGGGTCAAACCGCTTTACTCCGGTGGCGTTGCCGCTATAAAATTTTCCGCCTCTTCACGAATAAAGTCCCTGAGAAGTGCCAAATCGTGCAGATGATCCGCACAACCGAGAAGCCCGAACTCGAGGTACCCCTCAAAGCCCAACACGGTGATATTGAGCGATACCGGCCCGAGGAGCGGGCCAACTGGAGCAGCTGACGCCACCCGGTGACCACTGAGCCACAAGGGCAGTGGTGGACCGGGAACAGACGACAGCATCAAGTTCGCAATTGGCGGAATCCGGTCAAAGAGCCCGAGCCGCGAAATGAGTTTTCCGCCGACGGCCAACGTCAGTGGACCAAGGACGCGAGGGACCTCCTGAAGGATCTTCGCGTTCTCATCACGCTGCACGGCCACGTTCTTCTTCGAGTCCGCACTAATGAGTCGAAGGCGCTCTTCAGGGTCAGACTCGCTCGTGTGCATGCGCACGAGCATGCCCGAGATCTGGTTGCCCAGAGCGGCCGCGTCGCCCGCCCCACGAACGTTGATTGGCACAAAGGCCACGAGGTCCTTCTTCAGGGTTTCGCCTCGGTGCTGCATGAGCCGACGAAGTGCGCCACTGGTCACGCACGTCACGAAGTCGGTCACTGTTCCACCGCGCGACTTAGCGGCGCGCTTTACCTCGGCCAACGACAGCTGCAAACGGTGGTACTCCTTCTCGAGTCCCGATGCACCGTTGAGTGACGTCTTCTTGGCCTCAAAGAGCGAGGGTGATTCACTCAGGGGCTTCTTCTTGCCTCGGGCAATGAGCGCCTTCGTTGTTGACTTCAAAATGTGCCACGTACGAGTGAACCACGAGAGTCCAATTCGGTACGCGAGTTTTGGTTCGTGGCGAAGTTTCCCGATACTGCGCAACAAGAGCCCAATGGAGCCGACGGTCTTCTCGTCATCGCTCTCCACCTTCGGCGCTGGAGGCCGCACGTCTGGTGAGATGTCGAACAGCGACGCGAATGTCTCAGCCCCCGAGACGCCGTCAGCCAAGGCGTGGTGCACCTTGATTGCGAGTGCACTACGACCATCGGCCAGTCCTTCAATGACCAAGATTTGCCAGAGCGGACGCTTGGGGTGCAGTGGACGTGACAAGAAGTCCGAGACCAGCGCATCGAACTGATCAGGGGTCCCCGGTGCTGGAACGGCCACGCGAAGTACGTGACGGTCAATATCCATCTTCTTGTCCACGACCAGAATTGGCCACGTGAGGTCGAACGGTGCGCGCACGATTCGCTTGTTCAGCACTGGAATTTCGTGCAGACGGTCGACAATGTTCGACCGAATGAGTTCAAAGCGTTCCTTCGGGTCAGTGACGTCGCCCATCTCGAGTTCAACAATGGCGCCAATGTTCATTGACGAGCCAGGAATTTCGAGCAAGACAAAGGCACTGTCCAGTGGGTCCAAAAATGTTGTCATCGTCCACTACTCCCAAATCCGCCGCCGCCTCGTGTGGTGTCGGGAAGTTCATCAACCTGTACGAAGTGTGCCATAGGTACGGGTAGAACGACGAGTTGTGCAATGCGGTCACCCTTTTTCACCCGGTAGTCGCTCACTGGGTCGTGATTAATAAGGGCCACTTTCAGTTCGCCTCGGTAGCCCGCGTCAATGAGTCCTGGCGCATTGACGCACGTCACACCATGCTTCGAAGACAGCCCACTGCGGGGAAGGACGAAGCCCGCGTGGCCCGCTGGCAGGGCAATCGCGATGCCGGTGGGAACCATGGCCCGACCACCCGCTGCGGGTAGAAGAACATCCTCGACGGCCACCAGGTCACAGCCCGCATCTCCCTCGTTCGCGTAGCTCGGGAGCGTGGCGTCAGGATGAAGAGTCGTAATCAGAATTTCCATAGCCCGAAGGCTAGTGCCACCCGCCCGCTCCGTCTCGGTCCGGTTCAGTAGTGTCGAGGAATGCTCGTTTGGATGGACCTTGAAATGACTGGCCTTGAGCCAGATCGCCACGTCATTGTAGAAATTGCCACGTTGATCACCGACGATGAACTCAACGTCGTCGCTGAAGGACCCGACCTCATCATCCACGCCAGTGATGAAGAGCTCTCTCACATGGGCGACTTCGTGACCGCCATGCACACCAAGTCGGGCCTTCTCCCGAAGATTTCGGCCTCAACCATTAGCGTTCGAGAGGCCGAAGAGACAACGCTGGCCTTCATCAAAGAACACGTGAGTGAAGCGCGAAGCGTCCCCCTGTGCGGTAACTCCATCGGCACCGACCGACGATTTCTTCAGGAGTACATGCCCGAACTCGAAGCGTTCCTTCACTACCGCAATGTTGACGTCTCAACGGTGAAGGAACTGGCCAAGCGTTGGAATCCTGAGGTTCTTCAGTCGCTTCGTGACAAGGAGAGCACCCACCGGGCCATGGATGACATTCGTGAGTCTCTGGCTGAACTAAACCATTACCGACAGACTTTTTTTGTAGCACCCAGCGAGTCAAAGTAGAGACGCCATGACCACCGAGCCACTCAGCATCAGCGCCGCCACCGAGCAAATGACCGGCCCCGGCCAGATTTTTGAAGTCAGCACCGCCGACATCAATGGGATTACGTACAAGGTGTGGAAGCACGCCCCAGCGACCATGCGCAACGTGCTTGACATGTCGCTCAATCACGCCACTCGAGACTTCCTCGTGTACGAAGACCAGCGCTACACCTTCGACGAGCACTACCGCCACGCCGCCACCCTCGCCCACCAACTGCTCGCCCACGGCGTGCAAAAAGGCGACCGCGTGGCCATTGCTTCACGCAACCTGCCCCAGTGGGTGATGGCCTTTTGGGCCAGCGTCATCAGTGGTGCTGTCTGCGTCCCCGTCAATGCCTGGTGGACGACGGACGAACTCACCTACGGCCTGAACGACTCCGGGGCCAAGGTGGTATTCGTTGACGAGGAGCGCCTCGAGCGAATCCGTCCCCACCTCGACGACTGCCCTGAGCTCGAACACATAGTGGTGATGAGTGAGCAAGCCGGCAAGCGCAGCGAACTCGGCGCGCCACACGCGCGCATCGCCATCCACGACTTTCAGGAATTCCTCGGTGACGTCGCACCCGACTGCGTGCCGCCTGAGGTGGAAATGGCCACCGACGAAGCGATCACCATGTTTTACACCTCGGGAACAACCGGCAAGCCCAAGGGCGCCGTTGGCTCGCACCGTAATGCGATCACCAACTTGATGAGTCTCTTTTTCATTGGCCAGCGCGCCACCATGCGTTTTGGCACGGGCAACGTTGACGACGACGGTCAGAGTATTCCCAACGCGGCACTACTCAACATCCCGCTCTTTCACGCCACGGGCTGTCTCGCCACGCTCGTTACGAACACCGCCTCCGGTGGAAAACTCGTGATGAGTCACCACTTTGATGCCGGTCAGGCACTGGAACTTATTCAACAAGAGCGCATCACCATGATTGGTGGCGTCCCCACTATCGCCATGCAGATTTTGGACCACCCTCGTTTTAGTGAGTACGACACCTCAAGTGTGAAGTCCGTCTCCTACGGTGGGGCCCCGCCACCACCAGAACTCGTGAAGCGCATTCGGACTGCATTCCCCAAGGCCTCGGCCGGCAATGGCTACGGTCTCACTGAAACATCAGCTGCCGTGGCTCTTAACAATGGCCCGGACTACATTGAACGCCCCGCTAGTTGCGGAACCGCCGTTCCCGTCTGCGAAGTGGCTATTGTGCCCGAGGACTTTGCCGGGGACGAACCGTCGAGCGACCTGCCCGTCGGGCCCGACGTCGTTGGCGAGCTTTGGATCAAGGGCCCCAACGTGGTGCAGGGCTACTTCAATAAGCCCGAAGAGACCGCCAAAGCCTTCACCAAGGGTTGGTTGCGCTCCGGTGACGTTGCGCGCATTGACGAAGAAGGGTTCATCTTCATCGTCGATCGCGCTAAGGACATGATTATTCGCGGTGGCGAAAACGTGTACTCCGTCATTGTTGAAGCAGCCATCTTTGAACACCCTGACGTTGCTGACTGCGCCGTTATTGGCATGCCGCATCCCACCATGGGTGAAGAAGTTGCCGCAGTGATTGTGCTTCGTCCGGGACGAGTCGTGGAGGCAGAGGACATCACCCGACACGTCGCCCAGCGACTCGCCAAGTTTGAAGTGCCCACGAAGCTCTTCTTTCGCACCAGCCCCCTCCCCCGAAACCCCCAGGGCAAGGTGCTGAAGCGTCAGTTGCGCGACGAACTTGTGGCGCAGGCCAACTAGCGACCGACCTGGTCCACTGCGGCGAAGACGTCCGGTGTCAGCGTGAGTGTCGCGGCCACCATGTTCTCCTCCAAGTGCGCGACCTGGGACGTACCGGGAATTGGCATCATTACGGGTGAACGCTGCAGGAGCCACGCCAGCGACAACTGAGCGACGGTGATGCCCGCTTCCTTCGCGATGGTATCGAGTGGTCCGCCTTCTTTGGCGAGGGCGCCAGAAGCTACGGGGAACCAGGGAATGAAACCAATCCCCTGCTCTTCGCAGTAGGCAAGGACGTCTTCGCTTCGTCGGTCCGTCACGTTATAGAGATTCTGGACCGTAGCGATCGAGACAATTGCTTGGGCCTGCTTAATCTCTGCGACACCGACTTCTGAGAGGCCAACCGCCTTCACCTTTCCTTCGTCGAGTAGTTCACGCAGCGTCTGGAACTGTTCCTCAGCGGGGTGCGCGGGGTCAATACGGTGCAACTGAAAGAGGTCGAGTGCTTCAACGCCGAGACGACGTAGAGAGAGTTCGCACTGCTGGCGTAGGTAGGCGGGACGACCACAGGGAATCCACACGTCGGGACCAGTGCGCGTGAGTCCGGCCTTCGTGGCAATCTTCACGTCACCGTAGGGGTGAAGGGCCTTCATGATTAACTCTTCGGAGACGTTTGGACCGTAGGAGTCGGCGGTGTCGATGAAGTCGACGCCCAACTCAACTGCCCGGCGAAGAACCGCGAGGGCGTTTTCTTCGTTCTCGGGAGAGCCCCAGACGCCTTTGCCGGTGATGCGCATGGCGCCGTACCCCAGGCGGTTCACTGTCTGATTCGCGTACGTGAAAGTTGATGAAGTCATGGCCCGAGCCTAGGGGTGCTCGTCCGATGACCAAACAAAAAACGGCCGCCCCGAAGGGCGGCCGTTCCTTGGAAAAAAGTATGACTTACTTGTTTGGCTGAGGGGTGAAGCGCAGGTAGTCCTTCACCTTACGGAAGCCCTTAGGGAACTTCTCCTTAGCGTCTTCGTCGTTCACCGAGTTAGCGATGATGACGTCGTCGCCGTCCTTCCAGTTGATTGGCGTAGCCACTGGGAAGGCAGCCGACAACTGCAGTGAGTCGAGAACGCGAACAATCTCTTCAACGTTGCGACCAGTTGATGCTGGGTAGGTCAAGGTGAGCTTGACCTTCTTGTCTGGTCCAATGATGAACACGCTGCGAACAGTGAGCGTGTCGTTAGCGTTGGGGTGGATCATGTCGTAGAGGTCAGCAACCGTCTTCGTTTCGTCGCCGATGATTGGGAAGTTGAGGTCAGTTCCCTGAGTCTCGCCGATGTCTGACTTCCAGCGGTTGTGTGAGTCAACGTCGTCAACTGAGACGGCAATCAACTTGGTGTTGCGCTTGTCGAAGTCAGCCTTGCGAGCAGCGAAGCCACCTAGTTCGGTGGTGCACACGGGGGTGAAGTCCTTGGGGTGTGAGAAAAGAATTCCCCAGCCTTCGCCGAGCCATTCGTGAAATGAAATCTGACCTTCTGTAGTGTCCGCAGTAAAGTCCGGGGCCACATCTCCGAGGCGAATCGCCATTTTTGCTCCTTGGTGAACGTGCCAGTCCCTTGACTGGGCTCTCCCATAGTAGTACGCCAACCCCAATTCTCGCAAATCTCTATAAGATTTATAGAGTATTAACCAGCACGGTCCAGTTGTCCCTGCGAAACTGGACCCATGACTCCCCCTGCAAAGCCCGTAGTTGCCGCTTTTGACCTCGACGGCACCCTGACCGAGGGTGGCAGCGTGTTCGACTGGCTTCGCTTCGTTGGGGGCCCTGGTCGAGTCAATCGTGAGGCCCTTCGCCTCGCCCTCCCTCTCACCATTGGCGGCATCCGCTCAGGGAAGTACGCCGACAGCGCCAAGGAGCGTCTGTTTCACGCGATTCTCGCTGGTCGAAATGAAGACGAGGTTCGTCGCCTTTCTCGCGAGTTCATTCTCCACCACCTCAGCGACGAGGGTCGCGACCACGTGATGGCACGACTTCGTTGGCACCGAGAGCAAGGTCATGATGTGGTCATTGTCTCGGCCTCACCCCAGCTCTACGTTGACGTTGTGGCCGAGCAACTCGGCGCAGCCGGTGGTCTCGGGACGCGACTTGCTGTTGATCCCCGTGGAGCACTCACGGGAAGTTACCTCGGCAGGAACTGTCGAGGCACGGAAAAGATGCGCCGGCTCTCCGAATGGATTTCGTCACGCAACTACGAAGTTGAGCCTGAGATTTACTCCTACGGCAACTCGCGTGGTGATCGACGCCTTCTCGCGATGGCGACTTACGGCTATGACTGCGGCAAGCTCGGTCGCTTCGGCGCTCTTCGCGCCTACCCGCGGCTAACGAAGTCGCCGGCTACGCAGAACTAGGTGAACTAGTTCTGGCGCACCGAGGCGCCGATGTCGACGATGCCGCCTTCGCGTCCGTCGTACGTCACTTCCAGCGACGCGGCCTTTTCACTCCACGCGATGACGTTGCTACCGCGAGCATCAACGACGCCTACGTTGATGTCGTAGATGCCATCGAGCAGGGGCAGTTGCGCCAAATCAACACCAACCACGTTGTTACCGGGGCGAAGATTGACTGGTGAGCCTTGGGCGTCACTTCGGCTCACCAACAGACCGGAGCGCGTGAAGAGTTCCAGCACGAAGTTGCCGCTGTAGGCGCTCTCGGACTCAATGGTCACGTCGAAGTGCATACCGGCACCGCTTCGTACATCGAACGATCCTGACGGTGTGGTGACCGACTGAATGCGAACGTTCGCGTTGGCGACGTCACCTTCGTGCGCCACCGCATCATCGAGCAGGTGTTCGCGGAAGGTACGCAGCGCATCCTGCGTGGGACCATCGGCAATCATCACGCCACCGTCAAGCACCACGGCACGCTGGCAGAGCTGACGCACCTGGTCGGCATTGTGGGTCACGAGGAGAATTGAACGTCCTTCTTCTTGGAAGCGACGAATACGGTCGATGCACTTGGCCTGGAATCGTTCGTCACCAACCGCGAGAACTTCATCGACGACCAGGGTGTCGGGGTTTACGTTCACAGCAACCGCAAAGGCCAGCCGCACGTACATACCGCTCGAGTAGAACTTCACCTGCGTGTCAATGAACTGTTCAATCTCCGAGAACGCCACAATGTCATCGAAGATGACGTCAACCATCTTGCGAGAAAAACCGAGCATGGCGCCGTAGAGGTAGACATTCTCACGACCAGTAAGTTCTGGCTGGAAACCCGCCCCCAGTTCCAACAGGGCCGCGAGCGAACCACGAACGCGAATCTGACCCGACGTTGGTTGCAGCACGCCACAGATGGTCTTTAGGAGCGTTGACTTCCCCGAACCGTTGTGGCCCACGAGGCCGACGGTCTCGCCTTCACTCACCGAGAAACTCACGTTCTGCAGTGCACTGAATTTCTGAACGGTGCCCGCACCGGGGTGCAGGAGACGTTCCTTCAGGGACTGGTGACGTCCGTGGTGCAGTTTGAATTCCTTGGAGACGTTGTCAACTTCAATCGTGGTGACCATTTACAGCTCCGACTCGAAGTTGACTTCCAAGCGACCGAACAACGTCTCGGCGACGAGAAACAATGCGATGGTGATGCCAACAAGGGCCACATTCATTGTCACGTACGTTGACAAGGGCCAATTCGGTAACACGTGAATAACCGTGTTGGTCTTTGGCGACACCGCAACCTGGGTGACGTAGAAGATGCGCTGGAACGTGAGCACAATCCAGGTGATGGGATTACAGAAGTAGATCCACAACAGTCCGTGTGAGCGGAGTTGTTGGGCCATGGAGTTGGAGTAGGAGTAGACCACGGGCGTGAGCCAGAACCACAGCATCAATGCCACTTCCATCAGGTGCTTCATGTCGCGCATGTAGACGGTGATGCCTGACATGAGCATTGCCACGGCAGCGGTAAAGAAGTAGAGGCTCACGAAGGCCAGTGGCAACAACCACATGTAGCCCCAGTCCGGTGCGTGACGCATGGCGGCGAGGACAACAGCGAGTACCAACAGTTGGCTGAAGAAGTAGACAACGGCGGCGCCAACGTTCGAAAGAGCCAGGATTTCTCTAGGAAATGAGACCTTTTTCACGAGACCCGAGCGCTCCACGATGACGCCCGTAGCCGTGTTAACAGCGTTGGAGAAGAGGTTCCAGACGACGAGGCCCGAGAACAGGTACAGAGCGAAGTCCGGTATGCCACTCTTCAGCACCACGCCAAACACCATGAAGTAAATCGCCAACGTGAGTGCCGGCGACAGCATGGACCAGAAGAAGCCTAGTGTCGAATTCTTGTACTTGATCTTGATGTCTGAGGCGGTGAGGCTGACGAGCAGTTCTCGACGCCCCCACAGACTCTTTAGACGCGTGAGGAGGCTCGCGCGGTGAGAGACGACGCGAATTGGTGCACTTGCGAGCGAGCGTCGCTCAAAACGGGCCGACGCTGGTTCGCTCACTACTTACCCTGAGCGAGTGCTGACTTTTCAATAACGGCGTCGATGAAGCCGTAGTCGAGTGCTTCTTCAGCGGAGTACCACTTGTCGCGGTCGGAGTCTGAAAGAACGCGCTCGAGGTCCTGGCCAGTGTGCTTCGCGATGAGCTCGGCGAGACGAAGGCGTGACTTCGTGAAGTCTTCAGCCCAGATAGCCACGTCGGTTGCCTGACCCTGGAACACACCGCCACCGGTGTGGGGCTGGTGCATCAAGATGCGGCTGTTGGGCAGTGAGTAGCGCTTGCCCTTGGTGCCAGCGCAGAGGAGCATCTGGCCCATCGACGCAGCCATGCCGAAGCAGATTGTGCGAATGTCGTTGGCGACGTATTGCATGGTGTCGTAGATAGCGAGGCCGTCGTAGACCGATCCACCGGGTGAGTTGATGTAGATGCTGATGTCCTTCTCGGGGTCATCGGCTTCGAGGAGAAGAAGCTGGGCACAAACACGGTTCGCCATGTCGGTGTCAACAGCCGACGTCAAAAAGATGATGCGGTTGCGTAGGAGTCGTGCGGTTAGGTCGTTGTTGCCGAAATAGTTGGCCATTGATGAGTCACTCATGCATCCAATCTACCGTGCGAGACTCAAAAGCCTTCGTTGCTAGCGACTACAGTTGAAGTTCTTGCGGGCGTGGCGAAATTGGCAGACGCGCTGGTTTTAGGTACCAGTTCTTCGGAGTGTGGGTTCGAGTCCCTCCGCCCGCACCATATTTTTTAAATTCCCCTTGCTATTTGGTATTTCATCAAGTAGCGTTGAAGAATTGTTTGTGTCGCAAATGCGACGGAGACCGATTCGACTGTGACATATCGAGTTGGGCTCATCCCAACTTGTAGGAGTTCATATGTCCACGTCCTTTGCCGACCTCGGTGTCCCATCTAACCTCGTTGAGCGCCTTGCCTCACGCGGCATTACTGAAGCTTTCCCCATCCAAGAAGCCGCTATTCCTGACGCCCTCGCTGGTCGAGACGTTGTCGGTAAGGCCGCTACCGGATCCGGTAAGACCATGGCTTTCGGTCTCCCCCTCTTGGCCAACCTGAAGAAGGCCCAGCCCCGCAAGCCCACCGCCCTGGTGCTCGTTCCTACCCGTGAACTAGCTGCTCAGGTACAGAAGGAACTCGCGAACCTGACCGATGACCGTGGTCGTCGCATCATCACCATTTACGGTGGCACCTCGTACAACGTTGCTCGCAAGGCTCTTAACTTCGGTGTTGACGTTGTGGTTGCCTGCCCTGGACGCCTCGAAGACATGCTCGAACAGCGTGCCTTTGACCTCATGTCCTGCACCACTGTGGTTGTTGACGAAGCTGACCGCATGGCCGACATGGGCTTCTTGCCCAGCGTTCGTCGCATCATTGGCTCAACCGCTCCAAACCGCCATGTCATGTTGTTCTCCGCCACGATGGGGCCTGACGTTAAGTCGCTCGTCAAGGAGTTCACGAACGACGCTGCTATTCACGACGTTGTGGGCGAAGAAGCCCCGAGTGACGTTGACCACTTCTTCTGGAAGGTCCCCCGCGACCAGCGTCCTCAAATCGTGGCTGACATTGTTGAGGAGTACGACCGCGCCATTGTCTTTACTCGCACCAAGCACGGTGCTGACCGCCTGGCTCGCCAGCTGGAAGACCGCGACATTTCTGCAGTACCACTGCACGGTGACCGCACCCAGGCGCAGCGTGAGCGTGCGCTTCGCAGTGTCAAGAGCGGCCAGATTCGCGTGTTGGTGGCAACGGACGTTGCCGCCCGTGGTATTCACATTGACCTCTTGCCAGTAGTGGTTCACTACGATCCACCAGCCCAGGCCACCGACTACTTGCACCGTTCCGGTCGCACTGGTCGTGCCGGTGCTACTGGAGCAGTTATCTCACTCGTTGGTGAAGACACTGTTGGTCAGACCCGTCGCCTCCAGAAGGCTCTGGGCATTGCACCCATCATCGAACCACGCGAAGACGCACTCCCCGTTCGTCTCGGTGCCGTTGACGACACCGCCGCTGCCGAGAACCTGGACGAGCCACGCAAGGGTCGTGGCGGCCCCCGCGCTCGCAGCAACGACCGCTTTGAGCGTACCGACCGTCCCGCTCGTGGTGACCGTGACCGTGGCCCTCGTAACTTCGAGCGTCGCGACAACGACCGTCCCGAGCGTTCGTACGGTGACCGCCCCGAGCGTGCTCCACGCGAAGGTGGTTTCCGCGACCGTGCCGAGCGTCCAGCTCGCGAAGGTGGCTTCCGTGAGCGTTCATTCAACGACCGCCCCGAGCGTGCTCCACGCGAAGGTGGTTTCCGCGACCGTGCCGAGCGTCCAGCTCGCGAAGGTGGCTTCCGTGAGCGTTCATTCAACGACCGTCCCGAGCGTCCAGCTCGCGAAGGTGGCTTCCGTGAGCGCTTCGAGCGACCCCGCAACGACCGCTCTGAGGGCTTTGCTCCTCGTAGCGCCCGTGGTGGCAACGAGGCAACCGTAAGTTTCTTCAACGACGCTAAGGGCTTCGGCTTCGCTAGCGACGCCAAGGGTGACGACCTCTTCATTCACTTCTCGAGCATCCAGAGCGAAGGTTTCAAGACGTTGGCTCAGGGCCAGAAGATCACGTTCGAAGAAGCGCAGGGACCAAAGGGTCGTGAGGCTCGCAACGTTCGCGTTGTTGGCGGCGGTGACCGTCGTCGTCCTGAGCGTTCCGGCGGACGTCGTCCCCGCTACTAAAGTTTCTAGTTATGTCAGATAAGCCACTCGTAGAACCACACCTCGGACCAGCTCCAGAAGACCTCATCATCGAAGACATTGTCGTCGGTGATGGTGCAGAAGCAGTGGCCGGTCAGACCGCAACCGTTCACTACGTGGGCGTGGGCGTGAGTTCTGGTGAAGAATTTGACGCATCATGGAATCGCAACGAACCCTTCTCCTTCCCCCTTGGTGCCGGTTACGTCATCCAGGGGTGGGACAAGGGTGTCGTGGGCATGAAGGTTGGCGGACGTCGTCGCCTCGTGATCCCCGCACACTTGGGCTACGGCCAGCAGGGCGCCGGTGGCGTTATTGCTCCGGGCGAAACCCTTATCTTCGTCGTTGACCTATTGGGTCTTCGTTAACGAAGAAAACCGTTGTCGCCGTCAACCGACAACATGCGCTGGTAGTCGCCGTAGCGCTCACAGCAGATTTCCAGAATCAGCCGCAGGCGTTCATTCGGGTCGCTCAGACTCAGCACTTTGAACTGGTCAAGCAGCGGCATTGGGGTGAGCGAGCACAACTGCCAGCTTCGGATCCAGGGATCCTCTGACATCTCACAACTCCCCTGCAGTGACTCTTCGGGGTAGACCTCGCTCTGCAACGAACGAAGGGCGCGTACCGCCGACTGCGTGGCGTTCAAGAGGTCCGCGTCAATCATGACAAAGTCACAGCAGCGTTCGTTGACGGTTGCCCTGGGATACGGAGCATCGTCTTCCCATCGAGTGACCTGAAAACACTCGACCCCTTCCGCCATCAGTAAAGTCTGGCCATCGGGCAGTTCTTGGGTGCCGAGGATGCGGAGCAACGTGCCAACCATGGTGCGCTCGTCACCGCCGCCAACTTCCGAACCTCGTGAAATAAGGCACGTGCCAAAGGTGTAATCCCCTTCAACATCCTTGAGGAGCTGCTGGTAGCGAGGTTCAAAGACGCAGAGTCCCACCACCTGATGTGGAAAGACCACCATCCCCAAAGGGAACATTGGTAGGAGTCCGGGCTTCACGGTTCCAGCCTAAAGGTGAACGGCGCGTGAACGTACCTATTTTTGGTTGAGAGCCTCGACCAGAGCCCGCAGTGCATTGCCCCGGTGCGAAACTTCGTTCTTCTCTTCCGGCGTCATTTCGGCCAGCGTTTTTCCACCCGCGTGTGACGGCGCAAAGACCGGGTCGTACCCGAATCCATTAGTGCCCCGCACCTCGCTCAGGATGGCGCCTTCGAGGAGTCCCTCAACACTTAGCCATGTGTCATCTGGGTAAGCCACGACAATCACTGACCGGAAACGAGCAGTTCTTTCGGCTCCATCAACACCACTGAGTTCGTCCAGCAATTTCTCGACGTTCTGCTCGTACGTAGCGTCTTCACCGGCGTACCGGGCGCTGTAGACGCCCGGACGGCCGTCGAGGGCGTCAACGAAGAGCCCCGTGTCGTCCGCCACTGCGGCGTGACCAGTGGCCTTCACCAGGGCCCGCGCCTTCAGCAGGGCGTTACCCTCAAGTGTCTCCTCGGTCTCTTCCACATCAGGAACATCAGTGGGGCGAGGCAGAACGGTAATGCCGAGCTGAGCCAAGACGGCTTGCATCTCTTCAGCCTTGTGCGGATTGGCAGTAGCGAGAACGAAGGTGGTCATTAGCGCGGTGTTGGAGCAGTGGCGAGGACGTCTCGCTGAGCCTGGTGGATCTGAGCAATGCCCCCTTCAGCAAGGTCAAGCAGAGCGTTCAGTTCACTGCGGTCAAAGGCCACTTGCTCTGCAGTCCCCTGCACTTCGACGAATCGGCCAGCGCCGGTCATGACAACGTTCATGTCGGTGTCGGCCCGCGAGTCTTCTTCGTACGGAAGGTCGAGCATGGGAACGCCGTCGATGATGCCCACTGAAATCGCCGCAACCAAGTCGCTTAGCGCGTGTTCTGGAATGCGACCCTTTTGGACCAGACGCGTAATGGCGTCGTGCAGTGCCACGTACCCACCACAAATTGAGGCCGTTCGCGTTCCGCCGTCAGCCTGCAGTACGTCGCAGTCCACGGTGATCGAGATGTCAGCCAGCAGTTCGAGGCGCGTCACGGTACGAAGAGAGCGTCCAATGAGGCGTTGAATCTCCTGGGTGCGACCAGACTGCTTACCCTTCGCGGCTTCACGGTTATTGCGCTCGGGGGTAGCGCCGGGAAGCATTGAGTACTCGGCGGTGACCCAGCCCTTTCCGGAGCCCTTCAGCCAGCGAGGAACGTCTTCATCGACTGAAGCGGTGCAGAGAACACGCGTGCGACCAAAGCTCACCAGCACAGAGCCGGCTGCCATGTCGGTGTAGTCACGCTCAAATGAGAGTGGTCGAAGTTGGTTGGTGGCCCGGCCGTCAGCACGAGTGGTCGTCATAGTTCTCCTTCACGAACATGACAACGGTAGTGGAGAAAGTCACTACAGGTGTGCGTCGGCGCGATTATTCGCAGTTCCAGACCAATGGACTAGAAGTAAATAATCTTCTTCGCTCGCTCGACGACTTCATCAATGTCGTCACTCCAAGCGCCGGTCGAGAGATACTTCCATCCGTCATCACAGACAATCGTGACAATGGTGGCTTCTTGGTCGTCAGGTATCAAGTTGGCGCACTTCACGGCACCAGACATGATTGCGCCTGAGGAAATTCCGGCAAACAGGCCGACTTCCGTCAGACGCCGTACCCACTCGATTGATTCCTTGGGACGCACGACGACCTTTCGGTCGAGAAGATCAACGCCATTGTTTTCAAGGAAGATTGGCGGAATGTAGCCGTCGTCGAGGTTGCGCAGGCCGTCAACAATCTCGCCACTCGGCGGTTCAATGGCCCAGACCTGTACGTCGGGCTTGTGTTCCTTCAAGTAGCGCCCAACGCCCATGAGTGTTCCTGATGTACCAAGTCCAGCAATGAAGTGCGTGATCTCGGGAACGTCTTTCAGAATCTCTGGGCCTGTGGTGGTGTAGTGCGCCTCAGGGTTAGCCGGGTTCGCGTACTGGTAGAGGAAGATCCACTCCGGGTGCTCTGCACTGAGCGTGTGAGCGAGACGTACAGCGCCATTCGAGCCCTCGCTTCCGGGTGAGTCAATAATCTCAGCACCCCACGCGAGGAGGAGCTGACGGCGTTCCGGTGAAACGTTCGACGGCAGTACGACCTTTAAGTGATAGCCACGAAGTCGGCACACCATGGCGAGCGCAATGCCGGTATTGCCCGACGAGGGCTCAATCAGGATTTGTCCGGGCTTACCGGGAATCAAGATACCGTCTCGCTCTGCGGCGTTCACGAGTGAGAGTGCAACGCGGTCCTTTACGGAACCGGCGGGGTTTCGTCCTTCTAGTTTGGCGAGGATCTTGACATTCGGCTTCGGCGACAGTGCACTGACGTCAACCACGGGGGTGTTGCCAATGAGCTCCAGCACCGAGTTGTAGCGAGTCACTACTGTGCGCCTCCCGCTACAGCGGGCAACAACGTCACTTCGTCGCCTTCGGCAACAGGCGCGTCAGTGCCGCCCAGGTAGCGAACGTCGTCGTCGTTGACGTAGACATTCAAGAACCGGTGAAGTGTGCCGTCCTCATTGAGGAGCTGGCCCTTCGTTGCGGGGTACTGCGTGGTGAGGTTCGTCAGGATTTCACCAATAGTGGTGCCTTCAATGGTGAGTACCGAGACGCCGCCCACTGCTGGTCGCAGAACGGTAGGGATTCGAACTTCACAAGCCATCTGATGCCTTTCAACGTTGGGTCAAAACCTGACCTACCTTGTCAAGATTAGCGGGTCCCCACCAAAACGTGACTAGCGGGGTCGAGATTCTGGCCTTAGACGGATGGCGAGACGACGTCTTCTTCGGTCACTACCCCATCGATGATGCGGAAACTTCGCACGACCGTAGGTAGTTCCTTCAGCGAAACAAGCACGTAATGCCACGTCGGGTCCGGAGCCTGTCCAATGTCCGTGGGACTGGGATAAGCCTCAGAGTGGGTGTGTGAATGAAACACACCCAGCACTTCGAGCCCCTCATCGTCCGCTCGGCGGTAGGTACGAAGCAGTACCTTTGGCTCGATTTCGTACACCTTGGCCGAATCAGCGATGTTGACACTGGGGACCACATCATGAACAACACCATCACTCGTCCCCAGCAGTAGCCCACACCCTTCGTTAGGGAGGGCGCGAATGCACGTCGCGATCATCGCGTCTCGCTGGGCAGTGGTGAGTGTCAGCACGCCTCAACCCTAGTAACGAAAAGGTGGGCTCGTCACACTCAAAGTACGCTGGAGTAATGGCTAGAGCCAAGCAGATGCAGGAGCGCCGCAGCGCCAAGAAGGATGCCGATAAGGGTGACCGCACGGTTGCCTCAAATCGTCGTGCCCGCCATGACTTTGAAATCGTGGAAACCTTGGAGTGCGGACTCGTTTTGCAGGGCTCGGAAGTGAAGTCGCTCCGTGACGGCAAGGCTCAAATCACCGAAGCCTTCGCCCGCATTGAAGACGGCGAAATCTGGATCTACCAGATGCACATTCCGCCATGGTCGTTCGCCGTCGGATTTGGCGCCCACGACCCAGACCGGCGCCGCAAGCTCCTCGCCCACAACCAGGAAATTGCCAAATGGTTCGAAAAGACCAAGTTGCAACCACTCACCATCGTTCCCACCAAGGTGTACTTCAAAGATGGTCGGGCCAAGATTGAAATTGCCCTGGCGAAGGGTCGCCAAAAGCAAGATCGCCGCCAGGCCATCAAGGAGCGCGAGGCCAAGCGCGAAATGGACCGCACAATGCGTCGGGCCGAAAAGTTCAGCTAGTCCTGACACGCCGCTCGACGTGTGCAAAGAGTCACATCACGGCCATGTTTTTTACAGAGCGGTCACCAAATTATTTTCCATACTGGAGTTGAAGTTTTCGACAAAGGATGAATATGGAAAACGTTACAGAGTCACTCTTCACCCTGGACCGCGATCTTCTCCACCACGAGTACCAGGTTCTACGCACTAAGGGCATTCGTCGTCGCAATGGCAACTACGAAGGATTCTTGGAGCCGCACTTCACGCCCTCTGGTTACAAAGCATCAGCAACACTCGACCGGGCGATTCTTCGCAAACTGCGCTAACCTTACCGAGCAGTCAAATGACTGCTGTACTAAGGGGATGATTGGTTTCGACAGTAGACGTCGAGGTGAAAGAAGCGAGCCGTGGTCTCAGGAGCCACGTTAAAGAGCCTGAAACAAAAAATAAACGCCAAGCCTCAGCTTGCGCTTGCTGCTTAGGTAGCAACATCCGCCCATGCCCAGCCCTGCGGTGTGGAAATCGGGTGTCATTCAGTAGGGCTTACCAACGAGATTCGCTAGTGATTTCATTGGGACACTTCAGCTAGATACGGAAGCCCTACGGTGCTAGCAGCACAGGTCTTCCCGACAATTTTCTGTTAGCTGCGCTCGGAGAATGTTCATTGAGAAGCTATTGGACCTGGGTTCGATTCCCAGCATCTCCACTGATTTTAGTTACCGCCTGAAATCGACATTGTCGGAATTCTGTTGTCGGCGTTCGCTGCCGGTCCCTGGCTAACAACAAACTCAGGAGGCTTCGAGATGGAGTCGGTTCACGATTTCACCAAGTTCGATTTGTGTTGTTGCTACCACCAAGACCAGCTCAAAGGCTTCGTTATCACTCAGATTTGGTCGCTGTCCGTTGAGTTCGCAGAATACGACCGTGCACAACCACGCAGTCCGTTTATTCCCATCGACCAGAGAATGGTTCTTGGCCAATGAGTGAAAAAGCGCTGCGGCTTTCAATTCAAATGTTAGATACGCGTCTTCACCAAATGCACTTGCGCGAGGACGATTAATCGCAGAATCAAGAAGACCTAGGTCACGAATAGGACCAACGTTAAGCACCCGAATGATTTCGAGCACATCTTCGAGGTCGAGATACTCGACAGGGTTCACGTTTTGCTGAGGCGCTCAAGGACGGCACCCCATCGCAGCTGCATTTTCTCAGTCGCTTCTCCAACGCGCGCAACGTGGCCAGACCGTTCATAGCGCTCGATTACCGCACGACGAATGATCTCCTGACGTGAAGCCCCCTCAGCAGTAGCGAGTGCTGTCAGTGCCTCTTCAAGTTTGTCGTCGGTGCGAACAGTTAAAGCCATACTTTGATGATACCACTTCGGTATCATTAATTTGGACCTATTGGCTGAGCGCCACCAACTGGGAACTTAGCGGTGTTATAGCCGTGATTCGAGCGAAGCTTTTCCAACCACTTCACAACTACCAAAGTGAGAATCCGATTAGACAAACCCAGTCGGGGCACGCTTCACGTACGGTGCCTCAATAAGCGCCTTTTCTTCGGGCGTTAGAACAACCTCGAGCGCACTGGCAGCGTCACTGAGGTGGTGCGGCTTCGTTGCTCCGACAATCGGTGAAGCCACAACCGGATTAGCTAGCACCCAGGCCAGTCCAATTTGAGCCATCGGTAGTCCACGATTTTTGGCCACATTCTCCACTGCGTCAATGACGCCCTTATCGCGGTCATTAGCGTTTCCGAACTGAGCTGCACCCACCGGGTCGTGGTCTGCTCTAAAGGACATCTCGCCGAATGGTCGAGCGACCCTTCCTTTTCCTAGGGGGCTGTACGGCACAGAACCCACGCCCTGGTCGGCGAGCAGCGGGAACATCTCTGCTTCTTCTTCACGGTAGATCGCTGAGTACTGGTCCTGCATTGAAACAAAGCGGGTCCAGCCGTGAAGTGATGCCGTGTACTGCAGTTTGGAAAACTGCCACGCCCACATTGCTGATGCGCCTAGGTAGCGGACCTTGCCGGCCTTCACCACGTCGTGGAGGGCCTCCATGGTCTCTTCAACTGGCGTCTCGGGGTCGAAGCGGTGAATTTGGTAGAGGTCAATGTAGTCAGTACCGAGTCGACGCAACGATGCATCAACCTGTTCCATGATTGCCTTGCGAGACTGCCCGGAACCCCCGGGTCCATCGTGCATTTTGAAGTGAACCTTCGTCGCCAACACGATGTCTTCACGACGGCTGTACTTCTTGATGGCGCGACCGACAAATTCTTCTGACGTGCCGAAGTTATAAACATTGGCCGTATCCCAGAAGGTGATGCCCAGGTCGAGTGCCTGCTTAAAGTAGGCGCCAGACTCTTCTTCATTAAGGGCCCACTCGTTAAAACCAGTTGACGTATCACCAAAGCTCATGCACCCGAGTGCAATGCGACTGACCTTGAGGCCTGAATTACCAAGGTTGACGTACTCTATGAGCGCTCCTAACAGGAAAGGTGGCGAATAGCCCTTCTCCCCACGTTATCTTCTGCCAGAGCAGTATTGGATCTGCGGCGATACCCACTTCCACTCATGCATCAAAGAGTTGCGACTCCCGAGGTTGCCTCTTTCCGAGGACGAGGGCCACAGCCACAGGGGCATGGTCACGAATTGCTTCGCGATCGGGACGGGCAGCAGCCGCTCGTAATTGTGGCGCAACGCGGTTCACGCCCCGCAACTGTGCTTCGTTACGCAAGAAGAAGTCCCAGTAGAGGGTGGTGAGAGGGCAGGCACGCTCCCCGGTTCGCTCCGTCGGGTTGAACTGACAACCGCGACAGAAGTTGGTCATCTTGGAGAGGTAATTACCCCCACTCACGTACGGCTTCGTGGATGTGTCCCCTCCGTCGCTGTACGTGCCCATGCCGATGACGTTTGCTTCCATGACCCACTCAGCGCCATCAACGTACGCACCCACCATCCACTGCATCACCGCTTGCGGTCGGATGGACGCGAGGGTCGTCACATTGGCCAGGACCATCAACCGTTCAATGTGGTGATTCCATCCATACTCACGCAAGTGCGTCAGCGTTGCATCGAGGCAGCGCATCTCGTGATGCTCCATATTCAGCCATGCTTCGGGAAGTTCATTGGTCGCTCCCAAGTAGTTCTGGTCCACGTAGGTACTGTCTCGCAGATGGTGCAGAACCCAGACCCATTCGCGCCACCCAGTCACTTGTCGAATAAAACCCTCAGCACTCGCCAGGGGGATTGTTCCACTTCGATACGCGACCTCCACCGCCTCGACAACCTCACGAGGATGAAGGAGTCCCATGTTGAGCGCAGCGCTCAAGCGTGAGTGCGACAGATGCCAATTGTCGCTGCTCGCGGCGTCCTCGTACGGTCCAAACGTTGGCACAATTCGTTCAACCGCGTCTCCCAGTTGAGCGAGGGCCTGCGCCCGAGTGCGGGGCCAATACTGGAGAGCGTCTTCGCCAGGATGATCCTTCGACAGTTCTTCAACCAGAGCGACTTCATCTGGTGACAAGGGGTGCAACCACGGCTCAGGCCACTGGCCTCCGTCACGGGGCAATGGCTCGCGGTTAGCGGCATCAAAATTCCACTGTCCACCTTCGGGTCCGTCGCCATCCATCAGTACATTGAGACGACGCCGCTGCTCGCGCTGAAATACCTCAAGAGTGGCCGGACGCTTCGGTCTGTTACGAATATCCTCCACGTCCGTTAAGTAAAACGGGTCCGCGAGAAACGTGATGTCCAGTTTCTCCAGCAGTGCTCGTGCCGACCTTCCCCGAGGGGCATTCATCAATAGGTGCTCAGGTGCAAACTCAGCTCGGTGCTGACGAATACCTTCGCTGAATGATGCGGCGCGGCGATAGTCCACGCGGTAGCCAAGGGAGCGTACGTGGTCGGCGAACTGGCGCATGGCTGAGAGATAGAGACTCACTCGCGTGAGGTGTCGAGGCTGGTGAATCAGTTCCTCAGACTCAATAAGGAGCACGATGGTGCTGAGCGGCAGTTGCGCCCATGGGGTGACTTCAGTGGACAACTGGTCACCCAGAACAAAGAATGTCGTGGCCACTACGGTGAGCCTCTACGTAGGGTTTTGGCGGAACGAGCACAGGTGCTCGAGCAGTACTTGACCTCGTCAAACGTGTTTCGCCACTTCTTTCGCCACTCGAAAGGCAGGCCACACACGTCACAGACTCGTGGGGCGATGCCGTTCTTGGCCTTAGCAACCCGAGGGCGTTTTCCGCTGTTAGCCACAGGCCTTTACCCCCAGGGGCGAGCAGTACTCCATAGACAGAAAAGCCTCCTTAGTGACCAGAGGCAGACTACCGGTGGGTGGTGAATGGAGGAGCGCTACCCCACCGCAATCGTGAGTGCTTCGAGAAACGCCTTGGGGTCGTCAACGGTGACGATGAATCGACGCTTCCCAGTGAGTCGAAGATCAAGCGCGTCACCGCTTCGCGTCGCCAGTGCGGCCCGGCGCAGTAACTTGAGGCTTCCCCGGTAGCCGTAGCCACCCATTTGCGCGAAGCTGTACCTGGCGGCCACGCCCGAAACAATGTCACGGTGAGTAAAGACTTGGTTCACCTTGCCCGACAGACCATACGTGATGACCAACGCCGGGCCATCACTGTCGTTGCGAACACTCGCCACTACGGAGCTAAAAAAGTAAACGGCGGTGCCGATAGCCAGCGTCATAACTGCTTCAACCACGTAAATTGTCGACGAAGACTTGGTTGCTACTGATGCGGCGTACGTCGTGACACCCATCACCACTACCCACACGCAGCTCAGCAAAATGACGAGCCCCTTCGTGCGAAGCTTCTGCGACAGAATTATCTCACCGGTACTCATGCCAGCTAGCCTAGGGCATCTACTTCTTTTTAGGGGCTCGAATCTGTAGTTGTCCTTCGTGCGACACTGCTTTCCATCCTTGCCAGGAAAAGCCCTCCAGCGCCCCCAGCCCTTCAGTAAGCACCAGCCTGGCCACCATCCCCTTCGCCGCTTTTGCGTCGTGACCAGCCGCGCCCTCCCCCTTGTAGGTGAGAAAAGGGACTGTCTGCACGTTGGCACTTTGGGAGAGAACGTCAAGATCAATTGCTTGCTCGTGTTCTTGCGGCAACAGGTTGACAATGGTGGCCCTCTTCGCATGAGTGGCGAGAGCCTTCGTTACTGCTTCACGCCAAAACGAACCGAGGAGGCCAAGGTCACCAAGTCGAACGTCCATTTTGAGGCGGTAGTCCGCCACGTAGTCACGAGCAGTCGTGAGTCCGTAGAGTCCCGAAGGAATGAGAACTCGGTCTAACTGATGAGACGACAGTGTCTGGGGATCGAGGTGCTTCCAGACAACCCCGGAATAGCGCTCGTACGCACGAAGGACTGGAGCGTCGCCGGCAACGTACTCGTGTGAGGCTTCAATGGCTCGCTCGAGGAGAGGTCCTTTGACTTTCAGTAGTTTTTCAAGTTTCGCTGGCGTTCCCGTACGAAGAGCTGTTTCGAGTGCTTGACGAACTTCCTCACGCCCCGCCCCAAGAGTTTTCGCAAAGGTACTACTCGATGCCTTCTTCGCACCGCCGGCTTCTTTACCTTCCGATGGTGGAAGAAGTACAAAGAGTTTGCGAGTCACGAGGTACTACCGTACCCGACGCGACTAGGCAGCCTTGCAGGCCTCCGCGGTGATACCGAAGTTGGTCAGAAAGTGACGGACCCTGATGACTTGATCTTCCGTGAGGTCACGTTCGTGTGAGGAGCCAAATGAGATGGTCTCGCCATTGACAGTCACCGCCCAATTGCGACGGTGGGTTTCGTGCACTTCGCCGAAACGCTCGAGGAGCGACACCACGTCGTGCCACTGAATGTTGTGATTCAACGGGTGTCCGAAGATCTTTAGTGCAGTAACGCGGTGGTGGTGATCCAGCTTGACAGTCATTGTCAACCCCCTTTACAAGGGCCGTCGGTCGGTCCTTCTATGCACTCTTTACCTTTTAGAGGGCGTTGTCAAGCAACGCCACTACTTCTACGTGCTCGGTCATGGGGAACAGGTCAAACGCCCGTAATTCCTTTAGTTCAAAGCCTCCGGCGAGAAGGACTTTAAGGTCGCGGGCGAACGTTGCGGCGTCACACGAGACGTAGACAATGCGCTTGGGGGCCCGTCGGATCAGGGCGTCGGCCACGCCCTTGGCGAGACCACTTCGCGGTGGGTCAAGAACGACAATGTCCCCGGGGGCTACGGCGTCATTGATGGCGCGTGGAGCCACATTCCACTCACGCACGCGAAGCCAGCGAAGTTTGTCCGCATTCTCGCGAGCATCACGAACTGCGTACGGGGAAGATTCCACTGCCGTCACCTTGCCACCGGGTCCAACAATCTTGGCGAGCGGAACAGAGAAGAGGCCAACACCGCTGAAGAGGTCGGCAATGTGGTCGCCGGGCTTGGCGTCGGCGAACTCCAACACCGTCGAGAGCAGGGTCTCGGGAGCATCGCGGTGGGCCTGCCAGAACGAGCGAGGGCTTACGGAAAAAACGTGGTCACGAACACTCACGCGCGACTGCGTGTGGGGCTCGAGAGGCTCACCCTTCAGCGAGCAGAGTTCGTACAAGACACCACGGAACGTATCGCGCTTCACGACGGCAAAAGGCTGTCCATCACCAATGGCGCGCAGTTCAACCTCTTCGGCACCATCCCAGTTGGTAGAGAATGCGGGGGCGAAGGCGGGATTAGCTATCCAGCACGACCGAATCGGAACGAGCGTGTGCGAGCGAACACCGCGTAGACACAGTTCACCCTCCTCGTTCACTGCGCAGCGTAGTCGCGTGCGAGATCCCTCTCCCGAGCCAGCAACGGACTCCACGTGCACGTCACGATCAATGCCGGCGATGCGCTTCAGGTGCTCACGAACCAGTGTGGCTTTCCATGACTCTTGCGCCGAGACGGACGCGTGCTGCAAATCGCAGCCGCCGCAACCACCAGGGGCGGCGTAGCGACAGGGGGCCGTGACACGCTCAGGACTCGCTTCAATGACGTTGATCGCGTCGCCGCGGTAGAAGTTTGCGGTTGTTTCGGTGACGTCGACTTCGACGAGTTCTCCGGGAAGCGAGTGGCGAACGAAGACTACGCGTCCATCGCTCATGCGTCCTACGCCACCACTGGTAGCGGGGCGTTCGATTCGGACAGTTTCGCGGATGGTCTCGTTACTCACCCACCAAGCCTACTTTGTACCACTTTCAGCCAGTTGTTGTTCCAAATAGTCCGCCAACGAGGCCACTATGAACAGCCCGTCGTCAGGGTGCTCACCGTAGAGCGTGGTGCCGGGATTTACTTCGAGAACGATCCACCCCTGCTCGGTGTCGAGGAGGTCAACGCCACCCCAACCGAGTCCCAACGCTGCCGTCGCCGCCACGGCCAAGCGTTCGGCCTCGTGGGGGATCTCGTGGGCCCGTACGAACGAAGCACCTTGCGCCAAGTTGGTTCGCCACTCGCCTGGCTTTGGTCGACGGCGAAGGGTGTAGACCACTTTTCCGTCAATGACCGTCGCACGCAGGTCGTCAGTCCAGTCGAGCAGCGGTTGGACAATAAAGTCGTCACTCTGCGGTACCTGCGAACCGGCAACTCTCTCAACCGTGTGTCCACCACTTCCTCGCCGGCGCTTCAGCACCACTTCGTTTTCGTCGCGCGGCCCCTCAGCAAGTGACGTTGGCGGATGTGAAATACCGCGTGCAACAAACTCGTTCGCGCTCAGCCACTTGTCGGACGCTCGGTCGTGTTCAAAAGGGTGGTTCAGCACCAAGACACCCTGCGCTTCGAGTTCCCTAGCGCGAGCGATGTTGGTGGCTTTGCCGCTCCGCAGCACCGCGAGGTCGACGTTAGCAAGCAGTTCGCCATCTGGTTCGTCCCACCACATACGAACGCGATGGCCTCGACGGGTCAGCTCCTCGGCGAGATAGTTATTGCGACCAACTTCGTACCAAGCCGAAGGTGGTCCGACACGACCGGGCTGCTTGGCACTCGTCAGTAGCGCAATGGTCGCCACGAACGTTAGAGACCAGTGTGGCTCAAGAAAATGTCAACCAGTTCGTTGGCGCGTTGCACGGCCCCGGGGGTCAAGCGCTCGCTCTCCGCCAGCAGTTCGTTGACGTCAAGACCGAGGTCGCGCGCTTCTTCCTCGCCGCCTGCCCCCATCCAGTCACGGAGTTGGTTGACCTCAACTTCGGGGTGAAACTGCACCGCAAAGTTGCGTCCAACGGTGAAGGCTTGCACCGTACTGCCGGTCGTAGCCAGTACGTCAGCCTCTGGAGGCAGGACACACTCGTCGAAGTGGAACTCAAACCACGGACCGGGCACAATGGGTGACCCGACCGCGGGTGTCACGTCATACCAACCAACTTCGGGGTATTGCGAACGGCGCACCGAACCGCCGTGGAAGTGACAGAGCGCTTGGGCGCCGAAGCAAATACCAAAGACCGGTACCGAACGCTCCCCCGCTTCACGAATGAGCTCGAGTTCACGGTTGAGGAAGGACTCTTGGGTCTCTTGGTCGTAGACCGCGCACTTTGATCCACCAATAATCAGCACATCGACGCCCTCGAGAGAAGGTGTCGGTGTCTCTCTTTCGAACAAGACCACGTCCAGCGTGTAGCCCTTAGCGGCAAAGGCCTCACCAATGAGGCCGGGACTGTCTTCGTTGTGGTGACGAAGGTACAGTGCGCGAGGCATTAGCCCATCGATCCAATGAAGCTGTCCCAGTTACCAAGAACAGTTGCGCCAGCGTTGTTCTCAATGGCGTTCACCAAGTAGCTGATTTGAGCGTGGACTGCGGACTTGGCGGCTGGCTCGAGGTCGTCGTTGCCTTCGGTCTCGACGAAGCGCGTCTGAGCAGACTGCAGCACGAAGTCAATGGGTCCAACGGCGAAACCGCCGACGAGTGACCAGCAGCGCTTGAGCTCGCTCAGTCCACGAATGCCGTTGGTGGGTGACATCGTGGCCACGACGGCGTTCATGGGGCGCCCAACGATGGCGTTACGGGGCATCATGGGGCGGCTCGCCCAGTCAATGGCGTTCTTTACGACACCGGGCAGTGAGTAGTTGTACTCAGGGGCCGTGAAAAAGACGCCGTCAGCTGCACGAAGCGCGTCGCGAAAAGCCACAACAGACGCAGGTGAGTTCTCAGCGTCGATGTCGGAACTGTAGAGAGGCAACGTACCAATGTCGAAGTGTGTTGCTTCGTAGCCCTCAGGCAGCAGTGAAGCAGCAATCAGTGAAAGGCGCTTGTTGAGCGAGTGTTGACGAAGTGAGCCGACGAGGAAGAGTACATTTTTCATTCTTCCTACCTTAAACGCAAGCCTCTGGCCCTAGTGCGACTCACCCACCCGGGAGGGTCCATCCCATTGATTCTGCGATTTCCTTACACGTCGGGCAGATCGGGTACTTCTGAGGGTCACGGCCCGGCACCCAGACTTTGCCACAGAGCGCCTTCACCGGCGAGGCGTTAATGATGCCCTCGACGACGGAGTTATTCGTGGGAATGAAGTCACCCTTTTCTGGATGAAAACCTTCGAGAACAATGTGGCTAAAACGCTCGTGGTCACCCTCATCAACTTGTGGCGTCGTCGGGGTGAAAAGTTCGGTGTCGGTGTGCAAACTCACGTTCAAACCCTACACACCACTAACGTGGTCTCGTCATGAAAAGCCGTCGCCGCAAGCGCCTCCCGCCCCCACCCTTGGCCCTGCGGGCGTCGCAACACTCCAATCGCGACGGTTCACCAAAGACGGCGTACCGCACGGAATCTGAGGCAAAGTCAGCGGCGCAACTTTCGTGGACACTGAACCGCGTTGACCTGAACTCCTACCGCTGCGAAATCTGTTTCCAGTGGCACAATGGCAAGGACTCGCGCACCGATTAGCCATCGGGGTGGTTTTCGGGCAAAATAGGAGAACTCTAAACGAAGGGGTTCCCATGGCGGTTCAGGCGTACATTTTGATTCAGTCAGAGATTGGCTCAAGCGAGTCAGTCGTTCGCGCCACCCGTGAAGTTCCCGGCGTCCTCGAGTCCTTCGAAGTCACTGGCCCCTACGACGTCATTGTTCGTTGCGAGGCCGAGAGTGTTGACGACCTTGGCAAGTTCATTGTTGGTGCAGTGCAGCGTGTTCCCGGCATCACCCGGACACTGACCTGCCCCGTCGTCAATATCTAACCAAACGCTCCATCAGCTTCGAGCTGGTCAATCGTTTCTTTACTAAACCCCCACGAAGTCAGTCCTTCGCGCGTCCCCGTACCGGCCACTTGAGCGCTTCGTGAGATCTCGCCCGGCGTCTTCGAAAATCGTGGTGCCGGCTGTGGCTGTATCACAGGGCTGTTCGCGAACACGTCGCGCTCGGCGTTGTAGCGATGGGTTGCTGCTTCTGAAGGTGACAGCACTGGCGTGGTGCAGGCGTCAACCGCTTCGAAGATCGCGGTCCACTCGTCGCGCGTTTTGGTGGCGAAGACCTGCGCAAAGCGTTCCTTCATCACGGGCCACTGCGTCCGGTCCATTTGTTGTGGTAGTTCCTCTGTCGCCAGACCCAGACCTTCGAGGAGTTGCGCGTAGAACTGAGGCTCAATGGCCCCCACCGCCATGTACTTCGCGTCTGAGGTTTCGTAGACCTCGTAGAAATGCGCCCCGGTGTCGAGAATGTTCACGCCGCGCCCTTCTTCCCAGTAGCCGAGGGAACGGAACCAGTGCAGCATGGTGAGCATCGACGCTGACCCATCAACCATGGCCGCGTCAACCACTTGTCCCTCACCTGTTAATTTTGCGTGGAGTACGGCACTCACGACACCGAGGGCGAGAAACAACGAGCCGCCGCCAAAGTCACCAACCAGGTTGAGGGGTGGCACGGGTCGTTCCCCGGCCCGACCCATCGACCAGAGCGCCCCCGATACCGCGATGTAGTTAATGTCGTGACCTGCGCGCTCGGAGAGCGGACCCTCTTGTCCGTACCCCGTCATTCGGGCGTAGACGAGTCGTGGGTTCACACCCAGCACGTCTGTGGGACCGAGTCCCAGTCGTTCCGTAACACCAGGTCGAAACCCTTCAATGAGAACATCCGCCTGTTCGCAGAGTTCCAGCACCAATTTCTTGCCGGCCTCACTCTTCAGGTTGACGGCCACTGAGTAGCGTGAGCGATTGAGCAGCTCGTTCGACTCGGTGTAAGGCTTGGTCGCGTCACCGCGTTCCAAACGCAGTACGTCAGCGCCCAGGTCCGCCAGCAGCATGCAAGCGTAGGGACTAGGTCCGATGCCCGCGAGCTCAACTATTTTGATGCCACGCAGTGGACCCGACATGAAGACTTCCTAGTCCCACCACAGGTCGTGGCCGATGACGCCACGGGCGATGAGACCAAGTTGTACCTGCGAGGTGCCTTCCACAATGGTGAGTTGGCGAGCGTCGCGGTAGTAGAGCTCGGTGGGGTGATCTTCCATGTAGCCCGCCGCACCCAGCATCTGCACGGCGAGACCCGAGGCCTTCACCGCAACTTCCGACGCGTAGTACTTGCACATCGAAAGGTGCGGGACGTACTCCTTGGTGAACTGACCCCGGTCGGCCATGGTGGCGGCCCGGTACGTCAGAAGTCGCGCCGCTTCAATTTCGGTGGCGCACTTAGCGATTTCCCACTGGATACCCTGCATCTCAGCGATGGTCTTGTTGAAGGCTTGACGCGACTTCACGTATTCGGTGGCGTACATGAGCGCACCTTCGGCGAGACCAATGCCTCGTGCGGCCACAATCGGACGCATGGCGTTGAGCGATGACATGATGAGCTTGAAGCCACCTTCAATGAGTTGACCCGGCGCCACCTTCACGTTGTCAAAGACGATTTCCGCGGTGTCGATACCCTTGACGCCCATCTTGGCGTCAACACGGGGACGCGTGACCCCCGGTGTGTTGGCGTCAACGATAAAGGCATTGATGTCGCTGTGGAGACGTGACGATGGGTCGCCCGTCTTGGCGAACACCACAAACCAGTCGGCCTGCATGCCACCAGAGATCCAGCACTTCACACCGTTCAAGACGTAGCCGCCAGGAACGTCCGGGTCGGCCTTGGCGTACGAGGTCATACCGGCCACGTCGGATCCCGCGCCTGGCTCAGAGAGACAGAAGGCCGCGCGCTGCGTGCCGTTAGCGATGCCGGGGAGGTACTTCTGCTTTTGCTCTTCCGAACCAGCAATCATGATGGCGCCGGTGGGCAGACGCGTCAGCAGCAGCATGAGGCCAATCACGTTTGAGTACTTGGTCACTTCTTCAATCGCGAGGGTCAAACCCAAGATGCCCGCACCCGAGCCACCGTATTCCTCGGGGATGCACAGACCCAACAGGTCGGCCTTCTTTAACTCATCAAAGATGTCCTGGGGGTACTCCCCGGTGGTGTCTATCTCGCGAGCCCGGGGCTTGATCTTGTCCTGAGCCAACTTGCGTACGGTTAACTGCAGGGAACTGAGTTCTTCTGAAAGCTGAAAGTCCATACAAAGCAAATTAGTGCTGTTCGTGTGCCAACATGGCCTCATGGTTCCCTTTCACCGCAGTGACGCCCTAAAAGCCTTAAGCGAACAGCACTACGACGTTGTTGTTGTGGGAGCCGGCATGACCGGAACGGGTGTTGCGGTTGACGCCGCGGCTCGCGGACTCTCGGTGGCGCTCATTGACGCTGGGGACTTTGCCTGTGGCACAAGTTCCAAATCCTCGAAAATGGTGCACGGCGGTCTTCGGTATCTCCAGCAACGTGAGTTTCGACTCGTCTACGAGAACCTTCGCGAACGTCAGCGCCTGCTTAACAATGCTCCCTACCTGGTTCGACCACTGCCGTTTCTCATCCCGCTCTTTGGCAAAGACGGCATTGTTTCGTCCACCGTCACCAAGGCCTACGCGTCCGCTCTTCGTCTTTACGACCTCACGGGTGGGTGGCGTATCGGACAGCGCTACCGCCAGATCACCAAGGATGAGGCGCTCGCCAACATTCCATCGCTGAACGTCGATGCTCTCGTCGCGGGATTTATCTACATGGATGCGCGTGGGGACGATGCCCGCGTGGCGCTCACCCTCGCCAAGACTGCGCACGACCTGGGTGCCTGCGTGGCCAACTACGTGAAAGCCACCAGCGTTCTGAGAACTGCCGATGGGGCGTTGGCCGGCGTGACGTGTCGCGACGAACTCACTGGTGAGGTCTTTTCCATTGACGCCAGCGTCATGGTCAACGCCACGGGTGTGTGGGCTGATGCGGTGTTTTCAATGGCCGAAGGAGAACCCTCACACCGCATCACCCCGGCCAAGGGTGTGCACCTTTCAGTGCCGGCTCACCGCCTGAGTGCTGAAGTGGCGGCGGTGCTGAACGTGCCTGGCGATCGGCGCAGTATCTTCGTGGTGCCCTTCGAGGATGCTCCCTTTACCTTCATTGGTACCACTGACACCGCCTACGACGGCGACCTCGACTCACCCGAATGCACCACTGACGACGTGGCGTATCTCCTGAAGGCCGTCAACGCATCAACGTCGGCCAACCTCACCCCTGACGACGTCACCGGCGTCTGGGCCGGACTCCGACCACTCTTGGCCGCGCCCAAGGGTAAGGAGCTCAGTGAACGCACCGCGGACCTCTCGCGTCGTCACCAGGTGACCGACTCCGGCGATGGCGTTGTGCACATCACCGGTGGAAAGTGGACCACCTACCGTCAGATGGCTCAGGACACGGTCGACGCCCTCTCTCCCTACGTACCGAGGAAGGGACGCTCGCGTACCAAGAACCTTCCTCTCCACGGAACATCCGCCTGGCGACCCGAAGGTGACCTCGCCACCCTGCTCTACCGTCGCTACGGCGATGACGCACGCACTTTGTTGCAACTCATCAACTGGGAGCCCGAACTGGGAAAGGCGCTTATCGAAGGACAGCCCTACGTGGGAGCAGAGTTTGTGTATGCCGCCACTAACGAAATGGCAACGTCGCTCGTCGACATCCTGACGCGACGTACGCGAGCCCACTTGCACGATGCCCGGTCAACGCTCGCCAGCGCCCGCGTCATTGCTGAACTCGTTGCGCCTCACCTGGGGTGGGACGAGACAGAAATCACGAGCCAAATTGCCCAGTACGAAGAACTCGTTCAGCGAGAGTTCTCGAGCGCTGGCCTGAGTTTGTAAGGTACAGCAATGACTAAGCCCACCATGGCCACCGAGTACCCCGCCGACAAACTCGAAGCGGCACCACTCCCCCTTCGCCACGAAGTACTGCACGACCTCGAGGTAGCGGGCATTGCCTACTCCACGGAGCGTGACGTGCGTGCCGACCATGGTCGAGACTGGTGGCCGCTTTCGCTCGCTGCCGTTGAGGCTGGTCACGTTCCCCACTGGCCCGGTGCGGTCGTCTTTCCCACATCGCAAGAAGAAGTGGTGAAGTGCGTCGAAATCGCCGTGGCCCACAAACTCCCCCTCACGCCCCAGGGTGGACGTTCGGGTGTGGTTGGCGGAGCGGTAGCGCCCGATGGTGGCATCGCCCTTGACCTCACGGGCCTTAGCGAGGTCATCGACATGGACCTCGTTTCGGGCACCGTGACGGTCGGCGCGGGCATCTTTGGACCGGACCTAGAAGAGGCTCTTAACAACGTGGG
>Ga0164297_10000199_pt1 | contig 78317 bp, 60 predicted proteins | sample GEODES058metaG_FD_113539 | JGI IMG/M metagenome (GOLD analysis project Ga0164297, IMG submission 113539) | Dystrophic lake water microbial communities from Trout Bog Lake, Wisconsin, USA - GEODES058 metaG | ecosystem: Environmental > Aquatic > Freshwater > Lake | place: USA: Trout Bog Lake... | reverse complement strand
TGATTCCGAACAGACATGTTAAGCCCGTCCCGAATGCTTTCGGGGTCCCGGCGAATGCCGGGATACTGCACATCGCGGGAGAGTAGGTAGTTGCCATATTCTTTTAAAACGCCCTCCGGCTTATGCCGTGAGGGCGTTTTTGTTTGGGGTAAGGTTGATTCCGAACAGACATGTTAAGCCCCTCCCGAATGCTTTAGGGGTCCCGGCGAATGCCGGGATACTGCATCCCGCAATCCTGCGGGACGGGAGTCCCGATATTCATCGGGATAAAATCCGGTAGTTGCCATATTCTTTTAAAACGCCCTCCGGCTTACGCCGTGAAGGCGTTTTTGTTTGGGGTAAGGAGTATGGAAACAGGAAATTATACTGTATTTTTTAAACGCCTTCATGCACAGCAGGAAGGCGTTTCGTTTTTAATAGGCTACAGAGGTAGGCTTACCCTGGCCATTAATCCCTGCCCATAGCCTGGATCAGCAATACGAACCTATGGCAGGTGAGAATACACTGTAGATAGGCAAAACGACAGGATATAGAACGCTCTAGTCGCGGGTAGGTTCAACTTGATACTACAAACCTATTACTTCAGCGCTTATTCTATTGGCGTGCAGATCTCTATTAAGAATCCGTCAGGATCCCTGACGTATGCAACTACTTGTCCCCAGGGTTTGGTCGTAGGCGCTGCCAGAAGAACTGCTCCTGCATCAACTGCTCTATTTACGGCGTCCGAAACGTCGATAGTTGAAAAGCCGATCTCTATTCCAAAAGGTTTTTGATCTAAAGTGCTTCCGATAAAACCATCTTTCAGATTTGTATTTGCCAAGGCCTTGGACGCGAAAGAGAGCGTAGTTGCTCCCGAAATTAATTCCGCATATGAATTATCAGGTGTCATGAATTTTTGGCTGAAGCCAAATGCTTGTTCATAAAAGGCAATTGTTTTTTGCACTTCTTCAACATAAAGAATTGTGTATGCGAATTTGATCATTTCACGTCACGCGTTTAGTTTTTTCGAATTAGGTTTCCGGAGCAAAAGTGAAACAAAAAAGCTACAAAAATTGATAAGGCTCAAATTAGAATATTGAGCGGTTGGCATGAAGCTAACAATGATTGCTGAGCTCGGAAGACAACAATATTTATCGAAAAAAGAATTGAGCTGCGGCGTAAAAATAATCGGAAAAACGTTGCCGAAAGTACCAGAATTCTTGTCAAGTCAAACCTTGATACTGAGATGCTATGTTACTTCAAACATAGCCTGTACAAGGGTTTGAGTGCTTTTTGAAATGACGATCCCCGACATTTTGCCGGGGATCATTGTTGGTAGCACGTACGGGAGTCGAACCCGTCATTCCTCCGTGAAAGGGAGGCGTCTTAGCCGATTGACCAACGCGCCATCACTGTTTTGGGAGTGCAAAGATAAGAATGGTTTTCTACTCTCCAAAATTCCACAAATATTTTTTTAGCTCGCAACCATTGCATTGATGATACCGAGGAATTCGTCGGCTTTAAGCGACGCTCCGCCAATAAGGCCGCCGTCTACATCTTTGCAGGCAAATAGCTCTGCAGCATTGGATGGTTTGCAGCTTCCGCCGTAAAGAATTGACATATTATCTGCTGCCGTCTGTCCATATTTACCAGCTATCACACTGCGGATGTGTGCGTGCATTTCCTGAGCCTGTTCAGTGCTGGCAGTGCGGCCTGTTCCTATAGCCCATATAGGTTCATAAGCGATTACAATGTGACTCAATTGGTCCGTGAGGTGAAATAGCCCCTCATTGATCTGCTGTTCTACAAATTCATTTTGCTTGCCGGCATCGCGTGTTTCCAACGATTCGCCGCAGCAAAATATCACTTCCAGGCTATTGGCAAGTGCCTGGTTCACCTTTTTGGCCAACATGGCATTGTCTTCTTTGAAATACTCGCGACGCTCTGAATGGCCTATGATCACATAATCCGCACCGGCGCTCTTTAACATTGTAGCTGATATTTCGCCTGTATAGGCGCCAGAGGCCTCGGTATAGCAGTTCTGTGCTGCAGTATGGATATGACCGCGGCCTTTTAGCAACCCGGCAACCTGGACGATGCTCACAAACGGCGGTGCTATGACAACCTGCCTGTTTTCGCTAAGTGCCGGCAGGCCGGCAACAATGCCATTTACAAGTGCATTACCCTCAGGCAATGTCATATTCATTTTCCAGTTTGCAGCTACTATTTTCTTACGCATGTGTGTTATGAATTTTATGATCGTTGTTTTAGTTTATATCAGTTACGGGCGGTTACGGGTGGCTTCACCGAACAAATAGCCATACATTTTTCGTTCAGCATCGCTTAGCTTTTTGCCGCGCCTGGCCATCATTCTGTCTGCAGTTTCCATTGCACGGTCAAACTGGTAGGTAACCATGCCTTCCGATCCGCCCCAGGAGAATGAAGGGACGAATTTCTCAGGGAAATTTCCGCCGTAAATATTACTTGATACGCCAACTACCGTACCTGTATTGAACATCGTGTTGATGCCGCATTTCGAGTGGTCGCCCATTAGCAAACCGCAGAATGTAAGCCCTGTTTTTACAAGTTGTTCGCTCTGTTCATCCCAAACCTTCACTTCATCGTAATTATTTTTCAGGTTGGAGCAGTTGGTATCTGCGCCCAGGTTGCACCATTCACCGATCACGGCATTGCCTACAAATCCATCATGCCCCTTGTTACTGTTAGCAAAGAAAACAACGTTGCTTATTTCGCCGCCAGCTTTACAGCCAGGGCCAATTGTAGTTGCCCCATATACTTTTGCGCCCATTTTCAGCGTGGCATGGTCGCACAGCGCCACGGGTCCGCGCAGCATGCACCCTTCCATAATTTCAGCATCCTTTCCCACGTAGATAGGGCCGGTTGTTGCATTGAGTATGACACCGGGGTTGATGCTTGCGCTATCTTCAATAAAAATGTGCTCTGTGCCGCGCACTGAAACGCCCTCTGGTATTGGAGCGCTTTTTCGGCCGTTAGTGATCAATTCATGATCTGCTCGTATCAACTTATCGTTCAGCGAAAAGATGTCCCAGATATGCGTTACGCAGACCATGTCGCCTGGATATGACCGTGTAGCGAGTGTGTTGGCTGTTTGTAGTAGTGATTCTGAAGAAGAAAGCCCATTGTCTACATGTGCTGCAATAAAAGTTTCGCCGGAAACTAATTGCTCTCCCGGTTGCAGTTTTATAATTGCAGCAGCAATATCGGCAGTGGCTGCTATAGCTCCGTTAATATAAATAGATCCGCCGGATGGAACGGCCCCATAGAGTGGCTGCAGATAAGCTTCCGTAAGGGTGTGTGTGGTAGCTCCTAATATTCGCTCCCAGCGTTCGCGCATCGTGAAGATGCCGCACCTGATGTCTGCCACCGCACGGGTATGGGTGAATGGGAAAAGACCTGTTCGGTTGATATCAGACAATACGTAGTTCATAATCGTCAAAGGATGTATTAAAAAAAATACTGCCGGTGGAATGTGCCGTACGAACAACAAAAAATCCCGGCAAAAGTCGGGATTTTTTACTCTTTGTACAAGCTATATATTGCGTAACTAAATGTTATGCTTTTTTCTCGTAGCGTTTCTTGAACTTCTCGATGCGGCCCGCAGTATCTACGAACATAGATTTACCAGTGTAGAACGGGTGTGAGGTGTTAGAGATTTCGACTTTGATCACGGGATACTCTTTGCCGTCTTCCCAAATAACTGTTTCCCTGCTTGGAGCTGTAGAGCGTGTCAGGAAAGTTGTATCGTTTGATGTGTCTTTAAACACAACCATACGGTAACCTTGTGGATGAATTCCTTTCTTCATTGTTGTTGTTATTTGTTTGTGCATGGATTTTGCCATGCGATAAAAAAATGGACAACAAAGATAAGAACAAATATGGAACTCCCAAATTTATTTTTTGCCTCCCAAACGGGATAGTGCCTGGTACTTGCTGACAGAGTCGGGTATGTGTAGCGCGGTGTAATTGGCGGCAAGGGTAATATATGCTTTTGAATAGCCAGGATCTGCCAGCAATGCACCCCGTAAATAACTGATGGATGAGTCGAATTGACTCATATTGTAATAGCATAGGCCAGTGTTGTAGTAAGCCTCGGCATAATTAGGCCGGACCGCAATTGCTTTTTTGCACATCTCCACGGCTTGCGGAAGGCGATGTGTGAGAAAATAGACACCGGCAAGATTATTCATTGCCTCGCACGCATTCGGGTTCACCTGTATGGCTATTTTATCATGAATTTCTGCCGAATCGTATTGTTTGTTTATGAAGTAAGCATTCCCGATCTCAATTTGTGCGTTGCCGTATTCCGGAAAAATATCTATAGAACGTTTCAGATACCTGATGCCATCAGCAAGAAGTTTTTGTTTTTCAACCGGGTCTGTTTCCCGCTCATAGTCTTCAGATACTATGGTATAGCCAACGCAGTAATTGAGCCTGCTGCTGTTGGGCGATTTTGCAAGGTCCGCTGTGTACAGTGTCTTGTTGTCTTTCCATTCTGCATTTCTTGCGTAAGTAATGTTGCTAAAAATGAGCAGCATCGGTAAAAGCACCAGGGCGACCTTTGGCCTGGCAAAATGTTTGATCTCGAGCGATCCGCCTGCTAGTTGCTCTAACCCCAGCGCTGCGACAAGGCAAAAGCCGGCCGATGCGCAGAACAGGAAACGTTCTCCCATTCCCGAACCGATGAGGAATGTAATATTCGCGAAGAGGGACAAGCAAAGTAAGTAGAACAAAATGCCGAAGGCCAAAATATCTTTGCGATATCGGATTATGCGTTGTATGGCAATGGCCGCAAGTGAAATGTAGGCCACCGCAATTGCGATGACGATAGGATCAGAAAGCGATTTAAAAGGGATGGTTCTGTATGAATAATCGCTTATGAGCGGGTAGGGTAGCGCCAGCAGTTTAAGGTACAGGCCAAGCGTATATATTGCTGTTGCATGCCGCACGGCAAGCGATGGTGCCTTGGCCAGTTCGTTGTCGATCATATTGATAGATGTGATCTCGTTGCCATTAATGTCGAGAATATGGGCCCTTAAAAGCAAAAAGGCTGCCGCTGCCGCTACAGCGCCTCCGAATATGATGAAGGCTCGCTTCCTGTTGTTGTTTTTATAGAGGAAGAACAGAAGTGGGATAACAGCCAGGAAGGTGATGTCAGTTTCTTTGGATAAAAGGGATAAGAACATGCTGCCTATGCCCAATACAAGATATGGAAACATGTTGTGCTCCATATATGAAATGAAGAGGTTGAGTGCACTCATGCCAAAGAGGAAGCAAAGCAGCTCATCGCGGCTTTTTACGTTTGCAACTACTTCAGTATGTATCGGATGTACAGCAAATAGCATTGCAGCGGCAAATGCGACCATTAGCCGTTGCGGGCCAAGCAAGCGGCGCAGAAAGGTGAACAATGACAGCACGCCCAGAATATAAACGACGATATTGAAAAAGTGATTGACAGAGGGATTCGCGCCCCAGAATTGATATTCAACTGCAAACATCACCAGCGAAAGGGGTCTGTACGTTTCATTGGGTGCTATCATGAAGCCACGGAGGTGCGGTGTGGACAATATTTCCGGTATTCCCTGCAATCCCTTTAGAACAAACGAATTGTTCTGCAATATTTCGATATCGTCCATGGCGTAACCATTACTTATAGTATTGGCATACAGAATGAAACAAAATAGCGATAATGCTATCGCAAGTTTGCTTTCAATGCTAAACGAACGTTTCTCGGAAAACTGTTTCCCTAAAGCCGCGCTTTTTACTGCAGGTGGTCTGCCCTTAATGCTTGCCGCTGCGGCAAAGAAACGCGAAATACTGCCTTTTTTTGTGAGAGAAGCCAACTTCATTGCAATACAATTAAGATGAATTATATTGTAATTTAGTGTTTATTTGCATTCATTACAAACTATTATTCAAAGAATTTATAGTTATTTTTTAGAAATAGTTTTTAAATGTTTATTTATAATGAATTTTTCGTAAAATAACTGATCTTCATGGTCGGTAGTAACTATAAAAATAATTTTATTTTTATATATGGCTGTAGATCACTTGCCTCGCATATAGGTTATACAGCACAGGTGGCATTGCCTGAATTACTTCTTCATGTCGTTTGCTGCTATTTAAAATGGCATGTGAAAACGAAAATACATACACGTTATCTATCGCGTTCCTAACGGTTTGGTTGCCTTTTTCATAGAGACTACAGGCGAGTCTCAGGCACTTTTTCACCATTGCCATATTATTTTTCGCAAGTTGCGCCTGCGTGTATCGCAGCATTTGCTTTGCAAAATCGTAGGGGTTTCTACAAGCTGCTTTGTTGCACTGTGCGGAAAGCTCCGGCAGGCTGTTTTTTATATATTCAGATAACTGTTTTTGGCTGATCATGACCATTTTTTTTTTATAACGAACAAAAATGGTGCCGCCATGTTACGATCTGACAACCCGCAGGCGTGCTTTAACAGTTCCTTCGCCTGAGCTGATCCTTGCAATATAATTACCGGGTGGGAACGAAGAGATATTGAACATTGCAGTGCCCATTTGAATTGGGACCATAGGTTGTCCGAGCAAGTTGAAAAAAGTAACAAGATCTCCGGGTTGCATCCCATTTATTTTTACCTGACTGGTTGTTGGATTAGGAAAGGCAGTGTATGCCGGTGATGGGCGCACAACATTAACAACAGCAATAGTGCTGTCGGTTACGGAGTCAACAACTGAGGGGCTAAAGCCGTAAATGAACGACACTAAAGCGCTATGGCCTGAAATTAAAGTGCCAACGTTATACACGATCCCCATGCTGCTGTTGGCTGTAATGCTGTCGCCCAGCGTATAGTCGAAATTAGCAGGGTCCATAGCCCAGATATTATCTATCGTATTGGCGGTAGGCAGGCCCGGCGCGCGGGTAATGAATCCTTCGGCAGTGGCGTCTTGCGTACTTAAAACGATATAGGCATTGTTGTGCACTGTGCCCCTGGCCGACACCGCAACCCGGTTCAGTGTATCCGGCGCCTGGTATTCTATTTTGCTCACTGTCTGATAGTTATGCGAAAGCAAGGCATCATTGTGCGGATTGATCATGCGCATATAGTAAATGTCTTCTTCCGGGGCAAGACTTGTATTTTCTATGATCACATCCATGCGCACGTAAAGCTGGTTGGTATCCAGTGTCGTTAACTGGGTGATGTAAATACCGTCCTTGACGCCCTGCCACGAGGTTTTGATGACACCGGAAGTGTCTGTCCAGGACATCTGGTAGCAATTTGAAAACCCCGCGATCGTATCGAGCCCGGCAGCATCTGTGTTCCAGCCATTCAGTTGTATGCCGTTCGACATATAGCTCCAGCCCTCGTTCACGCCGCCGGGTAACACGAAGTCGCCGTAATATGCCGGTGCGCCTACGTTCCAACCGTCCTTATCTGGGTCGGCCACAAAACCTATTGCGCTATCTGCAATTGCTGCGCCGCCGCAGGTGGTGAAATTATGCAGATATGAAAGTGTATCGGGATGATAGCCTACAGGGGGGTGAACGCTGGACCCAATGGCTCCGTTCCAGTTGATACCAGCTTCTACATATTTCCCTTTGATGAAGGAATTGCAGTTCAGTATCTGTGCGTAACCGCCATCACTTAATGAAAGGACCAATACGGCCACCAGGAAAAACAGACGTCTCATGCACTAAGTTATTAGATGAGCAAACAACGGATTATAGTAGCCAAATCTACGAATAATTCATGCAAGCACTAAAAAACAAGCGGATTATGTCCTGGTGAATATTAGTAACTAATGATAGGAGTAACTATTTTAGCGGGCAATAACAATTTGCACACTATGAAAAAGTTACTACTTACTCTTTTATTCACCATCACACTTTTGCCGTCTGCCTTTTGCTATTACGATCAATATGGCATCAGGCACTATCGCATTGCACTGGACCTGACCAGTCCACTGGGCGCACTTTCCAAAGGGGGCGCTGCGTTAGAGACCCGCAGGGGCAGTTGGTCCACCCTTATTTCTTATACGCAGTACTGGGGCGTATATGCCGGCAAACAGGCTGGTTTGGAGTACCAGCATTTTTTATGGACACGCACTACCCGCGAGTTTTTTATCTATGTAAAAGGTTTTGCCGGCGCATCATCATATGACAGCAAAAAGTTGCAGCCAATAGGCGATAACAGCAATATATTTATTGACGAAGAACCCTATTGGGGTGTAGGTGCAGGTTTTGGCAAACGATATAACTACAAGTGGTTCTTTTTTTCGTGGAAAACAGGCATTAAATACACGGTGCTGCCCAGCGATATGCCTACAGAAGATAAGAACATGTATCGCCTGTTCTACTATACCGGGCCTGGTTCCTACATTGATTTTAATCTGCATTTCGGCATTCAGCTCTGATGTGTTGCGGGATTGTTGGCGATAAGCCGCAATTTTTAGTAAATTTAGTCAATGATACAGCGTCTTTTCGACATAGTTGCTGAGCGCAGCAGGCTGGCTCCGCGCGATGTAATGCTTGCTGCCAAAGAGCATGGTACGTGGCGAACCTATAGTTGTGCCGAAGTGTGGCAGATGGCCCGTGCAGTGGCCGGGGGCTTGCTGCAACAGGGGATCGTTCATAGCACTGATGCGCGGACGCAGGAAAAAATAGCGATCATCTCTCCCAACCGACCTGAATGGATCATCACAGATGTGGCAGTGCAGCTTACTTCGGCAGTGCTCACGCCAGTTTATCCGACAATAAGCCCAACTGAGCTGGAGTATGTATTGAATGAGGCGGGCGCAAAGATGTTATTTGTTGCCAATGCCGAAATATATGAGCGATTCAAAGACGCTTTCGCTAATGTACCATCGCTTCAGCAGATATACAGTTTTGATGAAATTGAAGGTGTCACCAATTGGCAGACCCTGGTAAATGCAGGGGCACAACCGGATGATCAACTGATAGCGGCCATCCGGCCGGAGACACTGGCGACGATCATCTACACATCAGGTACCACGGGCAACCCCAAGGGTGTTATGCTTACGCACAGCAACATAGCGTGCAATGTGCGCGACTCCATGCCGGCCTTCACTTTTGCCGCAGCAGGCAGCAGGGCATTGAGTTTCCTTCCGCTGAATCATATATTCGAGCGGATGGTTTCTTATATCTATCTGCAGGCGGGTGTAAGCATTTATTATGCCGAGAACATGGATACGATAGGGCTGAACCTGAAGGAAGTGAAACCGCTGGTATTTACTACCGTGCCCCGCCTGCTGGAGAAAGTGTATGAGCGTATTATGAATACAGCCCTTGAATTGAAGGGCATTAAACGCGCGCTGTTCTTCTGGGCCCTGGGACTGGGTAAGCGATATGATAATATTCATAGGGGCGGCCCCTGGTACCGCCTACAACTGGCCATTGCCAATGCGCTGGTGTTCAGTAAGTGGCGCGAGGCATTGGGGGGCAACGTAAAAGCTATTGTGGTGGGCTCCGCGCCAACACAGGAGCGTCTTGCACGCATATTCACTGCAGCGCGCATCATCATTATGGAAGGTTACGGGCTTACAGAGACATCACCTGTAATATCGGTGAATCGGTTTGAGTCGGAAGACCGCCGTATAGGCACCATAGGCCCGCTGATACAGCATGTGGAAGTGAAGATCGCTGAAGATGGCGAGATACTGACGAAAGGCCCGAATGTTACTTCTGGCTACTACATGCACCCTGAACTAACGGCTGCTGCGATCGATGGCGACGGATGGTTTCATACAGGTGATATAGGGCAATGGGTGGAAGGCCGTTTTCTGAAGATAACTGACCGTAAAAAGGAAATTTTCAAAACCTCTGGCGGCAAGTATGTGGCGCCGCAGGCCATAGAAAATAAAATGAAGGAGAGCCCATACATTGAGCAGATGATGGTGATAGGCGACGGCCGCAAATTTGTGAGCGCATTGATAGTGCCTTCTTTCACACAACTTCGCAAATACCTGAAAGATAATTTCCCCAATATCTCTGTGCCCGCCAGTAATACCGAGCTCGTAAAAATGAAGGAGGTAATGGCGCAGGTGCAGAAGCAAATAGACAAATACAATCCACTTTTCAGCCATCCCGAACAGGTAAAAAAGGTGGCCCTTCTCCCAGATGAATGGACCATTGACGGTGGCGAGCTAACCCCTTCGCTAAAGATCAAAAGGAAGGTGATAGAAAAGAAGTTCGCTGCTGAGATAGAAGGCATCTATGGCGAATGACGGCCCGTATAACCTCTTGTGCCATTCATTACGATCATCCGCATCTCTGAGGGTTCATCGTGCATCACGTAAGGCTTTTTGGGGTATTGCCCGATGACCAGAAAAAAAGGAAACCGGGCAATGATAGTGCGGTGAGCAATTGTATCTGGCTGTTATTCAGCGCGTTGCTATCCACACACCGGTTACCTGCATTGCCCGGCATTGCCCGATGGTTGCCCGATGATTGCCCGGCCTTCGACGAGGTGACTCGTCCTTGACTCGTCCTAAAAATGGTTGACATGATATTGCCTGCACTTACAGGTGCTTTCAAAGAGCTGAGTGCAAGTTGCTATGATATGCGGAGGTGGGCAAAAAGAGATATTCACAAAAGCCGGTGCACGTTTGCGGTGTGAAGTGATCTACAACTTAGTATGGGTGGATAAATTTTCTGTGGAGTGACTGTTTGCACCGGAAAGCAGTCCGAAAACATTTGCCTCAATTAATGCCCGCCAACTGCTTGTTATGTGCCTTCTGACTGTGTACAGCGCTGCGCTGTAAAGAACGCCGACGACAACGAAGGCTCATATTTGTTAATGCAATTCTACGCTTCAATTGTATATTTTATATACTTTGTTAATCAAAGTTGCCATTTCGTTACCGTTCGTGAACAAATTCGACCGTTCGTGGCATTTTTTTGTTTGTATCACTGCTCGTCGTAATTTTAGTTTGTTAATAATCAGTATGTTACATATTTGTTATTGATTTTTACAAATTAAACTTTTGTCTTATGAAAAAACTGCTCCTCTCAAGTTTTTGTGTACTTATCGCCGTTTGGTGTAATGCCCAGAATGCAACTGTGCGGTTGATCGCCGGTAGTGGGACGAACGTTGCAGGTTATTCCGGTGATGGTGGCCCTGACAGTTTAGCCCAATTCAATAATATCGGTGGAATTTGTATGGACAGCCACGGTAATATGTTCGTTCAAGATATTGGCAACTCGCGTATTCGTAAGATAGATGGCATTACCCATCAGGTGACGACTATAGCGGGAACTGGTGTGCCCGGCTATTCAGGAGACGGTGGCCCGGCAGTTCTAGCCCAACTTTCATGGCACAATGATTGGACTACGTTTCATAGATATGGAAACTTGTGTGTAGATGATAGCGACCATTTGTATTTTGCCGATGAGTCGAATGGTAGAGTGCGAAAGATTGATCTGGCAACTGGAATTATATCAACAGTTGCCGGAGGGGGCACTACCGATATTTCCTCTGTCTTGTATTCTGATTCAATAAGCGCCACAGACCTGGGTTTTGACCCATGTGGACTTTGTGTAGATTCAAAGGGTAATTTATATGTAGTTGATGGATCTTCAAGCTTTCTATTGAAAATAGATCATGCTAGTTCATTGGTACGTTTTATGTGCTTCAATGTATTTTATGGACCATTGTCAATAGACGGTGCTGACAATATATATTTTCCTGTGAACTACGGAACGGTTACAACCGTTGCCAGGATAGATACAAGCGGAATAACTACTAATCCGGTAGCAGGCACCGATTTTTTGGGACCAACACCCATCCTAAGAAACGAGTTTACAGGCAACGGTGTGCCCGCTACGGCCCACCAAAATTTCTACATTTTTAATTTTACAACAGACACTTCAGGCAATCTGTTTTTTACTGACCTTATATTCAATAATATCTGCAACAAAGTTTCTTCAAAAACAGGGGTCCTTACGAAGGTCTTGGGTAATATCAACAATTACATTGGTTCGCTGAGCGGATATTACGAAGATACCTGGAATAGCTACTACAATTATAACTATGGTGAGCAAACACAAGTATCTTCTTTTAGCGATTATCATAGTATGATGTCTGCTGACACATTTAACAATAATGGTACTTCGATCTGGGCGTTATATGCAGGGCGCAATGGTAAAAAATATGTTAGTCTTGGGAATGGTATAGCGGAGTTCACCGAGTCATCTTTTAGTATTGATCGCGTTTATTTAACGGATAGTATTGAAACTCCAAGCTGTACGCTTCCATCCACGCATGCATTCGGTTTTCATGGGGTTGTTTCAGGCACACCAGGACCGGGTGACTCGCTTTATGTTACTGTAGATTACAATGATCTGCTACCTGATTGGGGGACAGATAGTATAAACCACAATGAGCATCATACCTTTAAACTGCCTTACTATTCTTTCATAGACAGTGCCGGAGACACTGCATATGGCTTTGGCTCCAATTTCAACTACCTGCCTCCTCACACGTACAGAATGCCGGGAACATATTCCCTCGCTGTTACTTATTCAACCGGCAATGGCTACACCGACAGAGCGAAATTGCCTGTGGTTGTGGGCAATATATGCGACATGACAAACTCGTCAAAAATATACATTACCAATATTGCAGACAGCATTGTTTCCCTGCCTTGTGCGCACACAACAACAGTCAGGTATAAAATTGATGGAGGCATTTATCCCACGGATACTTCTTACGTGCCTCATACATTTGATTCGGTGTATCTGGTCATTCAGTATTTCGATGGCTCAGATGATGTTGTTGCCGTGCCAATAGATACTATAGCGACTTGGGTGTCTTTCTGGTATTATGGATATTCATTTGATTTTCATTACTCCGGTTACCACAGCTATGCATGTGATACCTTTGCGGGAGATAGGTGGGCGCAAGTGTTTGCCATATCTAATTCTGGTGCAATGGATACATACCAGGATTATGATAATGCAGAAGTTACACTTGTGGAAAGCCCTCATTATACCGTTGTAAACTGTGCATTGGGCTCCGGAGTAAGTTCATCGGCCGGAAGCGATTCCTCCCTGATTGTTTGTCATTCCCCTTATAATGCCAGTTTTCATATAAACAGTACGTTCAGCTATGCTTCAGATACTATCCACTCAGTTAGCTATCATCTGAATTTTGGCGACGGCAGTGATACCTCTATTGTTGTATCAGCAGCCACAGACGGGTTGGGCAATTATTACTGTAATGACACGGTTTACCATACCTACTTTATGCCAGGAGCATTCACTATGGCGGCAACGCCTCTGCTTGCCGGGGCTCCGGCATTGCATTCTACAGTCACCATAGGCACCAGTTGCTCACCGCTTTCCGGCGTGTTTTACCGCGATGGTAACGGCAACTGTACGGACGATCCGGGCGAGACGCTGCTGCGTTACTGGCCTATGGCGGTGATCAACAATACGCTCGGCGACACCACTTATGCCTGGTGCGACACTTTTGGCCACTACGCCCTCAGCCTGATAGATGGGGATACCTATACCATTGTTCCCAACTACTTTGGTCTCTTCGGATTAGACAGTGCATCACTGTCCCTTAGTTGCCCTTCAGCTACAGGTTATACCATTACTCCGGTGGCTGGTAGCAGCTATACACAGGACTTTGGCTTTACGTGTCCTTCTCTGCCCACCAACATGGATATGGATGTATCCGGCTGGACCTGGGGTATAGTGCCCGGCGATACCGGCGTAGTGGGTGTATGGAGCAGCAATGCGTGGGGTTATATGTGCGACTCGCTGACATCAACTGTGACACTTACTCTGGATCCGCTGCTCACCTACCTGGGCATGTGGGACGGGCCTACACCAACGGTATCGGGAAGCACGCTGACATGGACATTCCATACTGAAGACAACCTGCTTGATTTCCATGCGGATGTAAAAGTGATGACCAGTACCAGCGCCACAATGGGAGCCAGTGTGTGCAATACGTTGCATGTAACACCGACTGCATTACCGGATGATGATACTACTAACAACACTTACCATTGGTGCGAACCTGTGCGTTCTTCATGGGACCCTAACGAGAAGCAGGTATCTCCGCAAGGTTATGGTACTGCGGGATACATACAGAACGGCACTGCACTCAGTTATATCATCCACTTCCAGAACACCGGCACAGCCCCGGCGCAGAATATCACCATAAATGATACTATCAGCCAGTACCTGGACATAGCTACACTGCAGGTGGTAAGCTCAAGCTCGGCTGTGGAAGTGTATAACCCTGAACTGACGAATGGCATTGTTAAATTCAGGTTCAATAATATCAACCTGCCGGACAGCACCAGCAGCCCTGATGGTAGCATTGGTTATGTTGCTTATAGCATTCAGCCAAAGCCAGACCTGGCTGCGGGTACACAGATATTGAATGATGCGGGTATCTACTTCGATTATAATCCGGCAGTGGTGACCAATGCAACGCTGAACACTATAGAAGACACACTTGGTGGCATAACCGGTGGCAACACGGTTTGCGTAGGTGGAACCCTTACGCTGAGCAATAGCCTTACCGGCGGATCCTGGAGTTGCAGTAATGGCCATGCTTCTATAGCAAGTGGTGTAGTAACTGGTGTTTCTGCAGGTATGGATACAGTGACCTACACGATGTATGGTGGCGACCAGAAAGTTCAGAAGGTGATCACGGTAAACCCGCTGCCTTATGCTGGTGTCATCACCGGTGCTTCTTCGGTGTGCGTAACAGCCACAACAACACTTGCGGACACGGTAAGTGGCGGCGTGTGGTCGGTGGGTTCATTGACGTCGGTAACTGCGGGTGTGGTAACAGGTCTCGCTACGGGCTCAGATACTATCCGTTATGCTGTGACCAATGGTTGCGGCACATCTACGGCAAAGAAACCGATCAGTATTATCACTGTGCCGGCTCCCGGTACACTGTCGGGCGCAGACTCCGTTTGCGCAGGGAGTACGATCACGCTGACTCCATCAGTGAGCGGTGGCGCGTGGACAAGCGGCGCTTCCTTAAGCATTTCATCGGGTGTTGTAACGGGTAGCATTGTTGGCACAGATTCTGTTCATTATACAGTGGCCAACAGTTGTGGTACATCGATGGTTAGCCATGCGGTAACTGTGAAACCTTTACCTGCTGCTGGTCCCATAACAGGTGCAGATTCAGTTTGTGCGGGTAGTACGATCACTCTGACCGCTAGCGGTGCGGTCGGGGTTTGGACAAGTGGTCCATCCATAAGTGTTTCATCTGGTGTTGTAACAGGTAGTATTGCAGGCACGGATTCTGTTCATTACACTGTGACAAATAGCTGTGGCACATCGGTAGTTAGCCATGCAGTAACCGTGAAACCATTGCCTGTTGCTGGCTCAATAACAGGTGCAGACTCAGTTTGTGCAGGTAGTACGATCACTCTGGCCGCTAGCGGTGCAGGCGGGGTTTGGACAAGTGGTCCATCCTTAAGTGTTTCATCCGGTGTTGTAACCGGTAGCACTGCAGGTACGGATTCTGTTCATTATACAGTGGTCAACAGTTGTGGTACATCGGTGGTGAGCCATGCGGTAACTGTGAAATCGTTGCCAGTTGCAGGTGCCATCACCGGCGCAGACTCAGTGTGTGTGGGTACAAATATTACGCTTTCAGAAAGTGTGACCGGTGGCAGTTGGAATGGTGGCTCGTTGTTCAGCGTGGCGGGTGGGGTAGTGAGCGCAGGTGCCGTAACAGGCACAGACTCTGTGCACTATACTGTAACTAATAGTTGCGGATCGGCAACTGTCGCAGTCCCTGTAACGGTGATCACTATTCCTTCAATAAGCTCACTGTCAGGACCGGCAACTGTGTGCCAGGGCGACTCGGTTACATTTACTCCGGCTATTGCGGGCGGAGCCTGGTCTGGCTCACCAGGTATTACCGTTCATAATGGTATAGTAACAGGCGTTTCTGCCGGGATAGATACCGTTTATTATATGCGCACCAATAGCTGCGGCACATCGGGCACGCAAACTTATATTACTGTGGCTACCGTTCCTGATGCCGGTATCATCACTGGTGCAGACAGTGTGTGCGCGGGTGACTCGGTTGCACTTTCCAATTCAGTGTCTGGCGGTGTTTGGTCGGCAGCAGGCAGCAGCGCAGCAGTCAGCGCCACAGGTTTGGTAACCGGTACAACGGCCGGCACGGCAATTATCAGTTATGCAGTCACTAACAGTTGTGGTACTTCCGCTGCCAGCTACTCAGTAGTGGTGCTGTCGGCTATAGCATGCGAAGGCACAACAGGATTGGGACAAAGCAGCAAACCGGCCGTTATCGAAGTATTCCCGAATCCGAACAGTGGATCATTTGAGATCGCATTGCCGGCGCCTGCAGGCAGCGCCTTATTGACGGTGACAGATATGTACGGTAAAGTAGTGATGGCCCAAAGGCTACCTGACGGCCAGGTAAAATACAATGTTACATTGCCTGCGGTTGCAGCCGGGACATACACAGTTATCGTGCAGTCGGGAAATGTGACCTATCGTGAGAAGATGGAAGTGTGGTAACGATGTGAATAGAAGTTATAGAACAAAGAGCGCCCGAACGGCGCTCTTTGTTGTTACTATCTCAGCAGCGCTACCGCCAGGTCAACGATCAATAGCGCGGTAACGGCAATGACTACTATGCCCGTGTACTTGAACATATTGCGCATGTGGCGAACCGCTTTTGCATATAATGCAGGGTCGTTGTTGCCCAGTGAGCGGGACAATGTTACTGAATAGCGGTAAAGCGTAAAATTGGGGTAGAAGAGCAATGCTGCAACTACGCAGAAGAAGATCAGCACAATAGTGCTGGTGCCTTCGGGTATGGACATAGTGCTCTTATACTCGGCAAGGTTGGACACTACTATGGAAGTGAGCACACCCACGACCAGCAAGACGCCAATAAAGACAAAACCGAAGATGGCCAGGAGTTTTGTCCATTTTACTGTTTCCTTAAGATCTGCATTCATTTGCTGATCCTCTGTCTTGAAGAGTTGATCCTGATTATTTTCCTCCATACTACGATCTCGATGCAGCGCTGGCTATAGCCGCGAGTATAACAATTCCATATAATGACAACATGACGATGACGAGTATGCCCATGTAGGTGAACATATTCTTCAGGCTGGCTATCGAATTCTCAAAAGTGGTCTGGTCTGTATTCATGAGGCCTTGTTTGACACGGCTGGCAAAGCGAAGCAGGAAAAATGCAGGAAAAAAATAAACAACTGCAAAGACAAGTAAAATAAGCCCTGCAACTACGCTTCCGGCCGAAAAGATCATGTTGCGCTCCGCAGCCATTTCGGCGGCGTCAGACGGGATAAACATGACACCGAAACCAACAATCGCGATCAGCCCAACAGATATAAAACCTATGATCGCAAGGAACTTTGCCCAGCGGGCCATGCCCAGGAAAAGCCCCCGGGTATGCTCGCTGATCTCCATACTAAAGATATCTGCTCTTTCTTCTGAGAATATTGACATAAGGGTATTTGTTTAAGAGTTTAGTAAGCACGCGCGAACAATACACGCTGGCCAGAAGGTTTGCCGGTGAGGATGCATTTCCCTGCTTCCTGCTTATTGCCGAGAGGTATGCAACGGATGGTTGCCTTGGTCATTTCCTTGATCTTTTCTTCTGTTTCGCCGGTGCCGTCCCAATGTGCGGAGATAAAACCGCCTTTCTCGTCAAGCGTTTTTACAAACTCGTCCCACGTATCTACCTGGTGGGTATTGCTGTCGCGGAACTGCAGCGCCCGCTGATACAGGTTCACCTGTATCTCTTCCAGCAGAGACTGCACTGTATCATAAACCGCATCGAGCGCACAGGTGAATTTGGCACTGGTATCTCTCCGGGCCACCTCGGCCAGGTTGTTCTCCACGTCCCTTGCTCCCAGCACTATGCGCACAGGCACACCTTTCAGTTCATACTCGGCAAATTTCCAGCCTGGGCGGCTGTTGTCATCATTGTCGTATTTGACGCGCACATTAGCTTTGCGCAGTTGTGCCATCAGTTCGCCGGCCAGGTTGTCTATCTTTTCCCGCATTGCGGCATCTTTGTTATAGATCGGCACGATGACCACCTGCAATGGCGCCAACTTTGGCGGCAGCACCAGTCCGCTATCATCGCTGTGGGCCATCACCAGCGCACCTATCAGCCTTGTGGATACGCCCCAGGATGTAGCCCATACGTATTCCTGCGTATTATCTTTTGATGAGAATTTAACGTCGAATGCCTTTGCGAAGTTCTGCCCCAGGAAGTGAGAAGTGCCAGCCTGCAGGGCTTTGCCGTCCTGCATCAGCGCCTCAATGCAATAGGTGTCCTCTGCGCCGGCAAAGCGCTCATTTGCGGTTTTTACGCCCCTTACAACAGGCACTGCCATAAAGTCTTCTGCAAAGCGGGCATATACCTCCAGCATCTTCTTCGTTTCGTCAATTGCTTCTTCCCTGGTTGCATGGGCGGTATGGCCCTCCTGCCACAGGAACTCAGTGGTCCTCAGGAAGAGGCGAGTGCGCATTTCCCAACGCACTACATTGGCCCATTGGTTGATGAGCAATGGCAGGTCGCGGTAAGATTGTATCCAGTCTTTATAGGTGTTCCAGATAATGGTCTCAGAAGTGGGCCTTACTATCAGTTCTTCTTCCAGTTTGGCCTCCGGGTCCACGATCACGCCTCCGCCATTCGGATCATTTTTCAGGCGGTAGTGTGTCACAACGGCACATTCTTTGGCAAAGCCTTCCACGTGAGCAGCCTCCCGGCTCAAAAAACTCTTGGGTATGAATAATGGAAAATATGCATTCTGGTGTCCGGTAGCCTTGAACTGCCTGTCCAGCTCATCGCGCATATGCTCCCAAAGTGCATAGCCATGGGGTTTAATTACCATACAGCCCTTTACAGCCGAATAATCGGCCAAGCCACTTTTCAGGATAAGGTCATTGTACCACTGGGCATAATCTTCACCTCTATTTGTTAAAACTTTCGACATAGTAAACCTGGCACGCTTTTGGCGGTCTCTCTTTTTGTGAAATAAGGCAAAAGTAGTAATTTCACTATAGCTTTTACTTTTAAAATCCTAAAGAAAATGAAACGGTTTTTGTTGTTCAGTTGGCTGATGTTAGGCGCGGGCGCCGCATCTTTTGCGCAGTCTGACGACGTTTACGGCGGCGGTGGAAATCAGGATGGTCAGGGTCGTGGTAACGACACAACCCAGCATTACTACCATCATCAGGATGGTCAGAATAGCAACAGCAGTTATGGGGATAATTACCAGAGTTACAACAACCCCGATGACTATATTGACTATGATGATGAATCTTATTCGTCAAGGATAAACCGGTTTGATTATCCTTTTTACAACATGGGTTACTACAGCATGTTCTATAACCCATTTTGGTATAATCCATATTGGTATGATCCATACTGTGGATGGAATCCATGGGGCCCTCAGTTCACTATCGGTTTTGGCTGGGGCTGGGGCTGGAATGCGTGGTTCGGTTATCCGGGCTGGGGATTCTGGGGCTACCCTTACTATGGTGCAGGCTGGGGTCGCGGTTATTGGGGTGGCTGGGGCCACTGGGGTGGCGAAGGTTACCACGGCGGTTATGGATACGGATCGCATTATGGTCCCCGTTCAGGCGCTGTACTTGCAGGTGGCGCGATTCACACTACTGGCAACGGGTTCAGGAGTGCTAACCAGATAGGGCTTCGTCAAAGCGCGTTCAGCTATGCCAATAATGTGCGTTCCAATGCAACTGGTTCGGTTCGCGGCAGTGCGTACAATTCATCCGGTTATCGTGGCCAGGCTGCTGCCAATCAGGGTGGCAGGCCGCAAATGAGCAATTCGGGAAGCCGTGGCAATGCGCAGGCAGAACAATCGAGGGGTGGGTCAAGGTTCTTTGGCGGTGGCCGCAATAATGCAGGCCAGCGTTCTGGTGGCGGTTTCTTCGGTGGAGGCCGCAATGGAGCATCTCAGCGATCTGGTGGCGGTTTTTTTGGCGGTAATCGTGGCGGCAATTTCTCAGGCGGTAATCGCAGTTTTGGCGGTGGCGGCGCAAGGAGTTTCGGTGGCGGCGGCGGTCGCAGCTCGGGCGGCGGCGGGCATAGCGGCGGCGGGCACTCTGGTGGCGGACACAGATAAAAATATTAAGTTGTTTTGGGGAGGGGCAAAATGCCCCTCTTTCTATTTATACAATCCGAAATATTTATCTGGTCTATCTGGCCATCAATAAACTACTTACTGCCAAATGTTACCTTTGTAGCTCCTTTCATGGGTCGTTTGTATTCTATAGCACTTGTCGGTAACCCCAATAGCGGAAAAAGTTCGCTCTTCAACGCACTTACCGGGCTGAACCAGAAGGTTGGTAATTTCCCGGGCGTTACCGTTGACAAAAAGACGGGCAAAAGCCACATCACTGAAGAGATCGACGCAGACATCATTGACCTGCCCGGCACATACAGCCTGTATCCCAAAAGCGCCGATGAGCAGGTGACTTATGAAGTGCTGCTGGATCAGCGCAACGAGGACCGACCCGACCTTATCATTGTGATCGCTGATGCATCAAATCTTAAGCGAAACCTATTGTTCTGTTCGCAGATAATGGATCTGAAAATACCGGTCATTATTGCGCTGACCATGATGGACATAGCCCGTCAGAAAGGGATAACCATAGACATGCAGGGCCTGGAGCGAATGATGGGTGTACCTGTACTTGCCATTAACCCCAGGAAGAATAAGGGAATCAGCCAGCTCAAACGCAAGATCGTTGATCTGATAGGGGCTGCTGCAGTGCCATTGCCCGATTTTATTGGTATAGACGAACTTGCAGGCGACTGGCTGCAGGATGTGCGGCAGGCTGTGGGCGTGACGAGTACATACGGCGCACTGCACGTGGCATGTAATTTCCAGGATCTCCGTTACCTGAATGCTGCAGAACGCATGCAGGTAGCTGCCCTGGTAGGGGAAAGTGGCTTCCAGAAATCGAAGGTGCAGGCACAGGAGATACTGTTGCGTTACCATAAGATAGATACCATACTGAAACAGTGTGTGGTAGTTGAGAGTCCTATGAAGAAAAGGGTGGCCAGCGAACGCATCGACAAATTGCTGCTGCATCCTATATGGGGAAATATCATTTTGCTGGGTGTATTGTTCCTGCTTTTTCAAAGCATTTTCTGGCTTGCCCGCTATCCGATGGACTGGATCTCACAAGCGTTTGCTTACCTGGGCTCTGTTATAGGCGGCTTATTGCCTGCAGGTATGTTCAATGACCTGGTGGTCAATGGGCTGTTGGCGGGCATCAGCGGCATCATGGTATTCGTTCCGCAGATCATGATCCTGTTTGGGCTGATCACTATATTGGAAGATAGCGGCTATATGGCACGTATCAGTTTCCTTACTGATCGTATCATGCGTACGGCTGGCCTTAATGGCCGCTCTGTTATGCCACTGATCAGTGGCATGGCATGTGCTGTGCCGGCGATAATGGCCACAAGGACCATACAGAACCGCAAGGAGCGTCTGATCACCATTATGGTCACCCCGCTCATGAGTTGCTCTGCCCGTCTGCCGGTTTACACCATGCTGATATCGCTCGTTATTCCCGAGCGCAGGTTATTGGGCATATTCAACCTACAGGGGCTTGTGCTGATGGGTTTATACCTGCTTGGTTTTGCCATGGCGCTTGTCGTAGCCAAGGTGATGGACGCCATTATCAAGGTCAAGGACCGCTCATTCTTCCTGATGGAACTGCCTGTTTACCGGGCGCCCAGGTGGAAGAATGTAGGCATAACCATGATCGAAAAAGGTAAGATATTTATTGCCGATGTGGGTAAGGTGATCATTGTTCTATCGCTCATTTTGTGGGCGCTTGCGGCATTCGGGCCTCCCGGCAACATAAAAGCGGTGGAGCAGAAATATGCAGCGCTTGCCCGGCAGAATCCGGGAGACAGCCTGAAACTGCATCAGGAAGAGGCTACCGAAAAACTGGAGCATTCATTTGCCGGCATCATGGGGCATGCTATTGAGCCGGTTATCCGTCCTCTTGGCTACGATTGGAAGATCGGTATCGCACTGGTCACTTCCTTTGCCGCACGGGAGGCCTTTGTGGGCACAATGGCTACCCTTTACAGCGTGGGTGACGCAGAAGCTGGTAAGGAGACGCTTAGACAAAAAATGAGCAGGGCCCGCCGTGAGGATGGCACGCTGGTATATACGCTTGCAAGCGGGGTATCTTTGCTCATATTTTACGTGTTTGCCATGCAGTGCATGAGCACCCTGGCGATCGTAAAGAAGGAGACGCGATCCTGGAAATATCCTGTCATTCAATTCGCTTACATGTTCGGTATCGCATACTTATCTGCTTTGCTGACTTTCCACCTTTTAAAATGATCGGTTCTCCATAGGATGACCGTTTTTGTCTCTGCCAATAAGTTGTTTATCAACCCTGGATCCGGGAAAAAGTACCCGGAAATACTTGAGAAAAAGCGATTATTTGTTAATGAAAACGGCCAAAAACTACCGTTCGTGAACAAAATCGACCGTTCGTGAACATTTTTTGGAAAGAAGAGTGCCCTCAAGGTACCTTGCACTCAGTTTAATTCTTGAACAAGAATTGAACCGGCAAAAGAACTATTTCTATAATTATTTTGTCTGTCGCGCTTGCTGGCCCCGATAAACCTGGTTTTATTTATGCCTTTTCAGCCGAAAACATACCCACCACTAAAAAACTGCTCCGTGATCGGGGCTTTTTTTTGCCGCTATTTTGCTGATTTATGTTTCAGGGCTTCTTCGTACTCTTTTAGCTCCAATGCACGGGAGCGCACCATTTCGATCCTGCCATCCTGCCTTACCGAACACCACCTGATTCCGGGGAGGTTGAACATCAGATCATATGTGGAGAATTGAGCGTCTCTGTATGTCTCCCAGGCAGCCTGCGCCTTCTTCAGTGCTTCGCGTTCACGCTCGTTCCTGAGTGCTTTGTTCAGCCGCTTGTAAGCATTGTTCATTTCCTTTTCCCACCGGGCGTAAGCATCATAAGCACAATTGCAGATGTTGGCCACTGACGTGTCCTTCAGCAAGCACCGCCTGTAGTCGGCGTCTATGGGGTCTTCTTTCTCCTGCCCATGCACAGCTACCGTCATAGCGATAGCTGAAGCCAGCAATAGTTGTTTGAGCGTGAATGGCATATGAATAATGTGTTTCAAAAATAATGCCTGAAACAGCTTCGTAAATAAAAATAGAGGTTAAGATTTTCTCTTAACCTCTATTTCTGTTAATTATGCGTTCGCGGATTAGTCGAGCTGTCCGAGGCGCGCAAGTTCTTTATCCACTTCGCGGGCACTTATGCTGCGTGGGTATTCGTCTTTTATCCTTTGAAATGCGGCCTTAGCCTCATTTGCCTGGTTGTTCATTTCGTAAGCTATTCCCAATTGGTAGAGGTACATAGGCGTTACCAGCATATCGCTGGCATTTTCTGTAGCTTTCTTGAAGCTCTCTATAGCCTTTGCTTTGTTGCCATCTTCAAGGTAAGCCATGCCCAAAGCGCCATTGGCCTGATCGGCTACCATGGTGCCCTTTCCATCAAATGCAGACAATGCTTTTATGGCTTTTTTGTAGTCGCCGTTGTGCAGGTAAGCAATGCCTTCATAATATAATGCCAGGTTGCCAGCAGCAGTGCCGCCGTAGTTTTTCTCAATGTTCACGAGGCCGGGGTTCTTGCCGTCACCCTCAAGCGCCATGCGCATGGAGTCTGCCTGGAAATACATCTGAGGGATGGCCAGCTTGGTATAAGCTTTCTCTTCGTTAGGTGCTTTGTAGAAATAGGTATAGCCCAGATAACCGCCTACCACCAATATGATCGCTGTGAGCGCGTAGGAGATAGTGGTCTTGTTCTTTTCATAAAATACAGTCAGGTTATCGAGCGGATTCGTCTCTATTTCCTTTACTGTTGGTCGCTCAACACCAGGTACGTTTCTTGCTGAATTTGCCATTGTCTTTTTTAAAGATCCTTTTTAATGTTCGGGTTAGTTGTGAGTAAGGCCTGCAAAGTTAAATTTATTTATCATTTACACAAATCCGATCTCACGTCAAATCACATTCGGATTATTATTAATCTAATATAAATGGATAATTTTCATCTGAATATATGTCCTTATACAGTTCATTGTCGTCCGGATAAGGGCTGTCTTCAGCAAACTGCACACAATCGTCCACTTCTGCTTTTATGCGGTTGTTGATCGCGTTGATCTCGTCCTCTGTCGCCCACTTGTTCTCTACGATCGTATTCAACACCTGGGTGATCGGGTCCTTCTCCTTGTATTCTTCCAGCTCTTCCTTCGTCCTGTACTTGGCAGGGTCGCTCATCGAGTGGCCGCGATAGCGGTATGTCTTGATCTCCAGGAAGGTAGGTCCGCCGCCTTCACGTGCCCTCTTAACGGCGCGCTCGATGCCTTTGTGCACTTCTTCACAGCTCATTCCATCCACGCTGTCGCCAGGCATATCATAGGCATCTGCCAGCCTGTAAATGTCCAGTACTTTAGATGTACGTTGCACAGATGTACCCATGGCATAGTGGTTGTTCTCGCAAATGAAAACCACCGGCAACTGCCACAAAACGGCCATATTGAACGTCTCATGCAGCATGCCCTGCCTTGCGGCGCCGTCTCCGAACATGCACATGGTCACATTGTCCGTGCCATGGTATTGTTCGGCAAAGGCAATACCCGCACCCAGGCCTATCTGTGCGCCCACGATACCGTGACCGCCGAAAAACCTTTTCTCCTTTGAAAAGAAATGCATACTACCGCCCTTGCCCTTAGTGCAACCGGTAACCTTTCCGTATAACTCAGCCATACATTCGCGGGCGGTCATGCCCTTGGCTATAGCCAAACCGTGGTCGCGGTAAGCGGTTATCAGGTTATCGTCTTCGCGCATGGCTGAGATCATGCCCGCGGCAACCGCCTCCTGGCCGATATAAAGGTGGCAGAATCCGCGTATTTTCTGCATGCCGTAAAGCTGTCCTGCCTTTTCTTCAAAGCGGCGCAATAACAGCATCATTTCGTACCATTTTATGTATTGTTCCTTGCTGAATGGAGTTGACACTTTCTACTAAGTTTTTGCGAAAATATAAAAACTTACGGTTACTGCGGTCTTCATTGTATTTGGTTCGCCCTGCGCCACCGCTGCTGCAGCACAAGTGTATTTATATATGGGGCGCACTAATGGTGTTGTTGGTGACCGCCAATGGCCAAAATGGTACAAATTGTTGTCAGATGTTCCTTGATCCTGTATTTGTGTGGATGCGGGCATGGAGATATGCTGAAGTGTATCAGATAAGTTAATTTATTCGTGCCATCACAGGTTTTCACCTTAATTTGCACGCCCGGTGATGTTACCTGCTAATCAGTTAAAGAAGATATCCCTACTACAGTATCGCAATTATGCATCTGCATCGTTTGCATTTGATACTGCGATCACGTGTATCACCGGCCCTAATGGTAGTGGCAAGACCAACTTGCTGGATGCCATCTACTTTCTTTGTTACACCAAAAGTTACTTTACTGCCCTGCAACAAAATAATGTGCAGGCGGGTACTGACGGCTTCCGCATTTCCGGCGCCTTCCTGCGCGAGGGCAGGGATGAGACCATTACCTGCAAATGGAGGGCTGCAAAGAAAGAAATATTTCGTAACGACATTGCTTACGAGAAGCTGACCGATCACATTGGCCGGTATTCGGCGGTAATGATAGCGCCTGATGACACGGAGCTTGTGAACGGCGGCAGCGAGCTTCGCCGCCGGTGGATAGACAGCATACTGGGCCAGGTAGATAAGGTTTACCTGGAGAAACTGATGCACTATCAGCGTGTGCTGCTGCAACGCAATGCCTGGCTGAAGATGCAGGCAGGACAGCCTGTATCCGATTTTGCAGAACTTGATTACTACAACACACAGATGGCTGCTGATGCATCCTACATCTTCAGTCAGCGCACCAGCTTCATCACCGATTTCGTTCCGGTACTGGCCCAGGTATATTGCCGGCTTTCAGGCGGAAAGGAATCGCCCGGATTGATCTACCAGAGTGACCTTGCGCAAAAGAACCTTTTTGAATGGCTGCATTCCGGGCTCCCGGCCGATCTGCGCATGCAACGCACATTGCGCGGAATACACAAAGACGACCTGGAGCTGACCCTGAATGGCATGTCGCTCAAACAATTCGGATCGCAGGGGCAAAAGAAAAGTTTTCTGTTTGCGCTTAAACTCGCTCAATACCGTTACCTGACCAAGCAACTGGGGCATAAACCGATGTTGCTGCTGGATGATATTTTTGAGAAACTGGATCAGTCGCGTATTGAAGCGTTATTGTCCATTATCTGCTCCCCGGAATTTGGCCAGGTATTGCTTACAGACACCCATGCCGAACGAATAAAGGCGGCGTTTGGCCCGGCGTCGGATATTAGTTTCATCGCTCTCTGAGCTGTTTTATTGACCCGGAAGCCTTCCGCTATTTTACCTCGTAATCAAAATTTACCTGCCGGTAGGTTGAGTCTGTGATCTGGGACAGACTGCCTGTGTAGCTTTTGATAACTTCCGAAAGAATGTGGCCCTGGGCATCGGTTGTATAATCGATGTAGCTATTTGTGAAATAGTAAGAAGACTGAGTGCTGACAAGAGACTTGATCAGATTGCGGGTTCTGACAGGCAGCATGCCATAAAAGTAGAATTGATCGGTGCAGGGATAATTACCGAACGCATCCGCTTTGTCGGTATAATAGGAGACCATCTGTGTATCTAACGTACTTTCATTGATCAGTGAACTGATATTCCCGTTATTGTCCCAGATATAGTTGTAAGTACCCAAAATATCCTGAGATGCCTGCAACTGGAAATTGGAGTTATAGCTGTATTCAGCAAAGTCGTTGCCTAACAGCAGGAATAGCTGACCGGCAGCATTTAGTGACGCTGAATCGCGGGAGACGGTACCGCTTTGCTGAATATCAATGATTATGTTGTTGCTGCCGAAATTAAAGCTTCTCAATGAGGAGTCCATGTTAAAACCGCCGTAATAATATTCCGTATTGACTTCTTTGATCGTGGACAGTTTTTCGGCGTCTGTGTAGGTGATTTTGTAGTCCTTCACGTAAGGGTAATTGCCGGTGCCATAAGTGATCAGCGAGTCGTGGGCATGGGTAACCCTGAATTGAGGGTTCGATGAATTGCCGGCCTTTTTACAAGAGAAGAAACTGCCTATAGCAGCAACGGTTAACAATGAGGCTACGAGTTTGTTCATTTTCCTGGGTTTATTGCACTAATCAGCGCATGTATTAAAACAATTAAAGATACTAAAATATTGTTGTTTGCGAAATTTTTATTTTTCCTCCCGGGGTAGTCGGCAAACGTTTAAATTGCAATGTCTAAGCAAAGAATGAATTATATGAATATTTTCAAGCATAAGAATTGGCATGATGCACACAAAGAGACTCTGAATTATGGCCAGCGCCTGGCTGATTCTGTGGCCAACGGGATGGGGTCGTGGCGATTCATCATCATTCAAACGCTTATAGTGTTGGTGTGGATGGGTCTGAACATAGTTGGATTCCTGCACCATTGGGATGCCTATCCTTTCATTCTGCTCAATCTCCTGTTCTCTACCCAGGCTGCTTATGCAGCACCCATCATCATGATGGCGCAGAACCGCCAAAGCGAGCGTGACAGGACACAGGCTACCGCAGATTATCACACCAACCTGGAGGCCAAGCGCGAAATAGAGAACCTGCAGATAAAGCTCAGTGAGATAGAGACCGGGAAGCTGGATCATATCATAACTATGCTGGAAGAGTTGATGCGTGAACGGGCGGCAGATAACAGCAAACAATGACAAGTAAGAAAAATGGACGAGTACATATCATTTGAACAGATACCATTCGGAAGCGACGATTTTGCAGACAACCCGGAACCGCGATGCCCGTGTGTTTTGTTGCTGGATACATCAGCCTCGATGGGTGGAAGCCCTATCAGGCAGCTTAACGAGGGTATCCGCACATTTAAGCAGGAACTGGAACAAGACCCGCTGGCTACCAAACGGGTTGAAGTAGCTGTTGTTACTTTTGGGCCAGTCTCGGTGATGTCCGAATTTCATACAGTGCCAAATTTTCATCCACAAACGCTGGACACCACTGGCGATACACCGATGGGCGCTGCCATTGCAGAAGGTATAGACATGGTTACCCGGCGCAAGAAGGAGTACAAAGAGCATGGTGTAGCCTACTATAAGCCATGGATCATATTGATAACAGACGGAGCACCGACGGACGACTGGTCGCAGGCGGCAAAGCTGGTGCGGCAGGGCGAGGAAAATAAGTCGTTTGCTTTTTTTGCCATTGGGGTAGAAGGGGCGGATATGGATATATTGAGTAAAATATCCACCCGCTCTCCGCTGAAATTAAAGGGGCTCATGTTCCGGGAGTTTTTCATGTGGTTGTCTGCAAGTATGAAGATGGTATCAGCAAAGACACCAGGCAGTGCTATCAATCTGCTTCCTCCGTCTGGCTGGTCTGAATTATAATGTGGAAAGCGATCGGGCATAGCATTGAGGGCACCTCGCACACTTCATCGGGCAAGGTGTGTGAGGATGCGCTGGCATATAACTTGTTTTCAGACACCGCCGGTAACGAAGTGCTTGTTTGCTGCGTGAGTGACGGTGCCGGCAGTGCGCAGTATGCTGCCTGGGCTTCTGTTGCCAGCACCACGTTTGTAGCGTCCACGCTTACAAGTTTGCTGAACACAGAGGGTAATATCTCCGTTCCGGCCATCTACCATGTTTTTGAATCGGCGTATGACCTGCTGGAAAATGCTGCTATTGAGCGCGAAGCGGATATTTCGGAGTTTGCGTGTACCATGCTCGGCTGCGTAGTATCTGACAGCGAGGCAATTTTTTTCCAGCTGGGAGATGGTGCAATAGCGAGGGATGATGGCAGCGGCAATTTTGTGCCTGTTACCTGGCCGCAAAACGGCGAATACCATAATGTAACTTCATTCATCACAGACGACCGGAGTATGGGTAACCTCGTCGTTGTTTCCCTGGAAGAACGGGTGGCTGAGGTGGCCATATTCACAGATGGGTTGCAGATGCTGGCCCTGAATATGGAGCAACGTTCTGTGCATCAACCGTTCTTTGCCCCATTGTTCCGCTACCTGCGACTGGCTGACGATGAAACCAAACTGCAGGTGCTGTCTGGCAAGCTGAAGGAATACCTGGACAGCAAAGCCATCAACAACAGAACCGACGATGATAAAACGCTTTTTCTTGCTACGCGCGGCGCATGATATTCTATGGCCTTCATAAAGAACAATTCGTTACTACCCGGGAAATAGGCCGCGGAGGGGAGGGGCAGGTGTATGAATTGCAGGCCGATGGCGGGCATGTGCTCAAAAAATATAACGAGCCGCTATCAGCAGTTCAGGTGGCCAAGCTCAGGAGTATGGTGGCTGCATTTTCGCCTGCAATAGAAACGTATGCGGCATGGCCATCGGCAATTGTTACAGACAGTGATGGGGTAGTGTGCGGGTTCACCATGAAAAAGCTTTCCGGCTATGTGCCGCTGCACATGGTCTTTAGCCCGATGGACCGCAAGAGACGGTTCCCCGAAAGGGGTTATAACTTCCTGGTGCATGTGGCGCGTAACCTGGCAACCGCCGTTCATCAACTTCATGAGGCAGGCCTGGTGATAGGCGATGTTAACGAGGGCAATATCCTGATAAATGCCAACGGACTTGTCTCGTTCATTGACTGCGACTCTTTCCAGGTAAATGATGGCGGGCAATATTATTATTGCGAGGTAGGTGTGCCGCGCTATACACCGCCTGAGTTGCTGGAGAAGCAAACCTTTCAGCAGGTGGTGCGGACAACGAACACCGATAGCTTTTCGCTGGCTGTGCTCATCTTTCAGTTGCTGTTTCTTGGCCGCCATCCTTTTGCAGGGCGGAACAAGACTGCAAAAGATATTGATGAAGAGACGGCCATCCGCCAGCGCATGTTTGCCTATTCTGTGGACAATGAGCGCAAAAAACTGCTTCCACCCAAGGATAGCTTAGACATCAACTGGCTTCCACAGGACATCGTCAGGCTTTTTCACCGGGCTTTTGAAACAGATGAGCGCCCTTCGCCTGCCGAATGGGTGAGGGGACTTGACCGAATGCTGGTGAACCTGGTAAGCTGCCCGGAGTCGCGCCTGCATAGCTATTCGCCGGAGTCGGGCCAATGTCCGTGGTGCTGGTTCCGCAACATGCGCGGCATCATGTACTTTCTGGATGACAGCTACCTTAAGGCTGCCACAGTTCTGGGGGATATTGACAGCTTTGTAAATGGCTTTAAAACCGATGAACTGGAGCTGAAGCAATGGGAAGCGCCGCAACTGCCGGAGATGCAGCCTGCTGCGCCAGAGCCGGCTTACTTCCGGAGTAACCAACTCAGATACCGGGTGAGCCAGGCAGTCTTTGTTTCCATGATCTTTTTAACGGCAGCGCTTGCGTGGATGCACATTGAAGGGCCTTATCCTTATTTGCTGGCCGCCGCTGCTGTTGTGGCGCCATTGCTCATATTGGGGTGGTCGCCGTGGACAACAACTTTGATAAAAGCACTCAGGTCGGGAAAGCAGGAGTTGGATGCAGCGCGCGCGAAACTGGAACAGCAGATCAAGGAGTATAACAGCCCGGCGGAGATGACGCCTTATAAAAGCGGCGTGCAATCGCTGGATAAAAAGGTGAGCGATTACAGGCGGTTGCCGGAGGAATTTGAACGGAGAAAGCTGGCTGTGGAAGAAAGCCTGTTCAATGAACAATTGCATTATTTCCTGATGTTGTATCCTATACAGGATGCGTCCATACCATCGTTCGGGCCGGCAAAAAAAGAGGCACTGAGGAACAACGGTATTTATACTGCTGCCGACATTACGCGTATGCAGGCATTGAAAGTGCCGGGGATAGGGCCTAAGAATCTGCAGACACTCCTGGATTGGCAGCGCCAGGTGGCAACGGGCTTCACCTACATTCCCGACAATTATGCCATGAACCGGGAGATGGATAAACTTAACGCCACGATGCAGGAGCTGAAGGAACGGGTTGCTGATGCCGTGCGGAAGGATTACCAGTCCATAAGCTATTTGAAGACAAACATCAGCGGGCGGAGACTGGTGCAAAACCGGATGCTTACAGATCAGTTGATGCGGGTGCGACAGGCCGAGCTTGACGAGGCAGAATTCAGGCGGTTGTTTTTTTCCGGCCTGGCAGGGAAGGCGGTATTGCGCTGGCGTCTTTAAAATATTCCGCTAACTGCATATATTTATGGTCAAATACATGCACTGATGAATTTCAGAAAATACTTATTGCTGTTGCTGGTGGTCGTTTCCTTTTCCAGTTGTTCCCGTTTCACGCAGGTGGTCTATGTGTCTCCGACGCATGATGATATCCGCAGTGTCGATCACTTTTACCAATACGAGAATGATGATGTGAAGGTAGTTTATTGGTTTTGGGCAGAGCACGGTATCATGTCGTTCTTTGTATGGAACAAGACCGACCATCCGCTATATATCGACTGGAAGAAGTCTGCGATGATCAATAACGGCAAAAAGTTGGCTTACTACACAAGCGAGGGCAATACCAACTTCCGCGATTTTGGCAAGAACTATGGTCACAGGTGGATCGATATCTTCAATCACTACAATTCAAAGTCGGACTTCCGGGCCAGCCTTGAGACCGTTGTAAAAGACGAGCAGGTGTCTTTCATCCCGCCCCGGTCATACATCTCCAATGCCTTTTACAATCTTACGGCCAATGTCTATTTCGATGTTTCTGACAGGAACACTGATGAAGAGACCATCAACTTTTGCAAAGTATATGTTAGCCGCAGCAATCATGATATCATCTTCCGTAACTACCTGACCTACTCCGCATCGGAACATTTCGAGAACGAAGAGCATATTGACAATGAGTTTCGTCTGAACAAGGTGGTGACCATGGACAACCGCCTTTTTGGTTTCCGCGATGTGGATGGCAATGACCAGAACGACTGGGAACGGCCTACGCGTTTTTACATTACCAACCTTAGCTGGAAGGACGTGTATAAATAATTCCCATCGGTCAGTTCTCAGCTTTCAGTTATTGCTTTGACCTTGGTTGGGCTGAGTGGCTTGTCATTGAACTGGTTGGTCAATCTTGTAAAATTCCAGGTATTCATACGCATGGCTGCCACTTGGGCAGGTCGTGAAATACGCAGACAGCAAAAAGCCGGATGCATGGAAATGCCCCGGCTTTGCTGTGTGAAAACAACCTTCTCTCTTTGAAAGTTTTTAATGCAGTATCGTCACCTTTTGGGTATGCAATATATTGCCTCCGGCAATGGTCATCACATAGTTACCTGACGGTATTTCGCTTACGTTGAATGAATACATGATCGTTGGCTGCAGCCCGCTTTGCATCATCACTGTGCGGCCGCTCTCATCGGTCAGCGTCATGGTAAAATTATTAGCAGCAACCGGGTCTATGAACATGTGTATATAGCTGGTAGCCGGGCTTGGGAATACCTCCACTGCAAAGGTATTTTTGTTGATGTCTGCCACTGCAGTGGTATATACGGTGTCCGTTCCGGAAACAGAATTATGTCCGCCGCCAGGGCCGGTGTTACCTGATTGTACAACTCCGTAGTAAGTAAGGCCAACGGTATAAGGATACTGTGGTGCCAGTGTGCTGTCTATGGTCACAAAATAGGCATAGGTGCCTGATGGATAATCGGGTGTGCGGCACCAGCGTCCGTTGTGTGAGTCCAGGTCGCCATAGCCGGCAGTATACACATAGTCCTCCTGGTAGCAGCCCAGCGGATATGTAGTGCTTACATCCGGGCCGTACTGGCTTGCAGTAAGACTCGTTCCATCGGGCAATGTGTGGCGCTGCGTAATGCTGCGCAGGGCATATCCGCTGCGCATGCGGCGGATGCCGCCGGTACCATTGGTATCAGAATAACCATAGGCCCCATAAATAGGGTAGCCATCGAACGCATAGCCTATAATGGGGGAGTGATGTGTGCTGTCCGTAATACTATAAAGGCATTTAGGGCTCACGTGGTGGTGGTATTCTCCGCCGGGTGCCGGGTGGCCGAGGCAATTGTCGAAGCTGCTGCCCTCAAAAAAGTAGGCATTCTGGTTCCATATGCCTGCACTCTCATAACTATTTGCATCCAGCGCGTTGAATACAGAAACGCCGTTTGTCCATACGCCCACATGTCCAAGTCCCACGTTGGTTGGCGTACCTGTGTTGGCCGCAGGGTTGCGGGTAATTTTGTACACGAAGTTCATATTGGCCGGTATGTTCGGGTCGCCCAGCCAGGGGCCTATGTCGTAGCCCGGTATGCAGGTAGCACTTACATAGACGTCTGTAGCTGTGTATTGCACTTCCTGAACATTGCTCTCAATGCCGCCGTAGCCGGTGGCGCCGGTAGTATTCAATATCCACGATGTGACCGTAGGGCCTTGTGCACGGGCCGGTCGGGCCGCTAAGGCTGCCATGGCGAGCAGTAAAAGAGAAGTCGTGCGTTTCATAAATGGTTCTGTTTGATTATTTAGACGCTGCTGGAGAACTAATCCTTCGGCTGTCCAAAAATAAATTCCGGCTTTTGATTGTGCTAAAGGGAAAGCTGCCGCTGGCGCAGTGCTTCATACATCACCATACCTGCTGCCACAGACACGTTCAGCGAGTCGAACCCGGCTGACATGGGGATGCGGATAAGCTGGTCGGCCCGTTTGATGACGTCCTTGCTGATGCCGGTATCTTCGGCGCCCATAACAACGGCGCTCGGCAGTTTCAGGTCGCTTTCATACACAGGAACGCTTCCCAGCATCTGGGTGCCCAGTATTTGTATTCCATTCAGCTTCAGTATATCTATTGCCTGCGGAACGGATGGTACGCGGCACAGCAATATCTTGCGCAGCGCGCCGGCAGAGGTCTTAATGGCTTCTTCTGTTAGTGAAGCGGCATGAGAAGTGGGCAGTATAAGTCCCTGTGCGCCACAGCAAAGAGCAGTGCGGGCAATAGCGCCCACGTTGCGCACATCTGTAACGCCGTCCAGCAGCATGAACAGGGGGACTTGTCCCTTCTCTACCACGTAGCTGATGGCCGCCTGCAGGTCGGTGTATTGCAGCAGGGATGTCCACGCGATCACACCCTGGTGTTGTGCACGGGTCATGCTGTCCAGCTTTTCGGCGGGCACCTGGCTTATGGGTATGTTGAGTTCCCTGGCCTTTTGCTTGATCGCAGTGATCTCCGGGCCGGTCGCTGTGCGTAGTAAAAAGAGTTTTTCTACCGTGGCGCCGCTTTCTATGGCTTCCAAAACGGGTTTGCGCCCAATAAGCAGGGGTAAAGAGCGTTGCGGGGCCGGGCGGTTGTGTCTGTATTGCAAAGGAGGGCTTGTTTTAAGCGGTAGTAAAAGTACGAATTGAACCGGGCTAAAAACAAAAATGCCCCCGGTTCGCTGTCCGACAGCCCGTGGGGAATTTAAGTTTGCAGCTATTACACTGCTATTTATGTATAACAATTACTATGCCAGATCACTCGGTTCAGTGTTGTTGTCAGTTTCATTTTCGTCTCCAGCCGCCTCATTTTCAGCATCGTTGGCGGCTTCAGACCCATTCTGTTCTGCTGCGGCCTCATTGGCGGCTGCCCCATTTTCGTCGCCCGGCTCATTCCACTCAACAATAAAGTTGTTGCGGCCGGTGCCGGTGAGTATGGTCAGGAACTTCTGCTGTATCAGCTCGAGCATGGCCAGGAAGGTGAAAATAGCATGTATGCGGGTCTCGCATGCGTCAAACATCATCTCGAAGGGCACACGCTTCTTATCCCGCATATGGGTAAGCAGGTAGGTGCGCTGCCCCTCCTGGCTGTAAGCATATTTAACCACTACATGCTGCGGCTTATTATTGCGGTCGTTAAAGCGTTTGATCACTTTTTCGTAGGCCTGCAGGAGCTTATACATGGTCACTGCCTGTATCTCTGTGCCTTCGGAGTAAGTATCGCCGATGGCTGTCATCTCGCCCAAGATGTTGCCGCGTTTCTGCTGCATCATGCGGTCGGCCTCCATGGTGGTCATTATCTCAGACGCCTCTTTGAAACGCTTGTATTCCAATATCTTGTCAACCAGTTCCTGCCTTGGATCTATGTCATTGCCCTGTGCATCTTTTTCGCGGCGTGGCAGCAGCATCCTGGCCTTTATTCGCATCAGGGTAGAGGCAAACAGTATGAACTCACTGGCCAGCTCGATGTTCAGGTTTTCCATCTGGTGGATGTACTGCAGGAATTCTTTGGTGATCGAGGCGATAGGGATATTGTAAATATCCAACTCATCGCGCTCAATGAAGAACAGCAGCAGGTCGAATGGGCCCTCGAACTGGGCTAACTTTATCTGGTAGGTCTCAGCCATTTGGTTGTCTGTGCCGCAAACCATTGCGGGAGGTTAAAAGTACGGCTTTTTTGCAGAGTCGGAAAGGCAATAAAAGCGTTTGCAGACGACAGATTTTTTATAATTTTAATATCTTGTTGCTTTTCAGCAATGCGAACCAAATATCTGATGGTTCGTAAAAATGCTGAACTATTTAACCCTGATGTACGTCGTTCCCTGTCAATTTTGCGCTGAGTTTCGTCTGCGCATATATCAGTAACAAGCTGATAGAACTGCCTGCTTTGAAGTTGAGACAAAGAATATTTCCATTGCAATACTGATCGATCAACAGTTGTCAACGATCGCAGTTTTGCTTCGCATCAGAACAACACCTTAAAGTTCCCGTTTGTAACCCTTGTGCTGTCGCTACAGGTGAAGTAAAAGGTGCCGGTGGCGCCTGTTGTCCCGTTCAGGTGAACCGTAACCGCGCCGTGGATGCCGAAGCTATTGGTAGTGGAAGTGTTGTAAGAAGCGAAGGCTGCGCTACTTTCGATCGTATAGGTAGAATCGGCTGTGGTGAACATGGGGACTTCAATAATGAAGCCATTGTCTGCCGACTCCAGGCCGTGCACATAAAGATCTGAACCACTTAGGGTTGCCTTAATGGTGTTGGCACTGAAAGAATTGCCATTTACGGTTGCATTGAATGATTGGAGCGGTGCATCCGGCGATTTTTTGCAGCCTGCTATGGCCAGCAATAGTAAGATCGTTGTCAGTGATCTGAGTTTCATGAGGTGAATATACATATGTTTGGTGTTGTGAAATAGAGCAACACAGGGTGCTGCGAAGAATTATTGATTGCGGGCAGAACATATTCTATTGCCGATAATTAAAAAAATTAGTTATTTTATCGCCGCTTTTCAGGCTACCGATATTACTTATAAAATGAAAAACATGAACTACGCTCGTATTTTGCTGTTGTTGACATTGCTTTTCGCTTCTACTGCTACGTTTGCAGGCCCCGGCGATACTATTACTGTTATGACCAGCCCTGTGCTGAATGCCGATGCCAGCGCCAGTTTTGATACGACTATCGTGCTGCCTGATACGCTTACGTACCGTAAAATATACCTGGTGTACACGGTCAATTCGCATACCTGTCCTGCAGGATCTACTTATTGCCACCAGTGGGATTACATTGGTAATGTGACACTGAAGACGCCTAATGGCGACACCGTGGAGCTGTCGCGGATCATCACCCCGTTTGCTACCAGTGGCTGGTCGCGTTTCCCGAGCCCGCCGGGCTGGTCTGAGGATTATGTATTTGATGTTACTGACTTTGCGCTGTACCTGAAAGATACCATCACCATCAATACCGCACTGGGCGTTGGTTCCCCCGGCTTTGGCTGTTATTCCAAATTCATATTTGTTGAGGGCACGCCAGACAGGAATACAGTAGGTATTACACCGGTTTACAGGCATGGCGGCACCTATGGAAATGCTTCTAATCCTATCGATAATAATTTTCCGGTAGAGAGTGAGACTGCCCCCGCGGGCACGGCAAGTGCTGCATTCCGTTTCCTGGTCACAGGCCATGGCTCGGATGCCAACTATTGCTGCGAATTTGCCGAACACTATTACAATCTTTATCTGAACGGAGACTCCATATTGCAACAGAACATCTGGCGCCGCTGCGGCATGGGCGAACTTTATCCGCAAGGCGGTACATGGCTCTATGACCGGTCCAACTGGTGCCCGGGCGCGTCTGTTATCCCTTACTACGATGTGCTTCCCGGAGTTACGGCAGGCACTAACTATACCATCAATGTTGGCTTCGAGCCTTATACTGTGGCCAGCCCGTCCGGCAACTACGATGCAAGTGCATCCATCGTTTATTACGGGCCCATCAACAAAACACTGGATGCATCCATAGAAGATATTATTGCACCATCATCCAGTCCGCAGCACTTCCGTGAGAATCCGTCAAACGATATGCCAATCATACACATACATAATTCAGGCAGCACGGGTATCACCAGTGTGTCTTTCATGTATGGCGAGGCGGACTCTACTCTGCAGCCATATAGCTGGCATGGAGCTCTGGCGCCGCTGGCCGATACAACCATTACCTTTCCGGCACTCACCAGCCTGGCCAATATGTCGGCGGCCTCTATATCGGGCACTTTTCCTTTCATCGCTTATATAACCGGAGTCAATGGCACATCAGCAGATAATGACCCTACTAACGATACTATGCGTTCGTCTTTTGTAGTGGCGCCACGCTGGCCAGATACGATAGTAGTGCGCATGCTCACCAGCAACCTGAGTGCTGACGGTGTGAGTATGAACACCAATCCTTCTGAGGTGTCCTGGAGTATTACCAATATCGCCGGCGATACCGTATTCTCCCGCACCAATACCGATTACAGCACACAATATTCCGATACAATAACGCTGCCGGCAGATGGCTATTACCGGATATTTGTGAGCACCCCCGCCTGGTGCGCAGGCTTGCATTGGTGGGCGTTCGATGATGGGCTTACCGGTTATGCGCCTGGCTATCTGATCGTAAAAAAACGCAGTGGCGCCAATATCCCCATGCATGGCTATACCTATGCTGGCAGCACCACACCCGCTGGCCTGAAGAATTATGGCGAACATGACGATTTCGGCTGCGGCTATTCGCAATATTTTTATGTATCCACCGCTGTGCCCGCCGGAATTACCGATCTGAACTCACGGGCTTCTGTGACCATATATCCCAACCCGGCAAATACTGAGCTTGATGTGATCTTTGACGGGATGGATACAAGAAATGCCACGGTCAGCGTCGTTAACATGTTGGGTCAAAGCGTTTATAGCAGCGGCTTGTTTGGCAGCAGTACGGCGTTAATTGACACGCGAGCGTTACCAGCGGGGCTTTATACTGTGCTGTGCCGGGACGGTAATGGCCTGGTGAAGGTAGAGAAGGTGCTGATAGAACATTGATCTGATCAGTGGCGGACAGCGTAAGGCAGTTGCCAGTAGTGTCCGGCATCAAATGAGGGATATCTTGGCTGATAATGATGAATACATCAGAGACCCGCGGCCAGCACATCGGCTATGTGCATGGTTTGCATGGGCAGGTTATTGGCATCAATATAGCCCTGCAGGTGCATCAGGCACGATACATCGGTACTGATCATATAACGGGCGCCACTGTCCATGGCGTTCTTTACCTTGCTCTGCGCCATGCCGACAGATATTGGCTCATATTTTACAGCAAATGTGCCGCCAAAGCCACAGCAGGTCTCACTTTCGCGCATTTCCACCAGGTCCAGCCCGGCTACATTCTGCAGCAGCAGGCGCGGCCCTTCCTTAATACCGCATTCGCGCAGGGCGCCACATGAGTCGTGATAGGTGGCGCGGGCATTGAAAGTTGCCCCAACATTTTCCACTTTCAGTACCTGGGTAAGGAATTCAGTGAATTCGAACATATTGGAGGTTACCTGGTTGCATAGCAGGTGATCCGAGCTGTTCTCGAACATCTTGCCATAGTAATTACGCGCAAAGCCGGTGCAAGAGCCGCTTGGGCCCACTATATAGGTCTTTTGTTCAAAATCGTGCAGGAACTTGCGGGCCACTTCGGTGGCCTCCGAGCGGAAACCGGCATTGAAGGCTGGTTGGCCGCAACAGGTTTGTTGCGGGTTATAAGTCACCTCCCAGCCGAGCTTTTCGAGCACTTTCACCATGCTCATGCCGGTTTTCGGGTAAAGCTGATCTACGAAACAGGGAATAAAAATCTGTACTTTCAAGTTGGTAACGGTTTGCCGCGGATGACGGCGCTCATCAAAGTGGTGCTAAGATAAGAAGTAATTTTGTTACCCGCAGGCGAATATCGCCTTAAATAATAGAGCCATGACCATAGAAGTAAAGCAGGTGGATGCAAAGAAAGAATACGCACTGATCTCGCGATTCATGCACGAGCTGCACAAGAACGAATACACGCTGAACGACAAGACCGCACAATGGCCGGAAATTGAGGAGGCTTATATGCGCTATGTGATCAACTCGCAGAAGGAGGATGAGGGCGTTTGCCTGGTTGCCTATGCTGATGGTGAGCCCGCCGGTTTTATTTTCGGCTACACAGAAGAGCCGGGCGACAATCGCGACCAGATAAATGTGGGCAAGGAGCTATATGTTTCAGACGGATATGTCGATCCTAAATACCGGCGTAAGGGCATATACCATAAGCTCAATGAGCGGATAGAGCAATTGTTCATTGCGCGGGGAGTGAAGCGTATTACCCGTTTCACGTCTGTGGCCAACACCGGCATGCGCGCCCTCCTTGAAAGCAGCGGTTATGCTGCAACCCGGCTGCTGTATGAAAAATGGTTAGAATAATACGGCAATGTGGTGGAATGCGGCAATGTGGTGGAATGTGGCAATGTGGTGGAATGTGGCAATGTGGTGGAATGCGACAATGTGTGGAATGCGACAATGTGGTGGAATGCGACAATGTGGTGGAATGCGGCAATGTGATGGAATGCGGCAATGTGGTGGAATGAGTTACCGTCGGTAACGAAATTATCACGTTCCACCACATTGTCGCATTCAACCGCATTTAATTAAAATTTATACTCCAGGCCAAGAGTAAACACTTGTTTCACCTGCAGCCAGCCCAGGTTGGCACCGGGTTCGTTCTTGGGCACTGTGTTACCGCTGGCATCCAGCCTGGTGCTCACGTAAGGTATATTGTTGTCGTACATGAACGTGAGGCCAAGTGCCAGGCTCATGTGTTTGGATACTTTGTAATCAAAAAGGTTGTCAAACAAAACGCTGATGTTGGCGGGGCTGTCTTTAAGAACGTTGCCGGTGGTGTCCTTGCGGTTCTTTGCCAGGTAGTTGGAATACAGGTCCAGGCGTGTTTTAAAGGTCATGTTCTTCTTGATAGGGATGGTATAGCGACCGCTGAAATAGGCGCCCAGCTCGTAGTTGCTGGTCTTGCCATATGGAACACCAAATGCACCAGCCGACGTTTGCGTAGTATAATACCGGCTGGCAATGGTGAGCCTGCCCGCGAGCGGAGAAAGGAACAGGCTGATGTCCGACCCCTTGCGATATTCCGCACCCACGGCCAGTGTAAAGTAGGCCGGCGACACAAAGTCGGAATTAGGTTTGTGCTGCCAGTCGGTAGCTGAATAGTCGTAGCCCTTGGTGAACTGCGATTTGAAGTTGAACAGCGTGGTAAGGAAGATGTTTTTCCCCGTATCTATGGGCGTTCCGTATTTGGAAGTAAAGTCGATGCGGTCATCCGTTTTGTGCGGAATGAAGGATTGCGAATAGGCATAATTCAGGCCGTAGGTAAGGTCCAGGTTATTACTCCATACGTCTTTGTGGTTCAGGTGATCCAGGTGGCCGCTGAACAGTCCGTTCACCGTAAAAGACGCCACCTCACCGCCGGCCGCCCAGTTGTGCAGGAAGCCTTCGTTCATGCCCAGGTTGAACACGCCGCCATAAACCCAGGCAACGGTGTCCTTGTTGGTCGTCTGCAAAGATTTTTTGATGTCGTCCACTTTTTTGATCTGGCCTTGTGATGCCGTGCAGACTGCCATACTGGCTGCAAAGAGTAATACTATCCGTTTCATTTTATATTGAGTGTATAGTTGATCATTGATTCTTCGGCTTGTAGCGCGCATCTTCAAGGAAGCGGGCTGCGTCCTGCTGTTTGTTCACCAGGTCGCCGAGGCTGACTGCCTGGTTTTGCTCCATATAGTTGCGCACAATGCGATAGCCCAGCCAGGTGCCCACATTGCCAGGTGTAGGATGCCCCGGGTCGGTGGCACTGCCTATGCCTTTGGCAAAAGGCCCGTCGGTAAGGTAAGGCACTATGTGTGTCACGTCTTTGTTATACAGCAGGTTTTGCTGCACAAAAAAGTTGTAGAGGTTGGCTTCATTCATGTTGCACCAATTTACCTGAGTGCCGGTAAAGCCAAACAGCACAGAGTCGGGTAGGGAAGGCATCACTTTGTGAATGAAATATTTTTCCTTGCCCTTCTGTATCATCTGGTCCAGCAGGTTGCGGTCTTCGGTTTGCATCGGATGATAAGATTCATAAACAGCAGTCATCAGCGATACGGGCAGATAAGCCGGCCGCAGGTGCGCAGCCATATAATCGGGTATGCCCACTGATGCATAATAAGGGTATTGCGGCCCCAGGAACATATCGAGCGATACGCATGCGGTGTTGCTGTCCACCACAAAAGCAGCGTGGTTGGACAATATGAAGTTGAGATAAAAGATACGCGGCACGTGAAAGGCCGGAAAGTAGTTCTTCACCAGTTTAAAGGCCTGCGTCAGTTGTTCGTCAAGGTTTTTGGTATCCGGGTAAATTTTGCGGATCGTATCCTCAAGTGCCCGATAGTCCTTGTAGCTCAGGTATTCGTGTATGCCATCTCTCAGTGCTTTGGCCCGGCTGCTGTCGGTCACATTGCCCTGCACATAAAATGCCGTAGGTATGGCCATGGGCATTATGGTGTCTAAATAATAATTGAGGAAGTCCGGGTATTTGGCAGCGAGCGCCCGTGTGCCCGCCTCAATATTGTTGGTATCAATATTGAAGAGGTCCTCATCCAGCCGGTAGGTTTGCAAGGTTACCTTAATGGCCGATGTGTCCGGAGTCTTTTCGGAGGTGCTATTGTTGCAGCCCCAGGCAAAGAGCAGTGCAGCAAATAAGGGGAGCAGGAATCGTTTCTGCATTGTAGTATTAAACTAAGAGTGTCTATTTGACAAAAGGATAAACGTGTGACGGTTTATCCCTGGTATGTACTATTGTCTGTTTTATTCTCAGCGTCTGCCCATCATTGGTGGCATGCCGGGCATTCCCATTCCACCCATGCCCTTGAATTTGTTCATCTGCGCCATCATCTGCTTCATCTGCTCAAACTGTTTCATAAAGGCGTTCACATCGGCCACTTCCTTGCCTGCACCCTTTGCTATGCGTTTGCGGCGCGATGTATCTATGAGGTCGGGGTTGCTGCGCTCGTGTGGTGTCATTGAGTTGATCATCGCCTCAATGCCCTTAAATGCATCGTCAGAGATATCGATATCCTTTATGGCCTTGCCTACACCGGGTATCATGGCCAGTAGGTCTTTGATGTTACCCATCTTCTTTATCTGGTTCAGTTGCTCCTTAAAGTCCTCGAAGTCAAACTTATTGGCGCGGATCTTCTTTTCCAGTTTCTTGGCCTGGGCCTCGTCATACTGTGCCTGTGCGCGCTCCACAAGGGTGGTAATATCGCCCATGCCCAGTATGCGCTGTGCCATACGCTCCGGGTAAAACACATCCAGCGTGTCCAGCTTTTCGCCCATGCTCACGAACTTGATGGGCTTATCTACCACGTAGCGGATAGAAAGGGCCGCACCGCCGCGGGTGTCGCCATCCAGCTTGGTCAGCACTATGCCGGTAAAGTCCAGGCGGTCGTTAAAGGTCTTGGCTGTGTTCACCGCGTCCTGGCCGGTCATGGAGTCCACTACAAACAGTATTTCCTGCGGGTTCACGGCAGCCTTTATGTCGGCCACTTCTTTCATCATCACTTCATCCACAGCCAGTCGGCCTGCGGTATCTATGATCACAATGTTATTGCCGTTCTGTTTGGCGTGTGCAATGGCATTCTGCGCAATGGAAACTGCATTTTTATTTTCCGGCTCGCTATACACGGGCACATTTATCTGCTGCCCCAGCACACCGAGCTGGTCCATCGCCGCAGGTCGATAGATGTCGGCTGCCACCAGCAGCGGGCTCTTGTTCTTCTTGCCTTTCAGAAAGCTGGCCAGCTTGCCCGAGAACGTTGTTTTACCGGAACCCTGCAGACCAGCGATCAATATTACTGTTGGCTTGGCCGTAATGTTCAGTTCGGCTTCGGTGCCGCCCATCAGTTCGGCCAGCTCATCCTTCACTATCTTCACCATTAGCTGGCCGGGGCTCACCGAGGTGATCACCTTTTCGCCCATGGCCTTATCCTTTACCTTGTCGGTAAATTCCTTGGCTATTTTATAGTTCACGTCGGCATCCACCAGGGCGCGGCGTATTTCTTTAACGGTAGTGGCAATATTGATCTCGTTGATCTTGCCTTCGCCTTTCAGCAGCTTAAAGGCCGAGTCGAGCCGTTCACTTAAATTATCAAACATCTTTGTTATAGTATATAGTAATTAGTATATAGTATTCGGTCGTTTGGTGTCACTTCCCGTATTTTCTGCGGGAGTGCAAAAGTAATAAAAAGAGGGGAGTGCATAAAAAAGGGCTGCCTAGCACAGGGCAGCCCTTTTTTGCTATGTTTAATAGATTATTCTTTAATTAGTTTGCCGTTGAAATGAGTGTCGCTGTATGTAACACTAATAAAATATAGGCCGGAAGGCGAGTTGTTTAGATTAAACTCCGTTTTTTGATTATGCGTTTCCTGTTCCAGCACCTTTTTACCAGCAATATCCAACACAGTTACCTTGCTGCTGCTAATACCTTCAGGCAGTTGCAGAATAAATGTACCGTCAGTTGGGTTGGGGTAAATCTCAGGCCGCTTATCCAGTTGCTCATCAGGTGTGCTTTCGGAATGGGCTTCGCGGCACGGGCCACCCGAAACAACGCTTACGACTTTGTTGTTTGAACATACACCATTGGACACTGCAATCAATCCGGTAGTTACACCGGATGAAGAAGCGTATGTTGATACCCCAATGGCCGGACTAACATTGATAGTTGCCGATGTACTGCTCCAGGTACTCCAGTGATAACCAGAGCTGCCAGGGCCGCCAGTGGTGCCAGTACCTGAAGCTGAGTACTCAGAACCAGGTGTGCTGCACGCTATTATCGTCGAAGGACCTGTTATCGTCATTCCGATGAAACTACCGGCGAGCGTTATGACTCTTCGATAGGAACCGGGGCAATGATTATCGTCTCCTGCATAGTGATAGGTTAGGGTGTCTAAGCCTGACCCCATGACTGTGAGTAGGGTTGGGTTACCTGAAAAAGTCGTTGCATCTACGGTGGCTGCCGTGCTAGAGGAGGTAATATACCCGCCCGCGAGGAACGGGCTGCCCCCGTAAGCCACTGTTGTACCCATACATGGCGTTGCAGTCCCCGTTATTGAAAGACTTGGCGTAACTGCCTTCGATTTAATAATTTTCGTAATAGAAAATGAGCCGCAGGAGTTGGTACCTGAGTAGGTAATCACGGATGTGTCCGCCGATGTCGCCCCCGTAGAAACCGCGGTACATACGCCGCTTGCATCAACTGTAATGACCGGTGGGGCACTACTTGTCCACGTGCCTCCGCTTGCGCTCGGTACTACAGACAGCGTAAGTGTTGTACCCTGGCAAATTGAATTGGTGGTGCTGGTTATTGTAGGTGTTACATCCACTGCTACTGCAGCCGTTGTTGCTGTGATGTTGCCACATGCATTGGAGGCCGTAAGCGTATAGACACCCGCTGACACCGTACCTATAGATGTAATGTTGGGATTTTGTAAAGTTGATGAAAAGCTATTTGGCCCACTCCAAGAGTAGCTTGTTGCACCCGTTGCAGAACCACTTAGTGAGAGTGTGCTGCCAGCGCAAATTGGATTGGGGGAAGCAGATGCCGTGACGGAAGTTGAGGGGGCAACTACAACTACATTAGCTGTAGCGTGTCCGCTGCCGCAGCCATTGGTGGCCGTAAGCAGATAAACTCCTGCTGATGCATTGCTTACAGATGCAATTGTAGGGTTCTGAATTGATGAATAGAAGCTTCCTGGCCCACTCCAGGAATAACTTGTTGCGCCAGTTGCAGCACCGGCGAGAGAAAGTGTACTACCAACACAAATTGGGTTTGGAGATGCAGTTGCGCTGACAGAAGTAGGTGCGCCGTAGGATACTGTAACAGTGAAAGTGCCTGGAACGGGATAGGCGCAGCCGCCGAGATTAACTGTACCTGTATATGACGTAGTTGATGTCGGGCTTAATGTAGTACTACCATTGCCAGAACCATCTAGTGTGATTGATCCGCTAGGTGCCAGTGTAACAGTAGCACCCGGCGTGCCGCCGCTGATTGAGAGCGTTGCAGTACTACCGATACAAATTGAGGAAGTGCCCGCAATTGAATTAGTAGTTGGTGAAAGCCCATATGTTACTTTGCGAATTCTCTTATTACCTTGGTCACATATAAAAAGATCGCCAAGACTGTTATGTGCCACCCCCACAGCATCTGTAAGCTCGCCGATTGTTGGCGAAACGTCGTCGATAAAGCCTCCGGTGCCGTTTCCCGCATAGGTGCTAATGATTCCGGACGTATTGATTTTGCGAACAACAAAATTCCCTGGGTCAGAAAAGAAGAGATTTCCACAGGGATCAAAACTGATGGACGCTGCTCCCCCTAAAAGGGCGCCAGATGCCGCACCTCCATCTCCAGTGTAGCCTGTTGTTCCAGCGACCCCAGCGACATGGTATACAGTGCCAGAGGAGATTTTTCTTATGCAGTCGTAGTCGCTGACATATACATTGCCTGAATAGTCTACCGCAATTGCTTGAAACATAGAGAATTCAGCCGCACTTGCAGGTCCATCTGTACTGCCAGAAACTCCGTTCCCAGCCAGCCATTGAATATTGCCTGAAATGTCTATATAATAAACTTTTTTGTTGTAGCCATCTGTAAAATAAATATTGCCTGCTGCATCTACTGCAGGCCCACCTGGAGAACCAATATTAGTGCTAGTAGCAGGCACCCCCATTGAGGGCGTTCCTAACGTTCCAGTTCCGGCTATTGTAGAAACAATTCCATCAGTGCCAATTTTTCTTATACGATGAGTGCTGCCCTCACAAAAATATACAGAGCCTGCTGCATCAACGGTAACGCCGTCCGGCGCGATCTCTGTACTTGTTGCTGGTACGCCATCTGTTAAATATCCAAATGTGCCATTTCCCCCAACGGTTGTGATGACGCCTGTGGAATGGTCGATTCTGCGAATCCTAGCCCCGTCTACAAAGTAGAGATTGTCCGCATTATCAGTGCAGGCAAAGGCTGGAAACTGAAGTTCTACTGTGGTGGCTGATGCAAGGCCACCATCTCCGGCATATCCGGCAGTGCCGTTGCCTGCGACTGTTGTGATTATGCTTGTTTGACAGTGACTTCCAAATGCTTTTAATAGCATCATTGCCAAAAACAGATATTTTACTTTCATTAGGAATAAATTTTTTCTGAAAAAATAACATTCGAAAAGAAGTTCAAAAGACAACAAGAGGCATAGCTCCTGCCTTTTCTAAAGTATGATTAAATGGCGGCCTACTGCTCCCGCGGCTGGGTCTTACGCCACTTACCTGTTTGGGTAACGTTGGAATTCTCTGTGCCGAGTAACTAATTTAAAGGTGATGTAATCTGGTTCCAGAAACCGCTGACAAAGGTGGGGTATGCGGGTACTCGATGACAAGTTAACCATTTAACAGAAGAAAATGACTGATCGGTAGGAAATTTATTTTGGCTATTGTTTGATCGTAATTTCCTTTTCTCCCTTTAATGAAAAGGAAAAGAGCCTTTTTCAAGATGTATCTGGTGGCTAAAAAATGCCTTAGCGAAAAATTTTTTAGAAAAAAACACAAAAACATGTAGCTACTGTTATTTTTTTAAAACGGTTAATAATCGGAAAGCAACTATCATTTAATCCCTTACATATTTATAAAAAGGTTGCACTTAATTGCGTGTTAATAACTTCCCGCTATTTGCTATTTAAAAGTGAAATTTTTATTAAAAAACCCATAACTTTAATTCGCAAAAAATCAGGTATTCCCTTGAAAACAAGTTTAACTCACAAGAAAAATTCAAGTTGTGCTATGAGAAAAATCTACTTATTGCTCCTATTGTGCTGCATTGGCGCGGTATCGGGTTACGGACAGGCAACTTCACTGTCTTGTACCCCAACTTCCTCATCGTGGACTGGCGAGTCATCGTATTATGCCGGCTATGGCGTCGATGAGATCGACATCACCGGTTATCTGGGATCTACACTCTCAGATTATTCGTTAACCTCGCTATGCGATGGCACTACAGGGTATCTTGATGAAACATCTGCGGTATCAGCGGTTACGTTCCAGCAGGGTGGCTCATATGCCACTACGCTGTATACGTTGTATTCCAGCTCTGCACAGGAAGCGCAGATATGGATAGACTTTAATGATGATGGCATATTTGATGTAAGCGAGGAGGTGACCCCGGTATTGGGTTACACCAGTTCGTATCCATTTTATACCAATATCAACATTCCTGTAACGGCCGCTACAGGTACACACTACATGCGAGTGCGCGGTATATGGGAAACCTTTGCAGATGGTACCAGTTTGTCAACCGATCTGGATCCATGCCAGATCAATTATGGCGGCAGCTCTCCTTATTATTACAGCGGCGATGTTATCGATTATTATTGCACCATAGTTGCGTTGCCAACATGTTCTGGTATGCCTACTGCGGGGGCGGCTGTGTCTTCAGTTACAATGGCATGTCCCAGCACCAGCTTCACCGTTGGTGTTAGTGGTTATGTAGGCGCCAGCGATCATACCTACCAATGGTTATCTTCTACAGATGGTGGAACAACATGGTCTGCAATATCAGGTGCTACCGGTGTCACCTATTCTACTACTATTTCTACTCCTACCTCTTATAAGCTTGCAGTTACATGTCCCTCAGCAGGCCTTAGCGATACATCAACCTCTGTATTTGTGAACTATGTGGGGTATTGCTATTGTGTGCCGACTTATGAATATTCTCCTGCTACCGGTTATGGTCCCATTAGTGAGTTTACGGTTGCTGATTATTCAGGTACATTCGATGATGCTACAGTGGTGTCAGCTCCATCTTCCGGTTATCTGGACAATACGATAGATACAATTCCATTTCAGCAAAATGGCACTTACTCGGGGACTATCTACCTCGGGGGTAGTTATTTCGGAAACGAAAGTCAGGTATGGATAGATTTTGATAATAGCGGTACATTCGAGACAAGCGAAGAGGTGACTCCTGTTTTTGGTGATGGCGATTTCACTTATCCTTATTCCGACAATTTTACACTTACGATTCCTTTCAGTGCTGCTCCCGGCCCCCACAGAATGCGCGTTCGAGAAGGGGAATATTTCTCGTCTCCAATTTCTGCAGACATGGACCCTTGTAATTATTATGACGCGTCAGGCTATTATTATGAATACGGTGTGACTGTGGACTATGTGGCCAACATTGTACCCCTTCCTCCATGTTCCGGCGCTCCTACAGCGGGTGTTGCGCATGCGGATGCAACGCTTGCATGTCCGGGCACTCCTTTTAATTTGTCTGCTACGGGCATGTCCGCAGCGTCTGATCTCGCTTTCCAGTGGTTATTCTCTGCTGACGGTACCACCTGGAGTTCAATTTCGGGTGCTACTACCACACCTTATTCCTACACTACATCAACAGCAGGTTACTACAAATTAGCTGTTACTTGCCCTACAAGTAGCTTGTCTGATACCTCAGCACCTGTGTTTGTGAATTATCTTGGCTTCTGCTATTGTGTGCCAACCTATTATTTCACTCCTGCCTCCAGCTATGAAGGTTTCACTAACATTACAATAGATGGTTACTCTGGTTCAATACTGAACGATGATGGACCAACATCGGTTCCGGCGAGTGGATATGAGGATCGGACCATAGATACTGTCAACTTCCAGCAGGGTGGTAGCTATCCAGGTACAATGACCTACACCTACTCGGAATATGATCCATACAGTAATCAGATCTGGATTGATTTTAGCGATGATGGTGTTTTTGATGCGTCGGAAGAAGTGACCCCGGTGTTCGGCGAGAGCGGTTGTGGTACTTATGCTTCTTCGGCCGGTTTCAATATTGCAATTCCTATTACGGCCAATCCGGGCTACCATCGCATGCGCGTGCGTAATGCATTCTACTATTCTTGTACGCCATCCAGCGAAATGGATCCTTGTAACGATTACGACTCTTATATATCCTATTATTATGGATTGAGCAGGGACTATATGGTGAACATAGTGCCTCTTCCTCCTTGTACAGGTACTCCGGTAGTGGGTGCTGCGTCTATAACACCAACTTCCGGCGGCAGCCCTACTGTGTTCTCGTTGAGCCTGCCTGGCCTGGCGATGGCTTCCGGCATGACCTATCAATGGCAGTCATCTACCAGCGCTACAGGTCCGTTCACCAACATTACCGGTGCTACCACACCCACATATACGTTTACGGGCATCTCTGCCGATGAATGGTATCAGTGCGTGGTTACTTGTACTGCTACCTCTTCCACTACAACTTCTGACACTGCTCATGCTCATTATGTACTTGTTCCGACATGTACCACAACATCTGCTTCGTGGACTGGTGAGGGTTCTTATTCCTTCGGTGCGGATGAATTTGATGTAACAGGTTATAGTGGTTCTTCGCTGAGTGATGTTGGTATACTGTCATCCATTAATCATACCACCGGTTATGCAGATCACACGTCAATGGGTGTAACATTTCAACAGGGTGGCACATATGCAAGTTCACTCTATTTTGGTGGTTACTCTCATCAAAATGACGGACAGATATGGATAGATTTTAATGACAATGGAACATACGAAAGTAGTGAAGAGGTATCACCAGTTGTCGGATTTAACATGACTTCGACTCCTTACCCTACTATTTTTAACATTTCCATTCCTATCACTGCGCCGACAGGAAATCACCTCATGCGTATGAGGGGTATTTGGGAGTTGTGGTCGACGTCTTTGGGAGTTGCTCCTGCGCATATGGATCCGTGCCTTATAGACTATGGTGGTTCCAATCCTGAATATCTGAGCGGTAGCTGCGTTGATTACCGAATCAATATTGTTGCTGCTCCGCCTTGTTCGGGTACGCCAAGTGCCGGTGGTGCAATTTCCAGTGTCGCTATGGCTTGTCCTTCAACACCATTTACCCTGTCTGATACTGGTGTTACTGTAGCGTCTGGTCTTACGTTCCAATGGCAGTCATCGCCTGATGGCACCACCTGGACCAACATTTCCGGTGCCACTACACCTACTTATACCTACACTGCTTCGGCCGCATTGTATTATCATTGCGTAGTAACTTGTACGGCTACCAGCTCTTCAGCATCTTCTACATCTGTTTTTGTGAACTATGTAGGGTATTGCTATTGCGTTCCTACTTATTATTATAGCTATACCGGCTATGATATTACAAGTGTTAACATAAATGGTTACGCAGGTTCAACACTGAGTGACCTGGGTATATCCTCTACTGAGACTTATGTTGATCATACCATTGATACAGTGGCCTTCCAGCAGAATGGTTCGTATAGCGGGACGCTCGATTATTACTACTCGGGTGAGTATGAGAACCAGGTGTGGATCGACTTCAATAACGATGGTAACTTTACTACAGATGAAGAAGTTACGCCGGTATTTGGTAACACCAGCAGTTACATCAGCACCGCGAACTTTACTATTTCTATTCCGCTTACGGCGCCTACAGGCTACCACCGCATGAGGATCAGGAATGCGATTACGTATTCCTATGGTTCTTATTCAACCGATATGGATCCTTGTGCATCGTCTGATGTTGATTACACCTATTACTATGGTAGTGTGCGCGACTACAGTGTAAATATCATAGCGCTGCCACCATGTGCTGGAGTACCAGCAGCAGGTACTGCTTCAGCCGATGCTTATACTGCTTGTGCTTCTACCACTATCAATCTTAGTGATGCAGGTAGCACCAGTGCAACCGGTCTGGCTTACCAGTGGCTTGCTTCTACAGACGGTGGTACCACCTGGACAGCCGTTTCAGGTGCCACTTCGCTTTCTGCAACTGTAACAGAATCGGTTACTACGGAATTTGCCCTTAAAGTAACTTGTACTTCTGCCGGTCTGTCCGATACGTCTGCTCCGGTTACGGTTCATTATTCTTCTTATTGCTATTGCACACCGTCATATACTTATAGCCCGGCATCATCAAGTTATGGAATGGGTAATCTTACCATACTTGGGTTTGGTGGTACAACTATCAACGACAATGGACCTGCTGTAGTGCCTGCAAGTGGTTATGAAGACCGCACTATGGATACTATTAAGTTCCAGCAGGGAGGTAGTTACAATGGTACTGAATCGTACACTTACTCGTACTACTATATGTATGAAAGCCAGATATGGATAGACTTCGATAACAGCGGTACTTTTGAAACTTCAGAAGAGGTGACTCCGGTATTTGGCGAAAGCTACTTTACTATTCCATATCCTTCATCAGACGCATTTACCATCAGCATTCCGACAGGCAGCGATACCGGCTATCATAGAATGAGGATACGTTACGAATCATCTGTTGATTTCTCATTCTCCACCGATATGGACCCTTGTAACCCGTATGATGCGGATATATCTAGCTACGACTATGGTACTACCCGCGATTATACTACCTATATAGCCAGGCTTTGTCCGTACACAATATCAGTGCCTGCTTCCCTGGGCCCTGTATGTCCTAATGCTTCCTTCTCATTGTCTGGTGTAACTACTACAGCTACTTCTTATTCATGGAGCGGCCCTGGTGGATTCACTTCTACAGCACTGGCTCCTACAGTTTCTGGTATCAGCGGTACATCAACGTTTACGCTCACTGTTACTGATGGCTCGTGCGCAACTACCGAGCTTACAACGGTGTTAACACGCACTCCGCCTCCTGCACCAACTATGTCACCTACAGACACAGCTATATGCAGCGGTAGCAGTGTGATGCTTACGGCTACTGCATTGCCAGATACCGTGAACCTGATACCTGTAGAAAGCTGGGAATCCGGCTTGCCTACCGATCCTTCAACAACAGTAGATGGATGGAGCACGGACGCGGCGGCTGCTTATTGGATGACGGCTGTTACCAGCGGTGTAGATCCCACAGTTTCTTCAGCGCCTGATGGCACTCACTTTGCTGATTTCGATTCTTATGGCCTGAGCTCAGGTGATGAGGTTTCCCTGCTGTCGCCAAACTTCAGCATGGTGGGTGTTACTTCAGCACAGTTCAGCTTCTGGGTTTATCGTGAAGTGGGCGGCTTCTATACTGCTGCCGGCGGTTTCGGCAGCGAGGGCTTCAATGTTTATTTGACAACTACCGGTTCGATCTCTGATTATTCTGATCTTATAGGTTTTGTGCCGCGCGCTGCTGATGGTACACCGACAGGTGTAAGCGGTGTTGCAAGTCCAACGGCTTCCGGCTGGTACCAATACACTGTAGCCATCCCTTCAACAGCGACAGGCGCTACCAATGCCATCATCATACAGGGTTATAGCCAGTTTGGTGATAACTGCTTCATGGATGATATCTCTATCCGTGGTGTTTATAACCTGGCTGCGCCTACCTGGACACCAGTTTCAACCCTGTACACCAGCTCTGCGCTTACTACAGGTTATACCGCAGGCACGCCAGCGGGCACTGTTTATGCATTGCCAACTCCGGTTACAACAACTGCAGATACGGTTACTTACTATGCAACCGTAACAGATGGTACTTGTTCGTCTTCTGATTCTGTTCATGTGATCGTTAACCCTGGTCCTGCTATCTCTGGTACGTTCAGCGTATGTATCGGTGCAGTTACTACACTCACTGATGCAGCTTCCGGCGGCACATGGAGCAGCACAGATACTTCAGTTGCTGTGGTTGATGCTTCAGGCCATGTTACCGGCCACGCAAGCGGCACCACTACTATCTCTTACGTATTGCCTACAGGTTGCTTTGCCACACAGGTAGTAACGGTGCTCAATGCACCAGCACCAATAGGTGGATCAAGCTCTGTATGCGTTGGTTCTACCATAACCCTCACCGACGCCACAGGCGCAGGCACATGGGCTGGTTCAGGCGGCTTCGCAACCGTTGGCAGCGCTACCGGTTCTGTAATGGGTAGCTCTACGGGTACTGAAATAGTGACCTTTACTCTTACCTCTACAGGTTGTACAATTACAACGCCAATAACAGTTAATCCAACACCAACTACCATCACGGGTACCTCTACTGTCTGCGAAGGTTATACAACAACTTTGTATGATGGTCTGTCACTGGGTACATGGAGCACTACTTCCGGTCTTGGAACCATAGATCCTGTTTCTGGTGTGGTTACTGCGGGTACTACAGGTTCGGGTACTATGCCAATTACCTACACTGTAGGAACTTGTTCGGTAACTGGTTCAGTTACCATTACCGTTCCGCCGACACCGATCGTTGGCCTGGTATCTGTATGTCCTGGTAATACCATTACGCTGTCAGAAGGTACACCGGGCGGCACATGGTCTTCAACCGGCGACGTAACTGTAGACCCTTCAACCGGTATCGTTACTGGCGGATCTACACCTGGTGGTTCTGGCACAGTTAGTGTAACAGTTCCTGGTGGTTGTTCTACTTCTACTTCGATCACAGTTAACCTGTTGCCTTCGCCTATCAGCGGCAGCTCTGGTGTGTGTCTCTTAGGTACTACCGTACTTTCTGATGCCAGCGCACCAGGCACATGGGCCAGCGCCCCTTCTGCGACTGCTTCAATTGATGCCGGTGGTACTGTAACTGGTAACGCAGTAGGTACTGCTACCATTACCTTTACGTCACTGGCTACCGGTTGTAGCATCACTACACCGATCACGGTTAGTCCTGCTCCTTCTGCTATCACAAGCGCCACTGGCACATTTGTGGTATGTACCGGTTCATCGCTCATCCTGAGCGACGCTACCGGCGGCGGTACATGGAGCTCTTCTGCAGGCAGTGTAGCAAGTGTAACAGGTGGCCTCGTTGTTGGTATGAGCGCAGGCGCCACTACCATCAACTACTCTGTATCTGGTTGTGCGGTAAGTGCTACAGTAACTGTTGATGACATCACTACACCTTCAGTTACATTGTCTCCCGGCCCTGGTGTTACCGTGTGTGCAGGCAGCGGTGTAACGCTGACAGCAACGCCAACTAACGGCGGTCCTTCACCTCTGTATCAGTGGGTGCTGAATGGTGGTACTATTTCAGGTGTTACTACTCCTACGTATTCTTATACGCCAACATCAGGCGATATCATGTACGTGACCATGACATCAAGCAATCCTTGTTCTTCTCCATCATCTGCAACTTCAACAACCGATACCATTTATGTGGACCTGATCACTGCTCCTGTGGGCACGATCCTGGCTACACCTGGCACTCCGGTTACAGCAGGTGGTGCTGATTCATTCCTTTGCAACGTGACTGGCGGTGCCGGTGCTGCACCTACTTATCAGTGGGAGATAAATGGTGTGCCTGTTTCAGGTGCTACCAATGCTGCTTGGATCGCGAACACGCCAAGCCCACTGGGTAACGGCGACATCGTGAGCTGCGTAGTAACCAATACTGATATGTGTGGTAGCTCTACCAACATCAGTTTTGCTTCGCCTATTGAAGTATGGCCAGTAGGTGTGAACAATGTGAACGGAACCAAGGGCTTCATAGCAGTAATGCCTAACCCTAACAATGGTACATTCTCCATTAAGGGTAACCTGGGTGTTGTTGCCGACGAAGATGTGCATATGGTGATCACGGACATGCTTGGTCAGGTGGTGTATAACGACATCGTCAGGGCTAAGGCAGGTGAGATAGATCAGAAGGTGATCATGAGCACAACTGCTGCAAATGGTATGTACCTGCTCGAAGTGAAATCTGAGCATATTTCCGGTACCTTCCATTTTGTTCTTGAACAATAAGTGAAACATTTGTTTCTGATAAGCTCCGGCTTCAGCACATGCTGAAGCCGGAGTTGTTTTAAGCACTAATTGCAGGCACCATTTAATTGCAGGGAAGACAGTAATTTTATCATTGCCGCCATCATTGGCGGCAATAGAGTTTTGAAAAGAAGGATTAGAGATGGACACGAATATTCCATTGGCAGAGCGGGTAAGGCCGCGTACGCTGGGCGAATTCATAGGACAGGAACACCTCGTTGGACCCGGTAAGGTGCTGGACCAGGTGGTGCAGAACAAAAAGGCATATTCTATGATCTTTTGGGGGCCTCCCGGGGTGGGGAAGACCACGCTGGCGCAGATCATTGCACATTCGCTGGATATGCCCTTCTTTACGCTCAGCGCCATAGACAGTGGTGTGAAGGACGTGCGTGCTGTGATAGACCTCGCCAAAAAGGCCGGCCATGCATTGCTGTTCATCGATGAGATACACCGTTTCAACAAAGCGCAACAAGATAGCCTGCTGGGTGCAGTAGAGAGGGGCATTATCACATTGATCGGTGCCACCACCGAAAATCCTTCGTTTGAGGTAATATCTGCGCTGCTGAGCCGCTGCCAGGTATATGTATTGAAACCGCTGGACGAGGAGCATCTGAAAGCATTGGTGCGCCAGGCAATGGAGAAGGATGAATGGCTGGCCGGGCAGCATATTGTAGTGAGCGAATGGGATGCGCTGCTGCAACTGAGTGGCGGCGACGCGCGCCGCCTGCTGAACCTCACAGAGCTGATCGCGGCGTCCATGCCTGACAGTAGCAGGGAAGTGACCAATGATGTGGTGCAGGACGTAGTGCAGCGCAAAATGGCATTGTATGACAAGACAGGTGAGCAGCACTACGACATCATCAGTGCCTTTATTAAATCCATTCGCGGAAGCGACCCGAACGCCGCTGTTTACTACCTGGCCCGGATGATAGAGGGTGGTGAAGACCCCAAGTTCATTGCCCGCCGCATGGTGATCCTGGCCAGTGAGGATATAGGCAATGCCAACCCCAATGCGCTCCTGCTGGCAACAAGCTGTTTTCAGGCCGTGGAACTGATCGGGTATCCGGAATGCAGGATCATCCTTTCTCAGGCGGCTACCTACCTGGCGTCGTCGGCAAAAAGCAATGCTGCTTACATGGCCATATCCGGCGCGCAGGCATTGGTCAGCCAAACCGGCGATCTGCCTGTGCCGCTGCACATCCGCAACGCGCCTACAGGCCTCATGAAGAAGCTGGATTATGGCAAGGGTTACCAATATGCCCACGACTTCGCCGGCAACTTTGCCGAACAGGAATTTTTGCCGGATAAGATCAGCGGCACAAAACTGTACGATCCCGGCGACAATCCGTCCGAGGACCGGATAAGGGCCTACCTGCGTGCCTGCTGGAAAGAAAAGTATGGATACTGATTTGCATCAGAACCATGTCGGGGCAATATATTGTTGATTTAAAGGCTAAATTTGGAATTCATTTCAATAGCACAGTAGTAGCCCTATGGCAATAGATGAAGCAATAAGGGATTTTGATGTCGTCATTATAGGTGGTGGGCCGGGCGGTTGCAGCACAGCACTTACGCTGGCAAAGGCCGGCCTCACGGTTGCCATCATAGATAAAGCTACCTTTCCCCGCGACAAAGTATGCGGAGAGCTACTGCATCGCAAGGCTGTTCGCGTGCTCAGCAAACTGGATCCCGATATAGAAGCCGAGTTCAAAAAATTTCCCTCTACTATTGTGATGAAAGCCACCAGGGTGCATTACAAAGGCAAAAGCATTTTGTTTGATTGGGTGAATGAATCTTATACCTGCCCCCGGTATGAGCTGGATAATTTTCTGCTGACCTGGGTGAAAGAGCGCACGGCAACGCAGGTGTTCACTGGCGTCGTGCCAGATAAGATCACAGTTGGTGCGGATGGAGTGACCATTACAATTAAGGGTAGTGGCGAGGTTTTCAGCGCTAAATTGATCATTGGTGCAGATGGCGCCAACAGCACCGTGGCCAGACAGCTTACCAGCCGCGTGCTGGACAGGAACCACTACCTCGGCGCTGTAAGGGCATACTATTCCGGTATCAGGGACATCAACGAAGAAGTTACAGAAGTGTTCTTCAATAAAAAATTCAAGGTCAACTATTTCTGGATATTCCCTTTGAAAGGCGGCAAAGCCAATGTGGGCTTTGGTATGCTTTCCAGCAAGATATCGGAAGAGAAGATCAACCTTAAGGATGCATTTTATGACTACTTCAAAGAGTCGCCTGAACTGGCGGCAAAATTTGAAGGAGCTATTGCAGAAGGGCCGCTCGAAGGTTTCGGTGTGCCTCTGGGTTCAGGCGTAGGTACCCTGTCTGGCCAGCGTTTCATGCTGATCGGCGATGCGGCGTCCTTGTCTAACCCTCTATCCGGTACTGGAATGGGTAATGCCATATTGAGCGGTAAGCTGGCTGGAGAGCAGGCCATACGCTGCTTTCAGAAGAATGACTTCAGCGAGGCATGCATGAAGGAATATGATACGATCCTCGACCGTGCTATCATAAAAGAACTGATGGCCAGCTTCAAAGCGCAGCGCACCCTCGGCAAGATGCCCTTTCTGCTCGATGTTGTATTCGCACTTGGCAAATATCCGCGCATCAAACGGTGGCTGCAGAAGGTGGTGTAACAGCTAAACAAAAGAAAGTTTATCGAACCTTCTGCCGAGTATTTTGTGTGCATCGGCATTCAGCCAGTTGTCCAGTATTGTTGCGTACAGATTCCTGAAGTCTGTTGTGTATTTCAGGTCTCCTTCATCAAGATCCTCCAGGCTGGGTATGCTGCTGAGCATTCCACGCTTCTTTAGTCCGCCACCGATCAGGAACATGCAGCTTGCAGTGCCGTGGTCTGTGCCGTTGCTTGCATTTTGCGCCAGCCGCCGGCCAAACTCAGAGAACGTCATGACAAGAACGTCGTTGAATGTTCCCTGGTCCTTGAGGTCGGCCACCAGAGCCGCAAGTGCGTCATCCAGTTGCCCTAACAATTTATTTTGCCTGTCTGCCTGATTTACGTGCGTGTCAAAACTGCCGTGAGATACATAATAGACGGATGTTTCCGTCCTGGCGTTGATCAGTTGGCCAATGGTCTTTAGTCGTTTGCCTATCTGTGTATCCGGATAGGTTTGCCGGGTAGTATAAAGTTTGCTCTGCGCAAAAATGTAATCTGCTGCAGAGGTGGTGTTGGCCAATGTCCGGTACAGGTAGCCGGCCAGGTGGGCATCATGTTCTTCCTGGTGTGTGGCCAGCATTTTCACATAGTCATTGGCCGCCGCCCGATGAAACTGATTGATGTCGCGCACTGCAATGGCGCTTCTTTCTTCACCCTTTAAAGCCAGGCTTAGCGTGTCATCAACTTCAAGCGCTCTGGCGCGCTGTCCATCGCCACAGGCGTCCAGGTAGCGCCCTATCCATCCGCTGGTAACGATCTCAGACGATGCACTGGCAGATTGCCAGATGTCCATGCTGCGGAAGTGCGATCTGTCAGGGTGTGGGTATCCCACGCCGTTAAGCACTGCCAGGTCGCCGGCATCATAAAGGGCCTTCATGTTCTTTAGCCAGGGGTTTATTCCCGTTTCGTCGTCAAGGCGCAGTGCGTCGGCGGCGGCAATGCCTATTTTCGGGCGCTCCTTGTAGTAGATGTCATTCCGGTAAGGGATAACGGTATTCAGCCCGTCGTTACCGCCGCTCAGTTGGATGATGATGAGTTTCTTGCCGGTGTTCAACGCGGGCGCGGGCGTGTGCTCAAATGCTTTAAGGAATTGAGGCACCATCATCGTGGCGCTGGCAAGTGAACTAAGCTGAATGAATTTTCTTCTCGTTATCGTCATTGCACAATTTTTATCAGCAAAGCTGGTATTCAGGCAGGCCCATTATCAGTATCGTCAGGCTTTTTATGTATTGCTCTCTTGTGTCTTTATCTGCAAACCTTTCTATGCTTTTTATCTGCTCAGGGTCTGGTTGGCGCGGCAGCAGCATGTGTGCTATTGCATCAGGCAGGTTAGTGGTCGCGCAGGTATTGAAGTGTTCTATGTAGTTGGTCCAGTCTGCATCCACAGCGCCTACTCTAAAGTGTTGGCCATGTTTCGCATTGTGGCTGTCTGTGCTATGCATCTCAGTCAATTCCTGTTCATTGTCCTTCGCTTCCAGGTTCAATTCACTTGTTCCCAGCAGTGCCTCGGGCAGTCGCATTCTCAGCACCAGGGTCGAGCTGTCTATCCAGTTTTTTCCACCGGGCCAGCCTGCTACGTTTGGTGGTTCAAACAGCACCTGGCCCAGCACACGCTGCAAATAGATAATGGTGGTTTCTTTGTCAAACTGCATGGGCAGCAGGCGCTGGTAGCCCACGAGCAGTTCTATAGGCGATTTTATTTTGGCTGCAACATTGCCTGATTCATAAAACCAGCCGGCATTAAAAATTTCACGCAGCAGTGCACTGATATCGTAGTTGCTGTCGTAGAATGTAGCTGCCAGGTGCTTTACATGCCGCTCGTCTGTGCGCTCATCACTCACAAAATACCGGTATATCTTCTGCGTAATGAACACCGATGTTTGCTTTTGCTGCAACAGTATGCGCAATACATCATCGCCGTCGAAATTGCCGGTCTGTCCAAGGATCTTTTTGCTGTCGTCGTCATGCTGTCCGTAATGGAAAATGAATTTTCCGTCGCCGTCAAAGTTCCAGCCGGTGAATGCGCGCGCCGCTTCTTTCACATCATCTTCTGTATAATGTCCGCGCCCCAGCGTGAACAATTCCATTACTTCCCGCGCGAAATTTTCGTTAGGATGTTGCTTTTTGTTCTGCCTGTTATTCAGGAATTGCAGCATTGCCGGGCTTTTGGAAATTCCTGTAAGCAGGTCGCCGAAGTTGCCCAATGCGTTTTGACGTATCACATCCAGCAACTGCTGTCCATGAAACGGATTGTCTATATGCGCCGCAAAGTGCCCATGCCAGAAAAGTGCCATCTTTTCCTGCAGCGGATCATTCGTGGTTGCCATTTGTTTTATCCAGGCGCGATTAAGGTCTTTTGTGCGTTCGCGAAACTGTTTTCTCAGCTCCTGCTTTTCCATGTCGTTGTTCATAGATGCTTTCAGCAGCGAGCTATAGCTATGCCATTCGTCCAGGTCAACCACCAAAAGGGGGGCAGGTTTGCCTTGGGTCAACAGTTGGTTCACCAGTTGCCCCACAGGCATAGGGTCTGCGAGCGCGGCAGGCGAAATGCCGAAGCCGGCACGTGCATATAGCAGTTTATTCTTTTCTGTCAGGTCCATTCATCATCAACTTTCACATGCTTGAGACGATCATTGCGCTGCCTGGTTTATCTGCACAGGGCGGTTTAACAAATAATAGACGTTATGGCCCCCGCACAATAACTTTGCCGGATGCAACAACTGGTCATCGCTTCCAACAACAAGGGGAAGATACTGGAAATAACGCAGATGCTGGAAGATGTGGAGCTGCTGTCGCTGGGCGACATAGACTATGTAGAGGAGATAGCCGAGCCTTTTCATACGTTCGAAGAGAATGCTTTGGCTAAGGCATCTGCCGTTCATGCATTTTGCGGTAAAAATGTTTTTGCAGATGACAGCGGCATTTGTGCCACTGCATTGCATGGCGAGCCGGGGGTGGACAGCGCCCATTACTCCGGTAGCCGCGATGACGAGAAAAACCTGCAGAAGCTGCTTGCCGAACTAACGGGAAAGGATGACCGGACCGCATGGTATAAGGCGGTCATCTGCCTCATTTGGAACGATGATATTTATTACTTCGAGGGCATTTGTAATGGCCGCATCATTGAGCAGAAGCGCGGCACGGGTGGCTTTGGTTATGATCCCATTTTTGTACCCGATGGTTACGATCAGACGTTTGCGGAGCTGCCGCTGAGCATAAAGAACACCATCAGCCACCGCGGCATAGCCGTTCGGAAAATGGTGGCATTTCTAAAAGAAAATTTGAGCACACAAGGGTAGCGGTCATGAAATTTACGGTTGGTGACAAAATATTGCTGAAGCGCACAGGCGAAGAAGGACATGTGATAGCCATACTCAGCAAGCAGATGCTGGAGGTAGAGGTGAATGGCACTGCATTTCCTGTTTATAACGAAGATGTGGACCATCCTTACCTCAACTGGTTCACCGGCAAATCAGCGCCGAAAAAGAAGGCCGCCGCAGTGCCCGAGATACCCGTGGAGCGCATAAAGGAGCGGCCGCAGCGCCTGGCCAAGGGGATTTATCTCTCCTACATGCCAGAGTTCAAAGTGCAGGATATGGAAGAGATCGCAGATCACCTGAAGATCTATCTGCTCAATGAACTGCCCGTTGATATCCGTTTCAGTTATGACGTGCGCCTGTCAGGTCAGAGCGAGTTCAGGCACGAGGGGGTGCTGCATGCTTTCGGAAATGTCTATCTACATAATGTTCCCTATGCAGACATGAACGACCAGCCCCGGTTCCACTGGAAAGTGGCGCAGCATGGCAATGACAAAATGCAGGTGGAAGAAGGCATTCTGCGTATCAAGCCTGCAAAATTGTTTGAGCACGTCAACAATGCGCTCCTCAACAATGTTCCGTCATTCAGCTACCTGCTGATAGACGATTTTAAACATAAGCCCGACAAACCTCCGGGTCATGATCTGCCGCCTGTGCCCGCTGCAGTGCCGGAAACGGTTACGGGTAAAAACATAGAGCCGGCCAAATATGAGCTGGACCTGCATATAGAGCAACTGGTCAGCAACCACAAAGGCCTCTCCAATGCCGAGATCGTGAAAAAGCAGTTAGACACGTTGGAGCATTACCTGCACCTGGCCATAGTGCACCGGCAGGAGCGTATGATAGTGATACACGGCCTGGGGAAGGGCCGCCTCCGCGACGAAGTACATGCCCTGCTGAAACGCACCAGAGAAGTGAGCCGTTACAAAAACGAATGGAGCGGCAAGTATGGCTTTGGGGCGACGGAGGTATTTTTTAAGTATGCGTAAGCACCACATAGCCGCAGTTTCCATGCGCTGTTACCAGCGGCAATTTACCGCGTTCCCCGATGATGACCCGACCGATCCCGAGTGTGTTAACAGTGGAGGCGCTAAGGCTCGCAATTGAACAGGCGTGTATGTCGAACTTTATGTCAAATAGCTGATGACAAAGTAGAGGGGGGGCGAGGTACGAAGCAATCTGACTATATGCTGATTCAACTCATGCAATTGGTAATAGTGCGTTCAGTGATAATTTTCATTCTTAAATAAATTGCCCAATACAAATACAGAAGAAACTAAAAATAAGAAAAGAAGGTAGTGCCATCTCTTTTTGCTCCATGAAGGAAATATGAATGGAACAATTATAGTTGAGCAAAAAATCACCAAAAAGAAGTAGTACACCGCATTTACCAGGAAAATAACTGTTTCTTCGGCGCCGTCATTTTTCCAAATCCATGTGGCTCTAAGGCAAATGAAGGCGAGCATGCAAAAAATGCAGATGAAAAATACTTTTAGTGGATTAAGCCATTTGCCCATGCTATTCAATGTAAAATAAAGCAATCAAAATGATATATCCTTTCAGAAGCGGCAAGTCAAAAGATTTGCTCCGATGGGGAATGGAGTTCCGCCATTGGCGGCTCTCTTTGCATAGCTCATGTGCTGTGGAGTGCTCGCCGAAAGCGTTCTGGATCGGCACATCCAATATTTTCTCCCTAAATAATAGTAAAAAAAACACCCAACATAGCTAAGCCATGTTGGGTGATACCCATTTTTGGGCGACCCTCCTTCGCGGCACTTTGGCGGACTTTGTCCGCCGTAGCCCGCTTCGGCGGGCGAAGGCGGAGGGAGAGGGAATTTCCGCTATTTCAATTAAAGCATTGCTAATCAAGTGTTTGTAAACTGTAAAATACAATTCAGTGCTAAAACAGTGCTATATTGTCAGTTTTGTTTTGTATCTTTGCGATGATGAAAACAGATGCAAAATACACAATGCCAAGATTGGTAAAAGGCAAAAAACCAAAGAACATTCCTAAAGGTTCTACCCTTGACAAAGAATGGGCAAAGAATATTTGGTACGTTAATTATTCTTTTAACGGCAAACAATACCGAGTAAAGGGCGACATTAATCGCATTAAGGATCATAAAGAAAAGGCAGAGCAAGCAGAGGCTCTTTTATTAAGTATAAAAAATGACCTAAAAGATGGATTCGACCCCAGTCAACCGCTGGCTTTTGCTGCCAAAATAGTTGAAGATACCATCACTCTGAAAGATGCAGTTGAAAAATACCTAACAGAATTGAAAACCTATTCCCGTAAAAAGACGGTTCAGAGCTATGATAGCAAGTTGCGCTACCTGGTTGAGGCTTACCCTGGCAAACAGGTGAAAAGTTTCACACAAAACGACATCGTAAATTACATAAGAGGGAAAATACATAATGCTCAACCTGCTAAAATATTTATGAATAACAAGAGCATTGAGCTAAATAAGTCGATAGCCTGGACTGCTAATACAGTTCGTACTGCAAAGGGTGTTTTTTGTACGTTTTTTCAATGGTGCATAAACAATAATTACTATAATGGTAAGAACCCATCATCGGAGTTACCACTAAAGATGATACGGAGTGAAGTTGCACCCGATGCGAGGCATAACCCATTTACAAGGGAAGATATTATAATATTAATGGGATATTTAGATGAACATGATCCGCTAACTGCTTTCTTTTGTAGAATAATAAATTCAACCTGCCTTCGTCCTGGCGAAATAAGTAAATTGAAGATTAAGGACATTGACTTTTTGAACAAGCAAATTATTGTTCCATTAGATGTTAGTAAAAATACGAAGAAGACAACCATTGATAGAATAGATATTGAACCAAATCTTTTAGACCAATTCACGAAGTTGGAATTGGAGAAATACCCAAAGGAATATTTTCTAACGTCAAATTCAGATAAGATTGTCGGCAAGAGTTCAATCACAAGCAATACTGCATACAAACGTTTCATAAAAGCACTAAAGGCACTGGGTTTGCAGGGAAAAGGATATACCCTTTATTCTTTTAAGCACTATTCAAATATTCAAAGATTAAATAGTGGCTGGACTGTTTCAGAAATTATGAAAGCCAATAGACATAGTAGTGTATCTATGACCGACAAATATTTAAAGCAGATTACCCGTCATACCGATATTAGCAAAAAAGAAGTGCCTGCTATTTAAGCGGACAACGACCTCATATTTTATGTCACTTGTTCGTGGTGTAAAACACCCTGAAATAGACCAGAAAACCGTAATTAACACAAGAAAAACACCCAATACCTACCGAGGTTTAGACTACTAAAGTATCTCAAGTACCCCCCCCCTCCCTGGGCAATCGGGAAAGCCTGCCAATTTATTAGTACATTAAGAACATTAGGATTTGAGTATCCCGAACCTGCTATGGAAGCTGCTTTCGGCAAAAAAGGGTAACAATCCCTCAAGCGAGGTACTTTCAAAAAATTTTTAAATTTTTTTTACTCCAAAATTCAGACCTGATATTTAACAGAAAATATTTACAGCTTTCGGCAATTTCCCGCCTATTTTCTTGTTTTTTTTATGCTGCAATCATTTTCGTTTCTATCGCAGCCTTTTTAACTTTTATTACGGTTGCGGTTGATGCACCAGTAAACTCTGCTATTTTCCTAACAGTGTGGTTGCCGTCTTTTAACAGTTTCAATATGTCTTTGTTATTTTCTTTATTCAGGAAATCAATTTTCCGCTCATTGCTGCCAGCCTTTCTTCCAAAAACAACGCCACGTTGTTTGGCAGCGATTTTTCCCATTTCTGTACGTTCCTTGATAAGCTCTTTTTCTTGCTCTGCAATGACCGATACAATATGACTGAACATTTTAAATAATGGATTTGGTTTGCCGTTAACTATACTTGATAACTGCATGTTCTGAATGTGAACCGTTACGCCTTTTTCCTCACAGGTATTTAGGGTTGTTAAAGTATCGTATGAGTTCCTGCCGAGCCGTGAAAATTCTTCAACATACAAATCGGTAACCCTACCATTGTTTATCAATTTTAATAACTCGGCTCCCTTTGGGCGTTTCCCGAAAGCAATAGAACCGCTTATTTGTTCTTGCAATATAAGATCATAATTACTGGTGTCTAACAATTGCCTTGCACCCGATTGCTGTAATGTACTCCACCTGATGTATTTAACCTTCATGTTGTTTTAAATTATTATTTAGGTGTAAAATTAAAACAAACAAACGTATTTTCCAACTTTTTCAGGGCGGCTTGAGAAAAAAAATGTTTTCGGTTTTATGTTGAATTAAACTAAAACGCTGATAGAGTTGGTTCGGAGTTATAGCTCATGTCGGTTGATGTTGCTTTCATTGTAGCTAACAATTGATCAATCAGATATTGGTATAGGTTATCATACTGTAATTGAGTTATTATGATTTTGTGTGATTTAATGGATCTTCTTTTTACAAAGCCACCAATATTTCTGATTCTGGCGTTTAGCATTGCTATATCAATAATTTCTTGCTTTGTGGTATATGCATTATGATTTATCATCTTGTCTTTTACTATAAATATCAGTGAAAGTATAATGTATTTTCCGATTCAAGCAAAATTGAAAATAATAAAACTATGTGATTTAGAGAAGGCAGTCGAATTACGAAATATCAAATGTCTTGTATGCTGGACATGGTATTCTCTTTATTGTTTGGTTATTCATTTAAATAAAATGACTTATCCCATTGACTTTTACATTTTTTTTGTTTATTATTGTAGTAGTTCAAATTATAAAAATATGTACTTGAACTAAGTATTATGTATAATATATAAAATAGTAATAATATGCATATTATCAACATAAAAATAGCAATACGAAATAAAACAAGAATAAGTATCAATAAAATATAATAATTTAAAATAGTAATAATAGTATGCAGTATGTAGATGTACTTACGAATGGAGATTTTAAATCAAATGAACAAATAATAACAGGTGACACAAGATCATATAACGGAAATATTATTAATTACGTTTCTGGTGATATATTTCAAAATATAAACAATATTTCAAGCAAAACATTACAACGGTATAGGGAGAAGATCGCAATTGAGTTACCAATTGTTGAACAACCATATTATTTTACCAAAATAGAAAACAAATTTTTATACTCAAATAAGATATTAGACTATAAGACATATAAGAAAAGTTCAGTTGAAATTGCTAATTGGGAAAAAGTAAAATTTAAAATAGATCATGGAACAATCAAACTAACCTCCGCTCAATCACCAATTTTCTCTTGCATAAAAAAATTCACTTGGAGTTATGCTTGCTGTACAACTTATAAAAAAGAGGTTTCAGTAGCTGAATGTGTTGCAAAAATGGAAAAATTATTTGAGGTATTGGTTAAGAGATTCATTGGTTCGTCAGTAACTATATTTTACACAACAGAACATAATGATGAGGGAACAAATTTGCACAATCATTTTGTAGTCACAATTACTGGCAGCAATAGCAAAAATGTTTTGACGCAAATAAAATCGGCAATGATGTGTACAGGAACAAAAGTACCCTGGATTCAGGACTTTGATGTTCAAAAAGGTGATTACTTAGAGTATATCATTAAGCATATAGAACACTATCCTGATGGATGGGCTATTCTTAGCAATTCTAAGGCTGAAATTGACCAGCTGACACCAGAGTAAGACATTGCCCTATACAAGGACGGAATCACAACGTTATTGGATAACTTAAAGTATATTTGACGGGATTTTATACGAGATGACTACAATAATGGTAGAAAGCCCCAAAAAAGCCAGGAAAAACGATATAATGAGTGATTCAGCCGAAAAACAGGTAAAATCTAAACAGAGGGTTACAGATCATGGGGAAGTGTTTACCTCGGAGCGGGAAGTTAATGCCATGCTTGACCTGGTTAAACAGGAAACAGAGCGGATAGATTCACGGTTTTTAGAGCCAGCATGTGGTAACGGTAATTTCCTGGTAGAAATTCTAAGGCGTAAACTCGCAGTTGTTACTGCCAAATATAAAAGCAGTCAGGCTGAATATGAAAGATATGCTATTATAGCCATTTCCAGTATTTACGGAGTTGATTTGCTGGTAGATAATATAGAGGAATGCAGGCATAGGTTACTGGATATTTTTACTGAAAAATACCGCACGTTATACAAAGGCAAGGCTAACGATGATTGCATAAAAACAGCTGCTTATATTTTGAGCAAAAACATTTTGTGGGGGGATGCGCTGACCTTGAAAACACCTGGCGATAATGGCAAACCAATAGTATTTGCCGAATGGAGCGCAGTAAACGGAACAATGATAAAAAGAAGGGATTATACAATGGCAAACCTGCTGCAAAGCCAACCAATTGATGCCCCCAACTTATTTTCAGACCTGGGGGATAAAGCATTCTTGCCTACCCCAGTAAAAGATTATTCTATTACTCACTTTTTAAAACTTGCTGAACAAGATGGTAAGTAACTACAACCCAGATGTGCTTTCCTGCCTGGCAAACCTTAGCAATGATGAGGTTTTTACACCACCATCATTAGCTAACAAAATGCTGGATTTATTGCCTAAAAGCCTATGGAGCAATAAAAATGCTAAGTTTCTTGATCCTGTTTGTAAAAGTGGTGTGTTCTTGCGGGAAATTGCGAAAAGATTGATGGTAGGACTGGAAAAGCAAATACCTGATGGTCAAGAGCGGCTGGATCACATTTTCACAAAACAGCTATATGGTATAGCAATCACGGAATTAACTTCTTTGCTGTCACGCAGAACGGTATATTGTTCTAAAACAGCTAACGGTAAATATTCAATTTGCGAGGCTTTTGATAATGCGCAAGGAAATATAATTTTTAGGAAACAAACCCATGAATGGGTTAACGATAAGTGTATTTACTGCGGTGCTACAAGTGAATTATATGACAGGGGCGATGAATTAGAATCGTATGCCTATAATTTTATTCACACAAAAAATCCAAACGATATTTTTAATATGAAATTTGACGTAATAGTGGGGAATCCACCTTACCAACTTAATGTTGGGGTAGAATCAAAAGCATTTGCCATATCAATATATGATAAATTTGTCGAGCAGGCAATTAAATTAAAACCTCGGTATTTATCAATGATTATTCCTGCTCGTTGGTATGCTGGTGGGCGGGGTTTAGATGAATTTCGTAGAAATATGCTCAATGATAAAAGAATTAGAACACTTGTTGATTATTCCGATTCAATAGTTTGTTTTCCTGGGGTAGAAATAAAAGGAGGGGTTTGCTATTTTCTTTGGGATAGAGAATACAATGGTGACTGCGAAATAATATCATACAGAAAGGAACTAAAGTTTCCAACGGTCAAAAGACCTTTGCTCGAAGACGGCATGGATACTTTTGTTCGCTATAATGAAGCTATATCCATTCTTAAAAAAGTATTGAGCAAAAAAGAGAAGTCTTTTAGTGAGCTTGTTAGTGTTCAAACTCCTTTCGGATTTATTTCCTCATTTAAGAATTATAAAAAAAATCCTTTTGCTAATTCAGTAAAAATATATGCTCAAAATGACGTTGGATATGTTGATCGAAGTTTGATTGAGAAAGGAATTGAGATTATTGATGTATTTAAGGTTTACATAAGCAAGTCATACAATGCGGGAGAAAATTTTCCGCACCAAATCATCAATAAGCCTTTTGTTGGAGAAAAAAATTCATGCTGTACTCAAACATACATTGCAATTTCGCCTTTCAAAACTCTCAGTGAGGCTGAAAGCGCAGTAAGCTATATGAAAACAAAGTTTTTTCGGTTCATGGTAATGTTGAAAAAAATTTCGCAAGATGCTATGCGAGGAGTTTATGAATTGGTTCCTATTCAAAAGTTTGATAAAGATTGGAACGATGCTATTCTCTATAAAAAATATGGTTTAACAAACGAAGAAATTGATTTTATTGAATTAATGGTTCGTCCAATCGAGTTAGACAATGAGTAAACTATTTCCCAAGCGCACCAGTGCGACCCCGATTATTTATGCCTATGAAGATGTAAATTTCAAAGGCTTATTGAAAGTTGGTTATACCACTACCGATGTAAAAAAGCGTATTGCCCAGCAATACCCTATAAAAACTCCTGGAGCATTACCCTATAAAATAGTTTTTGAGGAATCAGCCATGCGTAATGATGGCTCTACATTCACCGATCACGATGTTCATAGAAGCCTGAAAAAGGCTGGATTTAAGAATGAGGCTGGCGAGTGGTTCAGATGCACAGTTACGGACGTAAAAGCGGCATTAATAGCTATTAAAACGGGCGAAATAAGTGAGGATAGGCGCACCCAGGATTTTAATTTGCGCCCAGAGCAAACAAACGCAATAGATAAAACAATTGCTTACTTTAAAAGTTATAAAAAAGAGAACCCAAATAAGACGCCACACTTTTTATGGAACGCCAAAATGCGATTCGGTAAAACCTTTGCCGCCTACCAACTGGCAAAGAAGATGAACTGGAAACGGGTTCTAATTCTTACGTTCAAACCAGCCGTTCAAAGTGCCTGGGAAGAAGACCTTACCTGCCATGTTGACTTTAAAGGATGGCAGTTTATTTCGAGGAACGGTCTTAGTTACAAGGATGCAGATAAGAACAAGCCATTTGTTTGTTTTGGCTCTTTCCAAGACTTTTTAGGTAAGAACCCCGCTGGCGGTATAAAGCCGAAAAATGAATGGGTGCATACCATAAACTGGGATGGTGTAATATTTGACGAATACCATTACGGGGCATGGCGAGAAAGTGCCAAAGAGTTATTTGAAGCGGAAGGAGAAAAAGAAATGAAATTTGGCGAAGGTGAAGGGATAGAATACTTTGATGAAAGTATTATGCCTATTACTACTGGTGCATATCTCTACCTTTCAGGTACACCATTCAGGGCAATTGCATCGGGTGAATTTATAGAGGAACAAATATTCAACTGGACATATTCAGACGAGCAAAGGGCAAAAGAAAAGTGGAAGGGTGAGGATAACCCTTATGCAGCATTACCCAGGATGGTATTACTCACTTACCAATTGCCTGATACAATACGACAAATAGCGATGGGCGGTGAGTTTGACGAGTTCGATCTCAATGTGTTCTTTTCAGCAAAGGGAGCTGGCAACTCAGCCAAATTTGCATATGAAGACGAGGTGCAAAAATGGCTTGATCTGATAAGGGGTGAATATATGGGTACAACCGTAGATAACCTCAAATTGGGTTCTAAAAAGCCCCCAATGCCCTTTTCTGATACCAGGCTGTTGAATGTGCTATCTCATACCTTTTGGTTTTTACCCAGCGTAGCCGCCTGCTATGCCATGAAAAACCTATTGGAGAAAAAGCAAAACAAATTTTATCACGATTACACAGTGATAGTAGCTGCTGGCAGTATTGCAGGTATTGGAGTTGAGGCATTGCCACCTGTTATTGATGCAATGGAGAACCCGCTTGAAAGTAAGACGATCACCCTATCATGTGGCAAGCTGACTACTGGCGTATCGGTAAAACCCTGGACGGGTATATTCATGCTCCGCAATTCATCAAGCCCAGAAACTTATTTCCAGGCTGCTTTTAGGGTACAAACACCCTGGACAATAAAGAACCCAGATAGTAAGTCGCCTAACAAAGAAGAAGTAGTAAAAGAGGAATGCTACGTTTTTGACTTTGCCCCAGACCGAGCATTAAGGCAGATTGCTGATTATAGTTGCAGGCTAAATGTGGACGAGAACAATCCAGAAAAGAAAGTTGCCGAGTTTATACATTTTCTGCCAGTGCTTGCCTATGACGGTAGCACCATGAAACAAATAGATGCTGCTGGTATTTTGGATATAGCCATGAGTGGCACTACTGCCACATTGCTTGCAAGGCGTTGGGAAAGTGCATTGCTGGTAAATGTTGACAATGCGACATTGCAACGGCTAATGAACAACAAAGAAGCAATGGCTGCATTGATGAGCATTGAAGGCTTTAGAAGCCTTAACCAGGATATAGAAACCATCATTAACAAGTCTGATGCAGTTAAAAAAGCAAAGAAGGAAGCAAACGAAAGAGAACTAACAGACCAAGAAAGAAAAGAACTGACGAAAGAGGAAAGAGAGTTCAAAAACAAACGCAAAGAGATACAGGAAAAACTAATAAAGTTTGCTACCAGGATTCCAGTGTTCATGTACCTTACCGATTATCGGGAACGTAGCCTTAAAGACATTATCACGCAACTTGAACCAGGTCTATTTAAGAAAGTAACAGGATTAGCCGTTAAAGACTTTGATCTTCTTGTAAGTCTGAATGTGTTTAATAGTAGCCTAATGAATGATGCAGTCTATAAGTTCAAACGTTATGAAGATGCCAGCCTTTCTTATACTGGTATATCCAAGCATGAGGACGAGAATGTCGGGTTGTTCGATACTGTTATTAGCTCCCAGGAGTTTGAGGAAATGAAGAAAATGTAAAGATGTCAAATGTGACCTTCCAAAATTCTTATCAACTCAATTTTGTAACATGAGAATCGGACTGATAATCGCAGATTTTGAACTAAATTATACTACGTCATTCCAGCACACGGCAAGAGTTAAATATGGTGTGGATTTCAATTCAAGCAACATAGATGATCTTGTATTGAAATTGCAAGATTTAAAGCGCAAAATAGAAGCTAATGCGTTTAATGATGTTCATGTAGGATTTGAAGTAACCCTGGAACACGTTGTTCATGTAGAAAACCTTTTGAATCAAATCATAGACAAGTATAGAGAGATTTTTAAGCTACTGCCAGCTAATATGAAAGTCTATACTATCATGCAAAAGCTAAAAGATGCTGATTCACCGACTGCAAGAGAACTTGCTAAAGAAGCATTGACCGAAGTATTTAGCCCAGAAAAGACTACAAAACCCACTAAAAAAGAACGGATAAAAGCAGATGCCGAGCGGATCAGCAAGCAACGTGCATTAGATGTTATCAAGAAAAATAGTGCTAAAAAGAATTAAAACCCTTATCAACAAAGGGTTTAACCAGAAAACACAGTGCTAAAACAGTGCTAAATTTCCCGAAAAACGCAACGCTAAACACTAAATCATAATCTATATTTGACTGATAATCAATAAAAAATGCCCCAATTTTGGGGCATTTTCTTTGTGCGGAGAGAGAGGGATTCGAACCCCCGGACCTGTTACAGTCAACAGTTTTCAAGACTGCCGCAATCGACCGCTCTGCCATCCCTCCGGGGACAAAATTATAGTATCGTCGCGATTTTCAAAAGCTTTTTTCAGCCTTGTCCACATATTTTATCATGCCATGTCTGGTGATACTCAGTTGTTAAGAACGTCATAAACCGCCATGGGCCACAAATCCGCCGCAGGGCAGCCTTGCGTATATATTCTTAAATTTGAAAAGCCGATGTACCACAATCTCAAAAACACACTCCTGTTACTGCTGCTGGCAGGTGGCTGTGCCTCCGCGCAGCAAGAATCATTACAAAAGTCCAAAACTTTCAAACAGATGAACGATCAACAGCCTGCGCATACCGCGCAGCACATGGACACCGCCACATTTGGCGCGGGTTGCTACTGGTGCACCGAGGCACAGTTTCAGCAACTGGACGGTGTAATAAAAGTAGAATCCGGTTTCAGCGGTGGGCACGTGGAGAATCCCACTTATCACCAGGTGTGCGATGGCACTACCGGCCATGCCGAGGTGTGCAACATTTATTACGATGCTTCCAAGATCAGCTACGACGAGTTGCTGGCCGCCTTCTGGACCTGCCACGACCCTACACAGCTTAACCGACAGGGCAACGACGTGGGCACGCAATACCGCTCCGTTATCTTTTACCACAACGCCGAGCAACACAAGAAGGCCGAGGAGTACAAGAAAAAGCTGAACGACGAAAAAGTGTTCAGCGGCCCGGTGGTAACGGAGATATCTCCCTTCAAAAAGTTTTACAAGGCAGAGGACTACCACCAGAACTATTATAACGAGAATGGCTCCCAGCCTTACTGCCAGTTTGTGATCAGGCCGAAGCTGGAGAAATTCCAGAAAGTATTTAAAAACAAGCTGAAGAAATAGCCAGTGATGCCCGGTGAGAGCCGGGCATTATTTTTTCAGCCATTCGCCCATGAACTTGGGGTCGAGCTGGTAGTAGGCATACTTGCTCTTGTATTCCACCACGCCATTATTTACCCAGAAGATGGCCGGAACACCATCATTCCCCGCCATCTGCATGAAGTCCATAGTATGGAAGTAGAGCAGGTGGGGCACATCCTGCGCGTGTGTCTCGTCAAAGAAAGCCTTCTGGTAAGCATCAGGCCCGTCCAGCACCATGTATAGCGGATAGTCAGGATGCTGCTTGTGGATGATGCTCATGAGGTAGGCTGCTTTTTTGCAGTGCGGGCAGGTGAGGCTCATAAAGGCTATGATGTGCTTGCCATGCTGCAGGTCTTCAGATGGGGCGGGGGTGTACTTGTAAAGCGGTGCCAGATCAACCTGCTTGCCGAAGGGCACAGGCGCTGTGCCGGTGTACATAATATTGAGCAGGAAAGGGGTAGTGAGCGCCGTCGCTGCAGCAAATATGGCCACATACTCCTGCGCCTTATACTGGCGGCCGGGGTAAATGCGCATCAGCACAAACGTAGCGGCTATCATCACCACATTCTTGATGATGGCAGCAAGGGGCTTCATGGCCAGCTTGTCGCCAAAGCAGCCGCAGTCGCCGGTGTTGCCTTGCTTGGCTATAACAAAAATCAGGTAAATAATGAAGATGGCCAGCAGTGCGATGACGGCGGGGTAGGTGACCTTTTTTAGGGCAATATGCAGCAGCAGGAAAAGGCCCAGCGCCACCTCCAGCCCGATCATGACCCTGGCTATGATGCCCGCAGCCAGGAAGCTGTTGATGCCGAGGTCTATGAACGTCCACTGGAAATTATCGAAGGCATTGTCGTTGTGTATCTTGCTCCAGGCAGAGAAGAAGAAAACGGCAGCCAGCAATATAAGCAGGGTAAGGCCCGTGATGCGCCGCCAAAGGGCAGGCTGTTCGGGAGCAGGAAATATTTGTGTGTCCATACGCTAAAAGACGCTCAAAAATAGAGCATTCCGCATTGGGTTGCACGATAAAACTTTCCTAATAAACAGAGGATCAATACAGGTAGCAGGAGTCGACCGTATGGATGTAGTTGTTGTCGTATGTGCCGGACTCGGCCTTGCACTGACTCTGGGCATTCGACTTGGTATCGGTAATGTTGTACTCCTTAAAGGTAGTATCGGGCAGGCCCGGAGTGCCGCTATATGCAATGTTGCAATGGCAGATGTAGGAGCGGGTGCAGGAACCGGCAACAAAAACTACCGCAATACCGAGGGCTAACACAATAGAAGACAGGCGGATGTTCATTAACAATACGTAGTTTGCCTTGCAAGATAATGATTGCGAAGTTAATATTCAAATGTCCGTTGCAATCTGGCACTGCAGCAGCGGCAATTTGTCGGATAACACCTGATTTCCCCCTCGCGGAAGGCCGGGATGGGGCTGTTTATTTCTGGTTTTCCAACATCACCAGGTAATAGCCCCACTTGTTTTTGGCATAGGCCTTTTTCTGCGCCAGGCCGGTTTTGTAGTGGATCTTAGAGAAATAGCTGGCATTGTGGAACAGGTTATACCACTTGGTGCCAAAGAAACCCAGTACGGAAGCAAAATAGATCTTTGCCACCGACTTCTTCACTTCTTTGGTTACGTCCACCATCTCCTTTACTGCAAAGCCGTGCCTGTTGCTCATTTCGTGCATTTCGGCAACAGACAGTATGTCGGACATGGCCCAGCCATTGATCATGGTCTGCATGTCCTTTTCATCGTCAATATTATAGGCCTGCGGCTTAAAGATGTCGGCTATCAGTATGCGTCCGCCCGGTTTCAGTATGCGCTTCATCTCGGTGAAGTAGGCGGTTTTGTCCTGTGCGGTTTCCATACTCTCTATGCACCAGGCCACATCAAAGGTATTATCGGGGAAATTGGTTTTGGTGTAATCCTGCTGAGAGAAGGACACCAGGTCGCCGGCGCCCTTACTCTGCGCCAGTTTTGTAGCCGTACCTACTTGTTTCGCGCTCAGGGTGATGCCCCGTACCTGGCAGCCCACATGTTTGGCTAAGTATATGCTGGACCCGCCAATGCCGCAGCCGGCGTCCAGCACCAGGTCAGTGGCCTGTATATTGCCCAGCTTCATGAGCCGGTAATTGGTATTGAGAATGGCCGCCGCGGTATTGGGGGTATTTTCCTCCCAAATGCCGTAGTGCAGGCCCATGCCTTCCTCCAGTTTCCAGTGCATGCGATAGTGCACTTCGGTCTGGTCATAATAGTTCTCAATATCTTTATTCGTGAATTTCTTCATTCGTTGGCGCCTATCCGGCAAATGTAATGCAGTTGGCTTAAAGATGGGATTTACTAACAGCTATATAACAATATGCCGCAGGTGTTGAAATAGCCTTTCCCAAACCTTTTTTCGTCGTACATTTGCACAATTTGTTTTTTTGATGACCGAGCAACTCAATTCTACTCCGGCCTGGCTGATGCTCAGGGATGGTACAATCTTCAAGGGTAAATCTTTTGGTGCACGCGGCACAGCCGGCGGCGAAATATGCTTCAACACCGGGATGACCGGCTACCAGGAGGTGTTCACGGATCCTTCCTACACCGGCCAGGTGCTGATCATGAATAATGCCTACGTAGGTAACTATGGCGTTAAGGACAGCGATGTGGAGAGCGATTCCGTGAAAATAGCAGCACTCATCTGCAAAAACATCTCAGACCGCTATTCCCGCATGACGGCTACAGACAGTCTTGGGAACTACCTGGTGAAGAACAACATAGTGGCCATATATGATGTGGATACAAGGGCCCTGGTGCAGCACATCCGCAGCAAGGGCGCTATGAACTGCATCATCTCGACCGAGCACTCTGACGCGGCGTCGCTGAGCGCAGCACTGGACAAGGTGCCCGATATGGACGGGCTGGAACTGTCTTCGCAGATATCCACCAAAGAGGCTTATACCCAGGGCGATCCCGCATCGAAAGTGCGCATAGCGGTTATGGACTATGGTGTGAAAAAGCACATCCTGAAGTGCATGACCGACCGCGGCGCATATATAAAAGTGTTTCCTGCAAAGGCATCGCTGAAGGAAGTAAATGAATTTGCACCGAACGGTTATTTCATATCCAATGGCCCCGGCGACCCCGCTTCTATGGACTATGCGGTAGCAACCGTGAAAGATATACTGGCCACTAAAAAGCCTTTCTTCGGTATATGCCTGGGGCACCAGTTGCTGGCGCGCGCCAATGGCATCAATACCTTCAAAATGCACCACGGACACAGGGGGCTTAACCACCCGGTAAAAAACCTGGTAACGGGGCTTTCTGAGATCACCACGCAGAACCACGGTTTTGGTGTGGACCCGGTGGCGGTGAAGGCTTGCGCAGGTGTTGAGGTAACGCATGTGAACCTGAATGATGGATCGATAGAGGGGATCAGGATGAAGGAGCAGCCTGCATTTTCGGTGCAGTATCACCCTGAAGCAACACCGGGTCCGTTTGACTCGCGCTACCTGTTTGACGACTTCATCAAGCTGATCAACGAACATAACTAGTCTCTAACGAACTACTTACTACTTACTACTTACGACTGAAAAATGAAACAAGATAAGGTACTCATAATAGGCGCTGGCGGCCAGATAGGTGTTGAACTGACATTGGCGTTGAGGGAAGTTTACGGAAGCAGCAATGTGGTTGCGTCTGACATCCGCGAAGCGCATCCATTGCTGAAGGACAGCGGCCCATATGTGATATTGAATGCCATGGACCACAATGCCATCCTGGAAACGATAAAGAAGGAAGGCATTACCCAGGTATATCTGCTGGCGGCGCTGCTTTCGGCGACCGGTGAGAAGGATCCTAAAAGGGCATGGGAAATAAATATGCAGAGCCTGCTGCAACTGCTGGAAATAGGCGTGCAGGAAAAACTGGCGCGCATCTACTGGCCAAGCTCAATAGCTGTTTTCGGCCCAACTACACCACACCAGGATACGCCGCAGAAAACGATCGTAGAACCACGAACGGTTTACGGTATCAGCAAATATGCCGGCGAGCTATGGTGCCAATATTATAATCAGCGCTGGGGGCTGGATGTGAGGAGCCTGCGTTACCCCGGCCTCATTAGCTGGAAATCTGAGCCGGGTGGGGGAACTACCGATTATGCAGTTGAGATATATCATGAAGCACTGAAAAGCGGCCACTATACCAGTTTCCTTTCGGAAAACACCTACCTGCCCATGATGTACATGGACGATGCGATAAGGGCTACTATTGAATTGATGGAGGCTCCTGTAGAAAAGATCAAAAGCCGCATGTCCTATAACCTTTCGGCCATGAGTTTCTCGCCTAAGGAAATAGCCGCAGCCATTCAGAGGCACATTCCTGATTTTACCATAGACTACAAGCCGGACTTCCGCCAGCAGATTGCTGATGGCTGGCCCAGGAGCATTGACGATAGCGCTGCACGTGCCGACTGGGGCTGGAAGCACAATTTTGACCTGGATAAGATGACCGCCGATATGCTGCTGCATCTAAAAGAAAAGCAGGCTGTGCACTGATCTGTCATGATGCCCAATCGATAATATTTGCGACCATATAGTAATAATAAAAGCGGAGGACAACCTCCGCTTTTATTATTGTATGAATACCTGGAATTGAATTACTCCTTCACCAGGCGCTGTACTACTTTCTGATCGCCATTGGTCAGCTCGACCATGTAGATGCCCGCTGCCAGATCGCTCAGCGATACGTTGAGCGATCCGTTCTGCTGAGCGCCAAGCGACTTATTGTAAACAGTAATACCGGTTACGTCCGTTATACGGATCTCGGTCTCACCTGGCTTGCCCGATGTGAAAGCGATGTTCACCATATCGGTTGCCGGGTTTGGTGTCATGGCCATATCCAGGCCATTTACCTTAGCTGTTTCTACAGGGCCCAGGCGCAGCTCAAAGCGGTTGTCGCCCTGCGTTGCCTTGTCGCTTGTGATCGTGAACCGGTATTCCATGCCGTCTGTCAGCTTCGTGTACTGGTTCAGCAGCTTGTCGTGCAGG
>Ga0164297_10000198_pt1 | contig 78919 bp, 71 predicted proteins | sample GEODES058metaG_FD_113539 | JGI IMG/M metagenome (GOLD analysis project Ga0164297, IMG submission 113539) | Dystrophic lake water microbial communities from Trout Bog Lake, Wisconsin, USA - GEODES058 metaG | ecosystem: Environmental > Aquatic > Freshwater > Lake | place: USA: Trout Bog Lake... | reverse complement strand
GCATTTTGGATTGCACCAATTACGCCGTGGAGATCAAGGAGGTGTTTCGTTTCAATCCCGAAGACACGCTCGTTTTTCGCGTTGGCGTGACCAACAAAACAGCCAACGAACTTCGCTACGCGCGCAATGGTTTTTCGCTCCGCGTCGGCGAACGGACTTATCCGCAGTCCATCAGTGACGCCAGCGGCGTTGTTCCGTCACACGCGGACGCACCAGCATATTTTGCCGTCACCGGCACACCCAATGGCGGGCGCAATGATATGTCCATCAAGAATGATTTCTTCGTGATTCTCGACGCACATCCGATTGACCCACCGCCGTCCATAATTTCTGTGCCAGCGTCCGCGCCCGCGCCCGCGCCAGCCGTAAAACCAAAGCCCAAAGGAAACCGCCGATGATGAATCCGCGCAGTGCCATCAATTTTTTCAAAACTCCGGCTGGGGCGTTTATTTTGTTCTGCCTTGTCCTGGGTGGAATCTTCTTTGCCTGCAAACGGTTTTTGCCCGGCGAAACGAAGCCGCAGCCGTTGGTTTATTCCACGAAAGCCGCAGCCGCAGCCGCGAGCAAGCAGACGATGCAAACATTTCAGAACACAAACTATTCGCCATTGCCGAATCTTCCGCCGCCGCCAGCCATGCCGGTAATAACAAGTGATGTTGGTTCGCAGCGGCAATCTGGCGGAATGTTTGGCCACGCCCCGGCCAAGCCAGAGGTTTTGCCCATCAGCCTGTTTGCCGAGACGCCGCAAGCCGAGCAAAAGCGGTTGAGCAAAAACTACGCGCCTTTTGGGCGTTTGATTCCGTGCGAACTGATAGTCACCGTGGATTCGGCTTCGATTCAAACGCCCATCATTGGTTTGGTAACGGAGGACATTTACCACAATGGCCATTTGATTATTCCGGCTGGCACGGAGGTTCATGGTAAGGCGCAGACTGACCGCAGCCGCGAGCGCATTGCCAGCGGCAATAGCTGGACGCTGGTTTGGTCGAGTGGCGAGGAATTGAGGCTTTCGGGCATCGCGCTTGACCGCGAAGCCGATCCAAGCGGCGATGGCTGGGCGATCACTGATGGCAGCGCCGGTTTGCGCGGACGCGTTCTCAAAAGTGACGACATGGCGGAAATCAAATTGTTTGCCGCGACATTCTTGAGCGGGGCGGCAAGTGCGTTCACGCAGACACAGCCGACCATTTACGGGAACCAAATTACTCCCACATTGCAGAACGCGCCGCTGACCGGCGCGCAAAGTGTCATCGAAGCCTACGCGAAGCAAATTTATGATTCGATCCAACGCGACGGATTTTATGTCCGCGTTCCAGCGGGCAAACAATTTTATCTCTACGTCACGCAGACAATTGACGAATCGGACGCGGCTATTGGCAGCACCCGATTAACGCCGGACGAATTTGCTGAAACAAACCAGCCAGCCGCCACTTCACGGCGTGATTTGCCACCCGAAGCGGCCGCATATTTGAAAAGAGCCATGCCATGAAACGAATCCTCATTTTTATCCCGTTGATTTTGCTGTCGGCTTGCGCCAGCAAAATACCTGTCATCGTGCAAATGCCGCCCACCGTGTCGGGGACCACACTTGACACCGCCGACATGGAATCCGTCCGTTACGGTGAAAATCTCAAAGCCTATTCGTTTGGCCGCTACGTTGACCCGAATGACGGCTTGGTGATGCACGAGGCGCACACGGTCTATCGCGTGGAAACGACCGCCAAATGGAATCTGCATCCCAACGCGCCGGCGAATGTTCCCAGCGGGCCGGTAATCGGTATCGTTGATCCGGCGCACAAGGACAGTCCGCTCACGCCAGAAGTCGTCGCGGAAGTTGACCGCCAGAAGGTCGCGACAATGGCGTTGATGGTCCAAGGCCAGCGCATGAATCAAGCGCTCAACCAACTTTCAAAAACGCTTTCGGCAACGGCGCAGGTTGCCCAGGAGAATGTTCAACTGAAAAGCGAGGTGTCCGCGACCGAGAAACGCCTTGATGCTCTTGAAGAAGATTTTCGGAAAGCACAGACCGAAGCCCCGTTCACAGCGCCGGCCACCCCTTCCGTAAAGGGGACGAATGACTGGTGAGTTAAAAACCGCAACAACAAAATCGTATGGAAAAAGCAAAATCAAAAAACGCATCCGCAGAACCAGTTCAATACCGTGAAAACCCCCGCACCAATGAAAAGATTGATGCGTGGATCAAGGCCAATCCCGACCAGTTCAAATTCTTTGATGAACTGCCGCATGAACGCGCCGTCCGCAAACTTGTCTTGAACGAGATTCAGAAATACGAGCGAATGCAGAAAATGAACAGCGGCATCGTGCAGAAGCTCGACAACGATCCTGAAGCGAAGCAGGCTTTTGAGACGCTGCTGAAGCGGCTGCCGGAAGACCAGCGCGAGCGGGCAACGGCTTCCATCGCCCGGCACGTTTTTCGCCTTACCAAGCCGCGCGAGGAAAATGGCAAAGCGCAAACCCAAAGCGCGGGAGCTGGAAGACGCATGGCGGCATAAGAATTTGCGCGGGTCAAAGACTTGCGGCTTTTGCTACGGCTGGCGCTCCGTTCGCCGTTCCAGCGGCGACCTCCGCGCCCAGCCTACAAAAGCCGCAAGACTTTGCCTTTCCGCTTTGCAGCAAACAAGGGCTTCCGATGCCGTCGCTTGAAGTGAACCGCGACCGCATCGGACGACATCTATTTATTTCTGGAAATAATTTTAGGTTGAGCTAATTTTTTATGGCGTCGAAACGACCAAGCGCAAAAACTGATGACGAGCAGTTAAATTTATTTTCATTCAACCAGAATAATTATGACAGCAATCACACTGACTCAATACGGCAGAATGGCGGAGAAGCACTGGCGCGAATTTCTCCCGAACCTGGTGCAAGAAATGGAAGCCAAAGGAATCTTGGAGGAGATGCTGCTGGAGGCGGAGGAGAAAACGGCGAGCGAAATGCACGACCTGACCATGAAGTTCCAGAAGCAAGGCTCAACGGCGCAACAGGCGCACAACCGCGCTTGGGAACTGGTGCGGGAGAAATACATTCTCCTAACGCCGGAGAGCGAGTAGTCCGCAACCAGAACAATTATCGGATTTCCCCCGCCGCCGGCGTTGGCACTGGTTCGCTCAAGGAAAAGTGCCGCGTCAATCTTGCCGCGATAAAACTGGTTCGCAAACTTCAGGCGGAAAACCGCCCGGCCACCCAAGAAGAAAAATCCGCGCTCGTGCGCTATGTCGGCTGGGGTGGAATGCCGCAGATTTTCAGTCCGTCAACCGACTGGCAGGCCGAGAATCTGGTACTTTCCAATCTGCTTTCCGAGGATGAATTTCGCGCCGCCCGCGCCTCGACGCTTAACGCCCATTACACATCCGGCGAAGTCATCCACGGAATGTATGCGGCATTGGAGCGATTGGGATTCAAAGAGGGCCGTATTTTAGAACCGGCTTTCGGCATCGGCCATTTCGTCGGCTTCATGCCTGACGCGATTCAATCGCACTCCGCCATCACCGGCATTGAGATTGATCCGCTCACCGCGCAAATCGCCAAGGCACTTTACCCCGACGCGGACATCCGCAACGAGCCCTTCGAGAAGGCAAAACTGGCGGACGGATTTTTTGACGCCGCGATCTCAAACATTCCCTTTGGCGATTACAAGCCGTTTGACCCGAAGTTCAACAAGCAGGGATTTTTGATTCACGATTATTTCTTTGCGGCAGGATTGGAAAAAGTCCGCCCCGGCGGACTCGTGATGTTCATCACTTCGCGCGGCACGATGGACAAGATTGATCCCACGCTGCGAAAACATATTGCCGACCGTGCGGATTTGGTTGGCGCAATCCGTCTGCCCAACACGGCTTTCAAGCGCAACGCCAATACCGAAGTCACCGCCGATGTTGTCATTCTCAAAAAGCGCGGGAGCAAGGAAGCTCCGCGTGGTGAGGCGTGGAAAAAAGTAGTTCCATACACGACGACCAAGGGAGAAGTCATTTCGATCAACGAGTATTTCGTCGAGAACCAGCACATGATGCTGGGTGAAATGACACTTGAAGGGCGGATGTATGGGCGCAACGAACCAACACTGGTCAGCGACGGCAGGGACATCAAGACCGCACTGACCGAAGCCATCAAGCATCTGCCCCAAAACATTTACCAGGCCGCCGAACGTCCCAAGATTTCAACCGCACCAGAGCAGGCCATCCCCGCGCCCGGCCACGTCAAACCAAATGCCTACACGGTTCACGACGATCAAATCGCCATCCGCGAAGGCGACAAGTTGATTCCACTTCCGCATCTGGCAATTCAAACGAAGCTCCGAATCCGTGGATTGATTAAGGTGCGAGATGCCGTGCGCCAATGTCTGCGAACACAACTTGATGACGCCGCCGAGGAAGACATTCAACTGGCGCGCATCCAACTCAATCAGGCATACGACCGATTTGTCGCCCGTCATGGGCCGGTGTCTGACCGCGTGAACGCGCTGGCCTTTCGCGGCGACCCAGATTTACCGCTATTGTTTTCATTGGAGAACTACGACTCGGAGACGAACAAGGCAGTTAAGACGGCCATTTTCCGCGAGCGCACCATCCAGCAGCAGAAATCCATCACGTCCGCCGAATCACCGAAGGAAGCCGTCATCATTTCGCTGAACGAAAAAGGCCGGGTGGATTTGCAACACATGGCCGCGCTCTTGCGCCGGCCAGCCGAAGAATTTCTGCCCGAATTAAAGGGCGTCCTTTTTCTGAACCCGCAGTCGCGTGAATGGGAAACGGAAGACCATTATCTTTCCGGCGATGTCCGCGAAAAACTTCAAACTGCCGAAGTCGCCAGCGTCAACGAAACCCGCTTCCACGAAAATGTCGAGGCGTTGAAGTCGGTTCAGCCGGAAAATTTATCAGCCACGCAGATTGATGCGCGGCTCGGCGCGTGTTGGATTCCGGTGAAGGATGTTGAAACATTCGCCCAGGAATTGCTCGGCGCGGAGGCCGTGACCATCCGGTTCACGCCGCAACTTGGCACTTGGACGGTGCAGGCCGGTTACATGGCGAAAGGTTCGGTTGCGAACACAACGGATTGGGGGACGAATCGTGCATCGGCTTTGGAATTGGTGGAGGATGCGCTGAATTTGCGAACACCGACCATTTACGACAAGGTTCGGGACGGCAACAAAGACAAGCAGGTTGTAAATCCGAACTCGACAGAGGCGGCGCGAGAAAAACAGCAGAAAATCAAAGACCGATTCCGCGAATGGATTTGGCAGAATGACGAACGGCGCGAACGGCTCGTCCATAAATACAACGAGGAATTCAACTCCGTCCGTTTGCGAATTTTCAACGGCGCACACCTGACGTTGCCGGGCGCAAGCCACACCATCCAACTGCATCTGCACCAGAAGTCGGGCGTGTGGCGCATCCTGCAAACCGACAACACACTGCTCGGCCACGTTGTCGGCGCGGGGAAAACTTTCACAATGGTTGCGGCGGGCATGGAATTGAAACGGCTGGGACTGGCGCAAAAGCCGATGTTCACCGTTCCCAACCACATGCTCGGCCAGTTTTCATCCGAGTTGCTCATGCTTTATCCGAGCGCAAACATTCTGGCGGCGACCAAGGAGGATTTTGAAAAAGACAAACGCCGCGAGTTGATGAGTCGCATCGCCACCGGGAATTGGGACGCAATCATCGTCACCCATTCCGGCTTTGAAAAAATCCCCATGTCCGAGGAAACCAAACGCGAATTCTTTCAGACCCAACTCGACGAGTTGGAAAGCGCAATCAAAGAACGTAAGGAGGACAGCGGCAGTCGGCGCACGGTAAAACAATTGGAAGCCGCCAAGAAAAAACTGGAAACGAAATTGCAACTTCTCTGCGCCGAAGATAAAAAAGACAACACACTCACTTTCGAGGAACTTGGCATTGACCGGCTGTTTGTGGACGAAGCACACTTTTTCAAAAACCTTTTCTACGTCTCAAAAATGACGCGCATCGCAGGCTTGCCGCAAACGTCATCGGAACGCGCCTTCGATATGTTTTTGAAGGTTCAATACATTCAGAAGGTCAACGGCGGCGGCGGAGTTGTCTTTGCGACGGGAACACCGATTGCCAATAGCGTGGCCGAAATGTTCACGATGCAGCGTTATCTGCAAATGGGAACGCTTAACAAGCAAAAGCTGCATCACTTCGATTCCTGGGCGGCGACGTTCGGTGAGCCGGTGACGGCAATGGAGCTTGCGCCGGACGGCGCAGGCTACCGGCTCAACACGCGCTTCGCGCGTTTCATCAATGTGCCAGAGTTGATGCAGATGTTTTGTCAGGTCGCGGACATCCAGACCGCCGACACGCTGAAATTGCCCATTCCTGAAATGCAGACCGGCAAGCCGATGATTGTCCGTGCGCCGTCCACGCCGGAGCTGAAGGAGATTGTGAAGGGATTGGTGCAACGCGCCGAGGCGATCCGCAGCGGGCGAGTTCCGCCCCAAGAAGATAATATGCTCAAAATCACTTCCGAGGGACGGAAGGCGGCGTTGGATTTGCGCGTGTTGAACGCGCACGCAAAAGACCAGCCCGAAAGCAAAATCAATCTGGCAGCGGACAGAATTTTTGAAGTCTGGAAGGACACGCACGAAAACCGATGCGCCCAAATGGTTTTTTGTGATTTGTCCACGCCTTCAAAACTGCGCCGTCAATTTTCCGCATACGATGACTTGAAGACAAAGTTGGTTGCGCGAGGAATTCCTGCCGAGCAGATCGCATTCATGCAGGAATTTGACAGTGATGTGCAAAAGCACATTTTGTTCAAGGACGTGCGTTCGGGAAAAATTCGCATCCTCATGGGCAGCACGCAGAAGATGGGCGCGGGAACAAATGTGCAGGAACGACTTGTTGCCTTGCATCATCTCGACGCCCCGTGGCGTCCCGCCGACGTGGAACAGCGCGAGGGGCGGATTTTACGACAGGGCAATCTCAACAAGACGGTGCAGGTTTTTCGCTATGTCACCGAAGGCAGCTTTGATGCGTATATGTGGCAGACGCTGGAAACTAAGGCTAAATTCATCCATCAGGTGATGACCGGCGACACGCACATCCGGCATTTGGAGGACATTGATTCGCGGGCGTTGACGTATGCCGAGGTGAAGGCCATCGCGTCGGGCAATCCGCTCGTGATTGAAAAGGCGTCGGTAGATGCAGAAGTCACTCGGTTATCCCGGTTGCGCTCGCAGCACGCAGAAACGGAATACCGCATCCGTTCTGACATCCGGCGGCTCAAAGAGGCAATCCCTATGTTGAACGAGCGGATTGAAAATCTGAAACTCGACATGGTGCGTCGCACCGACACGCGCGGGGACGCTTTTCAAATCGTTCTGGAAAAGTCGGTCGTCAAAGACCGCGCCATTGCCGGTGAATTGTTGAGCCGGATCACCCGCCGCGTCGCCAATGCCAACAACCAATTCGAGATTGGCACATTTGGCGGCTTCCAGCTTTTCGCCCGCGCATCCTTGTGGGGAAAAGTCGAACTCGTATTGCATGGCAAAAATCATTACCCCTTGAATGTCGCCGAAACCTCTTTGGGCATGGTTCGCTCGCTCGAATACTTGGTGCAAAACTTGGAGGAACGAGTGACGCATAATCAGCGCGATCTCGCTGACTCGGAAAAAAAGTGCCGCGAATTGGAAACCAAGCTCGGCCAGCCTTTCGAGCATGAATCCAAATTGCAATTGCTCGCCCAGCGGCAGCAGCAGTTGGAGGATGCGTTGGACATCACCAAAAATCAGGCCGCAAATTCACTTTCTACGGAGCAAGCGGGGCAGACGACAGAAGAAGAAACGGAGGCTATCCAAAAAACTGTCCGACAATCGCATGGCAAAACAGCGACAGCAAAAACAGCCGCCAAAATGCGTGTGGCCGTGGCGCATTGAATTTTCGCCTGCCGCGCAAAGTCGCGGCTGAAACCCGTTTAAGGCTTCGTGGAATTGCCGCTGGCATTATATGCTTCGTTGCGCTTGGCAAGGACACTACGAAACCGGCTTAAACTCGCCGTTTCGTTCCTCCTGTGCCAATGCTCACTTCGCAAGGCTGCGGCCTCTAGGAATTCACGAAGCAGAGCATCAAGCCTTCGGCTTTGAGAAGAAACACTGACAGACTGAAAATCACGGATGGAGATTGATCAACAGGGCTTCCTGCTCCAGTCCCGCGTTGTAACGGTCAATCAGTTCAACCACGCGACGGATAGCGGGCAAATCCGAGCGGCGTAGTTGAGCCAGCATCGTCTGGCTGTTGCCTTTCTCCAGTAATTCTCGGTTGGAGAATTTAGCGAAGCGTGTTTCCAAGTCAGCAGGCAAATGGAGAACAACACGTTTTCCAAGCCGTGCGTGAAGTCGTTGAAATTCTGACAGGCCGACGGGATCGTAGTCCGACAGATGAAGCAAATTAAAACTGCTGTCAGTCATGCGAGCCAGCCAATCAAGCGCGCGATTTGAAATCCGCCCGTGTCCGTAAATTATCAAACCGACGCCGAGGTTGAGTTGCTCGGCGACCGCGAATAATGCTGGATTTTCCACCAGCGCACACGAGCCACGCAATTCATAGGGACAATCCTTTGTCAGCAGAAAAGAAAAAATGCCATGCGCGACGGTGATTGTTGCCGCACCAACAGGTTTGCCGTCTTTTAACAGGGCATCCTCTCGCCACGCGCGAAGGGAAATAATTTCATTCTCGCTGTTCGCCATCGCCTTTGCATCACGGAATCGGCTCACACTTGCAACGCGACTTCCGGCATCTGGTGGCAAGGTTGCTTCTGGAAAACGCTGGCGGCAAAAGTCTCTCAAGGCGTCGGCATTTTTCACCACGAGTCTGCTTCCTGCCCCGCTTCGCTTCCAGTCCAGCACTCCACTGTCGAGCATTGGCGCAAGGAGTTTCAGAAATGCCTGACCACACTGGCTGGCAGGTAACGACTCGCTCTCCATCAATTCGCGCAGCTTGGTTTGAGCTTGGGCTTGGAGTTTCATCGCTTGCTGGCTGCGGACGCGCGTTTGACGGCCACGCGATGTTTGTGGCGAAGAACAATGCGCCCCTTTTGCGGTTGCAGAAAGTAAAGTGCGTCCACTTCACTCACGGACTCTGGCGCGGCGGTGATGGCAATGAAGCCGAGCTTGCGTGCGGTGGTCAAGACGGCGTGGCGGTTGGTGGGATCGAGCGAATGAATCTCGTCGAGAAAGAACGGCACTTCGCAAAGCAGTGACTTGCTGGAGTCTTCCCGCAGCAGGCTGCGAAGCACGAGCAGATTAAATAGCACCTTGATGGTGATGGTCGTTCCATGTGATTCAACGCCTTGCTTGAAGTCGTGGTAGTGGTGCGGTTTTCCGTCATCGCCGGTGACGGTGAAGCGTAGGGTAAACAAATCAGCGTAACGGAGCAGCGGATTATTCTCAAACTTCTGGCGGAAGCCGCCGAGCACGGCTTCGAGGCGAGTGCTGTCGTCGAAAAGTCCGGGCTGCTCGACGTTGGCCAGCTTGCGTAGTGAACCAACCAGGTCGGTTAGTTCAATCACATCCATGCAGATCGCCATTAGGTTTGAAACCTGAACTCCTTTGAACGCACGGTTCAGGTCGGTCACTGCTCCTTTCACCTTGTCCAAGTCCCGCAGGACTTCGCCGCAAGAGCCACGCATTTCAGTCAATTGGTGTTCCCAATTCTTTCGCAACGCCTCTTCGTGTTCCGGCAGTGCTTCCAGTTCTTCGCGTAGTCGGCGGATGGTGTCCGATTCATCCGCCCCAACGAAGTCGCTGCCAAGGGTGGTTTCGATGTTGTGGAAGTTATTGCGAACCTGCCCGTCGAGTTCGGTCAGCTTCTTTTGCTGCCGGAGGAATAAGCCCACGGCGGCATCAAAGTCGTCGGGTATCGCCTCGTCGGGCGTGGTAGCCTTGCCGGGGAATTCAGGAAATACACAATCGTTGAACCGCCCCATCACGGCGTTAAACTCATTCTCCGCTGCAACTTTGGCTTGCTCCGCTTTTTCTTTCACCCCGCGAGCGGCTTCAATTTGCTTTTCCAGCTTCCCGATTTGCAAGCCAACCGCCTTAAACGAGTCCTCAGCTTGCTTGAATTCAGCCTTCAAGCGCGGCTCGTTTCCCTTGGCAATTTGGAACTGCTCGAAACGCAAAAAACGCTTGGCCTGTCCCTCGACAATTTCCTTGCCGCTCGCGTCCTTCTTCCCTTCCACTTCTTCGCGCTTGGCGCGCAATTGCGTCTCCAATGTTTCCCGTTGAACGATAGCATTTAGAATAGTCTGCCAGTGGGTAAGCGTTGCTTCATCTTCCGTCAACCGCTCTCGCACCGCGTCGGGATTAGCAAGCTGGGCAAGGCTGTGTTGGCTTGCGGGCAATGGCAACTCAACCAAATCGTCGCGATACACGTTCTTCTCAATGCGCCGAGCCAAGGCTTTGAGCAGACGAACGAACTCGTCATGCTTGTGCAAACGGACGCCGTCCTCACCGACTGGCTGATGGAGCAGGTCAAAATTAAAAAGCTGCGCCAGCGGCGCAAGCTCATCGTCACTGAGTTTGCGACGCAATACGGTGACGAGCGCGCGGTCGAAATGTGCGATGGTTTGCTGCTTCTGTTTCACCAAGTCGCCATAGACTTGGATTTTGTTTTCAGCTTCCCGGCGCGTCTTGTTTTCGGAATCGGCCAATTCGCGCTCAAGACGGACGATCTCCGTTCTGGCGTTTTTCAAGGCTTCGCGTTCGATGTCTTCCACGAAATCCTTGAACTCTTTGGCTTGCGCGGCGAGCTGGTTGAGTTCCGTCTGCAAGCCACCTTTGGTTCCAGAGAACGAGATTTCTTCAGCACGCCGATCATTCACTTCGGCCTGAAGCGTCTGAATTCGCTCCGTTCCGTCTTGAGCCTCTTGCTTGAACTTTTCAATCTTCGACGCGTGCGCGGCGTCGAAATTTTCCCACTTCGCCCGCAAGTCGCTCCAGCGATAGATAAGTTCACCCCGAATCGTGTCGCGCCGGGCGCAGATGTCCACAAGCGTTTCGATTTGGTCTTGGTGCTTTTTGAAACGCACCAACTTCTGCTTTTGATCGAGAATGTTTCTATACTCCTCGCCAAACAGTTCACGGACATCGAGTGCATGTTTTTCCGTCGGCAGGCCGGCCAGCATCAACAATCGGTCGCGCATTTGATCCTGCGTAATGGTGCTAAGGCAGAGCAGGTTTTTCAAAATCTCGCGGAAGTGCGGATACTTGTCGTTGTCGCGCAATGCAACGATTCCAGTTCCTTGGCCTTCACCTTTCGTCGCTTGTAGCAGCAATTCGCGATGATCTTGCGCGTTCTTGAGGATGGTATAGTTCTTACCGCTCAACTTGGCGCTGACAGCTTTGGGTTCACGCACTTGGTCTTGCTCGGCGACAAAGTCGGAGGATGCAAACTCTCCTTCATAGTAAAACCGTTCCGGCTCACCGCCCGCAGCCTTGCTTTGGCCGCGCCAGCCGAGAACAAATTTGCCACGCGCTCCGAGGCACTCGAACAACACATAGCTGTATTGATTTGGAAAATAATAATCCCGCGTCGCTTCCGGTGAATGACCAAAATCCATCTGCCGCCGGTCATCAAGATAAAGAAACTGGAGTGTGTTGATGAGTGAAGTTTTGCCCGTGTTGTTCGGGCCGACGATTTGCAGCGTGCCGCCAAGTTCGACCTCGGCGTAGTCGTAACGCCCGGCGTTAATGAGGATAAGTTTTTGTGGGCCGTTGGGCATGGCAATTATCAGGCTTCAGCTTGGGGTGATGATGTCTCGCCGCCTTTCGTGGCGGAAAGTTCAAGGCACTTGTCGAACACGCGATGAAATGGACGGAGAAACCGGAACTCATCTTCGCCAAGAAACTTCACCCAGCCGAGACGCTCCATGTTCTTAAGGACTTTCCGCAGCCCAGCGGCATCCTCGATCTCCACTTGCCGAAGCAATGCCGCGTAGCGGTCGAGCGACAGGTGTGGAAGCCGGGAGATAAAAAAGTGCTGATTGAGCAAGAAGTCTTCGATGGGCTTTCCTGTGTTGTCAGCGTGATCAATCAAGATGAACGAGAAGACGGCGATGCGCGGGAGTGTGTCAGGAACACTCTCGGCAGACTCCGGCGCAAAATAAAAAAACTCACGCGGATGGCGCACCAGTTTTAGACCAAGCGGCTCGAAATACTCGGCATACGCTTCGGGATTTGCCGCCACTGCGGAAAAAGCCGGTTCATCTTCTGGCGACAGGTGGCTGCCGCTCCGAAGTCGGTCAAAGATTTCTTGGACGTGTGGCAATGCGTTCATGTGGAAGTGAGTTCGACGGGGCTGGCACGCAATTCCCCATCGTGGGTTTCGTAAGTGCGAGATTCAGAAGCGGTGAACTGCGCAGAAAATTTTCCATCAAACACCAGCCGGGTAAATCCCGCCAACGTGTCAGCGGTGTCCTTTTGAGGATAGCGACTGATGATCCAGCCTAGTAAATCCGCCAATGGCAAATTGCCGTCAGCCTCGTCAGGCAGTGATTCCAGCCAGACATGACGGAGGTATGCCGCAGGCGTGGCTTCTTCGGTATGCAACACCAGCACCGGGGCTGGTTCGGGCGGATGCTCAACAACATTTCGCAACGCCCGTTCAATCGCGCCGTCTCCCGGCACATCTTGCAGGCGAACTGAACACGATGCGATGACATGATTCTCAATCCAGCCGTCCAGTCCCTCACGCTGCAATCGTTCGAGTGCCAATGCCGCACCTTCGGCGATGAATGACGAGCGACGCAGAGTTTCGTAAAGCGGCTGCAATTCACGACGGCATTGCTGGAACACACGAAGCGCATGACGTGACACCAGCCGCAGATGCCGCGTGTTCCGATCCAGTGCGGGCAGGTCGTTGAACAATCCATGTTCGCGGGCGCGATGCAGCAATTGCTCAATTTCATCAAACGTGGCGCGCAACGGTCCATCCTCGCGCACAATTTCCACCATCGGATCAACGTAACGATCCATCCAGTGAACGATGCGCCGGAACTTATCCCTCACGGAAATTGTTTGGCGTTCAGTTTTGTATCGGGCAACTTCGGTGAGAATAGAGCGGTGCGTCTCGTCCAAGTCGGCTTGGATGCGGCGAAGCGTCTGCTGGATTTCTTCCAAAGCCAGCCGCACGACAGTAATGTCATCACCATCAATTGCGCGTGATAGTTGCTTGCCGAGGGATTCGAGCGACTGGATATAACCGCGAATGATTTCAGGTGTGGTAGCTTGCGCTTCGTCGAACAGATACGCCAGAAGGCGATTCACCGGTGGGGCCAGAAAGTAAAAGTCACTACCAGCTTCGATGGGGACAAGGATTTGCAGTTCCCGCAAACGCCGCCAGGTTGTTTCTGGCAATTCGTCGCTTGGATTCCCGGTGGTGCGCATGAGCCGCCGTGCATCTGCCTCCGAAATTTCACCATTCGTTTCCGCCAAACCACGCAGCAACGGCGCATGGTTCGCGCAGAAGTTGAAGAAGCTTTGCGGGTTGATTTTCAAGTCGGTCAGATTGTGTCTGTTCCGCTCGTGTTTGAAAAGCCTCTGATAAAATAGGCGGATTTGTCTGAACTTGTTTAAGCAGTTCGCCCGAATCTCTTACCGACCTGACGAAGATGTTTTAGAAATTCTTGGACGGCTGCTTTCTGATGACGCTTGCAACGGGTCACAACAGCAATGGTGCGCTTCGGGCGCGGGTTTTCCAGTTGCCGATAGATAAGCGTTGGCGTCGCCTTGATTGCCATTTGTGGAATCAATGAAATGCCGATACCTGCCTCGACCAGCGATTGAACGGTCGCAACCTGGCCGCATTCAAACACAATGCGTGGATGAAATTCGTGCTCGTTGCTAAAGCCAATCACCTGATTTCCGAGGCAATGGTCTTCCTGCAACAGGATGAATTTTTCAGAGCGCAAATCATCGGTGAATATTTGCCGTTTTTTGGAAAGCGGATGCCGGGGATGAAGCGCCAGCAACATTTCCTCGGAAAACAAGGTTTCGGTTTCAAATCCGTTGTCCCTGATGGGCAGGCTGACAATGCCTAAATCCAGTTTGCCTGATTCAATGAGTTGCAACGATTGATCCGTGGTGTTTTCGTGAACGATCACCTATGTTTTGGGACATTGTTCAATAAATGAACCCAAAACGTGATTCAGAAAATAGGGCGCAACGGTTGACAAAACCCCGATGGAAACTTTGCCGGCTTGGATGCCGCAGGAATTTCGGATTTCGCACTTGGCATTTTCAACCTGTGCCAAGATTTCCTTTGCCCGCCTGACGAGAATCAGGCCCGCTTCCGTCGGAACAATCCGCCGGTGATTTCTGTTCAGGAGAAGTTTTCCAATCCTGACTTCCAGCTTTTGCATTTGCACGCTCAAGGCTGGCTGGGAGACGTGGCAGCGCGTGGCAGCTTTGCTAAAACTGCCAAGCTCCGCGACCGCCAAATAGTATCGCAATTGAGTTATATCCACGTCCCTCGTGAGTGTCTTTTCTGTGAAAATTGCAAACCCATTCGCAAATGAGAAGATTCGAGTCACACTATCGTTTTTGCCTATACGACAAATAGGCAAACGCGATTTCATATTTTTCGGACGTTTTGCTATTGGTGATTTGCGATTTTCAAGGGTCGCATTTTTGACGAATGATCAACGGCAAAACACAACGCACAAGGATTCCGGCCAACCTGGTCGGGCCACAAATTCGGAGGTTGCGGGTCGAGCGCGGCTGGTCACAGGCAAAGCTCGCCATGCAGTTCCAATTGCGAGGTCTGGACATCGGACGGGAATTCATCGCGCAAATCGAGGCGCAAACCCACTGTGTGAAAGACCGAGACCTTCATAATTTTGCCCGCGTGCTTGAAGTTGATTTGAGCAGCCTTTTCCCGCCGGTTGAATCTCCATTATTGATGGCGCGAAGCTGAACGTGCCCTGCCTCCGCTGAATCTTGTAATGAAATCGTTACAACCTGCCGAACGCAAAACTGGTAAATCAAAACAAAAATAATTTATGGATGTCAGCGAACCCAATCAAATCACGGAGCAATTGCGAAAAAAAACGAGGGAAGAACGGCTGGCATATTCCATTCCAGAGGCGGCTGATATGCTGGGCTTGGATTATTTCACCGTCTATAACCTCGTCCAGCGCGGGAAATTAAAAGCGTGCCGCGCGTTGCGCGGAAAATTCCTTATCACTCGCGCCGAACTCGACCGGCTTTTGAACACTGAATAGAATTTTATGTTAAAACGAAACGGAGAAGATTGCGAACACCCTGTGCCGAATTATCCCGGCCTGCTGACAGCCAGCGAGTTCAAAGCCTACAATGTGGCCGTCCCTTTGGTGGCGGTGGAGGTGCGCCTTTTCAACGAAAGAGCAACTACGCTGTCCGAGATTGAAAAGCAAAGTGCTGGAACAGCGGAACAAGTCACTTCACAAATGGCGCGCGACTTGCCATCGCTGACGGTAAAGGGAAAGCCGGAGAGCGAGTGGAAAATCAGGCACGTTTTGATTAAGTCCGCCCGGAGCGAGATGCTGCTTTGTTCGCGCGACCATGAGGGTGAACAACAATTCGGCGTCGTCGAGAAAATTGACCCAAAATCACCTTTTGCCCGCGTTCACGGCGACACGGATTTGCAGATGACGGGCAACAACGCATTTGTTTTGTTGCAAAATTATGTGGAAAGCGAGCGCAGCGTTCTTCAGCTTTTCCGCAAGGACATTGAAGCCACCGTTGAAGAAAAACTTTCGGAAAAGTTTCCGAGTCAGAATCACAGCCGAGTTGTGCGGGCGATTTCCGCGCGCTGTGAAACCCAAGCACCTGTCGAAAGCGAGAAGGAAAACCCGGCCAAGAGCGTCAAAATTCGGATGTGAGGCGACCTTATGGGCGACTTCAATTCCATGTTCCCAAATTTCCTGACGCAATGTTTGTCCCTAAAAACGCTCCTTACACCGATTGCCTTTTTGCTCATCACTGCCGGCTTAATTGCCTCGACCATCGCGCACCACCGTAGCTGTAACGCGCAGCTTCAGGCCATCGGCAAGGTGATCGTCCTCATCATGCTGATTGTTTTTCTGCCGACTTGGGGGAACCAAATCGTGTCCATCGTGGACGACACGGTAAAAAATGTCCTGAAGGTTGATCCGGCAAAAATCCACGACCAGTATCAGGCGGCGCTTGAATTGAAAAAATCCACCGACGGAAACCAAAGCTGGTGGGATAAACTTTTCAATTTTTCCACCTCGATAATTGAATCCCTGATGTCGGTTGTCTTCATCATTTTGGGTTGGCTCGCCAGCACGATTGAATGGTGGGCGTATATTTTGCAAAGCGCGATTTTGTTCATCGGCTATTCCCTGTCGCCAATTTTCATCGGGATGCTGGCGTTTCCATCGCTGCAAAACGTCGGGCGTAATTATCTGCTCAATCTGCTCGGAATTATGATCTGGCCGCTCGGCTGGGGCGTGGCTGGTCTCATCACCCAGGGCATGATTGATTTTATGACCGACCAAAGTTTTTTAAGTTCTCAAAGTGCCACAGGTGTTATTGGCTATTCGTTGCAAAATCTCATGGGGCTGGCATTTCTCGGCATTTGGATAATTTTCAGCACGATTGCTGCGCCGGTAATTATCCAAAAAGCGATAGCCACGGGAAATTCTGTCGCTTCAAGTTTGTTCAGCGGCGGGTTTTCTGCTGGGCGGGCGGCAGCAACGACTGGTGCGACCACATTTGCCGAAGGCGGCGCAGCCGGAATCAAAGGGGCTATCGCTGCCGGAGCAATGGCGACCGCCGCAGCGGGGGAGTCATTGGCAACCTCTTCAATGGGTGAGGGTGGAAATTCGTTGCTCGGTTCTTTGGCGCAGACCAACAACCGAGCGCACCAGCGGGAACGCGACAATGAAGGGCAAAAAAAACAGCCGGGATTTCCGCCGAATGATCCGACAGGTGATAAAACCGTTGCTGGCTTGCTTGATAAAAGTCGTAATGCCAACGCTTGATTTTTAAGGTGAAAGCCGCCCGCGCTTGTGTTAAAATTCACTCGTGAATGAATTCCTTGCCATCATGGGAATTGGAACGGTGGTCGCCATCTGGGTTGTGGCGAACCTGCCGAAGTCTCGCGGCTATCGGCGTGACACAGTTTCATTTGAACAGAAGCCGCTCCAAACTCCCGCTTGGCGAAAAGACATTTCCGAGGTTTATTCAACCGACGGTTTTGACTATTTGCGGAAGTTGGAACGGCATCAGGACGATCCGCATCATTGGCCTTGTCCGTTTCCACCGCCAGAATCGCACACGCCTAAATTCGATTAGGCGGCTAGTTGCTTCTGGCTGGCTGAAATCTTCGTTTTCAATTTCTCGATGGTTGCAACACCGACGCGCTCCCTCAATTCGTCCAGTAACGCTTGCGGCTCGGCGAATTCTTGTTCAAATACTTCGCGTCCCATCGCAACTTTTGCGTTCTGAAGGTATTTCGGAAGCGGCACGATTTGCACCGGCTCGTTGGACTGTCCCCAAAAGATTTCAATTGCTTCACTCGACGCCCACCACGGATAGGAATACGCCGCTTTGGCTTGAGCCACCGTTTTACCGCCATTCGTGGAGGGGGCGACCACTGACGGAGTTGGCTTGGGGGAAGCCGTCGCGTTGAGAGTTACGCTTTCGCTGAAAATAACTTTCTCCGCCATGTTCGCGGAGTGTTTGTCCCGCAGGTGGCCGTAGGTTTGCATTGCCAGCACGCCGCCGTCTTTATGCCCCAACCATTTTGCAACCGTCGGAATGTCCACGCCGGATTCAATACAGCGGGTCGCAAACAAGTGGCGCAGGTCATGGTGAGTCAGGTGAAAAAGCCCCAGCTTCTTGCAGGCGTTTTTTAATGAGCGGTTGAATTTGCGGACTTTGAGAACCGGATTATCCAGAAATTCCGTTTCCCCGCGCTCTGCCTTCATGCGTTCCAACAATTTCCTCATTTCGGGAATCATCGGCACACGGCGCATTTCCCAATTCTTCGTTCCGGTTATCGGATCGCCACGAATAATGATTTCGTTTTTCAAAAAGCTGCAATCCCTTCCATAAATTTTTGCGGCCTCACTTAAACGCGAACCGACGTAAGAAAAGAATTCAATCGCGTCTGCGGAATGTCCGCCCCTGCCGCTGCCATTTCCACGAACGTGGGATACCAACGCGAGAAATTGATCGGGTTCGGGCAATTGCAGTTCTTTCCGGCGCACTCTGGCACGTTTCACGTCTTTGTCTTTGGCGGGATTATCATAACGCGCACCTGAATCCACGGTGATGTCGAGAATACGCCGGAGAACCGAAAGGGTTCCGTTTGTCACCGTTGGGGAATACCTTTTGCCAAACCGCGAACGCCATTCGAGACAGTCAAACTTCGTGATGCGCTTCACATCCGTCTGTTCCAAGCCGGGCCAGGCTTTAAGAAGATCAATGGCGGCTCGCTCGTTGTAATTTTTCGTGTTTTCCTTAATATCAGTGGCGTGTTTTTGGCGTTCTCTGAAAATTCCAAGCGCATCGGCAAAAGTCATCTTCCCGATAATCTTGGTTTGCGACGGCGCGATGGCGCGATGTTCGGCATCCACCACGTCTGCCAACCGCAGTTTGGCGACCGAAAGGATGTTGGTGTCGAGTGATTTTCGGACAAGCTTGCCACGCACCTTCGCGCGGGCAAAATATATGCCAGAGGGTTCGTAGCGAACCAGATTGGCGACGGGAGCTTTTGTCCAGAGGCTTTCAGATTCAGGATTTTTAGTTTTCATGGAAACAGTATCAGATGGCGGTATCAGATTGGGTGTAACGGAATCATTACAAAATGAAGACCGCCCAATGTTTATTGCGTTCTCTTGATACCGACATGAAGGAAGGCTACGCTGTTTCCTAAACGATTGATCCCAGTTCAATTCCGGGCGGGAGCACCAACCTTGCTAAAACTCAACGCCAGCTTGCGAGAATCACGTCCGCCGGTGAATAACCGGGGTGCAGATAAAACATTTCAATCGTGTCCGTAATATTTTGTTCCGGCAATTCTGGCACGGTGAAGTAATAACCCGGCACGTCTGGATTCACCACGAGCATCGGATGGTAGCCATCTTCCGACGACCATTTCTCGTTGATTTTATTCCACGCCATCGCCAGTGATTTATTGCCTTTGCCGGGAATATAATCATGTCCACGCTGCGAGACCTCAACCATGCAGCAGATACGATCGCCCATCATGATTGGAAATACCCATTGTTTGGCCGGCTTGAGCAATGGCTTGATCGGCTGGCCGGTTTGGTAATTGATTCGGTCAGATTCAGAAATGGTATAAACCTGCATCGGCGCACCCAATTTTGCCTCTGAAATAGAATCGCTGACTGCAAAACCGTAGGCGTCAGGATACTTGTTAGCCGCATCCATCACGTTGTCGAAGGCTGTCTGACCAGCCATCTGCAACCGTTCTTGATCCGTGTGCACGCGATAAGGACGCGCCGCAGTCTTCACGCTACTCGGCGATACTACCACCGCCACGGGCGTCGGCGCTGGGGTCGGCACCGCCACGGGTTGCGTGGGAACCATCGTGGTAACTTCCGGCGTTGCCGGCGCAACTTTTCCGGCGCGAATTAAATAATTTCCTACTGCCACAAGACTCGCGTCGGCAATTTTTTTCAACGTCGGCGCCGGCTCCGCTGCCGGAACCAATGTCGGTGTCGGCGCTTCTTGTTTAACTGCGTTGGGCGTGGCTACTTTGGCCGCCGCCGGCGCTGCGGGTGCCACTTGACGCGCCACCGGATGACTGCGGTGCGTCAAATGATGCAGATAGCCCCAATAAGCCAGCCCCGACAAAATCACCGCCGCGCTGATCAGAAAAATGCGCAGCGCCTTGCGATACGGCGAACTCGGCCGACTGAAATCAGCCCCGGCGAATTGCAATTGAAATTTAAGTGCCATACCGTTTTGTTTGGTTGTTACCGCATAAACCCACAACCGCTTTGGGATTGTTTCAGCACATCCCAAGCCAATCTATTCGATTCCACTAAATAATTATTCGCCTGATTTGGCAGTGAATTAAACCTACGTTTCCGCGCGCCGTGTCCCGAAACTGTCTCAACTGTCCCGCAATGAGACTGACGCCATTTCCCTTTGCCCGCGCGGAGATTTCCTCTAGTTTTCCACCATGTTCAAAGCCGAAGACCTTTTCGACCTCACGCAGACGGAACACGCCGCGCTTTTTGACGGCAGCGAATTCGCGTGGGACGCCCTCAAGAAAATCGAAAGCTACCTCGCCAAAGTCACCAAACAAACTCCCCCGCCGCGCTTTCCCGGCGCGAGCATCGGCGAACGCGTCATCATCGGCGCGGGCACGATTGTCGAACCCGGCGCGATGATCAAAGGTCCCGCCATCATCGGGAAGAATTGTCAGATCCGCCATAACGCTTACATCCGCGAGAACGTCATCATCGGCGACAACTGCGTCGTCGGCAATGCGTCCGAACTCAAGAACGCCCTGCTCTTCAACGGCGCGCAAGTGCCGCATTACAATTACGTGGGCGACTCCATCCTCGGCCACAAGGCGCACCTCGGCGCGGGCGCGAAGATCTCCAACGTGAAATTATTTCCCGGCAACATCGCGATTGATGTGAACGGCGCGACGCACGACACCGGCCTGCGGAAATTTGGCGCGCTGCTGGGCGACGGTGCGGAAGTGGGCTGCAACGCCGGGCTGAACCCCGGCAGCATTCTCGAACGCGGCGCGGTGATTTACCCGAACGTATTCTGGCGCGGCATCCTGCCCGCGAACATGATTGCGAAGAACAAGGCGGAGGTTGAAGTTGTCGTCAAAAGGGCGCGGGAAAGTTAAATTGAAGCTTGCAAAAATCTGCCAAAGATGTGTTAAAACTGGCGATGAAAATTAACACCCTCATTGGTTCTGTTGCGCTTGGCTTGACAGCAGTAAATGCGTTGACAGATGAACCTCACCATGAAACCCAAAAATCACTGCAATTAAGATGTGACCATCCTTTTGATGAGACTGGAAACCGTGACCCTTACTTTTATTTGAGTCGCTTAATGTCCCAAGCCCATGTGTCTGGAGTTGCTACTTTGAACAGGAAGGCTACTGGTGATGTGCTAAAAAGTCATAACCGTGTCGAAACGGAAAATTTAGTCGGATGTGTCACGCTTCTTGGCTGACGAAACCGCTGCTAGGATGAATGAGAGCAGAGTGAAAATAGCGAGCGGCGGAGCAATCCAAAGACAGGAGGTTTCGATAGTTTGCCGCTGATTCCGCAAATATTCGAATTCTTCTCTGGCTACTTTTTGCTCTGCCAGCAATTCATTCATTTTGGAATTAAGTTTGTCGCCCATTTCTTTGCCTCTTAGCCATGAGGCGGTATCGTGTTGCTGAAAGGCGGACTGCAAGAGTAATGTCAATTCCTTGAAATCATCCCCGACTGCGACAATTTCCGCCGTAAAAGTATTGAATTCGGCGAGCTGCAATTTTTCCTGCTGGCTTGGAAAATGGTTCCACACAGCTACGCTCGCAACCATCAAAGTGGCAACTACGAGAAAGATACCAAGGATGTTCAGAGCGTGCTTCATGCGGCAGCACTCTACTCGGAGTGTTTACTGAATCAACAGAATTTGTCGGCAAGCTACGCCAGTCGGAAATTTAATCTTCTCCCACTCGCGCACTTTGCCGAGAATGATGCCGAAGAGCGGGTGCGGTTCCGGTTGCGCGAGGTTTCGGAATTGTTTTTTCAACTCCGGCGTGCTTTCCGCCTAAAACTGCGGTTTTATGGGCTTTTCCGCAAATTTCCTAACCTCGAAAACCCTTTTCAAGACGTTAAACTTCCTCTTCAACGCGTTAAAATGTCCGTTCAAGACGTTGAAAGTCTCTTTTAAGGCGTTGAATCAGGTTTTCAAGACGTTAAAAGGCTCGCCCAAGACGTTGAACAAGGTTTTCAAGATGTTGAACATCATTTTTGAGGCGTTAAACTGTCCGCTTAAGATATTGAAAGGTTCATTCAAGACGTTGAACGGGCTGCCCAAGGTCTTAAAAGGAAGCTCCGAGACGTCAAATATCGTCTTCGAGGTGTCGAAAACCTTGTTCGGCGTCTTGGCGGCTGGGTTTGCGACGTAATAAATTTCGCGGGGCGCCTCGAACATTTGTCCGCTTGACTCCCTTCCCATTTGCGGCGGAAATGTGTTCATGAAAATCACCCGTCGCGATGTGGTCGTGGCTACCATTTCCATTTTCGTTGCCGTCGCGGGCATGGCGTTCGCGCAAGTCGCCGCCGTCAAACCGCTGCTGCATTCGTGCGTCTTCAACTGGGCCGACCTCAAGGTTGTGCCGACGAAACAGGGCGAGCGCCGCACGGTCTTCGATGCGCCCACGCCGACGCTCGGCAATTTCGAGTGTCACATCACAACGCTCAATCCCGGCGAATCGCCGCACGCGCCGCACCGGCACGCGAACGAGGAGTTGATGGTCGTGAAGGAGGGCACGCTCGCGGCGTTGCAGGGCGACAAAACGGACATCGTGACGGCAGGCGGAATCATTTTTGAAGCGTCCAACGAATTGCATGGCTTGAAAAACATCGGCACGAATCAGGCGGTGTATTTCGTCTTCAAGTTCGACCCGCATGATCTGGTGAAGTGAGTTTGCCTGAACGCGGCGGGAACATTTCTGTCCACTGGTGGTAATTCTGTCATTTGCTTTCAGAATTGATAATTTAATCACGTGAACGATCTCACCATCGGATTGCTCGGCGCGTTGCTGGCCACCAACCAACCGCTCGCCGTCAGCAACGTCATCCAAGAACAGACCGGCGTGACCATCGCGGTCGCGGCGGATCCGGCGGAAAAGGAATTGCGCGAAGTGATGATGGCCGATGACGCCGCGCAAGATGAGGTGAACGAATGGCTGCGCAACTTCGATTCGCAATCCAGCACGAACAAGGCGGCGGACTCGGCGGCGTTGAATATTCGCATCAAGGCGCGGCTCGATCGCGTGCGCGGCGCGTATGATAATTTTCTCCTCAAACACCCCGACAGCGCGCACGGCTGTCTCGCTTACGGCAGTTTTCTCAATGACATCGGCGACGAGGAAGGCGCGCATCTGCAATACGAAAACTCGATGCAGCTGGATCCGAAAAATCCCGCCGTCTGGAATAACCTCGCGAATTATTACGGCGAACACAGTCCGGTGACGAAGGCGTTCGAGTATTACGCGCAAGCCATCAAGCTCAAACCGGACGAGCCGGTGTATTACCAAAACCTCGCCACGACGGTTTATCTGTTCCGCAAGGACGCGCGAGAATTTTACCATCTCGACGAGCAACAGGTTTTTGATAAGGCGCTGAATCTTTATAAACAAGCGATGCAGCTCGCGCCGGGCGATTTCACGCTCGCGACCGATTACGCGGAAAGTTATTACGGCATCAAGCCGATGCGCACGAACGACGCGCTCGCCTCGTGGACCAACGCGATGCAAATCGCGCACACGGACGCGGAGCGACAAGGCGTGGAACTGCATCTCGCGCGCGTGAAGACTTACGCCGGGATGTTCGCCGAGGCGCAAGCGCATCTCGACACGGTGACGAACGTGGCATTTCTGGGTTTGAAGAAACAACTGCAGCGCTCGCTCGCCGACCACGAACATCCGGACACGAATTCCGAAGCCGTCACGCAAACGAACCTGTTGCAGGTGATTCCGCAAATTGAAGCGACGAAAGCTTCCGCCGAAACTAACGCGCCGAATTTGTCGTCAAACCTGCTCACACTTCCGCCGCCGATGCCAAAGTCCCTGCCATTGGAAATCGCGCCGCCGGATTTAACGAATCACGTTCCGCCGCCGCCAAAGCCAAAGTGAATTTCTATTTGCGATTGGCGATTTATGACTGATTTACAATTTACGCGCCCTTTGATTTAAGACTCGTAAATCGTAAATCGTAAATCGTAAATTATCTGCATGAGTGTCTACGACAAATTGAAATTTGACGCGCAGGGTTTAATTCCCGCGATCATTCAAGAGCAGAAGACCGGCCGCGTCGTGATGATGGCGTGGATGAACCGCGCGTCGCTCGAAAGCACCGTCGCCACGGGCAAAACGCATTTCTGGAGCCGCTCGCGCCAAAAGTATTGGATGAAGGGCGAAGAAAGCGGCAACACGCAGACGGTGAAAAATATCGCCTTCGATTGCGACGGCGATTGCCTGCTGATTCAAGTCGAGCAAAACGGTCCGGCGTGCCACGAAGGTTATAATTCCTGCTTCTTCCGCTCGGTTGAAAATTGCGAGTTCAAGATCACCGAGCCGCAACTCCTCACGCCGGAGCAGATGTATAAGAAGAAGGGCTGAAGCCGGCCGCGCGTTTTATTTTTGCGGCAACAGCCGGATGTGCGCCGGCTCGTCACGGTTGCAGGTGAGCCAGCCGTCCTGATCAAAGAGTTCGGCCACCTGGATGGAGCTGCGCCGCTGTTCCGTGGTGTCCTTCCGCGCGTCCGGCCCGCGCCGGCCGGGATGCGTGAAGTAAAACAGGAACGCGCGGTCGCCGCTCACCACCACGTCGCAATGGTTGCCCATCACCCCGTCGTCCGTGCCGGTGCCGGGCCTGGCCACGAGGTTTTCCGGCTGCTTCGCCCAGTTGCCGCCGTCGTCGGAACGGAAGACGCCGAGGCCTTTCCACTCGTCAATCACGCACCAGAATTTTCCGCGCCAGCGAAAACCTTTCGGGCCTTCGCCCCGGCTCTTGAACGCCAGTCCTTTGTCCGTCCAGCGCGCGAGGTCGGGACTTTCGGCGTAGTGGATGGACTTGCCGGTGCGCTCGTCGTTGTAGTAAAGCCGCCACGTCCCATCGGGCATCCGCTCGATGCTCGGGTCAATCACGCGGTCGGACGCGAGCGACAGTTTGCGCGGGTTTGACCAGTTCAACAGATTCGTGCTGGTGAGCTGCACGATGAAACGCGGATGATTCCAGTCGGTGAACACGCCCGGCACGACCGTGAGGAACATCTGCCACGTCCCGTCCGGCGCACGCGTCACGTCGGGTGCCCAGCAGGTGACGTTCGTGCCGCCGTATTCTTCCGGCAAATCAAACTGCGCCATGCCGGCAAATTTCCAGTGCGCGCCGTCATCCGCCGATTCCGCAATGCCGATGGGCGTGCCGTGAACCCACGCGACGCCGGACAGGCCGGGCGCGTTCGCGCGGCGGTCGGTGTAAAACATCCACCACTTCTGCACAAGCGGGTTCCAGATGAGCGTCGGATCCGCCGCGCCATCATAGACCGGGTCGCGGTAAAGCGGCTTGACCGCCACGGCGCCGGCATCGGCGGCAAGCAAGGCGGGCGCAATTGACAGCAGGGCGAGAAACAGGCCGGTGAATTTCATGGTCGTGGGACATGAGATACAAATTGCAGCGGGAACAATCAACCGTGGAAAATGGCAGCGCTGGCGGGCGCCGCGTTTCCGGCTTCATTCCCGCGCGCGGAAATGTTTTCATGTTCGCATGGATCCATGCGTGATTTTTGAGGACGAGCATCTGCTGGTGGTTTCCAAACCTGCCGGCTGGAACACGCACGCGCCAAGTCCGTTCGCTGGCGAAGGCATTTACGATTGGCTAAAACATCGCGAACCGCGTTGGTCGACGCTCGCCATTCTGCATCGGCTCGACAAGGAAACCAGCGGCGTTCTCGTCTTCGGCAAAACGCCGCTGGCCAACAAATCGCTCACGGAACAATTCACCGCTCGCCGCGTCCATAAAAAATATTTTTTACTCACAGACGGCAACGCGCCAAAAAATTCTTTTACGGTAAAAACCACCCTGCTTCGCGTCGGCGAGAAATATGCGAGTCGTCCCGGCGGAGAAATCGCGGAAACAAAATTCACGCCGGTTTCTGAGGCCAAGTTCGCCATCAGCAGCGCTGGGCTAAAAATGGTGACGGCGGAACCGCTGACCGGACGCACGCATCAGATTCGCGTTCACGCGGCGGAGAGTGGCTTTCCGATTCTGGGCGACACGCTTTACGGCGGCACGGCTTCATCGCGCGTATTTTTGCACGCAGCAGAAGTTGAATTCACGCATCCAGCCAACAACAAGCCCGTGAAGTTTTCTGCGCCGATAGATTTTGATAGCGAAGCACGCGGCACGCTTCGCACCGCCATTATTGAACCGGAGACGACAAATGCTTTCCGCATCATCCACGGCGCGAGCGATGGCTGGTCGGGTTGGTTCGTGGAAAAGCTCGGCGACTTTTTAATTTCACAATCAGAAGGGGCGTTAAGTGCCAAGCAACAGGAAGAACTGTCTCGGCTCGCAAAAAAATTCTCAACGCGCGGCGCGTATCACAAAATCCTTTCGCGGCACGTCCGCAAATCCAACGTGGTGGATGCCTCGCCACAACTCGTCTTCTGCGAAGCTGCGCCGGAACGTTTCGAGATTTTGGAAAACGGTATTCACTTTGAGATGAGTTTCAATGAAGGCTATTCCGTCGGTCTATTTCTCGACCAGCGCGACAATCGCCGCCGTTTATTGACCGGCCACGTCGCCGCTGATTTTCCACAGCTCCCATCTACCAACTCCCAACTCCTAAACTGTTTTGCTTACACCTGCGGATTCTCCGTGTGCGCGGCTAAGGCTGGTGCACGCGTGACAAGTCTTGATCTCTCCAAAAAATATCTCGAATGGGGCAAACGCAACTTCGCGCTGAACGGCCTCGACGCGGCGGCGCACGATTTTATTTACGGCGACACGTTCGACTGGTTGCGTCGGCTGGCGAAGAAAGGTCGCGCATTCGATGCAATCGTGCTGGACCCACCGACGTTTTCGCAGTCGAAGGAACACGGCACGTTCCGCGCGGAAAAAGACTGCGGCAAACTCGTCGCTGCCGCCCTGCCCGTCCTCAAATCTGGTGGCGTGTTGCTGGCCTCAACGAATGCGGCAGAATTTTCGCCGGAAGATTTTCTGGCGGACATCGAAACGGCAGTGCGCGGTGCAAAACGGAAAATCCTGAAACAGCATTACGTTCCGCAGCCTCCGGATTTTCCTATCAGCCGCGACGAACCAGCGTATTTGAAAACGGTTTGGCTTAAGATTGCATAAAAAAAGCGGCTACCATTTCTGGCAGCCGCTTTGAATTTAAGCCGGTAATTATTTTCCAACTGCCGCGACAATCTTCTTCGCCGCGTCGGACATGGTATCGCCGTTGATGATGGCGACGCCGGATTCCGCGAGCGTTTTCTTGCCGGCCGCGACGTTGTTGCCTTCAAGGCGAACGACGAGCGGGAGTTTCAAACCCGTTTCCTTCACCGCCGCGACGATGCCGGTGGCGATGACGTTGCAGTCCATGATGCCGCCGAAAATATTGACGAGAATCCCCTTCACGTTCGGGTCGCTCAAAATGATTTTGAACGCCGCCGTGACTTGGTCTTTGCTCGCACCGCCGCCGACGTCGAGGAAGTTCGCGGGCATGCCGCCAAAATGTTGGATGATGTCCATCGTGGACATCGCGAGACCGGCACCATTCACGAGACACGCGATGGAGCCGTCGAGTTTGATGTAGTTCAACGCGAACTTCGAGGCTTCGATTTCAAGCGGCGCTTCTTCGTTCAAGTCGCGCATTTCCTGAATGTTCTTATGGCGATATAGCGCGTTGTCGTCCAAAGAAATTTTCGCATCCAGCGCAACAACGGTTTCTTTTCCGTCCGCCAATTCAACAACAGCCAGCGGATTCAATTCCACCATCGCCGCGTCACATTCCCACCATGTGTTGTAGACGCCCGTAACGAGCTTCACACCGGCGTTGAACAAATCACCTTTCAAGCCGAGCGCGGATGCAATCTTGCGCGCCTGATACGGCATGATGCCGACGGCGGGATCAATGTGTTCCTTGAAAATCTTTTCGGGATGCTTCTCAGCAACTTCCTCGATGTCCATGCCGCCTTCGGTGCTGGCCATGATGAGCGGACGTGAGTTGGCGCGGTCAAGCAGCACGGCGAGATAAAATTCTTTTTTGATCTTCGCGCCCGCCGCGATGAGCAACGTCTGCACCTGCCGACCTTCCGCGCCGGTTTGTTTGGTGACCAAAGTTTGGCCGAACATTTTTTCCGCAAAACCGACGGCTTCGTCCACCGACGACGCCACTTTCACGCCGCCTTGAAAACCGGATTTGAACGTGCCCTTGCCGCGTCCGCCCGCGTGGATCTGCGATTTGACGACGACTTTGGCGCTGCCGCTGGCGACGATTTTCTCCGCCGCCGGCCGCACTTCGGCGAGCGACTTGGCGGGAATTTCCAGCGTGACGGCGACGCCGTATTGCGCGAGCAACTGTTTGGCTTGGTATTCGTGGATGTTCATTTCAAAAAATTCGTTGCTGAATTAAAAACCATTGCCGCCGGAAATCAACTTTTAACCGCACCCATTCCCGCAACGATTTCACTGGCTTGGTGTTCAAATCCTAACCAAATTACCCTTATGAAACGCTGGGCCATCTTCACCGTCTTCCTTTACGCCATCGCGCTGCTGCTGCTCACTGTGCCCGTCACCGCGCTCGCCTTTGGCGGCTGGAGCACCAACAGCCATATTATTTTGAGCGACATCCTGAAATTTTTTACCACGTGGCAATACTGGCTCTGGCTCGCCGTGCTGGTGGCGGGACAATTCCTTTTGCTGCTCCTGCCCATCAACATTTCCGAACGCCGCCTGCCCGCGCGCCGCCCACTCAAAGTCCCGATCATCGTCACCGCGTTTTTTCTAGCGAACCTCTGCTTTGCCGGCGTTCTGTCCCTACTCTGCGCCATCTTCAAAGAACACGGCGCCATCCAAGACGGCGGCGCAAGTTTGATTGATTTTGTGAATCCATTTCCGCACAACCAAAACAGCAACGGCTGGCATTTCTTTTGGTCAATCATCTTCACCGTGACGATTTTCTGGATGGTGTGGGGATTTATTTTTCGCCGGTTTGCCAAGGACGACGACGAAAATTCCCTGCTCAAACGTAGCCTTCGCTGGCTGCTGCGCGGCAGTATTCTCGAACTCATCATCGCCGTGCCGAGCCACGTCATCGTGCGCCGCCGCGACGATTGTTGTGCGCCCATCGGCACGTTTTGGGGAATTGCCACCGGTATTTCGGTGATGCTGCTCTGCTTCGGGCCGGGTGTTTATTTTCTTTTTGTGAAACGGATGAACCAACTCAAGCCCACTGCCAGCAATTCCAGCGAACCGCCGAAATCAGCATAAATTTTCGCCCGCAATACTGTTCCGGCACAAATTACGCCGACCAAATTTTTTCCGCGCCAAATTTTTCTTTCGGCAGCACGTTGCGCGTGTCCACGATGAGTGGCGACCATGCGAGCAACTGCTGATAATTCACCGCGGCGTGCGCGGTGGAAATCAATACGGCGTCGAATGCGGAAATGATTTTCTGATTCCACTTAACGGATTTAGTGCCCGCCCATTGCGGATGTTCACGCGTGGGCTTGCTGACGGGAACATGCGGGTCGTGATAAAAAACTTTCGCGCCGCGCGCCTTGAGCAGGTTCATCAAAACGTAACTCGGCGACTCACGGTCGTCGTCCACATTCGCTTTGTAAGCGAGACCGAGCACCAGCACGCGCGCGCCGCGCAAAGATTTTTTTTGCGACGCCAAAGCTTTCACCGTGCGCGCGACCACTTTTTCCGGCATCGCGCGATTGATTTCGCCAGCCAGCTCCACGAAGCGTGTTTCCTGCCCGACTTGCTTCGCGCGCCACGCGAGATAAAACGGATCAATTGGGATGCAATGGCCGCCCAAACCCGGCCCCGGATAAAACGGCATGAAGCCGAACGGCTTCGTCTTCGCAGCAGCGATTACCTCCCAAACGTCAATATCCATCGCGGCATAAACGCCTTTCAGTTCGTTGACGAGCGCGATGTTGACGCCGCGAAAAACATTTTCCAGCAGCTTTGCCGCTTCGGCCGTGCGGCAATTCGCGACGGGAACCAACGTGCGGACGGCGCGTGAATAAACTTTTTTTGCGGCCGCGAGACAGGCGGGCGTGTAGCCGCCGATGACTTTGGGAATGTCGGCGACTTTGCTTTGCGGATTGCCGGGATCTTCGCGCTCAGGTGAGAACGCGAGGTGAAAATCTTTACCCGCTTTCAAGCCGGAACCGCGTTCCAAGACCGCACGTAATTCATTTTCCGTCGTGCCAGGATACGTTGTGGATTCCAGCACGACGAGCTGCCCGCGCTGCAGATGCGGCGCGATGCTTTTGCCAGTGTTCAGCACAAAGGACAAATCCGGTGCGCGATTTTTTTTGAGCGGAGTTGGAACGCAAATCAAGATTGCTGCAACATTTTTGATTTGAGCGAAGTCGGTGGACGCGGAGAATTTTCCGGCGCAGACGAGCTTTTTGATTTCACCAGCAGAAATGTGTTTGATGTAACTGCGACCGGCATTGAGCGCGGAAACCTTCTTCGCATCAATGTCCAAACCCAAAACCCGCACGCCACTGCGCGCGAATTGCAGGCATAGTGGCAAGCCGACGTAGCCGAGTCCGATGATGGCGATGTTCATAATCTTCCCACGAAACTGACGTCAGCAATGATTGCCATAAATCAAATAAATCAGCCCATAAAATGGCAGACAAACAATATCTCCCGCGACGGCAAAAGGCAGCAGGAGATAAGCGCTCTTGTGACCTGGCATATTCCCTCGATCTTGAAGGATCTGAAGCACATTAAACGGTCGTTGATCAGAATCATCAACATAAATTAGGGTAATCGGCATTGGCTCGCCGTCACCAAAACTGACATTATTGTTGCCAGAAATTAAATAAGCTGTCTGGTGCGCATTAGGAAGCAATTGAAAATTATTCGGGTCGAAACAATTAATATAATTACCCTTTTGAATCACGAATGGTTTTCCTAATGGGACAATTTTACCAATTTCATTCGTTGGCCAATCAGGTGAAATGTCAGCGCGTGAACGAGTCAGTGTAAATTTGCCGACAACAACCTTGGCGTTAGTTGGTCCGTAAAAATAATCGGTGGTAACAAATTGGGATAAGGGAAAGTGAAATGTGAACTTGGTTTCGTCTTGGATACCACCCAAATGCGCGTCAACTAAAACAAACAGATAATTATCGTCGGTAAGAAAAGCTTTTTCAATGCGGTCAACCTTGTCCGGCAAAATCTGGGAGTAATCTTTTGTCAAATCCATCGTTCGGTTAGTGAAACAACCGGACAACATTGGCAGAAATGCCAACATTACTAACCGCGCAAGAAGTCTCATGCGCAAATGGTGTGGCGCATCTAAAAATCTGTCACGCCTAATTTCTGCAGCCCGCGCGGCAAAAGCGTTTTCGAGAAGAACGACGCCCTGCCAGACCCAAACCACCGGTAAACCATTAAACCGGATTTTATCTGGCAAGGCGCCGCAAATTACTTCGCAGCGGAAGCTTATTTCTTGAACGTCCGCAAATACGTGACGGAAGCTTTGATGTCGTCATCCGCCAGTTCGGACGGTTTCATCAGCGTCTTGTCGTCTTTCTTCATGCCCTCTTTGATGGACTTGAAGGCCTGATCGTCGGTGAAGGCCGCCTGCACGGTCGCGTCGGTGTAATCGCGCGCGCCGAGTTTGGTGCCCATCTTGGTCGCGCCTTTGCCATCGTCACCGTGGCATTTAGCGCAGTTATCCGCATAAACCGCCGCGCCGTCTGCAGCGTAAGCGGTGGTGGTGGTCAAGGCGAACGCGAACGCCGCCGGGAGTGCGAGGAGTGCGAGCTTTTTCATAGTTGTGCTACAAACATGAGGTCAAAGTAATTTTTCCGCCAAACCGTTATTGGTAATTGCTCAACATGGATTACCGACGACATCGGCTAAAAAATGTTTAGTGTGTTCAATGGGCTGGACGAAATGGTTAGCCGGAGTAACCTTCATACAGCCATGAAAGCAAACCTCCATTTTCTGCGCCGTTCAATTTTACTCCTCGGACTCGTGCTATTTGGCGCACGAAATATTTTCGCCGGTAGCGAAGGCGACGTTACCGCCGCGCAACTGCTCGCCGTCACGCAACACGGGAAACTCATCAAGGAAACCGAAAATAAATTTCGCACGGACGTGGAGAAACCAAAGAACGTCTCGATGTTCAGTCTCACCAACGCCACGTTTTGGACGGCGGATATGGATATTGACTCCGATGGACGCGAGACGACGCAATGCAACAAACAGCGCGACCCGGATTTTCAGAATGAGTTGAGCTGCGGCACGGACATCGCGGCGGACGAAACGCCGTTCTTCGTCATTCCCATCGGCAAGCCTGCCAATTCCAAACAACGCGGCATCGAAATCGGTCAGGTTGCCGCCATTATTTATAGCAATCAAGTTTGCTACGCGGTTTTTCTGGACGAGTGCGGCGTCAAGAATGTGATTGGTGAAGCGTCCATCGCCACCGCCCGCTTGTTGAACATTGACGCCGACCCGAAAACTGGCGGCACGGACGGACCGGTAACTTACATCGTTTTTACTGGCACAACTGGTCGCATCAACGACCCGAAAGATTACGGCAACCACGCGAAGGCGGTTGAAATCGGCGTGAAGCGCGCGCAGGAATTGCTCGCGCATTACCCGGCCCAATAATCACCCGCGCTGGCGCGTCGCTTCGTAGAGAAAAATTCCTGTGGCCACGGCGACGTTCAGTGAATTCATGTAACTCGGCATTGGGATTTCCACTGCGTCATCGCACGCCGCGAGCACGTTCGCGGTGAGCCCCGGCCCTTCCGCGCCGAACACCAAACAGCAATCGCCGCGCAAATCTACAGTCGCCAGTTTTTTCGCGTCCGCGCGCGGATGCGCCGCGAGGCAACGCACGCCGCGCGTCCGCAATAAATTCAGCGTCTCGACCAAATTATCCACGCGCACGACCGGTTGCTCAAAAATTGTGCCCATCGAACCAGCGACGGCGCGGCGTTGAAACGGACTGCCGCACGTCTCGCCGATAATCAGAAAACTCACGCCGAACGCCGCGCAACAGCGCACCACCGCGCCGAGATTTTCCGCGCTGGCAATGCCTTCCACCGCCGCGAGCAAAAGCGGACGTGGCGAATTGTCCAGCAGCGTTGCCAAATCCGGCAGCGGCGGAATTTTCGCCACCGCCAGCGCGCCTTGGTGCATTTTGTAGCCGGTGATAGTCTCCAACAATTTTTGTTCGGCGACGTAAATCGGCAATTCCGCTTCCACTCGCGCGCGCAGTTGCGGCTCCAATTTTCCCAGCCACTCCGGCGTGAGCAGCGCGGAGACGACGGTGAATTTACTCACGAGCAACCGCTTCACCGTTTTGAGGTTCGCGGCCACCAGCACACCGGCGCGCTCGTGTTCCTCCACGCGCTTGAGCGTGAGATACAGCGCCAATTCCGGCGCATCGAGATTTTGCACGGTTTGAATTTTCAAAATTGCCATGCGGGAATTAAACCGCGCCACAACGAAAATTTAAAGCGCGGAGAAAATTTTATTTTCCTAAAATCAGTGTTTCATCTGTGTCCATCTGTGGCTCAAATGATTTCCGCTTTAGCCGCACGCGGAAAATTGCTAGTGTCACCGCGATGCCGGACATCGTCCTCACCACGCTCAACGCGAAGTTTATCCACGCTGCGTTTGGGCTGCGCTATCTCTTCGCCAACCTCGGCGAATTGCAACCGCGCGCCGTTATCGCCGAGTTCGACATCAATTTGCGCCCGCTAGACATCGCCGAGGCATTGCTCGCGCGCGAACCGCAAATTCTCGGCTTCGGAATTTATATTTGGAACGTGACGGAAACGACGGAAGTCATCACGGCGATAAAACGAATCCGGCCGGAAATAAAAATTATTCTCGGCGGCCACGAAGTCAGCTACGAAACTGAAGGCCAGAAAATCGTGGAACTCGCCGATCACGTCATCACCGGCGAAGCGGATTTGAAATTTGCTGAAGTGTGCAGGCAACTTCTGAATGGCGAAACGCCGCCGAAAATCATCGCCGCCGAGCTGCCGGAATTTTCGCGCCTCGCTCTGCCTTACGATTTTTATACTGAAGCTGACCTTGCGCATCGCATCGTGTATGTGGAAGCCTCGCGCGGCTGTCCGTTCACCTGCGAATTTTGCCTGTCATCATTGGACATTCCCGTGCGCCAAGTGCCGCTCGATAAATTTCTGGCTGCGATGCAAAAACTTTTGGATCGCGGGCTGAAACAATTCAAGTTCGTTGACCGCACGTTCAATTTGAACATTCTCACAAGCAAAGCGCTGCTCGAATTTTTTCTCGCGCGCTACCAACCCGGAATGTTTTTTCATTTCGAGATGATTCCCGACCGCTTGCCAGCCGAGCTGCGTGAAGTGATCGCCAAATTTCCGCCCGGCTCGCTGCAATTTGAAGTCGGCATCCAAACTTTTAATCCCGAAGTTGGCACGCTCATCAGCCGCCGCCAAAATTACGAACGGCTCGCGGACAATTTTAATTTTTTGCGGAATGAAACGAGCGTCCACATCCACGCGGATTTGATCATCGGCCTGCCCGGCGAAACGCTCGAAAGTTTCGCCACCGGTTTCGACCGACTCATCACATTCGGTCCGCAAGAGATTCAAGTTGGCATTCTAAAACGCCTGCGCGGCACGCCGATTATTCGTCACGACGCCGAATGGCAGATGGTTTACAACGCGCATCCGCCCTACGAAATTTTGCAGAACAAGCTGCTCGATTTCGCCACGATGCAACGGCTGCGCCGCTTCACGCGCTACTGGGATTTGGTTGGCAACAGCGGCAACTTCATCGCCGTCACACCGCTGATTTGGAGCAACCATGCTTCGCCGTTCAATAATTTTCTCCGCTTCAGCGACTGGCTGTTCGCGAAAATTCATCGCACCGATAGCATTGCGCTCGCGCGGCTGATGGAATTGCTGTTTGAATTTCTCACGCGTGAACTCGCGCTCGGCCCCAAACTCGTCGCCGAAACTTTCTGGCAGGATTGTCAGCGCACCGGCCGACGCGATGCACCCAATTTTCTGAAAGAATTTCTCCCGCAGGAAAACTGGCATATCATCCGCGAGCGCGACCGTTCATTGCCGAAACGCCAGTCGCGCCACGTCGCCGCGTAAAAGTTCGCCTTCGTCCCGCAGAAAAATTACCCTGTCAGTTTGGATGAACTGGGTTGTAGCCATATTATTGTCCGCGTTTTTTCTCGGCCTTTACGATCTCTGCACTAAGCACGCGGTGCGGGCGAACGCCGTGACGCCGGTGCTGTTTTTCAACACACTCACCGGCGCGAGCGTCTGGATAATTTTATTGCTCGTGCAGTTTTTTCAGCCCGGAATTTTGCCGCACTCGCTCGTCACCGATTCGCTCACGCTGAAACAACATCTGCAACTACTGCTGAAATCCGGCATCGTCGCCGCGTCCTGGATCGGCACTTACTACGCACTGAAACATCTGCCGCTCTCGCTCGGCGCGCCGATCCGCGCGATGAGTCCGCTACTGACGTTGTTCGGCGCGATTTTAATTTTAAGTGAGCGCCCGTCGTGGTTGGAAACCGTCGGCATCCTGACCACGCTCGGCTCGTTCGTCGGCTTGTCGGTTGCCGGCGCGCGCGAAGGTATCCATTTTCACCGCAACAAATGGGTTTGGCTTCTGCTGATGGGCACGCTGTTCGGCGCGGTCAGTTCGCTCTACGACAAATATCTTTTCAGCACTTTAAATTTTTCCGTGCCGACCGTGCAATGTTGGTTTTCGATTTACATGGTCGTGCTGTTCACACCGTTCGCACTCGGCTGGAAACTGCGATTGTGGAAACGAAATGAATTCCGCTGGCGTTGGAGTGTGCCGTTCATCGCGCTGTCGCTGCTCGTGGCGGACTATCTTTATTTCAGCGCGCTACGGCATCCGGACGCGCTCGTGGCCATCGTGATGAGTTTGCGCCGCGCGAGCACGCTCGTGGCGTTTGCGGGCGGACTTTATTTTTTCCACGAGTTGAACGGCTGGAAAAAACTTCCCGCCGTCATCGGCATCCTCGTCGGCATTATCCTAACACTGCTCGGTTAATTTTACTTCGGCTCGGTCGCCAACAATAATTGCACCGGCCCCAACAAACCTGCCGGTTCTAAAGGCGTTTGCGCGGTCAGCTTACGGATATTCGTCTGCGTCAGCCGCTGTTCTTTCGGCAAGCTCGCGTCGCCGATGATGCGGTTCGGCCAGAAATTCACGACCTCGATTTGCAATTTATTTTCACCAGATTTCAGCGCATCAGTCACGTCCACGCGCCAAGGCGGCGACCAAACCGTGCCGCACAATTTGCCATTCACTTTCACTTCGGCAATTTCATGCACGTCGCCCAAATCGAGAAACAGTTTTGAATTTTTTAATTTTAATTTTGAGTCTGGAACCTCAAAAGTTTTTTCATAAGTCGCCGTTCCGGAATAAAATTTAATTCCAGCTTCCGGTCGCGTCGGCCAGCTCACGAGTGAATCAAACTGCACGGTTTCCGGTCCGCCCCATTTCGGATCGAAGTGAACCGCCCACGCGCCGGAAATTTCCGACAGCGTGGAAAAATCTTCGCCGTTGCTTTTTGCCATTGCCGGATGCGCGGACGACGGCTCGCGAAACACCACGAACCACGAACCGCACGGCGTGAAATCCAGCGGCACAAAAGTTTGCCCAGCTTTTTCTGCGTAAGCCGTGGCGAATTTATGTTCGCCCGTCACGGCGTTCCAAAGTTCCGGCGCCTTACCGCTGACACGAAAAGCAACCGTCGCCGGCGCCGCAAAATTTGTGCGGTTGGCGATAAAATAAATTTCCGTATCGCCGCTCGTGCGATGAATGTAATCCAGCATCAGACCGTTGGCATGGACAAATCCGCAGTCTGGTTTCGCGCCATCGGCCAGCAACACTTCGCGCGCCGTTTTGCCAGCAATGACGCGGCCTTTGCCAGTTTTTCCACCCCGCAATTCATCCGCAATTTTCTTCACCTCGGCATCCGTGCTGGCAAAATTTTCCAGCGTCTCGCCGTGCGTCGGTTTTGAACCGATGACGGTTGCGCCAGCGAGAACAAGCTCTTTGATTTTCTTCAGCACCGGCAATGAAATAACATCACGGTCAGGCAAAACGAGAACGCGATAATTGATGCCATCGGGCAAAAATATTTTTCCATCCTTCACCGTGGCGCGTTCAATCAGCGACTCGGCGGTGATGACGTCGTAATCGTAACCCGGTTCGCAATGCGCCGGATCGGTGGCCTTGTATTGCGTGAAATTCGGAACGTGGTCGCCGTAATAATATAAAACATCGGCGTGAAAATTTCCCTGCTGCAGCAAAAACTGACAGCGGTCAATGTAGCTGAAAAACGGCGCGGACTTTTCCCACCAAGTCACCTTGGGATTTAGGTGCGTGCCGGCAAAATATTGCTGGCCAGGGATTCCGGTTTCATCCGGTGAATTCACAAACGCGTGCCACACCAGCACGTTCAGACCTTCGCACAGCGCCTTGTCAAACGCGGGTTTCAGATTATCCCAGATTTTTTCCTGCCAATTCGGCCCGATGGTCGTGAAGCCTTCCGCAAAAACAAATTTATGGCCGTAAGTGTGCGCGGCGCTGGCGGGTTGCTTCACAAAAAAACGGTTGGCGTCACCGATGCGGTGCGTCCACGACCACGCCCAGAATTCACTCATCGGCGCGTCGTCCATGCCGAGACAGCGTTGCGCGTCTATCGGCACGGCATGTGGACCGCCGCTTTCGGGATGGATGCCAATGCCATGCGCGTGCGCATTGTCGCGGAAAAGTTTGTAATGATTATCAATCGCGAGGTCGCCAAGCGTTTGACGATAATCAAAAAGAAAGCGGTCGCTCTCGGCGCGCGAATTCACGATGCGTCCGGCGAGCACCGGCAGCCACGGCATTAAATCGTAGCCGTGACGTTTTTGAAATTCAGCGCGGAATGTCGGCGTCCAGTTGGCAAGTTCAATTTCCCAACTGTCGGTGTGCAGATACTTCAAAGATTTTCCTGCGAGCGGCCCGGCGTCTTGAATCAGCGGCTCGACAATTTTGTCCCAGTAATTTTGAAATGCGGTTGCGCTGTAAACGTCCAATGCGAAACCGCCCCAGCCACCGCTGCTGGTGGAAACGTAGGCGTGATCGCCAATGGTGTAACCGAAACGGAAAATCTGCCAATCGCCGGCAGGCGCGTCCCACTGGAGGGTTCCGTCGGCGCCAAGTTTTGCGGTCAAATCTAAAACGTCGCCAACGTCAGCGTCCTGCTCGCCGGGCGTGGCGGGAATTTCCGCAAATAACGGCGAAGAATCCGGCGTGGAAAAAGGTTCGAGTGATTGCTGCAACGCCTTCTGTTTCCAGTTTTTTAGCGGCTCGTGTTTCGCAGAATTTTTTACGCGATAAGCCACGCTGGCCGTATCGCGGTAAAAATTTTCACGTGACTTCGGCTGCGGCAATTTGACTTCCAGATTTGTGCCGCCGGAAATTTTTGTTTCCGACCAGATATATTTTTTCGCGGCATCTTCCTTCGTCACGACCGGGCCGCCAAGATTCCAGCCGCTCTGAATATTCAGACTGATTTCCAGACCGAGCCGGTCGGCTTCGCGCAAGGTGTGCTTGTAAAGTTCGCGCCACGCGGGCGAAAAAAAAGTCGGGCCGTGTGGCACCGTGCCGTTGCCGTCCTGCGCCGCGCCGTTCGCGTCAAAAATCACCGCGCCGCCAAAACCTTTCGCCTTCATCTGCTCCAAGTCATGCGTGATGGAAGCCTTTGTAACATTGCCGTTGAGCCACCACCAGTAGGCGCGCAGCCGGGCGTCGTTCGGCGGATTTTGCCAGCCGCTTTCCAGATTGATTTCCGCGCCGGACAGCAACGGAGTCACAACGACGGCGAGGGCGATGAGCCGAAGAAAGATTTTTTTTAACATGGCGGTGAAAGAACCATTAAGCTGAATCCGCCGACTTCTGGCAATCGAAAGAAACCGTGTGAAAAAACTTCGCGGGTGCGAAGTGTATCAGACCACTTCGCGATAGACATCGGGATGCGGACGAGAAATCACGACGGCATTCACGAGCACGCCGGCCTCGGCGAGAACGGCACGGCCAGCCGCCACGCCCGCTTGGACGGATGACACGTCACCGGTCATCGAGCAGAACGCTTTTCCGCCCATCGCCATCGCGAGACGGACTTCGAGCAGTTGCACGTCGGAAGTTTTTGCCACGGTGTCGGCGGCTTGAATGAGTGTGGCGACGTTGAACGATTCAATAATGCCTAGCGCGCCGTTCGTTTCCGCCGGTTGCGAGCGTCCGAGCGCGACAAAAACATCGGGGTGCAAATTGGCGATGACGAAGCTGTCAATCAGACAGCCACCCGCCGCTTCGCAACCCGCTTCGACGGCGGCTTCCACACCGGCGGTTTCGCCACCGATGAGCACCATGTATTTGCCGGAGCAAATCGAGCGCGACAAGATGAGGCGCACATTGCCGGCCTTGAGCATCGTATCCGCGACTTGGAAGCCGGCGGCGATGCTTGAGAGTTCAATCAATCCAACGGATTTATCAGCCATAAAATTATTTCTCCAAAATGATAACCTTGTCGTTTGCTTCACGCACCACGCCGTTCATCGGCGCGTGTAAAATGGCACCGAGCGCATTCGGCGCGGGTTCGCCGATGACTTGTCCGGCGCTCACGCGGTCGCCGACTTTCACCTTGGAAATACAAGGTGTTCCCGCACTTTGTTTGAGCGGCAAAATCAGTCGGCTCGGCGAAATTTCCTGGCGCAAATACGGCGCGGGCAAATCGTAATCGAGCACGTGCAATTTCTTCGCGAGCGTTTTGATTGGCACGCGGCGACCGTCGGCCATCGCGTGGACTTTCGGATTCATCGGGCCGGTCCATTTGATCTGTTTGGCGCGCATGACGGACTTGGCGTCGTCGCAGGCTTCCTTCGGGAACAATTCTTCCGGGCAGGAATACAGCGTGCACAAACCGCACGAGCAGCACATCGCCGCCCATTGGTTGTAGTAATCCGCGCCCGTGCCGGTGAACGCCAGCGTGCGCATGACCTGATGCGGTTCGACGGCATAGCCAAGCAGGAAGCGCGGGCAAAATTCGGTGCAGTAGCGGCATTGGTCGCACGCGGATTTGCCGATGGCCGCTTGTTGTTTGCCAGGCTTGAGTTTGCGTTCGATGGTGTGATGCGTGCGCGGCAGAATAATGACGCCGGTGGAAGTTTTCGTGACGGGCGTGTCGAGATTGTCGGCGGTGGTGCCCATCATTAAACCGCCAAGGCACAGCACGGGTTCGTCGGTCGTCAAGCCGCCGGCATATTCGATGCACTCGCGATAGGTCGTGCCGATGGGCACGCGCAAAGTGCACGGCGATTTCACCGCGCCAGCAATGGTGAGCATTTTGTGTGTGAGTGGCTTGCCGTCATTGGCGCGGGCGATGTTCACAAACGTCTCAACGTTATTGACGATTGCGCCGACTGCGATGGGAATGCCGCCGGGCGGAATCAATTTGCCGGTGACATTGTAAACCAAATCGTATTCGTCACCCGCCGGATAATAATCGCCGAGCAGTTGGACGCGGACGTTCGTGCCTTTGCTCGCCTCTTGGACGGCAGCGACGGCGTGCTTCTTTTTCGCCTTCACGCCGATGACGCCTTCCTTCGCGCCGACGGCTTCCATCGCGAGCTGGATGCCGCGCACCATTTCAGCGGCGTTTTCTTCCATCGTGACTGCGTCCTTGTGGAGGAGCGGTTCACACTCCGCGCCGTTGGCAATGACGATTTCCGCCTTCGCGCCGAGTTTGACGTGCGTCGGAAATCCGCCGCCACCCGCGCCGACGACGCCGGCCTGCCGAACTTTTTCTGCGAGATTCATTTTAGATTTTTGATTGATTTTTTTCGTGCGCCGCGCCATTCGTTTCCGCCGCCGGAGCGACGACGACTTCCACGCCCCGTTCGCGCAACGCCGCTACTAAATCGTGCGGCGCTTTGCTGTCGGTGACAATCGTGTCCACCATATCCAAACCGCACAATGGCGAAACGGACTGCCGGCCAAATTTCGTGTGGTCGAGGCAGAAAATAATTTTCTGCGCCGCTTTCAACATCGCGCGCTGGATATCAATCAGCAGCGCGTGGGAATTGGTCACGCCTTCCAGCGTGATGCCGCCCGCGCTCATGATGGCTACGTCGGCGCGCATTTTGGAAAACGCTTCCACGGTCATCGGCCCGACCAAAACGCCGAGGCGCGGATAAATCACGCCGCCCGCCAAAATCACTTCCACTTTGTTCGCCGAGGCGTAAAGATTCGCAACCGGCAGCGAGTTCGTCACAATCTGCGGCGCTTTTTCTTCCAGATGCCGCGCGACGTGATACACCGTCGTGCCTGCGTCCAAAATCACGCTTTGATGCGAACCGATCAGTTCTGCACAGGCCTTGCCAATCAATTCTTTTTCCGAAAGCTGATGCGAATCACGCGCGGAGAACGCAAATTCATCCGTTTTTGGCGTCACAATCCGCGCGCCGCCATGGGTTCGACGCAAATTTCCTGCTGCTTCCAACACCGATAAATCCCGCCGAACCGTCGAAACTGAGGCCTCCACGTGTTGGGAGAGTTCTTCCAACGACGCGAATTCCACGCGCTGAAGGTAGGCTTCAATGCGGTGTTTACGCTCTTCTGCGGTCATGCTTGAACGACTTTGGTAGATTTTGAAATTATTTGCAAGAAGTTTGTTGACTTAAATCTAAAATTTGTCAAAGTCAGTCAAATCTTATGGCTGTAGCTGCACCAGCACCACATCGCGCCGTCGTCGAACACATGGTTCGGCAGGCGGTTTACGCCAAGCTCGGCAAGCCTTTGCCGCGTATTGCCAGCGGACAAAGCCCGCTCGTCGTCAACGTCAGCGCGCGTCACTGCCATCTCACGCCGGAAGCGGTGGAAACTCTTTTCGGCAAAGGCGCGAAGCTCACCGTTCACAAGTGGCTCTATATGGATGGCCAGTTCGCCGCGAAGGAAACCGTCACGCTCATCGGACCGCGCAGCCGCGTCATCTCCAATCTCCGCATCCTCGGTCCTTGCCGGAATCTGAATCAAATCGAACTCGCCTACACCGACGCCGTCGCACTGGGATTTGAAATTCCTTTGCGCAGTTCCGGCGACATCAAGGACACGCCCGGTTGCATGTTGATGGGACCGGCGGGATTTTTCGAAATGCCGCAAGGCGTCATCCGCGCCAAGCGCCATGTTCACATGCACCCGAAAGATGCGGAATTTTACGGCGTCAAAGCCGGTGACCACATGAAATTAAAAATCGGCGGCCCGTGCGCCATCACGCTGGATCAAATGCTGGTGCGCGTGGATCCGAGTTTCAAACTGGAAGTGCATATTGACACTGACGAAGGCAACGCGTGCAATCTGGAACCGCACACGCCGGTGGAACTTATTAAATAGCCACAGATGCACACAGATGAAACACAGATTAAAAACCGTCCGCAGATTTCGCGGATGAGCGCAGATTTTATTTTACTTGCGCACAATCTGCGTAAATCCGCGAAATCTGCGGATGAAAAATCTGTGTTTCATCTGTGTCAATCTGTGGCTGAAAATCTGTGGCTAAAAAATTTCTCGCAACTCTCAACCATCAACCAAAATAAATTATGAACGAAGCAATAGGAATGATTGAAACCAAGGGCTACGTCGGCAGCGTGGAAGCCAGCGACGCCATGGTCAAGGCGGCCAACGTCACGTTGGTCAAAACCATCGCCATCGGCGGCGGCCTCATCACCGTCATCGCCCAGGGCGATATCGGCAGCGTCAAGGCCGCCGTGGACGCCGGCGCCAAAGCCGCCGCCAAGGTCGGCGAACTCGTCGGCTCGCACATCATCGCGCGCCCGCACGAAGAACTACTCGCCGCGTTCCTCGGCAACGGCGTCGCCAAGAAATAATTCAACCAACCGAAATTTTAACTCTTAACCAATATGTCAAAACAAGCTGTTGGAATGATTGAATGCAAGGGCTTCTGCGCCGCCGTGGAATCCGCTGACGCCGCGCTCAAATCCGCGAACGTCCACATCACCGGCTGGGAAAAAGTCGGCAGTGGTTATGTCACCGTGTTTTTCCGGGGCGATGTCGCCGCCGTGAAAGCCGCGACCGATGCCGGAGCCGCCGCCGCCGCGCAGGTTGGTGCGGTTGTCAGCGTCCAGGTGATCCCGCGTCCGCATGATGGATTGAGCGGATTGGGAAAATGGTTGGAGTGATTTGTTAAATGGAGATTTGTTGAATTGCTTCATCGGCGCGAACAAAAACCGATTTAACGATTCAAGCATTTAACAATTTAACGAATGAAAATTCTCGTCGCCAATATCGGTTCGACCTCGCTCAAGTGGCGGTTGTTCGACTGCTCGAACAACGCCGAACGCCTGTTGCACAAAGGCGGATTTGAGCGCGTCACCGATTATCCCAAGGCGATTGAGGATTGCCTCGCCGAACTGAAGAAGGCCAACGCCATCGCCAGCGAAAGCGAATTGAGCGCCGTCGGCTTCAAGACCGTCATCGCCAAGAACGTCACCGGCTGCGTGCGGCTCGACGAGCGCGTGCTGCAGGCTATGACTGATTACAACGGTCTCGCGCCCGCACACAATCCGCCTTACATCACCGGCATCAAACTGTTCGCGCAGCGGATGCCGGGCGTGCCGCTCATCGCGCTGTTTGAAACCGCGTTTCACCAGTTCGCGCCCGAAGCGTCGCAGCGCTACGCCGTGCCGCAGGCGTGGCTGGACATCGGCGTGCGCCGCTGGGGATTCCACGGCGCGAGCCACAAGTTCATCGCCGAGCGCTCGGCCGAAATGCTGGGCCGTCCCGACATCGCGGAACGAGCGCAGCAGCTTTACGTCCATGGTGTCGCGAAACAAATTTCCGGAGCGCCACTGCGCGTGATCTCCTGCCACCTCGGCGGCAGTTCGAGCATCACCGGCATTTTAAACGGCGCGTCCATCGGCACGAGCATGGGCATGAGTCCGCAGTCCGGTTTGCCGCAGAACAATCGCGTCGGCGATCTCGATGCCGAAGCCCTGCCCTACGCGGTGAAGACGCTCGGCATCAGCGTGGAAGAAGCGCAGCGCCAACTCACGAAAGAAGGCGGCTTGAAAGGTTTGAGCGGCTTGTCCAACGACATCCGCGACATCGGCGAAGCGGCGCTGAAAGACGACGCCAAGGCGAAGCTCGCACTGGATGCCTATGTCGCCAGTGCGCGGCACTGGATCGGCAGCTACTTTTTGCAGTTGAACGGCGCGGACGCCATCGTCTTCACCGCCGGCATCGGCGAGAACCGCGCGGAACTGCGCGCCGCAATTTGCACGAACCTGGAAAATCTCGGCATCAAGCTGGATGCGGAGAAAAATAGTTCCACCCGCGCAACCGAAGCCGTCATCAGCATGGCGGATTCCGCCGTGAAAGTTTTTGTGATTCCCACGAACGAGGAACTCGTCGTGGCGCGCGAAGCTAAACGATTTTTGGAAACGAAGAAAAATTAAATTTACGAACAACTCTCAACCAACAACCAAATAAAATTATGCCACAAGCCATTGGAATGATCGAAACCCGCGGACTCGTTGCCCTCGTCGAGGGGACGGACGCGATGCTCAAAGCCGCCAACGTCGAGCTCGCCGGCCCGATGATGCAGGTCGGCAACGCCCTCTGCACCGCGTGTGTCGTTGGCGATGTCGCCGCCGTCAAGGCCGCCACCGACGCCGGCGCGCAGGCCATCAAGGCCATCAAAGGCGAACTGGTCAGCGTGCATGTCATCGCCCGCCCGCACGCGGATGTGGAAGCGGTGTTGCCCAAGAAGAAGTAACCCAGTTTCAAGTGTTCAGTGTTCAGCTGGAAGCATCCGGCTGAACACTTAAAACTGAACACTGAACACTAACTTTATGTTCCTCGCCAAAGTCGAAGGCACGGTGGTTGCCACGAAGAAGGACCCGAATATGTCGGGCCGCAAACTGTTGCTGCTGCGCCCGCAGCTCGTGGATGAAAAAGACCCGACGAAGTTTCGTCCGGGCGCCAACACCATCGTGGCCGTGGATGCACTTGGCGCGGGCGAGGGCGAACTGGTTTTGTTCTGCCAAGGCAGTTCCGCGCGTCTCGCGCCCGGCATGAAGGACGCGCCGATCGATGCTGTCATCATTGGCTTGGTGGACAGCGTGGATGTTTTTGGAAAAGAAATTTTTAGCGCAAAGACCCGTTGATTGAATTATGAGCGCCGTGAACGAAACTTTGATCCGTGATGTGGTGGCCGAAGTGTTGGGCCGGTTGGGCGGCAACGCGACAGCTACCAGCAAACCAGCCCCCGCCCCCGCTGCGCCCGCTGCGAAATCTGAATCGTGCGGCTGCAACGTAAAAAAATCGGCGACGGCTCCTGCCCTACGCGGCAAGTTCGGGGTTTTTGCCACGGCGGAAGAAGCCTGCGCTGCAGCACAAGAATCGTTTTTGCAATTGAAACAAAAAGGCATCGCCGCCCGCCGAAAGATCGAAGAAATCGTCAAGACGCTTGCCGAAAAAAATGCCGAGCAATGGGGCAAGATTGAATTTGATGAAACGAAGATCGGCCGCCTCGATCACAAAATCGCGAAGCTGCAAATCATCAAGCTCGTGCCTGGCGTTGACTGGCTCCGCCCCGATGCGCGCAGCGGCGATCATGGCATCACGCTGGAAGAATTTACTCCGTTCGGCGTCGTCGGCGCGATCACGCCCAGCACGCATTCGATTCCCACGCTGAGCGGCAACATCGTGAACATTTGCGCGGCGGGAAATTCCGTCGTGTTCAACGCGCATCCAAGCGCGGCGAAATGCGCGGCGTTGGCCGTGCGCGCTTACAACGAGGCGATCTATCGCGAGACGGGAATTGAAAACATCGCGTGCATCATCGAGAAGCCGTCGCTGGATTCCTTCAACGCGCTTTGCAAAAACGAATTCACCCGCCTGTTGCTCGTCACCGGCGGACCGATGGTCGTGAAAGCGGCGATGCAGACCGGCAAGCGCGCTATCTGTGCCGGCCCTGGCAATCCGCCGGTGTTCGTGGACGACACCTGTTGTCCGACGCGTGCGGCGAAGGCGATCATTTCCGGCGCGGCATTCGACAACAATCTTTTGTGCATCGGCGAGAAACAGGTTTTCGTTCTCGATCAAGTCGCGGACAAGCTGATGCAGAAACTGTCCGAGAACGGCGCGGTGAAATTGAATTCGTCGCAGGTGGAAAATCTCACCAAAGCGGCGTTCACCATCACGCCGGGGCAAGGCGGCGGTTGCGCGCAGGCTCACACCAACAAAGATTTCATCGGCAAAGATCCGTCGGTGCTCGCGCAGGCGGCGGGCGTGAATATTCCGTCCAGCACGCAGTTGCTGTTCGGCGAAACGGATGCGATACATCCGTTCGTGCAGGAAGAACAGATGATGCCCATGCTGCCGATCGTGCGCGTGAAAAGTGTCGAGGAAGGCATCGAACGCTCGTTGCAATCGGAACACAATTACAAACACACCGCCATCATCCATTCGCACGATGTCGAAAGCATCACGGCGATGGCACGCGCGATGGATACGACACTATTCGTTAAGAACGGTCCGTCCACGGCCGGCCTCGGCTTGGGCGGCGAAGGTTATTTAAGTTTCTCCGTTGCCACGCCGACGGGCGAAGGCATCACGAATCCTCGCACGTTCACGCGCGTCCGCCGCTGCGTGATGGTGGACAATCTGCGGATTTATTGAGCCATGTTACTCGCGCGCGTCGAAGGCAACTTGGTTGCGACTCGGAAACATCCGAGTTTCGATGCGTGGCGTTTGGTGATCTGCCAGCCAATCGGCGGCAATGGTCAACCGGAAGGTGCGCCAATCATCGCGATTGATTCGCACGGCGCGGGCATGCACCAGCAAGTGGTGATTTCGTCGGACGGCAAAGCGGCGCGCAAGGCCGTGGGCGTGGATAAAAGCCCCGTGCGCTGGCTCGTCACCGGCATCGTGGATGAACATGAACCGGGAGTGAGAATTTAAGTGAAACTTGGAACCGTCATCGGTCGCGTCACGTTGAGCAAGTCGGTGGACTTGCTGAAGGGCGGACGTTTTCTGGTGGTCAGCCCGTTCAACCGCGAACAGTTTGCCAAAGGCATCGACGCGAAGCCGAGCATGGGCACCGACCCAAGCCTGGTCGTGTATGACAATCTCGGTGGTGGCGTGGGCGATGTAATCGGATACGAAGAAGGCGCGGAAGCCGCGCAACCGTTCGAAGTATCGCCGCCGATTGACGCGATCAATTGCGCGCTGGTGGACGAAATGTTTTACAGCCCGTGGAAGGGCTAAGTGTAAGATAGAAGATGGGAGTTGGAAGTTGGGGCAAACAAGCAGCCCTATCTCCTAACTGCCATCTGCCAACTGCTAAAATAAATTTATATGAGCCAAGTTATCAGTGTTCGTGACATCCAGGAAATGATCCGCAGCGGTCAGGGCGTCAATATCCCTGCCGACGCTATCGTCACGCCGTCCGCGCGCGAGCTGCTGCAGGACATCGAGACCAATGGCGCACGTGCCATTGCGACCGGCAACACCCCTGCACCCGTCAGCGCCGACAAATTGTCGCCGCCGACCAAGAAGTTGAACTCGAAGTCTTCCAAAGCGGAGCTTGAAGCGTTCTTCGCTTCGCCCTACGCGCACAGCTTGAAAGAGCAGATTTGCGAGATGGGTCATCGTTTATGGAAGCGTGCCTACGTGGACGGCAACGGCGGCAACATGGCCATCCGCGTCGGCGAAGACATCGCCATCTGCACGCCGACGCTCGTGAGCAAAGGCTCGCTCAAGCCATCGGATATGTGCCTCGTGTATTTTGAAGGCAACCAGCTTTGCGGCACCAAGAAACGCACGAGCGAAATTTTGATGCATTTGCAGATGATGAAGAAGCAGCCGAAGGCGGTTGCCACCTGCCATTGTCATCCGCCTTACGCGACGGCGTTCGCGGTCGTCGGCCAGGCGCCGCCCACCTGCATGTTGCCGGAGTATGAAGTGTTTTGCTCTGTCGGTGTCGCGCCGTATCGCACGCCGGGTTCGCCGGAGATGGGCAAGCTCGTCGCCGACATGACCGATGATTACAACACCATCCTCATGGCCAACCACGGCGTCGTGACCTGGAGCCACAATAACATCGAGGAAGCCTACTGGCGCATGGAAATCATCGAAGCCTACTGCCGCACGATCGTCGTCGCCGGTCAGCTCGGCAAGCCGATCAATACGTTCACCGGCCCGCAGATGAAAGAGATTCTCAACATCAAGCAGAGCCTCGGCTTTGTGGATCCGCGCATCGGCATGAAGGAATGCGAACTTTGCGACAGCGGCGAATGGCGTCCCGGTGCAACCAGCCAGACCAACACCTCCAGCGAACCCACCGTGGGTCTCGACCCCGAAGCCGAGGCGGCGGTGAAAGCCATCACCGATCAAATTCTGGCGCAGATGAAGTAAATAAATTTGAAATCAAAAAACGGCGAGCCGATTTCGGCTCGCCGTTTTGCTTTGGCTAAATCTTACTTACTCGGCGAGTCCGTGCGGAATGGTTCGGCGGGCAAGCCGGCGGCGTTGCACAAATTAGGCTGGGCGATTTCATTCCACGCAAAACGAACTGCCGTCGGCTGTTTCACGTCAGCAGAAGAAACTTCCACAGTTTCTTTGCCGGTTATTTTCGCCTCGGCCGGAACGAATTTTCCGTCCGCGCCCGCAATCGTGAACCACGTCAGCGGTTGGCCGTCGCGGCTTATCAATCCGCCGTGTGCGTGCGCGAATTCAACGATGATTTTGGCGCCGGAAATTTTCATCTCGTCGAACACTGGACCTTCGCTGACGACTTCCTTTTCGTAAGTTTCGTCGAGCGCGAGCAGCGCGAGACGATGACCGACGGTAGATTTGTCGCGCGGATGGATGTCGTCGAGATTGTTCACGAGGTCGGTGGTTACGGCCATGCCAGTGTGCTTGATGCGGCGCGCGGCCTGCGATTGCAGCGTCCAAAATTCCGGCAACATCTCCGGCGAATTGGCGCGGCGCGTTTTAGCACCGTAATACTTGAACGGCGCTATCTGCACGAAGTAAAACGGGAAATCGCCTTCGTGCCAAATCGCGCGCCAGCCGCCGACGAGCGCAGCCATCTTGTCCGCATATTCCAGATAATCGTTGTCCTGATTCGTGCCCATCAGATTCGACTCGCCTTGATACCAAAGCGCGCCGCGCAACGCGAAGCCCGCCAGCGGCGCAATCATCGCGTTGTAAATCGCCGTCGGTTTCGTGTTCGGAATTTTATTTATGGCGTTGATTTGCGTCGCGGCGAATCTTTTCTGCGAGACAACCATTTCAAAACCGACCGGCGGCGTCCACGGCTCAATGCGCGTGCCGCCCCACGACGATTCAACCAAGCCGACTGGCACGTTCAGATTCGTGTGTAGCTCGCGACCAAAGAAATACGCGGCGGCAGAAAAGCTAATACTATCAAGCGAATTAGAATTACATTCCTGCCACGGTTTGAACTTGCTCAAATCTTTTTGCGGCGTGGCAGCCAAAGTTTTTTCCACCTTGAAAATACGGATGTTCGGATAATTCGCAGCGGCCAGTTCGGCCTCGGCGTTGAACGTCGGCTTTTGGCCGGGCTGATTGCCGATGGGTTTTTCCATGTTCGACTGGCCGGACGCCAGCCACACTTCGCCAACGAGAATGTTCGTGAAAGTTTTCGTGGTCGTAGATTCAACGGCGGTTATTTGCAATCCACTTTCAGTTGGTCGCGCATGAATCAGGCCGGAAAGTTCATTGGTGAGTGCGGCAGCATTGGTGACGGACGCGGAATCAAATGGTTCTAACTCGCGAGCTTGAACGACGAGCGTTTGCGGTTCGGCGGACATTTTTAATTTATCCAGTTTCACAAGCCATTTGCCGTCCGCATCGGCGCGTGTAGTTTTCGTCTGGCCGGAAAATTTCACGATGACTTCCGCGTTTGAAGTCGTCCAACCCCAAATCGGCACGGCCATTTGCTGCTGCAAAACCATGTTGTCGCCGAAGATGGCAGCAACTTTTAATTCCGCGCGCGCGGAAATTTGCAGCGACAAAATTGCGCCGAGCAACACGGCGACGAGACGGTGGGATTTCATCCGTGCATTCTGCGATTTCGTCGCCGGTTGGCAAAACTATTTTGCCTGCGCCGTCGGTTTTGCTACGCTGCGCCATGCGATTAATTAGTTGGATTCTCGGCTTGATGCTGGCGTGGTCGGCTTTCAGCGCAGAGATCCAGTTTAACTTCAACGAGACGGCGACGGGCGCGCCGCCGACAAATTTTGTGGCAGTGCTCGCGGGCGGCGGTCAACCGGGCGACTGGCGAATCATCACGGCGGAAGTTCCACCGCTGCTCGCGCCGCTTTCGGATAAGGCACTCGTCGTCGCGCGCCACGGTGTGCTGGCACAAACAAGCAACGACCCGACGGACGAACGTTTTCCAATGCTGATTTTCACGGGCGAGAAATTCCGCAATTTCAAATTCACCACGCGGTTCAAAATTGTCAGCGGCGTTACGGAACAAATGGCAGGCGTGGTTTTTCGTTATCAAAATGCCTCGAACTACTACGTCGTCCGCGCGAGCGCGCTCGGAAAAAACGTCAGATTTTACAAGGTTGTGAACGATGTGCGCTCCGACCCCATCGGACCAACGCTGAATGTGACGGCGGGCGACTGGCATACACTCGGCGTGCAATGCGAAGGCAACCAAATCAACATTGCTTTCGACGACAAACCCGTGATGCCCGCGCTCGGTGATAATTCATTCACGGAAGGTTGGATTGGTTTTCGCACGAAATCGGATGCGATAAGTTATTTTGCCGACGCGCTGGTGGATTACACGCCCATCGTGCCCGCCGCGCAAATCGTCGTGAACGACATCATGAAAAAACAGCCGCGCATCGTCACGTTGCGGATTTACACGACGCAGGCCGACGGTGCGACACGCGCCGTCGCCAGCAATGACCCGGCGGAAATCGGCAAAGCCGGCACGGACGCGGAAGAAAAAGCCATCAAGGACGGCACGGTTTCGTTTGTGCGCGAAAAAGGCATCGTGTCCATGACGCTGCCGTTACACGATCGCAATGGTGAATTTATTGCCGCCGTGCGCGTGCGCTTGAAATCATTTTTTGGCGAGACGCAGGACAATGCTTTGACGCGCGCCCGCCTCGTCGTGGAGCAAATCCAAGGGCAAGTGATGTCGGACAAAGATTTGTTGTAGCCCGCGGTTGTTCAAGCGGAACGAACTTCGGCACTGACAATTTCGCCATCTTCGCATTCGGCTACGACTTCAAACGGTCGACAGCACACTTCGCAATCCGTCGTGAAGCATTGCGACGCGATACCCGTGTCAATCGCCACAGTAAACGATTGACCGCAGAACGGACATTGGACATCGGCAAATTCTTCCATGCGGGAAACTTTAACCTCATTTGAGCAAAGCGCAATCCAACGGACATTCCTGCCAATAGTAGTTCGGGATTTGTTGCGTCCCATCGTGTTTCATTTCAGAATTCTGCCGCCATATGACTGTCAAACTTACATCGCTCTTGAATCCATTCATTCGCAAACACATCAAGACTATTGAACTGGCTGGCGTGGTGATGCGCATCAGTAGTTTCTCATTGGTAAGCTGGCTGGGCGCGCACAGTCCATTTTTGTTCGTCTGGATTTTCAATACGATTGACGCTGTCGGCCTGACCTGGTGCGCGGTATTAAAAAAAGATTCTGCCTACACGCTGCTCAACGCCTTCTGGATTGTCATTGGCATCATCGGGATCTTGCGGGTTACGGTGCTGCACCCATAATCGCACCGGTTGCGACCTCAACGCTCCTGCACAGTCTGAATTCCGGTTTGCCACTTAAGGCGATTTAAGAGATAGTGTGCCTCCGCTTTTTGCGGACAATTATGAAACCCCAAGTCGAAATCTACGACACGACCCTGCGCGACGGCAGTCAGGGCGAAGGCATCAATTTCTCGGTCGCAGACAAATTGCGAATTGCCGAGAAGCTCGATTCTTTTGGCGTTCATTATATTGAAGGCGGCTGGCCGGGCTCCAATCCCAAGGACATCGAATTCTTTGCGCAGGCGAAGAAGAAGAAATTCAAGAATGCGAAACTCGCGGCGTTTGGTTCGACGCGCAAAAAAGGCGTGCCCGTTGAATCGGATGACCAAGTGCGTTTGCTCATCGAAGCGGAAACGCCCGTCGTGACGATTTACGGCAAGACTTCCATGCTGCACGTCAAAGAAGTGTTGCGCTGCACGCCAGAAGAAAATCTGGCGATGATCGGCGACACGGTGAAGTTCCTGAAAGACCACGGCAAGTTTGTCATCTACGACGCTGAGCATGGCTTTGACGGCTACAAGCTCGATCCCGAATACGCGCTCGACACGTGGCGCGCGGCAGAAAAAGCCGGCGCGGATTTCGTCGTGTTGTGCGATACGAACGGCGGTTGCCTGCCGAGCGAAATTGCGGCCATCACCAAGACGGCCAAATCCAAACTGAATTGCAAGATCGGCATTCACACGCATGACGACATCGGCCTCGGCGTCGCGAATGCGTTGGCATCATTGGACGCGGGCGCGGTGCATGTGCAAGGCACCATCAACGGCTACGGCGAACGCACGGGCAATTGCAATTTGACCAGCGTCATTCCCTGCGTGGCTCTGAAGCTGAAGAAAACTTCCGTGCCCGCGAAGTCGCTCGCGAAGTTGAAGGAACTATCCATGTTCGTGGACGAAGTCGCGAACTTGCGTCACAACCCGCGTCTGCCGTGGGTCGGTTCGTCGGCGTTCGCGCACAAAGGCGGCGCGCACGTCAACGCGGTGCAGAAGCTGGCTTCGAGCTACGAGCACGTGGACCCGTCGCTCGTCGGCAACGAACGGAACATTCTCATCAGTGATCTCGCCGGTCGCAGCAACATCGTCATCAAGGCGCAGGAACTGGGCTTCAAGCTCACAAACGACACGCCGGAGCTGAAGCCGATCCTCAACCGCGTCAAGGAACTGGAAAACAAAGGCTACGAATACGAAGCCGCTGAAGGTTCCATGGCGTTGCTCATCAGCAAGGCGCTGAAGAAACGCGAACTGCCGTTTACGGTGGATACGTATCACGTCTCCATGCGGCGGGATGCCAAGGGTTCCGTATGCGAAGCGACTGTCAAAGTCCGCGTCGGAAAAAAAATATCGCAGACCGTAGCGGAAGGCGACGGCCCAGTAAACGCGCTCGACGCCGCGCTACGTCTCGCGCTCGCGAAATTTTTCCCGAAGCTTAAAAAGATCACGCTCACGGATTACAAGGTGCGCATCCTCGACGGCGTGGCCGGCACGGCGGCGAAGACGCGTGTGCTCATCGAATCCACCGACGGCAAGCGCGAATGGGGCACCGTCGGCGTGAGCGAGAACATCATCGAAGCCAGCCTCGAAGCGCTGGTAGACTCGATGGAATTCGCGCTGCTGAAGAAGTGAGACACGAATTTCACTAATTAGCACGAATTCATGGGCGAACTCATTTACAAAGAAGAGGCGTTCAAAATTGTCGGTTGTTGCATGGAAGTGCATCGTGAACTGGGTAAAGGTCACAATGAAGTAATTTACAAAGATGCGCTGGAAATCGAATTCCAACGGCAGGGAATTCCGTTCAAGCGTGAGCTGGAATTCAAGTTGGTCTACAAAGGCGTGATTTTGCCGCACAAGTATTTTGCTGACTTTGTGGTGTTGGATAAAATTATTTTGGAAGCGAAAGCGATTGAGTGTTTGACTGATTCGCACATCAAACAAACGCTGAATTATCTGGCCGCTTCAAAGTTGAAACTGGGATTGCTCGTGAACTTCGGCGAAGATTCGCTGAACCATAAACGCGTTGTTCTGTAAGTTTTAATTCGTGTTAATTAGTGAAATTCGTGTCTGATTATGTCTGAAATTTCCAAAGCCTACGAACCGCAGTCCGTCGAGGACAAATGGTATGACTTCTGGCTGAAGCAAGGTTGCTTCACCGCCAATCCGAAGTCCGCCAAGCCCGCGTATTCCATCGTCATCCCGCCGCCGAACGTCACCGGCATGTTGCACATGGGCCATGTTTTGAATAACACGATTCAAGACATCTTGAGCCGCAAGGCGCGCATGGACGGCAAGGAAGTCCTCTGGCTGCCAGGCACCGACCACGCCGGCATCGCCACGCAGGTGATGGTGGAGAAGCAGCTCAAGAAAGAGGAGAAAAAATCCCGTCACGATCTCGGCCGCGAGGAATTTCTCAAGCGCGTCTGGGTGTGGAAAGAAAAACACGGCGACATCATCATCAACCAGCTCAAGAAGCTCGGCTGCTCGTGCGATTGGACGCGAGAACGCTTCACGATGGATCCGGAATATTCCCGCTGCGTGCAGAAGGTGTTCGTCGAGCTTTACAAGAAAGGCCTCATCTATCGCGGCAAACGCATGGTGAACTGGTGTCCCGCCACGCAGACGGCGTTGTCCGACGAAGAAGTGGAAATGAAACCGCAGAAAGGTTTCATGTATCACTTCAAGGTGCAGGTGGCGGAAGCGCCGGACACTTGGCTCACCATCGCCACCACGCGTCCCGAGACGATTCCCGGCGACACCGCCGTGGCCGTGAATCCGAAAGACCCGCGTTACGCGCATCTCATCGGCAAGCACATCGTGCGTCCGCTGCCCGCCGAATTGCCGCGCGAGCAGAAGCTCATTCCGATCATCGGCGACGAGCATGTGGATTTTGAATTCGGCACCGGCGTGCTCAAGGTCACACCCGCGCACGACAAGGCGGACTTCGACATCGGCGCGCGCCACAAGCTGCCGCTCATCGAAGTCATCAACGCCGACGGCACCATGAACGCCCTAGCAGGCGGGCCACTATCAGGACTCGACCGGTTCAAGGCGCGCAAAGTTGCGGTGGAAATTCTCGCGGAACAGGGCGTGATGATCGAAGCCAAGCCATACGAGAATAACGTCGGTTTCAGCCAGCGCGCGGATGTGCCGATTGAACCACGTTTGAGCGAGCAATGGTTCTTGAAATATCCCGCCGTGCCGGAATCCAAGGCCTGCGTGGCCGAGGGCCGGATGAAATTTCATCCCGACCGCTGGGCGAAAGTGTATGACCACTGGCTGACGAACATTCAGGACTGGTGCATCAGCCGGCAGCTTTGGTGGGGCCATCGGATTCCGGTGTGGAGGAAGCAAACTTCTGCGGATGAAAAAACTCTCAAGAGTCGCGACAGGAAAAAATGGCTTTTCAACACAGTTTCAAATCTGCTTGAAGGTTCTGATACTCAAGTTGAAGAGAATCCGCTGTTCGAGGATAGCTTTTCAAAACAGCAAGGAAATACCACGTTTTGGCGAATCGTCCGGGAAACTCCTGATTTGACAGAGTTTGAAGCCATCACATTTTCTGAATTAGAAGCGAAAGCTCTCGAAGCTGAAGGTTTCACCCAAGACCCCGACGTGCTCGACACCTGGTTCAGCTCGTGGCTGTGGCCGTTCGCCACGATGGGCTGGCCGGAGCAGACCGAGACGTTGAAGAAATTTTATCCGACCACCGACCTCGTCACCGGGCCGGACATCATTTTCTTCTGGGTCGCGCGCATGATCATGGCCGGCTACGAATTCATGGGCGACGCGAAGTTTGCGCTCCCGGATGCGATGCCGTTCCAGAATGTTTATTTCACCGGCATCATCCGCGACAAGCAGGGCCGCAAGATGTCCAAGACGCTCGGCAATTCGCCCGACCCGCTCGTGCTCATCGCCCAATACGGCGCGGACGCCCTCCGCTTCGGCACCATGCGCAGCGCGCCGCTCGGTCAGGACGTGCTCTTCGACGAGAAGGACGTGGAACTCGGTCGCAATTTCTGCAACAAGCTTTGGAACGCCTGCCGCTTCCGCCAGATGCAAGGCGGCGAAGTGCAAGGCGAGATCGAACGCACGTTGCTCACGCCGGATGATAAATGGATTCTGCTCAAGCTCGATGCCGCGATCCGCGAAGTCACGATCGCGCTGAACGAATATAAATTCAGCGAAGCCACTGCCGCGCTCTACAAATTTTTCTGGAGCGAATATTGCGATTGGTATGTGGAGGCGAGCAAGGCGTCACTGCCACGTCCGCCTGCCGATTCTCCTCCTTCTCCCCCATCGGGGGAGAAGGCTGGGATGAGGGGGCACGAGCAAGATGAGGCAGCGTCTGGAACTAAGACGCCCCCTCACCCCACCCTCTCCCCCGGTGGGGGCGAGGGAGAAGCAAAGAAGGCCAACACGATTGCCGTGATTGATTTTGTGCTCTCGCACACGATCCGTTTGTTCCATCCGTTCGTGCCGTTCATCACGGAAGAACTCTGGAACGGGATGGGTTACGCCACCGACATGCCGGACAATCAAGGCGGCAAGACCATCATGAACGCGCCGTGGCCATTGCCGTTCGACGACGATTTCAAAGGCCACTACGGCCTCGACGATTGCTACCTCGAGATGACGGATACCAAATACGAACTCGTCCGCAACGGCCGCGACCTGCGCCGCGCCGGCAACATCCAAGCCGCGAAGAAGGTGAAATACGTCTTCAAGCCCGCGCAACATCTCACGCCGCACGACGCGGAAGTCATCAAGCTCCTGCTCAACGCCGAATCGCTCGAAGTGAACGACGCCTATCAGCCGCCCAAAGGCACTCCCGTTGTCGCGTCGCCACTCGGAGAATTGTTCCTGCCGCTCGAAGGTTTGATCGACGTCGCCGCTGAGAAAATTCGTCTCACGAAGGAAGTGGAGAAGATTCAATCCGAAATCGTGAAGGTGGAACAGAAGCTGGCAAATCCGAACTTCACCACGAAAGTTCCGCCCGCCGTTTTGGCGGAACACGAACAACGTCTGGTGGAATGGCGCACGAAGTTGGCGCACACGCAGGCATCGTTGGAAGTGTTGGGTTGATTTTATTGAAACGCAAAGGCCGCGCGCCACGCGAACCGCACACGAAAGAATAAAATTCTTGCGTGTGTTTCGGGGATTTCGCGGTTAATTTTCCGGCGTCATGGAGCACGGACTTGTCACCGATATCGCGATCTGCATCATTGCAGCTTGGGTGGTTGCCGTGATTTCCCAAGTGGCTCGCCAGCCATTGCTCCTCGCCTATCTCGTCGCCGGATTTGCCGTCGGCCCGCACGGATTTCAATGGGTCACCAATCCCGATTCCATCCAGACCATTTCCGAAATCGGTCTGTCGCTGCTGCTTTTCATGATTGGACTGGAGATTGACCTCAAACGAATGTTGAGCGCGGGCCGCGTCATCACGTTCACGGCGCTCGCGCAAATCATCGGCTGCACGGTGCTGGGCTGGCTGGTCTTCAACTTCATCGGCCCGGCGCAGAATAAACTGGAAGCCATCTATCTCGCCATCGCCGCTGCGATGAGCAGCACGGTCATCATCGTCAAAATTCTCTACGACAAACGCGAACTCGAAACGCTCGCCGGCCGCATCACGCTCGGCGTGCTGGTGTTGCAAGATGTGTTTGTGATTCTGTTTCTCGCCATTCAGCCAAATCTAAAAAATCCCGCCATCGCGCCGCTCGTGCTGGCGTTGGGCAAAGTTATTTTGCTTTTGTCCGTCGCGTTTCTGACGAGCCGTTTTGCCTTGCCGAAAATTTTCAAACAGATTGCGCGGCTGCCGGAACTCGTGCTCGTCGGCGCACTGGCGTGGTGTCTGGCGCTCGCCGGATTCGCCGGCTGGCTGGGGCTTTCCACCGCGATGGGCGCGCTTATCGCGGGCATGATGATCTCGACCTTTCCCTACACGCTCGACGTCGTCGCGCGCGTGACGAGCATCCGCGATTTTTTTGTGACGCTCTTTTTTGTCGGGCTCGGCATGGAGATTCCCCTGACCACTTGGAGCTATATTTTGTGGACGCTGTTCGTCTGTCTGTTTTTGGTGGCGAGCCGACTCGCAACGGTGTTTCCGCCGCTCTACCTGATGCGCCAAGGTTTCCGCGTGAGCCTGCTACCGGCCATCAACCTCTCGCAGTTAAGCGAATTATCCTTGGTGCTGTTGGCGCTCGGTTTGAAAAGCGGTGATGTCACGCCCAACACCGTTGGCATCGCGGCATTTTCTTTCGCGTTCCTCGCCGTCGGTTCGACGTATGGCATTTTGAAAAGCGAAGGGCTGCTGCGCGCCGTCACGCCGTGGCTGCGCAAGCTGGAGTTGAAAGATCTCGATCAGGACACTAAGGAAAATTCCGGCGGCGAAAAATCCAAACGCATCTGCTTGCTTGGCTTCTCGTGGACGGCCAGTTCACTGCTCGCCGAAATCGAACGCAACCGCCCGGATTTGATTCCTGAAATCGTGGTCATTGATTTCAATCCTGTCGTTCACGAAAAACTGAAGGCGCGCAAAGTCCACGCCGTTTATGGTGATATCACCGCGCGCGACGTGCTGCATCACGCCGGCGCGGGACACGCAGAATTTATTATCTGCTCGTTGCCGAACATGGTGCTGAAAGGCGCGGACAATTTGAAAATGCTCCGCCAGTTGCGCGAGTTGAATCCGGACGCAAAAATCATCGTTCACGCCGAACTGCTCGCCGACGTGCCGAAACTTTACGCCGCTGGTGCGAGCTACGTCACCGCGCCGCGCCTGCTCGAAGCCGCCGACCTGCTGCAAGTTGTCGAAGCGCACGAACAAAATCTCCTTGAACAAAAACAACACGCGCAGCTCAAGCAACTTGAACAGCGCCCCGAAATCATCCCGTAATTTTATGAAGCCCGTTTCCCTCAATTCTGCCCTGACTACCGCCATCAAAGCCGCGCGCGCCGCTGGCAAAGTCATGCACGCCAACTGGCACAAGCCGAAGCGCGTGAACTCTGCCGAGGCGCACGACATCAAGCTGGAACTCGATGTTCAATGTCAGGCGCTCATTGAAAAAATTCTCGCCGCCGCATTCCCGCAAATTCCCGTGCTCGGCGAGGAAGGCAGCACCGGCGATACTTCCGCCGAATATCGCTGGGTGATTGATCCGATTGACGGCACGGTGAATTATTTTTTTGGCATGCCACACGCCTGCGTTTCCATCGCACTGCAACATCGCGAAAAATCTGTTGTGGGCGTGATTTACGATCCGTTTACCGATGAAATCTGGACGACGACGAAAGGCCAGCCAACGCGCTTGAATGGAAAAATCGTCCGCGTGAGCAACCGCTCCCGCATTGAGGAATCAGTCATCGCGATGGGTTTTTCCAAGAGCCAAGACAATCTCAATAAAAGCATGCCGCACCTGATCCGGTTGTCTCGCCGCGCAAAAAAAATCCGTATCATGGGGAGCGCCGCGCTGGAACTCGTTTACGTCGCGAGTGGACGACTGGACGCCTACATCGAGCGCACGATTAATTTGTGGGACGTCGCCGCCGGTTCGCTACTCGTGGAAAATGCTGGCGGCGAATTTTACACGCTGCCCGCGCCCAACGGCAAACTCCGCATGTGCGCTGACAACGGCAAGCTGCGGAAGAAACTTCAGGTCGGAAGCTTGCTGAAATAGTTTTTAAGTTTCGCGACCGCGTGCGCGCGGTGGCTTAACTTATTTTTCACCTCCTCACCCAGTTCGGCAAATGACTGCGTGAATCCGTCCGGCACAAACAGCGGGTCGTAGCCGAAGCCACCCTGCCCGCTAGCGGATAATTGAATTCGCCCTTCGCACGCGCCGTCAAATATTTGCGGAGTGCTACTAGCAGATGGCGAAACAACTTCGACGAGCGCGATGACGCAACGGAAGCGCGCGGTGCATTTTTCCGGCGGCATATCTTTCAGCAGGCGGAGAAGCTTGGCGTTATTGTCGGCGTCCTTGGAATTCTCCGTTTTATCGAGCGCGGCAAAACGCGCGGAATGCACGCCGGGCGCGCCGTTCAGCGCGTCCACTTCCAGACCAGAATCGTCGGCGAGCACGAAATCCAGTTTTAAGTTTTGAGTTTTTGAGTTAGCGACGAGCCATTTCGCTAGCTCCACGGCCTTCTTCGTCGCGTTGCCGGCAAACGTGTCCGCGTCCTCGACGACCGGTGGCGCGTCCGGAAATTCTTTCAATGTGAGGCAGCGGAAGTTCGCGCCGAGGATGGCCTGGATTTCTCCGACCTTGTGGGCGTTGCGCGTGGCGATAAGCAGCGTCGTCATGTTTGCATTGTAGTAAAAATTGACGATGGGGCGAGCTTGACGCGAAAGTTTTCACCGGCAAAATCAACAGATGAATTCACGCAATCTCTTTGCTCTGGGATTTTTTCTAACGGTAGCCGCCGTCAACAATGTTTCCGCTGAAACCGTCTGGCTGGACCAGTTGGATGTCCGCTCCGCCATGCAGGGCTACGGCGAGCCACGCAAAAACAAATCAGTAGAAGGCAACGCGCTGACCATCGGCGGCAAGGTGTTCCAACGCGGCTTCGGCACGCACGCGGAAAGCGTTTTGCATATCAACCTTGGCGGCGGCGCGCAGAAATTCACCGCGAACGTGGGCGTGGATGACGAGGTGAACGGCAATGCGGCGTCGAGCGTCGAATTTTTTGTAATCGGCGACGGCAAAACGCTTTGGAGCAGCGGCGTTCTGCACGCGGGCAACGCACCAAAGGAATGTGTCGTGGATTTGTCCGGCGTGAAAAAGCTCACGCTCAAGGTCGGCGATGCGGGCGATGGCATGGACTGGGATCACGCCGACTGGGCGGATGCGAAATTTGAAACGGCAGCGGTAAAAACGTTCGCCGTCAGTGGTGATGAGGCGTTGCCGGAACCGGTCGCGCCCTACATCCTTACGCCCGCCGCACCGGCGACGCCGCGCATCAATGGCGCGAATGTCTTCGGCGTGCGCCCCGGCTCGCCGTTTTTATTCACGATTCCGGCGACGGGCGAACGGCCAATGGAGTTCAGCATCGAAGGCACACCTCAAAATTTGGTAATGCAAACGAAAGGGCATGAAGCACAAATCAATGGCCAATTTTCTGGTGTGCTAACAATTAATCCAGCTTCGGGTGAGTTGACAGGTTCAATTAGGGAAAAAGGTGAATACAAAATTATCTTTGTTGCAAAAAATTCCAAAGGCGAGGCCAAGAAAAATTTCCGCATCGTTTGCGGCGACCAGATTGCGCTGACGCCGCCGATGGGTTGGAACAGCTGGAATTGTTTTGCGGGCGCGGTTTCGGAGGAGCGCGTCAAGAGCGCGGCGGACGCGCTGGTGAAAAGCGGCCTCATCAATCACGGCTGGACTTACATCAACGTGGACGATTTCTGGCAGAACCATCGCAACTCGAAAGACCCAACGCTGCGTGGTGAATTTCGCGACACAAACGGCATCATTGTTCCCAACTCACGCTTCCCCGACATGAAAGGTCTGGCGGATTACGTTCATAATCTGGGGTTGAAGATTGGTTTGTATTCTTCGCCTGGGCCGTGGACGTGCGGCGGGTGCGCGGGCAGTTTTGATCACGAGATGCAGGACGCGCAAACTTACGCGCAGTGGGGTTTTGATTATTTAAAATACGATTGGTGTTCCTACAAACCGGAAATGGAAGATACGCGCGGCAACTCAACCAATTTTCCCGTCGCGGTCAAAAGTTGGGGCGGCTTCATGCCAGCCAACACCGAACAGGCGAAACTTATCAAGCCTTACGAACTCATGGGCAAATTTCTGCGCGCACAAAATCGCGACATCGTTTTCAGCCTTTGCCAATACGGCATGGGCGATGTCTGGCAATGGGGCGGCTCGGTCAATGGCAATTGCTGGCGCACGACGGGCGATATCACCGACACTTGGAAAAGCATGAGCGGAATCGGTTTTCGGCAGGACAAGGCGGCGCCGTTGGCAAAACCAGGAAATTGGAATGATCCGGATATGCTCATCGTCGGCGAAGTGGGCTGGGGCAAAACGCATCCCACGCGCCTGACGCCAGACGAACAATACACGCACATCAGTTTGTGGTGTTTGCTGTCCTCGCCGTTACTGATTGGTTGTGACATGACCAAGCTGGACGATTTTACGCTGAATCTTTTGAGCAATGATGAAGTGCTCGCGATTGATCAGGACGCGCTCGGCAAAGAGGCGATGTGCGTTGCCACCAATGGTAACGTGCGTATTTACGCGAAAGATTTGGAAGATGGTGGTCGTGCTCTCGGATTTTTCAATCTAGGTATTAAACCGGCGCCGTTGGATTTCAAATCCGTGACGTCACTTGGCTTCGGTGAAAAACAACACGTCCGTGATTTATGGCGGCAGAGCGATGTGCTGGTGAATGACACGCCGGCCATCTTGATTCCCGCGCATGGCGTGGTGCTTTACAAAGTGACCGCCGCGAAGTGATTTTAGTCCAGCAACTCGGCGAGGCGCGTGTGTTTGCTTTTTAGTTTGTCGATTAATCTATCGTAATGCCGGATGCGCATCACCGCGCGCGTGATGAGATAAATGCCTAAGACAACGAGCCCGAGATTCAGCAAAATCAGCGGAACGAGCCAGTGCAGGACTTCGTGAATCTCATAGGATTTGGACGTGGCGATGAGCACGCTCAACACGGAAAGTGGAAACGCAAACACCGCGATGCCCGTGCGCATTGCGGCCAACGACGTGCGCTTTTCTGCCAGCAGTAACTGCATTTCGTTCAGCACGACCGCGTCTAGCGGTGCATTCAGTTCATCAACCGGCTCGCTCATGGTGAAACGAATCTAGCACATGCGGCGCGAAGCGAAACGCTTTTGCGTGACGCAAAATAAAAAAGGCGAACGGAGATTTCCGTTCGCCTTTCGTGTTTCAGATTTGAATTAGCTTAGTAGCGATAATGTTCCGGCTTGTAAGGGCCTTCCACCGGCACGTTCAAGTAATCGGCCTGCGCTTTGGTCAGCTTGGTGAGAACCACGCCAATTTTTTCCAAATGCAAACGCGCAACTTCTTCGTCCAGCTTTTTGGAGAGGCGATAGACGCTCTTCTCGTATTTGTCCTTGTTCGCCCAGAGATCGATCTGCGCGAGGGTCTGATTCGTGAACGAGTTGCTCATCACGAAGCTCGGATGGCCGGTGGCGCAACCGAGATTCACGAGGCGGCCTTCGGCGAGCATGTAGATGCTCTTCTTGCCGCCGGGCAGCCAGTAACGGTCGTATTGCGGCTTGATGTTTTCGATGCGCAGGCCTTTGACCTTCTTCAACGCATCCACTTGGATTTCATTGTCGAAATGGCCGATGTTACAGACGATGGCTTGATCTTTCATCGCGAGCATGTGCGCGACGGTGATGATGTCGCAGTTGCCGGTGGTGGTGACGTAAATATCACCGACGCCGAGCGTGCTTTCGATGGTGTTTACTTGAAAGCCTTCCATCGCCGCTTGCAACGCGTTGATCGGATCGATCTCGGTAACAATGACTCGGGCGCCGTAAGCGCGAAGCGAATGCGCCGAGCCTTTGCCAACATCGCCGTAACCGCAGACGACGGCAACTTTGCCGGCAAGCATGACGTCGGTGGCGCGTTTAATTCCGTCCGCCAACGATTCGCGGCAGCCGTAGAGGTTGTCGAACTTGGACTTGGTGACGGAGTCGTTGACGTTGATGGCGGGCACGAGCAATTTGCCGGCTTCCTTCATCTGATACAAACGATGCACACCGGTGGTGGTCTCTTCGGAAACGCCCTTCCAGTCTTTGACGATCTTGGTCCAGAGGCCGGGCTTCTCGGTGGCGAGACGGCGCAGGAGCGCTTTCACGACAGAAACTTCGTGGCTGTCACCTTTGGATTCGTAGGCCCACTTGGAACCTTTTTCGAGTTCGTAACCTTTGTGGATGAGCAAGGTCACGTCGCCGCCATCGTCCACGACGAGTTCAGGACCTTTGTCGCCGGGGAACAACATCGCCTTGAGCGTTAGTTCCCAATATTCTTCGAGCGTTTCGCCCTTCCAAGCGAACACCGGCGTGCCGGTCGCCGCGATGGCGGAGGCCGCGTGGTCCTGCGTGGAGAAAATGTTGCAGGAGGCCCAACGGACGTTCGCGCCGAGGGCGACGAGCGTTTCGATGAGCACGGCGGTCTGGATGGTCATGTGCAACGAACCGGTGATGCGCACGCCTTTGAGCGGTTTGGATTTCGCGTATTTGTTGCGCACGGAAATCAAGCCGGGCATTTCGTGCTCGGCCACGGCGATTTCCTTGCGGCCCCATTCGGCGAGCGAGAAATCGCGGACGATATAATCTTTGCCCGCGGGCGTCTGCGCGGCGTATTTCGCGAACGTCTCGCTGACTTCAGCGAGCACGCCGTTAGCTTTGCCGTTGCCATTCAACTTCAGAATGGTGCGGCGGGACGGAGATAATTTGATAGCTGCCATAATTTTATTTAGTTAATTGTTTTTAAATTGCTTTCTTGAGCGCGGCGACCTTGTCCGTCGCTTCCCACGTGAGTGCTTTGTCGCTCTTACCGAAATGACCATAGTTGGTGGTCTTGCTGTAAATCGGACGACGCAAGTTGAGCTGGTCAATGATGTCCGACGGCTGGAAGCTGAATACGCGATTAACCGCGCGGATAATCTTGTCATTCGAAACCGTGTTGGTGCCGAACGTCTCGACGTGCACGCTGACCGGGTCAGGATGGCCGATGGCGTAGGCGAACTGGAGTTCGCAACGTGACGCGAGTCCAGCCGCGACAATGTTCTTCGCGACCCATCGCCCCATGTAGGCAGCGCTGCGGTCAACCTTCGTCGGATCCTTGCCGGAGAACGCGCCGCCACCGTGACGGCCCATGCCGCCGTAGGTATCAACGAGGATTTTGCGGCCGGTCAAACCGGTGTCGCCCTGCGGTCCACCGACAACAAAGCGGCCCGTGGGATTGATGAGAAATTCCGTCTTCGGCGTGAGCAAATTCTTCGGGAGAACTTTCTTGATGACGTTCTCGATGCAGAATTTTTCAATCTCGGCGTGCTCCATGTCCGCGCTGTGTTGCGTGGAGATGACGACGTTCGAGATGGCCACTGGCTTGTCGTTTTCATAAACGACGGAGACCTGCGATTTCGCGTCGGGGCGCAACCAAGCCGCTCCGCCCGCCTTGCGGATGCGCGTGAGTTCGCGTCCGAGGCGATGCGCAAACATGATCGGCGCCGGCATGAGTTCGCGCGTCTCATTGCACGCATAACCAAACATCAAGCCCTGGTCGCCCGCACCCTGCTTCGCGGTCTTTTTGCCTTTGGCTTTCTTCGCATCCACGCCTTGCGCGATGTCGGGCGACTGCTGTGTCACGATGACGTTTACGAAAACTTTATCCGCATGAAACACGTCGTCGTCGTTGACGTAGCCGATTTCGCGAATCGCATCACGGGCAATCTTCACAAAATCCAGTTTAGCTTTCGTCGTGATTTCACCGCCGATAATGGCGACATTCGACTTCACATACGTCTCGCAGGCGACACGGCTGAACTTGTCCTGCGACAAACAGGCGTCCAACACGGCGTCAGAAATAGTATCAGCGACTTTGTCAGGATGACCTTCGCCAACAGATTCGGAAGAAAAGATGTAACGATTGCTCATGTATTTTTTGTGGTTTTACGCCAACAACATATTGACGTATCTGGATAGGATGATATATCTGAAACAAAGCGCGTCAAATGCTTTCTCGAAAAAAGTTCGTCGCGCCAAAATAATATGACCTCGACCCTGAAATCTTTGCGGGCATTGTCCGACCAAACCCGCCTGCGCATCGTCGCGCTGCTGGAGAAGGACGAACTCTCGGTCAACGAACTCCAAGAGGTGACGCGGCTCGGCCAGTCGCGCATCTCGACGCATCTCGGATTGCTCGCCGATTGCGCGCTCGTGAAATCGCGGCGCGACGGCAAGCGCACATTTTACAAACTCAATCCGCAGGCCGATTCCGTCGCCAGCGAATTCATCCAACTCGCGATTCGCGGCGCAAAGGAACTCGCCGAACATTCCAGCGACCAAATTAATCTCAAGCGTGTGCTCGCCCGCCGCAAAGAACAGGCGCAGGTTTATTTCAATCAGGTCGCCGGCCGTTTCGACCGCGTTTACGGACCCGGCCGCTCGTGGCAAGCGTTCGGACATCTGCTACTGCGAATGCTGCCGAGCATCACCGTCGCCGATTTGGGCGCGGGTGAAGGTTTGTTAAGCGAACTCCTCGCGCGGCGCGCAAAAAAAGTTATCGCCGTGGACAACTCGGAAAAAATCGTAGCGTTCGGCGCGGCCAAGGCGAAGAAGAACGGCCTGAAAAATTTGGAATTCCGTCAAGGCGATTTGCAAAACCCGCCCATCGAAGCAAACAGCGTTGACTTGGTTATTCTAAGCCAGGCATTACACCACGCGGAAAATCCGGCAACCGCGCTGTCGAGCGCGGCGAAATTATTGAAGCCGCACGGCCAGATTTTGATTCTCGATTTGCTCAAGCACAACTTCGACAAGGCGCACGAACTTTACGGCGACCGCTGGCTCGGTTTTGCCGAAAGCGATCTGCACCGCTGGCTCGAAGCCGCCGGTTTAAAGAAAATTGAAATCAGCATCGTCGCCGCCGAGGAACAGCCGCCGCATTTTCAAACGATTTTGGCGAGCGCGGAAAAGTAATTTCGCGCGCGCAATTTTGACCGGGTGAAATTCCTTGTGAGCCACTAGGCCACAATCAAATTGATCATCTTCTTCGGCACGATGATTACTTTCTTGATGCTCTTGCCGGCCAGAAACGGCTGCGCTTTTTCGGATGCCTTGGCCAATGCTTCAATCGTCGCGTTGTCGGCATCCACCGCGACCTTGATGACGTCGCGAAATTTGCCGTTCACCTGCACTGGTAATTCGATTTCCGTCTCAACGAGCAACGCCGCGTCAAACTTCGGCCAAGGCGCGTAAGCCAGCGACGGCGCGACCTGACCGAACGTGGAATGGAGCTTCTGCCACAATTCCTCCGCGACGTGCGGCGCGAAGGGCGCGAGCAGTTGCAAAAATTTTTTCATCACGCTGACCGGCTTGTTCTGCCACGTCATCGCTTCGTTGATGAAAACCATCATCGCGGAGATCGCCGTGTTGAACCGCATCCCATCCAAATCTTCCGTGACTTTTTTGATGCACGCGTGCAGCGCCTTGAGTTGCGCCGGCGTAGCGACGGCATCGGTGATCGCGCCATCGAGCAAAATCAAATCAAGCAATTCATCCTTTGAAGACGCGGTCGTCTCGGCTTGTTCAAACGCCGTTTCCGATTTTTCATCCACGAACAAGCGCCACACGCGACCGAGGAAACGATACACACCTTCGACGCCCTTGGTGTTCCACGGCTTCGTGTCCTGCAACGGGCCCATGAACATCTCGTAAAGCCGGAACGCATCCGCGCCGTATTCCACCAGCACGTCGTCGGGATTCACCACGTTGCCGCGCGACTTCGACATCTTCTGGCCATCTTCGCCGAGAATCAGACCTTGATTGACCAGCTTGTAAAACGGTTCCGGCGTGGCGACCAATCCGAGATCGAATAAAACTTTGTGCCAGAACCGCGCATAAAGCAGATGCAACACGGCGTGCTCCGTGCCGCCAACGTAGAGATCTACACCCGCCGCCTTGCCATTCGACGCCATCCAATAATTATCCGCATCTTTGCCGACGAACGACTGCGTATTCTTCGCGTCGGTGTAGCGCAGATAATACCAGCACGAGCCGGCCATTGCGGCATCGTATTCGTCTCGCGCGTTGCGCCGGGAATTTCGTTCAACCAATCTTTCGCGCGGGCCAACGGCGGTTCGCCACCTGCAGTCGGCTTGTAATCTTCCAGCGTGGGCGGCAGCACGGGCAACGCACTTTCTGGCAACGCTTCGTGATAGAGATTTCCGGCGGCGTCTTTTTTCCAAATGATCGGGAACGGCTCGCCCCAGTAACGCTGACGGCTAAACAGCCAGTCGCGCAGTTTGTAATTGATAGTCTTCTTGCCGAGACCCTTTTCTTCAAGCCAGGCGGTGATTTTCTTTTTGGCTTCGGCGGTTGCTAAACCATCAATCGAAATTTCTGAATTGGAAGAAAAAATTGCTACTCCATCAACAGCCTCACACACGCCGGTTGAATAATAAACGCAAGTTTGCTTCCCATTGATTTGCAAATAAAGCGGGTGATTGGCGTCGTCTGGAATCTGCATACTTGGAACGGTGTCTCGTCCCTTCATCTGCAACGTGCCAACAACGGGTTTGATTTTAAGATTAAATTTCTTCGCGAACTCCCAATCCCGTTCGTCATGCGCGGGCACAGCCATGATTGCGCCCGTGCCGTAGCTGGCGAGAACGTAGTCGGCAATCCAGATCGGAATCTTCTCGCCGTTGACCGGATTGATGGCGTAAGCGCCAGTGAACACACCGGATTTTTCCTTCGCCAGTTCCGTGCGTTCCAAATCAGATTTGCCAGCGGCAAATGCTTTGTAATCTGCGACTGCTTTCTCTTGTTCTGGCGTTGTAATGTGCTCAACCAATGAATGCTCTGGCGAAAGAACACAGTAAGTCGCGCCGAAGAGAGTGTCAGGCCGAGTCGTAAAAACTGTAAAATAAACTCCACCCGTATCAGAAATTTTAAATTTAACTTCTGCCCCCTCGCTTCGACCAATCCAATTCACCTGCATTTGTTTCAGCGAGTCGCTCCAATCAATTGTGTTCAGGTCTTGCAGTAACTTTTCAGCGTAAGCCGTAATCCGGAGCATCCATTGGCGCATCGGCTTGCGGACGACGGGAAAGCCGCCGACTTCGCTCTTGCCGTCAATGACCTCCTCGTTGGCCAGCACCGTGCCGAGTTCGGGACACCAGTTCACCGGCGCTTCGCTAACATAGGCAAGTCGATGTTTGTCGCGATGAATCCGTTTCTTTTCTTCGAGCGTTTGAGGGCGGATGAAATGAAACGGTTCTCCTTTTACCCGATCAATTTCAGGATACTCTTCCACTTTCTCAAGCCAGTCTGGGTATTCAAGAGTTTCAATCGGCTCGGCACGATTTGTTTTTGGATTGAACCACGAATTGTAAAGCTTCAGGAAAATCCACTGCGTCCACTTGAAATATTCCACGTCGGTCGTGGCGAGTTCGCGCGACCAGTCGTAGCTGAAGCCGAGGCTTTTGATCTGGCGCGTGAAGTTGGCGATGTTCGCCTCCGTCGTTACGCGCGGATGCTGGCCGGTCTTGACGGCGTATTGCTCGGCGGGCAAACCGAACGAATCCCAGCCCATCGGATGCAGCACGTTGAAGCCGACGGCGCGACGGTAGCGCGCCAAAATGTCCGTGGCCGTGTAGCCTTCTGGATGTCCGACGTGCAAGCCCGCGCCGCTGGGATACGGAAACATGTCGAGGATGTAATACTTCTTTGGCAGTGCTTCCGCACGGGCAACTTTTCCAGAAAGGTTATGGCGCACGCCAAATGGATGCCCCTCCGGCACGGAGTCGCCCGGATTGAAGGCACGGAAAGCCTGCTGCTGTTCCCAAGTTTGCTGCCACTTGGGTTCGATCAGATGAAACGGATATTGTCGGCGGCTGCTGGACATAGAGCCGCAAATACTACGCGAAATGACGGCAGACTCAATCGCGGAGTTCAGCCGCAAAATTCGCCAGCCAGACCAACCGCAAACCTTCGAGCGTCAAATCCGGCGCGACCGCAGAAATCTCCGGCAGCTTCGCCGCGATCAACTTCGCATAACCACCCGTCGCCACCACCGGCAATTTCTTGATCTTCAACTCGTCCTTCAATTCGCCGATGAGTCCGCGAATCAAGCCGCGATACCCATGCACCGCGCCGACCAACATCGCGTGCTCGGTGCTTTTGCCGACCACCGATTTAACCTCACGGATTTCAATCTTCGGCAGCAGCGCGGTTTTTTCGTGCAGATAATTCGTCATCGCCGCCAGCCCCGGCGCGATGATGCCGCCGACGTAATTGCCTTTTGCGTTCACCACATCAAACGTGACCGCCGTGCCAAAATCCACCACCACCACCGGCGCGCCAAAACAGTTTTTTGCCGCCACCGCGTTTGCCAATCTGTCCGGGCCAATAGAGTTCGGTTTCGGATAATCAATCCCCACACCGCGAATCGTGGTCGGATTTAATTCGAGCGCATTAACTTTCCAAGCGGTGCGAACAAACTTTTTCGCCAACGGCGTCGCGCGCGGCACAACGCTGCACAAAATCGCGCCTGCAATTTTATTTTTGCCGACAAACCTTTTTACCAGCGCCGCCACGCCGCCGCCAAACCACGTCAGCGTCGGGATGTCGGCCTGTTTGACGACGCGCGTTCCGTCGGCCAAGCCGACGTGCGTGTGCGTGTTGCCGATGTCGAACAACAAAATCATCTCTTCATTCATCCTTCCGCCTTCTTCATTTTTCCAAGGCCACGTCGCCGCCGATGATGCGTTCCAAGTGGCCGTGCTCCGTGCGGACGAGCAGCGCGCCGTCATCGTCCAGCGCCTCGGCGCAGCCGCGGATCAGCCGCGCCCCCATCTGCACCGAGACATTCCTGCCAATGGTTGCGCAGCCGGCTTCCCATTCGTCCGCGAGCTGCGCAAACTTGCCGCTGCAAATTCGGGCATAATCAAAATCCAATTGCCGCAAAATTTCCGTCGCGAGTTCCGCACGACAAATTTCCTCGCCAGATTCGGCCTTCAGCGACGTCGCAATCTTGCGCAACTCCGGCGGAAATTCCGCCGCATCCTGATTCACATCCACGCCGATACCGAGAATGACGTGCCGCACGCGATCCACTTCTGCGCTCATCTCGGTCAGGATGCCGACGACTTTTTTTCCGTCGATGAGCAAATCGTTCGGCCACTTTATTTCGGCGGAAATACCGGCAATATTTTTTATCGCGCGGCGCAATGCGGTGGCCGAAGCCACGGTCAACTGCGTCGTTTCCTGCGGCGTCAATTCCGGCCGCAATAAAATGGAAAACCAAAGTCCCTTGTGCGTCGGCGACATCCATTTTCTTCCGAGCCGCCCGCGACCTTTCGTTTGCGATTCGGCGAAAACGACGACGCCTTCTTTCACGCCGTCGCGCGCCAGCTTTTCAATCACGTCGTTGGTTGAAGTCGTTTCTTCAAACACGCGGATATCGCGCCCGATCACTTTGGTTTTGCCCAACCGCGCCAGCAAATCGTCCGCGTGCAGCGCATCGGGCGAACCAATGAGGCGATAACCAAAATGCGGGCCAGCTTCAATTTCGTAACCAGCCTGACGCAATTCCTCGATGCGCGACCAAATCGCCGCACGACTGATGGCGAGTTGCTCCGCCAATTGCGCGCCCGAAACGCCGTCGGGATTAGCGCGCAACGCAGAAAGAATGGTGGCGTCCGTGGTCATTCAAAATCCAAACCGATGTCCACCGCGCGCGCCGAGTGCGAGATCGCGCCGATGGAAATAAAATCAACGCCAGTCGCGGCGATGGCGCGAACGGTTTTCAAATTCACGCCGCCGCTGGCTTCGGTTTTTGCACGGCCACGGATGATTTTCACTGCCTGTCGCAACTGCGCAACCGTCATGTTATCGAGCAAGATGATATCCGCGCCCGCATCGACTGCCTGCGCGACTTGCGCCAGCGTGTCCGCTTCGACTTCCACTTTTAATTTCGGGAATTTTTTGCGCGCACGCAGAATTGCGGCGGCAACGGCGTTTGGCTTTTCGTTTCGCAAGGCGACGAGATGATTGTCCTTGATTAAAATCATATCGAACAAACCGATGCGATGATTTTTGCCGCCGCCGCACTTGACCGCGTATTTTTCAAAGCGCCGCCAACCGGGCGTGGTCTTGCGCGTGTCGAGAATCCTCGCGCGAAAATCTTTGATTTCATTAGCGAATAAAGCGGTAGCGGTCGCCACGCCGGAAAGCCGTTGAATGAAATTCAGCGCCACGCGCTCGGCGCTCAAAATCGCGCGGCTGGAACCGGAAATTTTCAGCAGGGTTTTTTCGGCGGCAACTTTCTGACCGTCACGCGCCAATTTTTCAATTTTGATTTGGGGCGACAATTCGCGAAAAGCGATTTCGGCAAATTGAATTCCCGCAGCCGTGAGCGGTTCGCGGGCACGCATGAGCGCGACAGATTTTGCGTTGGCCGGAACGGTGGCAAGCGTGGTCGCGTCGCCACTGCCGAGATCTTCGGCAAGCGCGGCGCGGACAGCCCGGCGGATTTCAGCAGCGGTGAGTTCCACGCGGACAAGATGGCGACCGGCGCGAAAAGGAAAAGCAAAAAGGCTATTTGGTTGGCGGAAGAAAATCGTTAGCAACGCGATCTAATGCACGCGCGGCTTCGGTCTCGGGACTGACGATGAGCAGCAATAACCATTTGTCGGCGCGCGGCACAAAGCGGATGTGACCGTATTCAAACGCCCACGTTGTCCAACGCGGAGCAAGTTCCGCCGCGGCGAGTGGCTCGTGCAATTCACCAAATTGCTTGAGCAATTTCTCAATTTTTCCCGCCGGATAAACTTTGTCATCGCCATAACCAAGACACTTGCCGTTCGGTTGGCGCACGCCGCAGGCGAGCATGCCTGGAATAGCAGGCAACGCGGCGAACCAAGCTTTGAAATCTGCGTTCATGGTTTCGGCGGCGTAGCGACGCGCATAAATACCAGACGGTCGGCACGCGGTTGAAGAACGGCGCGGCCAACTGGCAGTTGGATTTCGACGCGATCCAGTTTTCCAAGCTGCAGTTCAGGAATCAGTTTTTCGGCGCGCTGCGCCACGGCTTGCAGCAGCGTGACACGCGCGGCGGCATCGGCGCATTGCCAGTTGTAAAGGACTTCGCCGGCGGCGGAACAGATGAGCATTTCCGCCGTCTGACCAACAGGCTCGGCGGCGGTTGAATCGGCCGCGAGATTTTTCCCACTAACCTGCGCGCGCTGGGCGAGTTGTTCGCGCTGACGGAGCGCTTCGGCCAGCAACACTTCCCAAGTGCGGTTGATGGTGTGTTCTGGCGGCACCTCAAAATCGAGCAACTCAAATGTGCCGCCGGTAATGGTAAATAGTTTTTGAAAGGCGCGTTCGCCAAAAATTTCGCCGCAGACGGCGTGGATAATCTGACCTTGATCAATGTAAATCCGGCCTAGCGGTTGTTCGTTGAACAATTCCAAAATGGAAGAATTTTGTCCGACACATTCCATCTGAATCAAATCCGGCAGGCCGACACTGCGCAAAACCCCTTGAAAACCTTGCGTGTTTTTCCAGTCGAGCAATTCAGATAGTTTTTCAAAAATGGATTTGATGCCCTCGGCTGAAACCGGTTTCTCCAAAAATAAATCCGCGCCGGCAGCGAGGCTGGCGTCGCGTTTTTCCGCGCTGGCTTGCGCGGTCATGATAACTTTTTTTAATTGCGGATGTCGCCGGTGGAGTTCGCCGATGAACTGCACGCCGTCTTGTCCCGGCATGTTGATATCGGTCACAACGAGTTCGATGACCTCTGTCTTCAGGCGTTCAACGGCCTGCGCCGCGCTAGCTGCGGTGTCAATTTGCCACCGACCTTCGCTCAAGGCACGAAAGCAATCGCAGACCGTGGCGAGATAATCCGGCTCATCGTCCAGAATTAAAACGCGGCGTTCGTGCTCCTGTTTTTTTGCTTTGGCCATTAAAAAATTAGTTCAAGGCAGCTAGTGCGGCCTGCGCGGCTCGTTGCACCGAGACGTCCACATCACGCGCGGCGGTGGCGAGGACGGATTCTGCGCCGCGTTCACGCAATCGGCCCAACGCTTCGGCGGCAGCCACGCGCAAATCGCGGTCGCGATCAAATAACAAATCGGCAAGCAGCGGCAACGCGATGTGCGGCGGGGCAAATTCAATGAGTTCTTCTTGCGCTGGGGCAGCCGGCTGACTGGCGTCCATTTTAAGTTGTTCCAATAATTGGCGCGCGCTGTAACGCACCCAATAATCAGGATGACTCAACGCGGCCTGAATGTCCGGCAACGCGGCGCGCACGGCCTCGGAACGCTCCCATTCCGGATTCAATTTTCGCAGTGTGGTGTGCGCTAGGTTGCGAACCGTCCGTTCCACATCCATCAACGCGATAACTACAGGAACCAAAGCACGCGGGTCATTTAATTTTGCCAGCGCGCCAATCGCCGCTTCACGCACATCGTGGTCTGGATCGTGCACCAGTTCGCACAAAGCGGGCACAGCAGATTTTTCACCGATGGACCCGAGCGCTTTGGCGGCCGCACGCCGCACATCCCAAAAAGTATCGCGCAACGCTTTAATCAATGCCGGCACGGCGCGTTTACCGCCGCAACGTGTCGCAGTGTCAACGGCCGTGGTGCGCACACTGGCATTGGCATCTTTCAGTAATTTTTCCACGTCGGGATACGTCGTCGGGTCAGCGATGCGTTCCAAGTTGTCGAGCGCGGCGATACGCACGGCAGGACTGTCCTTTTGCAACGCCTCGAGCATGGAGCGCGTGAGGCGCGGATCCTTGATTTGACCGAGTGTTTTGACGGCGGCAAGTTGCTTGTTGGGCGGGCCGTAACGCATCAATTCTAAAAGTGGCTCCACCGCTTCCGACCCAATGGTCAAAAGCATTTGCAAATTTCCCAACGCGAGAATCTGCTGAATTTTTTGCGAATCTGTCGCCGGACGCCAACCGAGCCGATGCAAACTGCGCGCCACAACTGCACGCACGATTTGATCCGGATCGCGCAGCAATGGCACGAGCCGATCAATCGCCAGCGGTTCGCCCAGACGACCAAGCGATTCTGACGCCGCCGCGCGCGCGAGCGGCACGGTATCTTTCAACATCTCAATCAGCGGCCCTGCCGCACGGCGATCTTTGAAAGCCACAAGCGCCTTGGCCGCCGCACAGCGCACGTCCGCATCGCTGTCTTTCAAGCCGCGTAGAAGTAAGCCGACGGCTTTAGCGTCGCCTTCAAAGGCAATTTGCTGCACCACGGCAAGCCGAGTCTGCGGGTTACTGGCGCGTAATTTCTGATGAGTCCACCAAAGCATTTTCTTCTGATTGACGGAAAAGTTTTCCGCCGAATGTCACAAATTTGTAATAAACACAGGCGTTTATCCAGCAGGAAATACCGCGTGGTCCCGCATGAATATGCGGTGAGCAACTACACTCTGGCCGGCCAATTTCTGAAATTAACTCAGCTCAATAATTTCTCAAACCGCGCCGCCGCCGCGTCCCATTCCGCTGAAGCCTGTGGCGTGAAGGTTTTTAACTCGAAAGAATTGCGGACAATTTCCCGCGCCGCCGCGTGTGATTCCAGATGGCCGAGCGCGATGGCCTGCACCAAAATATTGCCGAGCGCGGCGCATTCGGTCGGGCCCGCCAACACGGGAATTTTGAGCGCGTTCGCCGTAAATTGATTGAGCGTCGCGTCCTTGCTGCCGCCGCCAACGATGTGCAGCCGTTCGATTTTTTTGCCGATGAGCCGCTCGGTGCGACGCAGCGTGACGCGATAAAATAGCGCGAGGCTTTCGTAAATACAGCGCACGCACGCACCGATGTCTTTCGGCACGGGCTGGTCGGTTTCGTGACAGAAATCGGCAATCTTCCCCGGCATATTGTCGGGACTCAAAAAGCGCGGATCATCAGGATTGATGAGGGAAATAAACGGCGGTGCTGCGATAGCAAGTTGTTCGAAATCGGCAAATTCCAGTTTCTTGCTGCCCTTGTTCCAATGCCGGCGTGATTCCTGAATGAGCCATAAACCAACAATGTTTTTGAGTAACCGTGTCGTGTCCCCGTAACCGATTTCATTCGTGAAAGCGAGATTGCGACTTTGGTCGTTGATTACGGGCTGCGGCCATTCGACACCCATAAGCGACCACGTTCCCGAACTTAAGTAAGCCCAATTCTCGCCGCTGGCTGGCACCGCCGCGACCGCCGCACCGGTGTCGTGCGAACAACTCGCAACAACTTCGATTTGTGGCAGGCCAACTTCCGCTGCGAGATTTTTCTTCATCGGACCAAGCACAGTTCCGCTGGTGCAGATCGGCGCGAACAAATCCTCGCGCAGACCGAGCGCGGCGAACAACCGCTTGGACCAGCGTTTGTAAGTAGGATTGTAAAGCTGCGTGGTGCTGGCGTTGGAAACTTCGTTGCGCGCAACGCCAGAACAGAAAAAATTGAATGCGTCACCAATCAGGAGAATGTGCTTCGCCTGCGCCAGCCGCTCCGGCGGTTCCGTGACGATCTGGTAAATCGTGTTCAACGCCATGAACTGAATGCCGGTAATGGAAAAAATTGTGGGCCACTCGACTTTTCCTTTCACGATTTCAACACCCTGCGCCGTGCGCGAATCGCGATAACACCACACTGGCGACATTGGCAAACCGCGTTCGTCATAGACCACATAATCCACGCCCCACGAATCCGAGCTGATGCTGGCGACAGGTAAATTTTTGGCTGCGGCTTTTTTCAGACCAGTCTTCAATTCGTTGAGCAGACGGTCAAACTCCCAGTGCAGCGCACCGGCCACCTTCGTTGCGCCGGTGGGAAAGCGGTGCAATTCTTCCAGCGAAACTTTGCCGTTGTCGAGCGTGCCAAGAATGACGCGACCGCTGTCCGCGCCGAGGTCGCAAGCGAGATAATGTGTAGGCATAAAAGGTTTTTAAATTCTACGCAGCGGCGGCGCGGTGTCAAAATGTTCCCGCACCATGAAAGCAATTCGCGCTGGCGATGAAAATTCCGGTGGGGGAATCTTCTGCAAAGAGATTGCCAAGCCCATCTAACGCGGTATTTTGGCGCAACCGACATTTTATTTTATGAGCACCACCAACCAATTGGACCAACTCAAACAGTTCACCGTCGTCGTCGCCGACACCGGCGATTTCGCCTCGCTCAAACAATTTGCACCGCGCGACGCCACCACGAATCCATCGCTAATCCTCAAAGCCGCGCAGATGCCAGAGTATCAATTTCTCGTGGACAAGGCCATCGCCGACAACAAGGCAAAGTTCGCCGGCAAAGAACTTTTGGCGCATGTGCTCGACGACTTGACAGTTCTGTTCGGTCTCGAAATTTTGAAGATCGTCCCCGGTCGCGTTTCGACGGAAACCGATGCGAATCTTTCTTTCGACGCCGACGCGCTCGTGGCCAAGGGAAAATTATTCATCAAGAAGTATGAAGCCGCTGGCATTCCGCGCGAACGCATTCTGGTAAAAATCGCCTCGACGTGGGAAGGCATCCGCGCCGGTGAAATTCTCCAGCGCGAAGGCATCAACTGCAATCTCACCCTGCTCTTCTCGCTCCCGCAAGCGGTCGCGTGCGCCGAGGCGAAAATCAAACTTATCTCGCCATTCGTCGGTCGCATCATGGATTGGTATAAGGCCAAGGAGAAAAAAGATTTCGCGCCCGCTGAAGATCCCGGCGTGATTTCGGTGAAAGAAATTTATTCCTACTACAAAAAGTTCGGTCACGCGACGGAAGTCATGGGCGCAAGTTTCCGCAACGTCGGTGAAATCCAGGAACTCGCTGGCTGCGATTTGCTGACCATCAGCCCAAATCTGCTAGCAGAATTGCAGAAATCTGAAGCGCCACTCACGCGTAAGTTGAGTCCCGAGCTTGCGCGCGAATCAAAAATCGAGAAGCTGCCGTTGGACGAAAAGAAGTTCCGCTGGCTCTTCAACGAAAACGCGATGGCCACGGAAAAAACCGCCGAAGGTTTGCGTCTCTTCAACGCCGACGCGCAAAAGTTGGCGCAGTTCGTCGCGGCAAAACTTTGAGGCACGCCTTACTGGTGCAATCCGCGCCAGCCGTGCCACGCCATGAAACTGGCCAGCACGACGAGTAAAATGCAGGAAACATAAGGCGCGCGGCGCATCGCTTCGCCAAAACCTTTGAAGCGTTTCTCGGCGTGACGCACGCTCCACGCCGCCAGCACGCCCGTCGCCACCATCGTCAGCACGAGGCCGAAACTGAATGCGCCGACCATTGCGAAACCGAGCGTGGTGCGTTTGAGTTGCAGGCATACGAGCAAAACGGTGAACGCCGCCGGACACGGCATCAACCCGCCGGTGACGCCAAATAAAATAATTTGCGGCGTGGTGACAGCGCGACCGGCAAAACGTTTGGCGATGTCCTGCGCGTGCGCGCGTTCATGCGCGTCCTGAAATTCTTCACCGCCATCCTCGTCGTGATGATGGTGGTGATGTTCGTCCTCGCGAAATTCCACGCGGCAACTGTGATGGTGATGCCCGTGGCCGACGGTCACGGTCGCCTCAAATTCGTGCGGCTCTGGAATATCCACCGTGGATTCAAGAAAATCTTTTTTGGCAGTGAAATAAAAAACCTGCCGCGCGCCATCAGTGCGAACGGTTTCAATCGTCACGTCGCCAGCGGCGGGTAAATGCTCGCCTTTGGGAGCGCGCAACTGAAATACCGGCGGCACACCGTCTTCAAAAACGCTCAACTCCAATTTGCCGTGGCCGAGATCGAGCATGAACAATTCGCTGTGCGCTTGGTCGTGACTGTGCTCGTGATGGTGTGCGGCCTCATGAACTTCCCGGCGCGTGCGAAAAAACATCCACGCTGCCAGCGCCAGAATCATCGCGGCGGAACCGAGTTGCAAATACGGCTCGACGCTTTCCGCATTGAATTGATTACCGAAATGCAGCGCGGCGGCGGCGAGAATCCAGATGATCAACGAGTGTGAAATCGCGGCGGACAAGCCTAGCAACACTGCCTGCCCGATGGTTCCGCGAATGGCGATGATGAACGCCGCCATCATGGTTTTGGAATGGCCTGGCTCGAGTCCATGCAGCGCACCGAGCAAAACTGCGGCGGGAATGAACAACCAGAGATTCGTTGAGCCGCTTTGCAACGCCTGCAAAAAATCATTCATGGAGCGGATGGTAAAGTTGCCGAAGGAATTGTCACCCGGAAAGGCACTCGTTTTGGCAACAGCGCAAAACTTGACTCGTGGCTGCGGAAAATTTAGTCTGTC